>Ga0208951_1001019_pt1 | contig 12657 bp, 9 predicted proteins | sample GreLakmeMI27MSRF_FD_187702 | JGI IMG/M metagenome (GOLD analysis project Ga0208951, IMG submission 187702) | Freshwater lentic microbial communities from great Laurentian Lakes, MI, USA - Great Lakes metaG MI27MSRF (SPAdes) | ecosystem: Environmental > Aquatic > Freshwater > Lake | place: Great... | reverse complement strand
GCTGAACCTCACACGCACTAATGCACATACACTCGTCGCTGCAGTGGATGCCATCGGAGCCCTCGCTCTGTCAAAGGCCGCTTTGCCCCAGGCATCTCTTGGCATCGACACTGTGGTGCGCATCCAGTGTGATTGATTACAAGAGCTACAAAGACAGCAAACTGGCAGCAGCTGCATGCAAGACGCTTGGCATCTACCTGCGCTGCCCCGCGACGCGCGAGCGAGCCGTCCAGGCGGGCGCAGAGGATGTGATTTGGGAGTTGCTTGAGGACTACAGCGACAACGAAGCTGTCCAAGTCGCTGCCAATGAGGCGCTGCAGGACCCGCAGGCATGAGCCCGGGCATCAATCTATCTCAAGGAAGGAGCGCAAAGCACTTAAGAGACTCGGATGGCCCAATGTTGCAATCCAAGCTCGCCCATAGGTACTAATCAAATCGCACGCGCGCAGGGACCTTTTGAGCGCTTCAAGTAGATGCACATTCACAGGCGCGCATGCGCCTTCGATTCCCGTTGCTCCTTCGTCATCCTTGCGCTTCCGTGGCGCGCGTCACAATGATGCTGTCCGCCAAGTCGCGCGTCGCCTCCCTGTCCGTGGGCACCGGCTGCCCATCGTGGTCCAGGCCGTCCAGCTGCCGCATGACGGCGACGTGGGAGGCGATGAGCAGCGCGGTGCTTCTGTCGAAGGGGATGTAGACGCTGTAGTTGTCGCCGTCGGGGATGCCCGGCGCGCCCAGGATCCAGAACAGAGAGCCCCCAAAGGCTGCGCCCTGGTCCGCAGCCGCCTCGCCGTCCGAGTAGACCATCTTGTACAGCTCGTCGCGCAGCAGCACCTGCTCGCGGCTGGGCGGGTCGGGCGGGGGCGGCGTGAGGCGCGAGGGCAGCGGCGGCGACGGTGGTGATGGGGCGGACGGGGGCGAGCTGGTCGCCAGCCGGCGCGGCTCAACGCCTGGCGGCATTGGCGGCATCGGAGGCATCGGCGACGGCGGCGGCGGGCTGGGCGGCAGTGGCGGCAGTGGCGGGCTGGGCGAGGGCGGCGGCAGGCGGGGCGGCGGCGGCCCTGCCGGCGGGCTGGCCAGGCATCGAATTTTGGCCCCGAACTCTTCGATGAGCAGCGGCTTATTGAGCGGCGCGCGGCCGCACACCTCGGTGTGCCCCTGGAGCCAGGTCTTCAGGAACGGCATCAGGCACTGCACGGTGCAGCATCCCAGCCACTGGTCCGCCCACACGTGAATGGTTGCGAAATCCAGCTGGGGCAGCGCGTGGTTGCGCACGAAGTCGTTGCCCTGCAGCGTGTCGTTGGTCGGGTTTTGGCTCACCAGCTCCGGCGTGCTCAGCCCGTAGTACCCCTCAGCGCCGCTGGTCAGCAAGTGGTTGGGGTCCACAGCCTTGACCACAGCCGCCATGGTCTCCAGCCAGCCGTGCAGCGTGTCGCCGCTGGCGTCCCCCTGCACACGCGGCTCGTTGATCAGGTCCAGCGCAAAGATGGCCGGGTCATCCTTGTATGCCAGCCCGGAGACGGTGTTGGTTCGTGTCAGCAGCGTTGTGACGAAGTTCTGGTAGGTCTGGCGGCAGAAGGGGCTGGCGTAGAAGTCGTCAGCCTTGCTCACCGGCTCGCCCGCCTGGCGCGCCCAGTCCACGTAGGTGGGCGCGCCGCCGAACGCGTCCCAGTGGTCCGCCAGCGTCAGCAGCAGCCGCAGTCCGCGCCGGCCCGCCTCGTAGACCACGCGGTCCAGCGCACGGAAGGTCGCCTCGTCGTACACCCCCGGAGACAGCTGCAACGCAGGCTTCTCAGGCTGCTTCAGCGGGCGCTCCGCAAAGGCCCAGGTGCGCAGCACGTTCAGACCCTGAGCGAGCACGCACACCGCACCGGGACCGAATGACGCATCAGTGACCTCATCGCAGCGCGCAGGCTGGCCGCAGCGCACCAGGCTTGACGCCTCGTCCAGCACGTGCTCCACGGCGGGCCAGTCGGTGAGTGCGGTGAGCATGAGGTAGTCTGCGGTGAGGACCGATGCGGGTGGGGCTGTGAGCGATGAACGAAGAGCGAGGGCGCCCACACGCGCGTGCGGCGCGTCCGGCGCACATTGGTTGGCGCCCACCACGTGGAAGGGGTTGCCGTCCAGTAGGAAGGAGGAACCGTTGGTTGTGACGAAGCCAGGCAGAGGCTGACTGCTTGGCGGCACCTCCTGCAGCAGCGCGCGGCTGGCGACGGCCGTGGCGGGCAGCGCTGCTGCTGCCACCGACAGGAGAGCTGCGGCGGAGAGGTCCAGGTCCAGGTCGCTAAGAGCGGCGGGAAGGTGCGCGCCGGGTGGTGACGGTGAGTCAGAGGCAATCGGGCGGGAATCGACGACAGCGCTGTTGCCGGTGGCCACCAGGGCCACCAGCAGCGCGGTCACAGAGAGCATGGTAGAGCTTTTGACGGTCGCGGGCGGCTGGCGCGCGGCGGAGGCCACGGCGAGGCGCGGGCGGCAAAGCAAGAGCGAGGTGAAGGCAGCACGACGGCGACGCCTGAGGACGCCGTTTCTGCTGCAAGGGAGCAGCTGGGCACGCGGCCCTCGAGACAAGGCTCCGGCCCACGGCCGGAGAGCGCGCGGCGCGGATGCGGCGCGGCGGCGCGGAGGGAAGGAAGCCGGAGTGAGGCACACTCAGCAGCCTTCCGCAGGAAGCCGGCGAGCGAGGCACGCGCCGCTGCGGCCGTGCGGCGCGTGCGAGGAGACGCGACCGGCAGGAGGAGATGATACAGCTCAACCGAAGGCGGCGCGTTGCGAAGAGACGGAATGTGCGAATGTGTGTGGCACGCAGGTGACTCTTGCTGACGCGCGCTGACTCAGCGCCGCCGCCCGTGGCGCGCGAGAGTGCAAACGAACGTATCTGTGTAACAGCGTGCGTCGCGTGCGTGTCGCTCGTCGGGGCGGTGTGCTGAGCCATGATGCGACTTAGCGCTCAGGCGGCGTAGAGGCGCAGGTTGTGGTCCGCCGCCGCGCCGACAGCGAGGAATGATGCGTCGGGTCCGAAGCGCACCGCCTGGATGGTCTTCTTGGGTCCCAGCGCCTCGAAGGCTTTGACGACTGCAAAGTCAGCCTTGGAGGCGTGCACGCTGGCCCCCTGGCCGCCCACCGCCAGGTACTGTCCGCTGTGGTCGAACTCCACGCTCAGGCAGGGGCCGCCGGGGATGCTGTGCAGGCACTTGAGCTTGCGCAGGTCCCAGACCTTGACGCCGTCCGCAGCCGCGGTGGCGAGAAAGTAGCCGTTCTCGCTGAAGCTGAGCGCAGCCACCCGCCCTTGGTGCCCCTCGAACGTGGCCGCGCTGCTGGCCGTCTTGACGTCCCAGATGCGCACGCAGGCGTCCGCGCCGCCGGTGCCCAGGATGAGTCCGTCCGGGTGGAAGGCGCAGCAGGCGAAGGCTGCGCCAGCCACGGCGGGGTCGCTCACGTGGGCCATGCACTGTGCGGATGCGATGTCCAGGAAGGCCCAGGAGCCGTCCTGTGCGGCGGAGACTGCGAACGCGGAGGAGGGGTGCACAGCGAGGGCGGCGATGCCGGCGGCGTGCTCGCTGAAGGTTGCGGCGCAGCGGTAGGCGCCGTCGCCGGAGGCGTCGGGCGCCCACAGGCGCACAGTCTTGTCCAGCGAGGAAGTGAGCAGCGAGCCGGCGGCGCCTGCAAACCTGGACGCGGGAAGGGGTGGCAGCGCGCGTGAGCACGCGCGCGCACAGCACATCCAGGCGCGTGCGAGCGTGCGCGTGCGACGCACTTGATGTCGGTGAGCTCCTTGGTGTGCCCCTTGAGCTCAGCCGTCTTCTTGCCGGCTGCGCGGTCGTACACCACGCCCGTCTTGTCCGCCCCAGCCGTGGCGAACACCTCCCCCGGGCGCCCCGGGTGCAGCGCCACGGCCGAGATGCCGGGAGAGCTGCTCTTGTGCAGCGGAAGCGTCTCCCGCAGCGCGTACCCGCCCAGCGCCTCCTGGCTCGCCAGCTGGGCGCTTGCCACGCGCTTGCGCCGCGACTTGGACAGCGTCTGAGCCGTCTCGGCCATCTGGTCCAGGACCTGCTGGGTGAGCCCGCCCTTGGCCTTCTTGCCTCCAGCCTCACCGTCAACTTCCATCGCATCCCCGGCGCTGCGCTTGCCGCCAGAGCCCACGGGCGCTGCAGCCATGCCCGCGCGCGCCTCGTCGCGCTCCTTGACCAGGCGCGCGATGACGCGGCACGCCGCGTCGTACTGGTACAGCGAAGTCGCAAGCTCCTTGTTGCGTCCGTCCAGAGACTCGCGCAGCGTCGCCGTCTCCAGCATCAACGCATCCCACTCCTGCGGGCAGCCACGGCGGGGCCGGTGAGCCAGTGCGCAGCGCGGAGGCTTGGGGACGCACGTTGTGGAAGATGCTCAGCAGGCCGGGGATGCTTGTCGCCGCGTTGGTTCTAGGTTTAATGACCTGAAGCGTGGGCGCGTGAGCGTCCAGTGACAGCGCCGAGAGCGAGCATGCGTGCCGACGTTAGGGTTGCATGTGCTAGTATGTGCCCTGGACTCGCCAGCAGGCTCCACTCGCACCTGGTTGGTCTTCACAGCCAGCAGGTCCTCGCGCGTCAGCGGCTGCTTGGTGACGGGGCACTCGCCCGTCTCCTGGGGGAATGCGGATCAGCACGCGCAGCGCTCGCGGCGTCGTCGCCGCTGCTCTGTGGCGCGCACCGCCAGCGCCTTCTCAATGAGACGCCGCTCGTAGAGATGGCCAGTCTTGGTGGACACCACCGGCTCCTCTGGCGGCGAGCCAGAGACTGCAAGGGCTGGTGTCAGACGGCGCAGCACAGGTGCTCGCAAGGCACGCACTTGAGCAGAACATGGCGCTATCAACGCACACCCGGGGGCCCAAAGTGCTCGCCGTGGCGGGTTGCACCCGCCGGTTCGAACACGTCGTATTATTCTATTATATGTATGATGCCACAACAGTCGCCTTTCTCCCCACTGCTCTGCTGTGTTGCCCTGGCGTTCGCGACTTGCATGCAGTCGTGAGACGCCCATGCTGCTGCTTCCGGTCCGTGCAGGGCCGTTTGTTGCGCCAAGAGGGGGTTTGCGAGCAGAGGGGTGTGTCGCGGCGGCGCCTGCGCCCCTGTCTGGTCGTCGCCGTGGCTCACAGCGAGGATGCTTGCGCGCTGCGCCGCTCACCGAGTTCCAGCGCGACGACGGGGAGGCTGACGCGCCGCGCACCGCGGCTCCCTATCCCACCCTGGCCAGCGTGGAGAGCACTCAGGAGGCGCTGGCGGCGCTGCGTGCTGCGGAGGGTGGCCTGCCGGGGGTTGTGAAGCGCCTCAGCGAGCAGACGCGCGTGCCCGAGGCGCTGCTGCCCTCGCTGCTGCAGCTGCCCAGCACTGCGGCCGGGTGCGCCCGTGGCAGCGCCTCGCTCTTGCGTGCGTGCAGCTCACGACGCGCCCCTCAGCTACGACGCCGTGGAGGAGGCCGCCTTTGGGCTGAACTCGTGGAGAGACTCGCTCCAGCGGTGCGTGCGCTCACCTCTCCCGTTTCCCGTGTTCACGTCCTCCCGCCCTCACCACGCCACCCCACCCCGCGCGCAGCGGCTTGCTGCCCTCCGCGGAGCTGCCCTGGCCGCGTGACGCGGTGTTCAGGGAGGCTGTGCTGGGCGCGCTGGCGGAGCTGGACATGGCGCACTTCACGCGGCGCCACCCGCTGCTGCTGGACACGCTGCTGCGCAACGTGCTGGACACGCTGGCACTGTACGAGAGCGAGCGCAAGGAGCTGGAGGGCGACGAGGGCGCCGGCGAGGAGAGCGAGGGCATGGAGGAGAAGCGGCCGGGCGAGGGAGAGGCTGGCGGCGGCGGCGGCGGCGGAGGCGATGACGGCGGCGACGCGCCGGCGGGCTCTGACGCCGCCGATGGCGGCGGCGGCGGCGGCGAGGGCGGTGAGGGCGGCAGCGGCGACGCTCAGGCTGCTGCAGAGGCTGCGCTGGCGGGGGCGCAGCTCAGCATGTCGCCCGCGCAGTCTCAGGCGCCGCAGCCGCACAGGGAGGCGCTCAGCGATGCGCAGCGCGAGGCGCTGCGTGTGGCCGCGGAGGCTGCCAACGCGGCACTGGCGGAGCGCCTGGCGGAGGCTCTGAAGAAGGAGTGGGACCCGGTGGTGGACAAGCTGGACGCCGCCGCGCAGGCGTTTGAGGGCTTCCAGCTCTCCGACCTGCAGGAGGATGCCCAGCGGGGCTTCGATGCCAGCGCCGGCCTGTGGCACGCCACCGGCTGGGCGGAGCTGCAGAGCCTGCGCCACAAGCTGCAGCGCCTGAGGGAGCTGCGGGACCTGGTGCGCAACCTGGGGAGGGGCTCCGGCAAAGGGCCGCTTCGGCGCGCGCCACGCCAGGCGGAGCGCCGGGGCGCGCCCCAGGGCCTGGTGCGCTCCCCCGAGGCGCCCGAGGAGACGCGCGGACTCACGCGCAGCGACGACCTGGGACGCATGCTGCCCAGCGAGGCCACCCTGCTGGCGGCTGCGCGCGGCGGGCCAGACCGACGCCCGCTGCCTGCGGCCAGGCTGCTGCACTTTGCGCGGCGCGCGGAGCGCACGCTGCTGTCGTACGAGCGCGTGGGATGGGCAGAAGCACCCGCCGCCACCAGCCACGGGCTGGAGGTGCGCCCGGCGGCGGATTGCGGGCCCATCCTGCTGTGTCTGGACACGTCTGGCTCCATGATGGGCGCCCGCGAAACCGTGGCCAAGGCGCTGGCCCTGGAGTGCATGCGCCAGGCGCGCACGCAGCGCCGCGCGTGCTACGTGTACGCCTTTTCGGGGCCGCGGGAGTGTCAGGAGTTCTCGCTCTCCTTCAGCGCCCAAGGCATGGCACACATGCTCAGCTTCCTCTCAGGCAGCTTCCACGGCGGCACGGACGTGGACGAGCCGCTCAGGCGCTGCCTGGCCAGGCTGCACGAGCGCGCCTGGGCGGAGGCGGACATCCTGCTGGTCACGGACGGCGAGATCCCGGAGCCGGACGCCGCGCTGCTGGCCGACCTGCGCGCCGCCAGCGACACCCTGGGGCTCAAGGTGCACGGCCTTCTCGTCGGAGAGCCCAACAGCGGCGCCGTGCAGCGCCTGTGCACGCAGGTGCACACCTTCAAAGCATGGGACGCGGTGGCGGAGACGGGGAGGCCTTAGAGCTCAGTTTTACAGCTTGCTGGGGCCGGTAGCTGAGCTGGCGATGCAATCCAAGTCGCCGCCCATCGCACCATCGCCAGTTTGGATGAGAGCCAGCCTCTGCCACCGCTGAGTTAGCGAAGACTGCGCCTGTGCTTCCGTTAGTAGAGACAGCACCACAGCACCAGCGGTGCCCTGCAAAGCCCGCATCACACGCCTTCGCGTGTCCCCCGCCCGCCCAGCACGTCTCAGGCCTGCTCTTGTGCTATCCAGCATGGCTGTCTTCTCAGAGCTGCCACACGGAGTTTTGGTGCACATCTTCAGCGGTTTGACGCTTCCAAACGAGGACAGCGTGCGTGACCTCTGCGCTGCCGCCTCCGTCTGCCCCAGCTGGCGCGAGGCTGCCAAGGAGCCCTGCCTGTGGCGCAATCTGCGGGTGGACACGGCGCCGCTGAACGCGCGGCTGACAGGACGCCGCCTGCGCAACCTCGTCTCTCGCTCAGTCAACACGCTGGCTGAACTGCAGCTTAACGGCTGTCCGCTGGTGATGGAAGCGGCGCTGGCTCGTGCGGTGCAGCAGCAGCCCTGCCTTGTGTACGTTCTTGTGGAGCAGTGTGCCCTGGTCACCCGCCCCGGCCTGGCCCACGCTCTGTGCGACGCCGAGGACTTTCAGGGCGTCGTGGCGCAGCTCAACGACCCTCGTCAGTCTGCCGCGGACGCGCAGCGCTGCTGCGTGGCCCTGTTCACGCTGCTACATACCGAGGACGAGGAAGAGGAAGAGGAAGAGGAAGAGGAAGCAATCCTCGCGGAGGCACAAACGGCTGGTGTTCTGGACGCTCTGCTGCGCTGTGCCGCACTGCACCCCACACATGCGGGTGTGCAGGCTGCATGCTGCTGGGCGCTGTCGCAATACGTTTACGTTGCCGAGGACACCGAGGTTGCCTCCTATCCTCCTATTTTCCAGGCGGCAGTGGCTGCGCTGAAGGTGCATCCATTGGACGTGGAGGTGCAGAACGCCGCATTGGCAGCCCTTTGCAACGTCTGCGACTCTGGCCTGGAGGCAACGCCCGGTGTTTCTGCCCTGCTGGGCGCCATAAAGCCTGTCCTGGCTGCACTGCGCGACTTCCCGACTAATGCGGAGGTGCGAGATGGCGGCTACCACTCGCTGGCAATGATATGCAGAATGTGGGTTGGCAACGCGTGCTTCTCTGGCCTAGAGAGGACGCCCGGTGTTCCTGCCCTGCTGGACGCCATCCCGCTTGTCGTGGCTGTAATGCGCGGCTTCCCGACTGATCTGGACGTGCAGCATGCCGGCTGCGACTCGCTGGCGCGGATGTGCAACATAAATGCCTCTGTAGCTGAGTCTGTGGCTGCTGCTGGCGCAATGGGCCTCTTCATCAAAGCGCTGCACCTCGACTTCACCAACGAAAGTATACGTCTCGCTGCAGTGGACGCAATCGGAGCCCTCGCTCTGTCAAAGACCGCTTTGCCCCAGGCAACCGCCGGCGTTGACGCTGTGGTGCACGCCCTGAATGATGATTACGAGAGCAGCCAGCTGGCAGCGGCTGCGTGCAAGACGCTGGGCACATATCTGCGCTGCCCCGCCACGCGCGAGCTAGCCGTCCAGGCGGGTGCAGAGGCTGTGGTTCGGGAGGCGCTTGCGGAGTGGTTCGACGACGAAGATGTCCAAGCCGCTGCCAATGAGGCGCTCCTCTACCTCCACCTCTACTTCTAATCGGCGGGCCGCGGCTGGCTGCACCACCAAGAAAGAAACGATAGACGGGCACAGCTAACGACAACGCAAAGGCTCAACGATGTGATGCCACACACGCCTCAATAAGGCCGGTAGCGATCGCCGTGGCGCCCACCCTGCGGGCCTCCGCGCCCCCACCCCCGCCCGCCCTGCCCGCCCGGGTGTCCCTGGAACTGCGGCGGATAGCCCGGAGGCATCCCCTGTGGCATCCCAAACCCAGCACCCCCAGCCGGCTGCATGATGTACCCCATCTGCCCGTTGGGCATCATCACGGGCGCGAGCGACATGCCGGGGGGGACCATCGGCATCTGCGGCGCCATCTGTGGCATGTGAGGCATCATGCCCATCTGCTGGCCATATGCGCCCCCGCGGCGCCCAATGCCCCCTGCGCCCATGCCTCCGCGGCCCATGGTGGCGGCCGCGACGGCGGCTCCCACGACGGGGGGCAGGTGGGGCTGCATGGCTGCGTGCTGCGCGTTGCGCTGCTCCGGCTTAGCGAGCGAAAGCTCCAGCATGACGCCCTCCAGCACCGGCTTCTCGGGCGCGTCCACCGCCGCCAGCGCCGAGCTGCGCTCCGCGAAGTGCACGAATCCGTAGCGGGCGCGTGGAGCGGCGCTGGAGGGGGCAGCCACCGCTTTCGGGGGTGGGATGACGACGCGCTCCACATCTCCAAACTGCTCGAAGGCGGCCTTAAGCGCCTCGGGGCTGGCTGCGAGCGGGATGTTTGCGACGTAGACGGACTTTGTGGCCGCCTGCTGCGCGTGGACGTCCGCCTCGTCGGGGCGCGCCTCGGCCCAGCTGGCACTGACGTGTCGCCCCCGCAGGCTGAACTGCGGCGCCGACAGCGCGCGGCGGGCCTTCTCCGCGCACGCGGTGTTGAAGAAGTCCACGAAGGCGAAGCCGCGGGAGCGCTGCGACCCCCCCGGCGTGTGGGTACCTGTAGGGGCGGAGGCGTCCTCCGCGCGCGGCACCTCCACAGCCTCCACGCCCACGCACCCCGCGCCGCGCAGCACGCGCTGCAGGTTGTCCGCCGCGAAGCGCTCCTTGGGCAGCCCCCCCAGGAAGAGGCGGTGCTTGGAGGGGGAGAGGGCCACGCGCAGCTTGCGCCCCTTGAGCTCGCACCCGTTCAGCGCCTCCGCGGCGGCGGCGGCGTCCTCGCGCCGCCGGAAGGACAGGAAGGCGTAGCCCCGGTTGGCCCCCGTGGCCGCGTCCACCAGCAGGCGCAGCTCGTGGAGCTCGCCCTGGGGCGACGCCCACGCACGCAGCTCCTCCTCGCTGGTGGTGCGCGCCAGGCCGGACACAAACACCTCCGTGCTGTGCGGCGGCTTGGCCAGCAGGCCGTCCGTGTCCTCCACCGGCGCCGCGCCGTCGTCAAGCTCGTCGGGGAACAGCTCCAGCGGCAGCGCCGGGGGGGGCGCCACAGCCTCCGCGCACTCCTCGCTCGCCACGGCCGCCGCGCGCGCCTCCGCAGCGTCAGCCTCCAGCCCCTCGTTCACAGCAGCCTCTTCCTCCTGAGGCCACGCAGAGGCGCCACGTTAGGGTATAGGGTTGACGACCCACCGCAGCCCAGGAGAACGAAGGGACGCACCAGGTGGACGTCAGCCATCTGGCCCCGCCGAAACGCTGCGCACCGGCGCGCTCAGGCAGCGCGCTCTGCGTGTGGCGACCGCAAGTGAGGCTGGGGGCGGCGCAGGAGGGCGCGGAGGCGCGAGCGCGCGACGCAGTGGCTGACGCGAGGCGAGGAGAGGCGCTACACACCTCAGCGATGTGATACGGACTCGCCGGAGTCGTTTCTGCGAGAAAGAGAACAGCTCGAACACCCTGGAGTCCGGAACACGCGGGTCCACACCACGACTCTCCGCCTGCGCCGTCTCCTGACGCCTGCCAACACAGCCTGCTGCAGTGCGTGCTCCTGCAAGCATGGCGCGGACTCGTGGCGCAAGCCCGCTGCGCAGCGTGCTGGCCGCAGCCTGCCTGCTGTGCTTCGCCGGCGGCTGCGCGTCGCAGTCCGCTGCACAGTCCAAGCCTGGTGCGTGGCGTGGCGCCGCTCTCTGGGTCGCTCTCAGCGCTCTAACGCGGCCGGGCGGCTGCAGGATCTCCTCCTTTCCACGAGTTCTCCTTTCCGTTGGAGCACTCTCTGGGTCCAGACGCGCCTTTCGTTGTGGCGGGCACCTTCAGCGGTCGCGCGTACCCCGACAAGTCCGGCTCGGTGCGCCCTGGGCGCCGCGCAACGTGCCGTGCCTGGCGCTCACCCGCTTCGGGGCTGCGCGCAGGGCGACGTGCGACTGAGCCACGTGAAGCTGGAGCGTCTGCCCTTCTCGGCGGGCGACGTGCAGGCGTTCGAAGCGCTGCTAGGGGACAACTGGCTGTACCGGGTGCGCGTGCCGGCGCACGTGCTGCAGCCCACCCCAGGGCGCTTCGCGGCCGCCTTCCTGCCCGCGCGCTGCGTGGTGGCGGCGGGGCTGGCGGAGTCCTGGGTGCTCCAGCTGGACGCGCGGGGCGGCGTGGTGGCGCTGGAGTACGCCCCCCCGGGCGGCGCCTGCCCGCCCACCGCACAGACGCCCCGCACGCCCGCGCACTGGGCCTTCAAGTCCACCGTCGCCACCAAGCTGCCCAAGGAGGCGCCGCTCCTGGCGGCGCACTTGGAGAAATTCGACCCGCTGACTGCCGCAGTCGCTACAGAGTCAGGCGAAGGTGCGATTGTCACAGGATGCGATGTGGCACGTGGTTGACGCGCGCGCTGCGCAGTGCCTAATCTGCAGCCTGAAGGGGCTGCGGAGAAGCCGCTTAAGAAGACCTTCTTGCAACAGTATGGACTCATGATCGCCATGCTGGTATTCAACCTGGTGGTCAAGCTTGTCGGCGGCGGGGCGGAGAAGCCCAAGGAGGACGCGGCGGGGGGGGACAAGCCGCGGCTCGCGGGTGCGGCTCGTAAGAAGGACGCGTAGCGATTGTATAGATTCTTGCTCGTGCAAGCGAGGAAGCAAGGCGCAGCGCTTAGCAACAAAGAAGCGAGTGCGTTATGTTATCTTTGTCGCGAGCCCAGGCGGCAGCCGCGCAGCCCCGCACCACTCGCCTTCACGTCTCCCGCGCCCATCGCGTATCGGGCCTGCTCAACAACTGTCCAGGATGGACTATGCTTCAACTCTTCCTCACGGAGTGCTGCTGAAAGTGTTCGGTGGTTTGGCGTATCCGAAACTTAACAGCGTGCGCGACCTCTGCGCCGCCGCCTCTGTCTGCCCCAGCTGGCGCGAGGCGGCCAAGGAGCCCGGCCTGTGGCGCGTGCTGTGGGTGAACAAGGCGCCTCTGAACGAGCGGCTGACTGGACGCCGGCTGCGCAACCTGGTCGCTCGCTCACACAACACGCTCACTCGGCTCTGGCTGAAAGGCTGTCCGCTGCTGAACGACGCCATGCTGGCGCGTGCGGTGCAGCAGCAGCCCTGCCTTGTGTACGTCCGTGTTAAAGAGTGTGAGCGCATCTCGCACGACAACCTGGCCTACGCTCTGTGCGACGCTGAGGACTTCCTGGAGATTGTGGAGCAGCTCAGCGACTCTCGCCAGTCTGCAGAGGATGCACAGCGCTGCTGCGTTGCCCTGTACACGCTGCTACATACCGAGGACAAGGAAGCAACTCTCGCAGAGGCACAAGCGGCTGGTGCACTGGACGCTCTGCTGCGCTGTGCCGCACTGCACGCCGCACACGCGGGTGCGCAGGCTGCGTGCTGCTATGCGCTGTCGCGATACGTTTACCTTGCCCACGAGGTTGCCTCCTTTCCTCCCATCTTCCAGGC
>Ga0208951_1001018_pt1 | contig 12659 bp, 10 predicted proteins | sample GreLakmeMI27MSRF_FD_187702 | JGI IMG/M metagenome (GOLD analysis project Ga0208951, IMG submission 187702) | Freshwater lentic microbial communities from great Laurentian Lakes, MI, USA - Great Lakes metaG MI27MSRF (SPAdes) | ecosystem: Environmental > Aquatic > Freshwater > Lake | place: Great... | reverse complement strand
AGTTGTCTTTAGTCCGTCAAGTGTACCTGCAGCAACTTCACTGCCACGCTTCACTCAGCCAGCTTCATCACCTCACGACCCGTCGGGTTGACTGCGTCAAGCTATGCCAGTGAGCTTGACGTCCCGACAAGTATTTCTTGACTAGCTGCTCGTGAACTTTACCTGGTCAACCTCACTGTGTCGATTTCACGGGTGCTCGCTGGTGAAGCTCACTACAACAGGGTCGACAGTTTCACGCGCTCCTAGTGAAGTTCACTAAGCATCACTCTCACGCTGTGAACTTCACTACTCATTATTTGCTGACGCTCCTGATTTCTTCTCTCGCCTCTCCCCGGCGGCATATTCTGCGTGGCAGCGCATAGCTGCAGCGGGCAACTGGTTGGATCGATACGCGCTGAGTTTCGTATTTCGTTGGCACCTTTGCGTGGAGCCTCCCGCCCCCCGCCCCCCGCTTCCACGCATGATTGCTCACCTGCTCTTTGCCCTGTGCTGCTGCTGCGTGCGCGTTGCGCTGTGCTGGACGTGCGCGACACCACTGTGCAGCAACTCGGGGTATGAGGGAGCGCGAAGGGTGAGTCGTGAGTGTTGGGCCCGATGGTTGGTATGCATGCGAAAAGGACGAGGAGAGCTGCGACTACGATCGCTTGTGGCAGCAGATGGAGGCGCGCTGCGTCACTGAGGTGTGCTATGGCGAGCAAGCTGCAAGCGGCCCGTGCGAGCTGTTCTGCAACGCAACTGGATGGTGCGGATGGACAGAACCAGCGGACAGCTCGTGGACCGATGGCCGCTGCACGCCGACCCTGCGGCTGTAAGAGCCGCAGAAGCAAGGGAAGCAGCCGCCGAACACACAGAGTTGTAGTTGTCATGCGCTCCATCTGGTGATCTGGTCTGAGGAGAGTGAATATATTGTGCGCGCCTGCGCGCGCATATACGCAACACGGGCACGGTACCGGTCACGAGCAGCGCCATGGGCGGGTGGAGGCTGAAGGAGAGCGAGGAAAGAAGCTCCCGAAGTGTAGGCTGCCTGAATGCCACTGTCGACCGTGTCGAGGACAGGGCTACTGCTGACCCCTTCGGTCGCGCTGCTCATCGCCTCTCTCGTCCCATCGCACGGCCTCCCTTTGGCGGCATGCATCCGTCCCGGCACTTCCTGGGCATCCAGGCACGTGCATGGCCTCGCTTACGCCCCACCTCACTCTGACACACACCGCACCGTACTCCGCAGGCTAGCCGCTGCGCGTGGGTGCCCAGCCAGTCTCCCGGCTTCGCTGCGTGCGAGCAGTTGCTGGCTGTGTGCGGCGTGACAGGCGACTCGGACGTCGTCGCTCTGCTCAGCGTCGCTTCTCCCGCGCCTTCTGCGCCCCAGCGGCTGCGCCACCTGGAACGCTGGGCTCACGCTGGGCCGGTCACAGAGCTCCACGTGGCGTCGTACGGAAACAGCGGGGCACTCGCGCTGCTTGCAGGTTCAGCGCACGGAGCCGTCACGCGCGTCCGACTCCAAATGCCCTCCTCTGCAGCCTCTCCTGACGGCGCAGTGGTGTTAGATGACGACGGCAGCGGCGCGTGCCCTGCGTGGCTGCAAATGGGCGCTTTGGCAGGCGAGGTGTCGTCGCTGGACTCTGAGACTGCGACACACGAAGTGTTGGTTGCCACAACGGGAGGCACCTTGGCCTGCGTGGCGTTGACCAGCGGCGGCGGCGGCAAGGAGGCGCTGTCTGTGTTGCACGAGTCGAGGTTTAGCGCGTTTGCGGCTGCGCGTTGGGCGGCGCGGGGAACGGCGCTCACGGTGGGTGCAGCGCCGGGGCTGACCGTGTGGGACGCGCGGGCCCGGCCCTCAGATGCCGGCACCGCGCGCGCAGGCGGGGCTGGCAGTCGGTCCCGCTACGGCTGTCTGGCGGTCGACCCAGCACAACCAAGCCTGGTAGCCGCAGGAGACGCTGACGCTGCGTCGGTTTGCCTCTGGGACCTTCGCAAAGGGGCCACACCGCTGGCGGTGCTTTCTCTGGCGGTCCCGCCTGCAGGAGGTCCGACCTGGTGTGTAGCCTTCGACCAGGGCGCTTGCTTTTCGGCGGCACCCTCGCCGGGCTGCGTGCTCGCCTGCACTGCTTCGGGAATGCTCTTCTCGGCCGCACCAAACGCCCCGCCTCGCCTTCTCGCATCTGAGGCTGCGGCGGTGTCACATCTTGCTCTGGAGCCTTCCGCATTTGCGCAGCTGGTTGCCGTCACCGATGCGGAGTGCTTACTCCTGTGGGACGCTACCAGAGGGGAGGAAGAGCAAGACAACATGGCGCCATAGGCTCACTCGCCTCCGAAGATTGCAACCAAAATCAGACCAAAATACCAAAATCTGCACCTGAAGCGCTGCGCCCTCCTTCGCAGTGCTGCGCGTCTCTCTGTGCGTGCGTCCGCTCCGGCTGCTGAGCTGCTTTGACAGAACAGCCTGCAAGGGCGCCGCGCAAGGTGCCACCGCTCGCACACTCGTCTCACGACGCGCGCGTGTGCGGCGCAACTCCCACATGCGCGCCCTGTACTCTGTAACTCGCAGCGCGCGACTGCTGCGAGCTGGCTGGCCGTCTGATGCGCTGCTGTGGTCACAGGCCCTGCCACGCGCGCAGCCTCTACGCGGTGCTGCTGGCGCGTTAAACTCGCCGCTCTGCGATACGCGCAGACGGGGGCTCAGTACCGTGGCCGTGCACTGGCCCAGTGGCCGCTGTTCACCTGGCAAGCAATTCAGGACCGCTGCCACGTCTTCCGCTGCCACCTCCTCTACCTCCTTCGCCTCTTCCTCTACCTCTCCACCCACCTGGTCCATCCGTGTGCTCTACGACGGAGACTGCCCGCTCTGCCTTCGCGAGATTGCAATGCTGCGCAGGCGCGATGCGCACCGCGGTGCAATCTCCTTTGTGGACATCACCGCCCACGACTACCAGCCTGAGCAGAACGGAGGGGTCAGCTTCCAGAAGGGCATGGCAGAGATTCATGGCATATTACCAACTGGTGAAGTGATCAGCGGCGTGCCGGTGTTTGCAAAACTGTATGAAGCAGTAGGCTTGGGTTGGGTGTATCGCTGGACGGCATGGCCTCCTGCTGCTCGCCTCGCGGCGAAAGTGTATTCCTTTTGGGCCAAGCGCAGACTGGCGCTGACAGGCAAGGGCTCGCTGGAGGAAGTGCTGGCCAGGAGAGCGGGGGGGGACCAGCAGGGGCACTGCGACGCAGCGTGCAGAGACAAGGCACCTGCCGCTGTGAAACAGTGAGTCATGCGGCCTCCTGCCTTGCCGCGGGCACGCGACAGCAGGTCGCCTTTTTTTTTTTGCGGCGCTTTGGTGTTTTCATCGGATCTCCCCTCGCATTTGCCATGGCGTCCCTGTCCGTGGCTCTGGACTGGAGCCCCAACACGAACCATGTTGGTTTCTACGTAGCCAAAGCCAAAGGGTGGTACTCGGACGCCGGGCTGAGCGTGCAGCTGGTGAGCCCCCACTGTGACGGCTACAAGCGCGCGCCCGCCAGCCGCGTGGCGGACGGCAGCTGCGACTACTGCGTGACTCCGTCGGAGAGCGTGGTGAGCGCGCACACGCAGCCCCAGGGCGTGCGCAAGCCGCTGCTCCTGGCCGTGGCCACGCTGCAGCAGCGCAGCACCAGCGCGGTGGTGACGCTCAAGAGCAGCGGACTGGACACGCCAGGTGCGCGCGCGCGGCGCTGTGAGATAGAACCTGAGCACCGCATGACTCGCTCTTCCTCTCTCACGCTCTCACCATGCCTCTCACCACGCCAGCCAAGCTGGACGGCACGCGCTACGCCTCCTACGGCGCCCGTTACGAGGGGCGTGAGGTGCAGGAGCTCATCCGTGCGGCAGGGGGCCGAGGAGACTTCATCGAAACCGTGCCTGAGATGCTCGGCATCTGGGGAGACCTCCTCGCCGGCAAGGCTGACAGCACGTGGGTGTTCATGGGCTGGGAGGGCGTGGAGGCTGCCAGGAAAGGCGTGGAGTTGAACGTGTTCACGTTGAGTGAGGCGGGCATTCCCTACGGCTACAGTCCGCTTCTTGTTGCCGACCCGACGCGCCTGGACGCGCAAGTGACACGTTCATTCCTGGATGCCACGTCACGCGGGTTCCAGTGGGCCGCAGCGCACCCAGGCGAGGCCGCCGCCTTGTTCTGCCAGCTTGCAAGCGCGGAGAATCCGGACATGCCCGTGCCGCTGGACGTGGACATGTGCGCCCAGTCGATGCGCTACTTGGTGGATCACAAGGCGCTGTTGGACGATCAAGGGATGTGGGGACGCATGCAGACTGAGCGATGGCAGGCGTACGTGGATTGGCTGCACGCCAAGGGACTGCTCACAAGCGCAGCGCCTAGCCGCAGTCCGGATGGCGTCAGCACTGTGAGCTTAGATGATCTGCGTGCCGGCAAGGCTGGCCAGCTTCTGTCGCTGCTGGACGTGGCGCCGCTCTTTACCAACGCCTACCTGCCGTGAGCCGCGGCGGGCGTGGCATGCACCGGACCGGGGTGGCGCACAAGTGCGCCTGAGATCAACACCCGCACTATCGGAACAGAGTAATGTCTGCGGCGAGAGTCACGCAAGGTGCAATATAACTGAAACAATGCGATGCTGCGCGTGCGGATTGAAGCAGTGCTGGAGGTGGGTGGGCGGGCCACGGGCGGCACGGGCTCGCGGCGGCACCGCCACTGACGCTTCGACCAGAGGTTCCCTCGCGGACGTACTGTAACTCCAACACTCTCGCCCGTGGCTTTTGCTCAGCTTGCAGCGGCGGGTGAGAGCCCACCGTCGTCGTTAGAGGCCAGTTGTGCGTGCGTGCGAGTGAGCTCCTGCGCCATCTTTGCTGCCGCTGTCGCCTCCCGGCGCGCCGCAGCTGCGTCCTCGCATGCTGCGCGCAGCTCCGCGTCTTGCGAGCCTGGCAAGTTTGCAGCCAGAAAGCCGCAGCCCCACGCCGACAGCCAGGTGTGCACGCGCTCACGCAGCTGGAAGCGGCGCCAGAGGTACGCAAGCACTGCGGAAAGTGCAGCGCAAACGACGGACAGCACGACGCCCAAGATCTTGTCTTGGTGCCGTTGAAACAGTGTGGGAGGTGCAGGCGGCGCAGGCGGCGCAGGCAACCGTCCGGGAGGGGGCGTAGGCGGTGCAAACAGCGGCAAAAACGCCGATATGTCTTTTGGAAGCGGCAGCGCCACCATGCTAAACAGAGTCACGTTGACGCTCGTTACCGACGGCAGACCGGAGTCAACAAAACGACCGCACGACGCGGCGCAATTCGGCGGAGCCGCTGACAGCACGCAGGAACTGTAACCCCTCCATTCACACGCCACCACAGTCGAAAACGGTGCACCATAACCCGCCGCCAGGTTTGCGCTAACGTACATCTGGCGAAGCACTTCGCGGCGAAGGTAGTCGAGTGTGTAGTACGAAGGATTACTGATTCCAACCGCAAAGCCCACGTCGACTTCAGGCTGTGCTGTTCGCGAGCTCACCGAGACAGACGTCACATACGTGTTCCGGTCCTCGTACGCTCTGGCAATGCTTACAAACCCAGCGGCCTTTGCTGCCAGCTGACGGGCCACTGAAAGAATGCACGTCTTTTCCGTGTAGCCACCAACGGTGACGACGCCGTACAGGTATGCGGGCGCCAGCTGACACGCGGCGCGCGGCAAGGCAGCTGCTGCCACCACCAGCAAACGGAGGAATAACGTCCGCCTGGCCAGCGCGGTAGTGCAACGCTCCGGTCGTGCCAGCGCACTTGTAACGCGTGAAGCCATAGGAACAGATCACGGTAGGCCGCGCGTTCGTGCACGAGGTTTCGTCCGAGCGCTGCGTGGCGTAGCACAGCACGCACTCGGCACCTGCCGTCGTCCTGCTGTCTCTGGCAGCAGCTGCGGGACAGCAATCTGTGCTGCGCCAACACGGCCGCTGGCGCGGTCGGGACCAGCTCAGGCGCCGGCGCGGCGTTGGCACAGACGGAAGTTAGACGGAGTGGGCGGCGGGGAGGTGCCGCAGCTGGCGCTCTTCCTCCTTCTCCTCCCCCCTTTGGCCCCCCTACCAGCCTCAATCCACCCCAGCTTCGAAAGAAAAGACAGAGCAAGCAGCAGGCGGTGGCGCGGTGCAGAGTGATCGGACGACAGACGGAGTGACGTCACAGTCCGTGATATATATAGCTATAGCACAGACTGCGTCACGCTCGGCACGACACTCTTCTCCCCTTCTGGTCTGTGCATCGACGCAGCACCGAGGAAGAGGCGCGTGACGGTGCACCCGAGCAGCTGAGTGTCGAGGCGGGAGCTGACAATAGCACAATACTCTCTCGCAACGGCGCCTCCCCTCGACGACGCAGTCGACGAGCGCGTCGCCTCTTCCACCGCCGCCTGGTTCGCCTCCGTGGCTGGGTATGGCGGCGAAGCTGAGCTGCCGCGCGAGGACGCAAGCATCCACGGCGCCTTTGCCGCTCGGGCGACTGCGCAACCACACGCCCCAGCAGTGCTGCAGTGCGCCCGCGACGGCCGCGGCGGCGCGGCGCAACAAGTGTTCACCTTCGGCGAGCTGCTCGCCGCAGCGACCTCTCTCGCAGCGGAGATCTCGCGGCTTTCAGATGACGCCTCTGGGGGAGTGTGCTGCGTGCTGCTGGACAGCTCGCCGGCAAGGCTGGTGGCGTATCTGGCGGTGCTGCAGTGCGGGCTGGCTTATGCACCTCTGGAGCAGAGTCAGACACCTGAAGTAGTGCGCGACTGCCTTTGCGCCGCCTCGCCCGTCGCGCTGCTCACCACACGCGCGCTGGCTGCGCGCCTGGGCGGCGCCGCGTCGCTGCCGTGCCCCACGTTTTTTCTGGAGGAAGACTGCGGCTCGGTTTGCGGGCACCGCTCCTGCAAGAAGCTTCCCCGTACAACGCCTGCGCCTCCTCTGGCGCACGCTCTGGCCCACGTCTGCTTCACCAGCGGCACGTCGACGGGCACGCCACGCATGTTGGCCTGCGGTCATTGGGGTAGCCTCGCCTCGCACTGGTGGCGCACCTCGCTCGCACCTTACGCCCCGTCTGATGTCACCGCATGCAACGTGTTCGGCATATGGGACGCCGCCGCAGCGCTTCTGGCCGGAACGGCGGTGCTGCCTCTTTCAGATGCGACGGTGCGCGACGGCTCAGCGTTGGGCCGCGCGCTGCTCCGTGGAGCTGTCACCAGGCTGATGCTCACCCCAACGCTTTCTGCCGCTCTGTTACTTGATCCATGTGGATGCGCAGCGCTCCAGGCGCTGCGCGTGCTGACGCTCTGTGGCGAGCCTGCCAGTCGCACGCTGCTGGCGTCTTTACGGCGCGCGCTGGCGCCGCACGCGACGCTCATCAACTTGTACTCGCTGTCTGAAACGCACGACGTGAGCGCGGAGCGCATACCGCACGACTACGACGCCGATGGCGACGACGTGAGCGTTGGATTTCTTGCACCCCACGTTAGCGTTCACGTGATGCACACCGACGGCCGCCCGGCGCGCCCCGGCGAGCATGGCCGCCTGCTCATCGTTGGGCCGGCGCTCGCGGTTGGCCAGCTGTCAGAAGGTGGCCGTGTGGACGCTTTGGGCCCCGGATTCACAACCCTGGGCTCTGTCCGCGCGTTCGACACTGGCGATCAGGGGTGCTTGCGCAAGGACGGGCGCCTCGTGGTCACCGGGCGATGCGCGGGAGCCAGCAAGCTCAAGCTGCGCGGAGGCGCAACGGTGGACGCAGAGGCGGTTGAAGCGGCCATTCTGGCCGCATGCGCGCCTCGCGTTGCTGCAGCCGCCGCGTGCGTGCGGGGAGGCACGTTGGTGGCATTCCTGGTTGCGCGCGACATAGGAGATGGGCTGATGAGCGGCCCAGAAGTGCGGGCGGCGATGGAGGGACAGCTCGTGGCCAGACACGCACTGCCTAGCCGAGTGGCATGGTTGACGTCCCTGCCGCTGGGACCTACGGGTAAGCTCCATCGCATGGCGCTGCCGGATGAGTGCGAGGAAGCAGAGGCTTCGGAAGCTCAGGCCGCCCCGGCTGCGAGCCACGCACACGGTGGTGGCGAGGACGCGTGTCTGCAGCGCGCCAGGAGAATGTTCGACATCGCCGGCGGCGCTGTCGGCGCCGCGCCATCATCTTCTCTGAGGCCCCTCCACACGCACTGGGTGCTGGATCTCGGGGGCACGTCCGTGAGCGCTGCCGCGATGCTGGGCGCCGCAAACGCAGAGGAAGAGGGGACGGAGGGGGAGGGCATGCATGCCGCGTTTGCGCCGCTGCAGCTGGGCGACTTCCTGGCGTGTCCCACGCTGAGCGCTTTGGCGCACATGCTGCGCTGCCGCCCGCTCCACGCCGCCGCCGCCGCCGCCGCCCGCGCGCGCAGCCTCGCCGAGGCGCTCGCCGCTCGTACAGACGCAACCATGCTGCCCGTCACCGCGCATACTCTCACCCGTGACGGGCATCGCGACGCGGTGCTTCTCACGGGGGCCACTGGCGCGATTGGAGCGCACATCTTATCCGCTTTGCTTGGTCATCCTGGTCTGGCAAAGACCCGCATCATCTGCCTTGTGCGCGCCGACAGCGATGCCGCTGCCGCGCAGCGTTTGGCACGGCCTGCGACGGAGACGCGCGTGGATGCGCGTGCGAGCGACCTGACTGCGCCTTATCTGGGTCTATGCGGTGGCGCGGCGTCGCTTGCAGCGCTGGCGGGGTGCACCCGAGCAGTGATCCACGCGGCCGGCGGGCGTGTCACCATGGCTGCCTCGTACGACCAGCTGCGCGGGTCGCACGTGCTCGCCGTCGCGGCAGTGCTCCGCTTCGCCTTCTCAGCCGGCGCGCACGTGCACCTCCTCTCCTCCTCCGCCGCGCTGCACCCCCCCGGCCCCTGCGCTGCAACACCCCCGGGGGATGCGCCGCCACCTGACGGGGGAGGCTACGCGTGCACCAAGTGGGCTGCGGAGGTGCTGGCGCAGCGCTTTGCCCGCTCCCACCCTTCAGGCGGTCCCGCCTGCCATGTCACGCTGCATCGGGTGGGCTACGTCGCCGGCGGAAGGCACGCGCCTCCTGACGCGCAGGCCATCGTGCTGGCCGCGTGCGCGCACCTGTGCTGTGCGCCAGACGCGCCGGGGTGGACGCTGGAATGGGCTTGCGTGCGAAAGCTTGGGTTGGCACTCGCATCACACGCGCTCCACTCACGGGATGACGTCACTGCACCTGCAGGAGTGCGCATCATCCACTACGGAGGCACAGCGTTGCCCTTTCCAGACGTGCTGAGCGAGATGCACGAAGCGCACGGTTTTCGCACACGCCTTGTGCCCCAGCGCGCATGGCTGGCGGCTGTGCGCGGCGGCGCCGCTGCGGGCGAGGGAGAGGCGCTGCAGACGGCTGCAGCTCTGCTGGCAGCGGTGGGGTTGGATGCTGCGCTGGGCGGTGCGGATGCGCGGCTGCTCGCGGACGAAGATGCGGGGGGCGAACAGGCGTGCTTGCTGCGCAGCGCGCTGCAGGCATGCGGGGAGTGGCCAACCTGCACCTAGTCGATCACCGCCTCGCCTGGCCGTGACCGCGTGACCGGTCGTACGTTTCTTCGACAAGACGCAGGCGTGGTCCGTACGGGCCACACTGTGGCGGTGGGCGGAGTCGCGTCCCAACCTGCCCGCCGTCACCCTGTTAGTTTTTGGTTTTAGACTTGGTCGTACGTTTCTTCGACAAGTCACGCTCCCTCCGCGTTGTCCGCACGCCTGTTGCGCCCAAGCGGCATGCTCCGTGCGCCCAGCTGTGAGGCCCCTCGTGGTGAGGTGCGGCTGGGTGTTTTCCGCAGCTCTGCGCGCCGTGGCGTGCCCCCCCTTGCCGCCGCGCAGCGTGTGGAATACGTGTGGAGCGACGGCGCCGGCAAGTCTCCGCATTACAACTCTCTGCGCTCCAAGACGCGGGTGCTCTCTCGCGAGCTGCCCGTTGGGGGGTCTTTCCCCTTCTTGGCCTTCGACGGGCGCGACAGCGACGGCCTTCTGCAGCCGGTGTTCAGCTGCCCTGACCCCGTGCGCGGCGGCAACAGCCTGCTAGCGCTGTGCGAGGTGCTCACGCCCGCTGGCGCGCCCCACGCAAGCAACTCGCGGGCGCAGTTGCGCAGTCTGCTGGACGACCGCGTGAGCGACGCCAAGCCACTCTTCAGCTTTCAGCAACAGTGGACCGCGTTCACAGCCGCCGGCCGCCCCCTCGCCTGGCCAGACTCGGGCGTGCCTCCCCCTGATGGCCCGTTCTACTGCTCCGTTGGTCCCCAGAACGCCTTTGGACGCCCGCTGGCTGAAGCTCACTTGGATGCGTGCATCAAGGCTGGACTGTCCGTCCGTGGGTTGAACGCAGAAGCGTTGCCCGGTGCGTGGGATTTCCAGATTGGCGCCCTGGGCCCTCTGGAGTGCGCTGACCAGGTCTTGGTTGCGCGCTGGCTGCTGCACCGGTTGGGCGAAGAGTTCGGGCTCGTCGCCAGCCTTTCTCCCAAGCCAGTTGCGGGGGACTGGAGCGGGGCGGGTATGCACGTCAGCTTGAGCACGGAGCAGATGCGTCTTTCGGGTGGTCTCAGTGCCATCGAGGAAGCCATCGAGAAGCTTGCCGCCACGCACCGTGCGCACATTGACGTGTATGGCCCAGGCAACGAGGCGCGGCTGACTGGACGCCACGGGACGTGCGACATCGCAATGTTTAAGGCCGGCGTGGCAGACCGCGGGTGCAGCATTTGCGTGCCCAGAGATGTGCAGCAAGCGGGGTGCGGATACTTGGAAGACCGTCGACCAGCCGCCAATGCGGACCCGTACAGCGTGTGCGCGGCGCTCCTCAACACTGTACTGAAGAGCTGAAGACACAGAGACCGAGACCGAATACCGAATAGCGAATACGTAGTGACCTAGAGAATCTCTGGTGATACCGCGGTGCCCGCGACCGCCTGCATCTCCTCCACATGTGCGGCGCCTCTACGGCCGCGCGGCTGGAATCCCGCCCAGGCCGCCTCTGCTCGAGTCACAGCCTCCTCCTCCTCGCCTTCGCTGTCCCCGCCGGCGAAGGGCTCAGCGACGCAGGCTGGCGGCGCGGCGGGCATCGCCTGTGCCACGCGCAGCAGCAGTGTCACGTCAGTAGGCGGCACCGCCTGCAGCATCTTCAGGTTGCTCGCAAAGTCCTTGCTCAGCAGGTGCTCTCGCTGTCGTACAACCAGCGCCGCGGCGACGCGCAGCAGCGCCTCCAGAGGTCCGTCTACAGCTGCGAAGAGCCCATCCCACACAAGAGTAGCGTCGGGCAAAGTGAATTCCTGCGTGAAAGCGCACGTGATCCACCGGAAGGCGAAGTACTGAGGATGTAAGCCTTGGGACTCCATGTGAACAGCAAGCTGAGGGTCAATCACCCTGATGAGGTGCGTCAACCGCGTCAAAGTGCCTGCCACGCCGCCCGCGCTGCCGTCTAGGCTGGCGCAGAAGAGGTCTCGCAGTTCCGCCAAGAGCGCGCAGAACAGGTGGAACGAGTCAGCCTCGGCGTCCGCCAGAGTGCAGCCTGCGGAGCTGCACAGGAACAGAAACGGGGCAAGCAGCTCGTTCATGCCCTGCACGTACACGCCCGCGTTGGTGGCCGCAAACAGGAAGAGCGCGCGGCACTGCGCGGACCGCACGGGCCCTGCGCTCGCCGCACTGAAGAAGTTCAGGTCACGCTGCGTGCGCTCCACATCTCGCGCAACCTGCTCTCTCAGCTCCGCGTCCCGAAAATGGCGCTGCCACACGCTGTCGCTGCCCAGCGCCAAAGGATGGTCACGCTCCTCCGCAGAGCAGCAGCTTTTGGGAAGGATGATGAGCTCCTCCGCTAAGCGAGCGTAGTTTGCGCGCTGTGAACATAAGGCTGCGTCACGGGCGTCTCGTCTCATGGGGGCCACTCCCAGCAAGAGCCTCCAGGCTTCAAGGCGCATACGAGGCTCGTCGCAGCCGCAGCGCAAAACAGCACAGCGCAGGGCGTGCAGGTCTGCGTGCGGCGCGTCCAGCAGCACCTCTAAGGAGAGCAGAGGCGGCAGCGGAGTGGTGTGCACTGCGTGCGTGTGAGCCTGGGAGGCTGCAGCGGGCGGCGTGGACGCGGCTCGCAGAGACTCCAGCGTCGCGCGCCCGGCAGCGGCAGCGCTCTGCACGCCTTGACGCAGACGCCACAGGCGCGAGGACTTCTGCGTAGGCGCGGAAACGCAGACAGCTGCGGGCTCGCCGGGCAGTCCTGAGCGCTCCATCGCCTGCGGGGTATCAACGCAGACTTTCACTGTCTGCGTTGGTTGTGCGAAGGGGCGAATTGTCATCAGAACGTCGATTCGTCGGTCGAACGAAGGGCGAGGGCCGAAGGGTAGGTGCAAGGGTCAGTCAGTCCATGCGTGGCTTCGTTGTTAGCCTCCCTGCCACCGCTTTAGCCAGGCAGAATGCGGCAGGCGGCGCCACGATGGTGAGCCAATCCCAGCACGAGCTTGGCAGCACCAGCGCGTGAGTCAAGAACGGAACACCCAGGCGCGTTTCGCCGGACCCCCACAGTGTAGATGCTGGCAGAGCGTGCAGGGGCACTGCGGTGAGGAACGTGCGCGAAGTGTCGCCGTAGTAGAGCAAACCGCGGGGGCAAGGAGGCAGCCGCGGCAGCGGCACCTTGCAAGGAGAAGGGCACTGCAGCCGTTCCT
>Ga0208951_1001011_pt1 | contig 12678 bp, 10 predicted proteins | sample GreLakmeMI27MSRF_FD_187702 | JGI IMG/M metagenome (GOLD analysis project Ga0208951, IMG submission 187702) | Freshwater lentic microbial communities from great Laurentian Lakes, MI, USA - Great Lakes metaG MI27MSRF (SPAdes) | ecosystem: Environmental > Aquatic > Freshwater > Lake | place: Great... | reverse complement strand
CCCAGCACTGAGCAAATTTGAGGCCCCCCGGCGAGCGGTTCACAGGCTGCGAGAACGAGCTTCACGAGGCCTCACGCTGGCGCTGGTACCTTACGCCGCCGCGCCTGGCCAGGAGAGGCCGCTGTCAGCACTGCCGGCACCGCCGCCGCTGCTCGCCTTGGAGGCGCCTCTGCGTGCGTGGTGGGAGGGCGAGGCCTCGGCGCTCACCGACGCTGCGCCTGACTCTGCGGTGGGCGACGACGAGGCCATCGCGCGCGCGCTGGGTGAAGAAGACGACGTCGCGTCTCTGGCGCTGGCGCGCGAGCTGCAGAGGGAGGAGCGCGACGGCGTCGCCTGTGCGCTGTCCCAGCTTTCCGTGCAGCCTTGGAGGCAGCCTCCAGAGGCGCCCCTGGCTCCCGGTGAGGACCGCGCGCGGCTGCGGTCACTGCTTGCGCTGTATGGCGTGGAGGAAGGAGCGGTGCTGGGCGACGGCGCCTGTCAGTTCAGAGCGCTCTCTGACCAGCTGTATCGCACGGAGACGCACCACGGGGCGGTGAGAGCCGCAGTGCTGGCGCAGCTGCGCCGCGAGCCGGCCCGCTACGCGCCCTTCTGCCACTGCGAATTCCAGACCTGGCTGCAGGAGCTTGAGCGCTCCGACACCTGGGGAGACCACGTGACGCTACAGGCGGCGGCGGATGCGTACGGCGCGCGCGTTTGCGTCGTCACCACCTACTCTGAGAACGCCTACCTGGAGGTTGTGCCCTGCGCGCCCAGAACGCAGCGCTGCCTGTGGCTCTCGCTGCATGCCGAGGTGCATTACAACAGTCTCTACCCCAGAGGAGAGGTGCCTCGCCACGGGCAGGACAGGGTGGAGCAGCTGCAGGCGGAGGGTCGGCGATGGGATGGTTGATTGAGCACCACTCCACTCTTGGCGACCACTCTCAGGCACCTCTCCCTCAGCGCGCCCCGATGCTCATGCTGTCCGCCAGCGCGCGCGTGCGGGCTACGGGACTGTCGATCAGAGCGGCTCGCAGACCCCCCGCCGTCACCTGCGCACATGAGCAGCTGTGAGCGCGCTGGAGCATGGGCGTGTGCGCTCTGGGCGCGCGCGCCTCCGGGGCGTGCAGCCTGTAGTGCTCAAACCCGCCGATGTAAAGGACAGAGAGAGCCAGCAAGCCTGCGCCCGCCATCTTGCCCGTGCTGGTGCGGCTGCGCAGCAGGAGCACGCTGGCTGGGAGCAGCACTGCGACGATGAAGACCACCACGGCGTCGAAGGCGACCGTCTCAGCGTATCCGGCGGGCATGGTGCGCAAGCGAGCACTGGACTGCGCGTGCGCGTGCGTAGGACTGTGCAATACACGAAGGCACAGTGCGCGGCGCGGCGGGCGAGTGTCGTGGGAGCAGAGAACTGTCCCAAGCGTAATGTGTTGACAGCCCGAGGTGAAATACGCAAATACCCTGCTGGCAGGCTCGTGCAGCTCACAGCTGGATGGTGACGCCGATAACGCAATGATCGGAGACGCCGGGAGTTGCGTCCTGGAGGATGAAAGCGTCGTGCAGTCGCGGCTTGTCCTGCGCATCACCCTCGCACGCCAGGCTCTGGCTGACGAGCCAGTAGTCCAGGCGCAGGCCCCGGTTCCACGGCCGGTTGCCCGCGCGCTGCGACCAGTAGGTGAATCCCCCCCTGGCGTCCGGGTGCATGTGCGGGAAGCTGTCCACCAGCGCCTCCTCGCGGCACAGCTGCCCGAAGGCTGCGCGCTCCTGCACGGTGCACCCAGCCTGCTTCAGGATGTGCTTGGCGCTCGCGTTGTAGATGTCTTCGTCGCGATGCGCCACGTTGAAGTCGCCGCCAATCAGCAGCGGCTTGGAGGCTGAGAGCTGGCGGCAGTGTGCGCGCATGTCCGTCTCCCACTCTTTCAGTCGGTAGTCCAGCCGCTTGAGCCCCTCGCCGCTGTTGGGGACGTAGACGCAGGTCACTGCAAACGCCTGGAACTGGAGCGTCACACAGCGCCCCTCGCTGGCGTGCGCGCCGCGTTCGCCCAGCCCGTAGCGCACGCTCAGAGGCGCGCCGGCGGCGCCCCAGGCTGAGGCCTCGGCGGGTTTGATGAGGGAGGCGAGGCTCTTCTGCGCTGCCTCGCTGGCGCCCCCAACCTGGCTGCTGTGGGGGCCCTTGAGGATGACCACCACTCCGGAATAGCCCTTCTTCTCCACACTCACGGCCCAGTAGAAGGCGCCGTAGGCTGGGCCCAGCAGCGCGCGCAGCTGCGCCTCGCTCTGCGCAACATGGCTCGCCTGCAGCTTGTGCTCCTGCAGACAGAGCAGATCCGGCTGCTCGTCCGCCACCAGCCTGCGCAGCGCCTCCGCGTTGCCGTTGTTGAACACCGCGCGCAGGCCCGCCACGTTCCAGGAGAGCGCTTTGAAGGTTGGCCGAGAGCTGGGCACAGCCCGAGGTGCAGCAGTGCGCTCGAACACAGCCTTCGCCTCACTCTCCTTCGCCTTCTTCGGCGCAGCGTCGCCGCCCTCAGCCTTGCGCGCGCGGGGCTTAGCTGGAGCTTTTGCGTCGTCCATCGCAGCTGCGCAGAGGCGGGCAGAAGCACGGGACGCGCGGACGATGGGTGCGGCAGGTGGCAGACACAGCAACGCGCGGAGCATGCACGAGAAGGCGGAGGGAATACAGTTGGTGATGAGCTGCGCGCCTGCATCTGGCCGCCTGCTGCTGATGACGTGCGTGGCAGTGCACATTTCACTCCTTTGTGACTATGTCTGCATTGCAGCAGCACCATGTATTCGCCACGGAGTTCAGGAGGCCCCTGGAGCGTCCAGGAGCCCCTTGATACGGGATGCATCGGGGCATCGGGGCGAGTCTGCCTCGCGCGATGATGCAGTCGTCCATCATCTGCGGCTGAGCGGCTCTTTCTTGAAGGCCCCGCCTCGATGGCGGCTGAGTGGGCGTTGATGGCACGTTGGCCTCCTCAGCTCGCCACTCGTGATGAGCAGTAGGGGCAAGCTGCGCTGCGGCGGAGGAGCCAGCTGTCGATGCACTCGATGTGGAAGCGGTGCCCGCAGGGCAAAACGCGAAGCAACACTCCACTTTCGTAAGCCTCTAGACAGACGGCGCACTGCGAGCCGGCACTGGAGTCTGCGTTGCGCAGCGCCAGGAGCCTGGCAACCAGCTCGCTCTTCTCGGCGGGGTGAAACGGCTCAGGCTCCTTTCCCGCGGCGCGCTGAGCCTCCAAAAGGAGCGTCTTCAGAGTCCGCACGGGCAGAGCGCGGAGCTCCTCCGCGGTTGCGAACGTTTCTAGCTTGAGCTTGTGCACCGCCGACACCGGTGCATGGTGTGTCGCGCGTGGTGGAGCCGCGCCACGCGGCGGTGCGTACTGCGCTCGCGGGCGCACTGCGCTGCGCAGCAGGCTCACGAGGTAGGCTGCTGTGGCGAACAAGGCAAACAGCCAGGACAGCCCAGCTGCGTGCTGGTGATGCTGCCGCTGATGCTGTTGTGGCCGGGCTTCACCGACAAGACGACGCAGCCCCAGGGATAGCAGCGGTCCTGCGGCTGCGCGAGAAGAACGAGTCAGCCACTTACGATTCAGCATCTTGAGCTGCGTGTCGCACCTAGCAGCGCCAGCGAGACTGGCGTGATGCCACCGCTGACAAAGAAGACAAGCACCATCGAACGGGAATGCGAGGGGCGCGAGGATGCATTTTGCATCGACAGACCCGTCGAAGACGGTCGGTCGAAGAAGCTCTAAGGCACCCTCCATCCGGTGCTTGCATCACTATGCGTGCGGCATGTCCAGCTCATCCTCCGAGAGCGACAGCGACAGCGAGGAGGCTGAAAGGCTGCGGCGCTTCTCCAGCATCGCCGTGAGCGGGGCGCACGTCGCAGCCGCCGCCGACTCGGCCGTAGCGGCCGCGGCTGTGCGCGCCCGGAGGCGGCGCGTGGTCGGCGGCAGCACGCTCGGTGGCGCTCTGGGCGAGGCTGGCGCAGGGGCGGCTGAGGATGAGCAGGCTGCTGCTGCTGCACTGCAGCCGTTCCAGAAGCAAACGGCGCTGCTGCTGCACCGCTACTTGGACAGCGTTCTGGAGATTAGACCAAGCATTGAAGCAGACGCCTGCGAGGAGGAGGAGGCGGAGGAGGAGGGCAGAGAGAGCTTCAGAGTCTTCTCGCGCGTGCCGCCCGGCGCACCCGTGGTGCTGGCAGGCGCGTTGCCGCTATCCCGCCTGCGCAGCCGCGCTGACTCGGCCCTCGGCTGCGGCAGGCCTGCTAGTGAATGTGCCCCGCGCCAGCCTGCTGTCGCCCTGCGAAGCGCGCCGCGCCGCGCGGCCGCGCAAGCGCGGCGCCAGCGACAGCGAGGACCAGGGCAAGGTGCGCCGCCGCGCGCGAGAGGTTGCGGTGGAGGGCGCAGCGGTGGCGGCGGCGGCGGAGCGCACAGCCGCACGCGCAGCCGCGGCCTGGGCCGCAGCCGCGCCCTCCAGCGACAGCGAGCAGCCCTGGCCGCCGGCCGGGCCTGGCGATGGCGCGCTGAGCGAGACTGCGGCTGCGGCGGCAGCTCGGCGCAAGGCCAGGCGCAAGGAGAAGAGGCGCGCGGCCGCCGCGGCCGAGCCGGACGAACCAGCGCCGAGCGATGCAGATGCCACGCGCGCCAAGAAGAGGCGACCAGGCGAACAGTTGACAGCCTCTGCCAGGCCTGGCGGCTGTGCCAGCCCCGCGCATGCGCCGGGCGAGAGGCTGTCGCAGAGGGAGAGGAAGAGACGCAACAAGGAGGCGGTAGCCGCAGCCGCAGCTGGACCAGCGCAGTCGTAGCGCGCAGACGAGTTGATTGCTCTGCGGATGGCGTGGATGGACAATCCGACGCGCGTGTCACGTATACAGTGTGCGTCAATCACAGCGCCGGCGGCCAGGCTATTCTACACCGCCAGATTGCGCCAAACACCCACGGCACGTCAAAGAACGAAGGTGAGGCGCGCGGCGGCGATAGTGTGCGCTCCACAAGTTGCGCCCGTCGCCGAGCCCGTGCTCGGCCGCACGCCTGGCCGCAGGGTGCGTCTGCAGCCCCGGTGTTGGGCGCTGGAGGGTTGAGGGGAGCGGCGCAACCGAACCCTCGCGCACAGCTCTTGCCCAGCCCAGCCCGGCACCAACCGGCCAGCCTCCCTGCGCCATGCAGCCCCGCGAGGCTCCTCTTTCGCGGCTGCGCGTCTCTGCGCTGCTGCTGTGGTCGCTGGTGCCTGGCTGTTGCGCTGTGCCGGCGGCGCTGCCAGTCGGGGTGAGCCCGCTGGCCACGCGCGCGGTGGTGGCTATGGCGGGCGGGCGCAGCGCGCTGAGCTACGCCAGCGCGTTCAGCAATGCGCTGGGCTCGTCTTGGTTCGAGGGCGAGACAAGCGGCGCGTACGCCAGCGCCGCAAGCTCCAAGAACTACGGCACCCTCGCCGCTGACGGCAACGGCAACGGCCCGCCCTGGCAGAGCAGCGGCGACGTGCTGGGCGTGTGCATGGCCAGCAACCTGGTGGGGTGGGCGGTGGGCAACGGCGGCACAGTGCTGGTGACGGTTGACGGCGCTAAGAGCTGGACGCGCCAGTCGCTGCCCAGCACCGTGGCTAGCACCGACCTCTACTCCGTCGCCTGCCTCAGCGCCACCAGCGCGGTGGCTGTGGGCGCGGGCGGGTTGGTGGTGCGCACGCTGGATGCGGGGCTCACCTGGAGCAACGTCAGCCCCGCCGGGCGCACCAACGACCTCTTCTGCGTCGCCTTCAGCGGACAGACGCCCTCCAACGGCGTGGCGTGCGGCATGAACGGGCAGATCTTGGCCAGCAGCACGGGCGGGGCCACCTGGGTGGACGCGCGAAACACTGCGGTGCGCACAACCGCCACGCTGCTCAGCTGCGCCGTGCCCGCCGCCACCACCGCCTACGTGGGCGGCACCTCGCTGGTGCTGGCGTCCAGCAGCAGCTTCACGGGCGGCGCGGGCGCTGCTGCGGGCTTTGCCTTTGTCACCGAGGCTGGCTCCCCTCTCAACACCGTGGCCACCGCCGCGGGCGACCCCACGTTCAGCAACGACTACACCTCCATCACCGCTATTACCTTCGACGCAGTCAGCGGCAACGTATGGCTGGCCACCACAGGCGGGGGCATCGTGGTCCGCTCCCCAAACGGCACCATGACGCGGCAGCGCACCGCCGCCAACCCGCAGACGGGGCACCTGCGCGACATCGGGTGCGCCGACGGGCAGAACCTGTACGCGGTGGGCAACGGGGGCCTGGTGCTCTCCAGCAGCAGCGGCGGCGCAACCTGGGCTGCAGACGGCAGCTTCTCGCTCAGCGGCGCCGGCGACCTGGTGGCGATGGCGATGCTGCCAACCTCCGCGGCGCCGCCGCCGGCGCTGCCGCCGCTGCCGCCGCTGCCGCCCTTTCCACCGCCCTTCAGCACGCCGGTGGCCCTGCCGCCGCTGCGGCTCCCGCCGCTGCCGCCCTTCCCACCCCCGCGCATGCCGCCGCCGCCAGCGCCGCCGCCCACCCCCCCGTCGCCGCCAGCGCCGCCGCCATCGCCGCCATCGCCACCGGCGCCGCCGCCCAGCCCGCCACTTCCGCCTTTCCCGCCCAGGCCCCCAGCGCCGCCCCATCCCCCGGATGTGCTCATCCAGGCCAGCCTGGCGCGCCTGTCCGAGTTGGACGCAAAGGCGGCGCGGGAGGCTGCAGACATCACAACCTGCAAGCCCTGGGTGCGTTGGAAGCCCGTTGCACGCAAGTCGCGTGCTGCTCACCCCTCCTCCTGCTTAGATGTTCCCCGCCTTCATCGCCGCCGCGGCTCTGGATTTGGTGCTCCTGGCGCTGCTGATGGTGCGTCCGGGCGCCAAAGGCGCTCGCTCATCCCTTCTCACGCCCCGCCACAGTATGTGCTCTGCCGCGGCCGGCGCGCCTCCAAGGTGTCGCCCCCCCCGCTCTCCACAATGGCACCCGCCGTCTCCAAGCAGGCGCCCGGCCCGCTGTATGCGCCGCGCGCTGTGCCGCCGCCGCAGCCGCTCGTGCAGATGCAGACGCCTCTGGAGCCGCCGCTGCCGCCGGCGCTGGCGGCTGCGCTGGGCGTGACGCCTTCGCCGCGCAGCGATGAGCGGTTTGCGCCCAGCTACGCGGGGGCGGCGCCGCCGGTGCAGCCCAGGGAGGAGGTTGCGCGGGGCTCCGTCTTTGCGGCGGAGATTGGGGCGCGGCCGCAGGCGCGCAGCAACGAGAGTGTGTAACGACAGAGTTGTATTATATCGTATGAGCGCGTCCACTGCACAACAGCCTTTAAGAGGGATGATCCGAGCAACTTTTCGTTTTCAGCCACGCACGCCCTTCCTTCGCGTCCACTGTGCTCGCCCGGCATGTCGCCTGCGGCCGAGCCCGCGCCCGGTGCCGCGCCGGCGCACCTGTTCGCCAAGGCGGCCCCCTGCGACCGCCTCGCCGTCTTCAGCGGCGACGTGTTGCGCGCCGCGCTGCACAACGCTCTGGCGCGCTGCCAGCTGGCGGACGTGCAGCTGTGCTGCGAGAGAGGCGCGACGCGAAAGCTGCGACGTGACCAGGCGTCCAGGCCCCAACAGCCTCTCAGACACGCCTGTAACGTGCGCGCAGGCGCCAGCCTGGAGTGGCGCGACGAGGGCGAGGGGCAAGGCATGACGGCGCTGCACATCGTGGTGCGCGCGCGGCCGGGGGCGTGGTGCTTCTGGGCTCCGGGCGTGTCTCTTCACCCGCCCTCGCTCAGCCCGCGCCCTCGCCAGGTTGCCACCGACGCGCCCGCGGCCAAAAAGCTGGCACTGCTGGACTGGCTGGTGGCTCAGCAGGCGCGACTGCGCTGGGCTGCTTGGGTGTGGAGTGAGCTCAGACGGTCACTCGACCTCGCAGGTGGCTCTCAGCACCCCCGACTACGTGGACTGCACGCCCCTGCACTGCGCCGCCGCGCTGGGCGACGCGGCGGTAGTCACCCGGCTGCTCAAGGCTGGCGCCAGCCCGCGGGCGCGCGACGCGGAGGGACTCACGCCGCTGCACTTGGCGGCGCGTGCGGGGTGACTGCCTCCCCAGCTCTCTCGCGCGGCTGACGCGACCGCGCGCAGGCGAACGGCGGCCACGTGGCCGCGCTGGTGGCGCTGTGCCAGAACTGGGCGCCGGTGGACTGCGCCGACTTCGAGGAGGGCGAGGCTGACACGGGCAGCGACGACGCGCAGAGCTTCGGCGCCAGCGCGCGCCTGGCCGCGCCCGGCGCGCAGCTGTACATCGCGCGGCGGGGCACGGCGCTGCACGTGTGCTGCGCCGCCGCGCGCCAGGCGTGCGCTGCACAGCTGCTGGCAGCCGGCGCTGACGTGAACAGCCCCGCGGGTGCGCCCCTCCATCCGCCCTGCACCCCGCACCCCCACTCCCCCTCCGCTTACGCGCGCCCCTCGCAGGCGCGCAGCGCTCCACGCCCCTGCACGTGGCTGCACGCGAGGGCCACTCACCGCTGCTTGCTCTCCTGCTGGACGCCGGCGCGAGCATCGAGGCGCGCGACGAGCACGGCGAGACGGCGCTGCTGCGCTGCGTGGAGGGCGGCCACGCAGGGGCTGTGGAGCTGCTGCTGAGCCGCGGCGCTGACGCTCGTGCAACCTCCACGCGCGGCCTGGGCACCCTCCACATCGCCGCCGCGTTGGGCCATGCGCACCTGTTCGCGCTCCTGGTAGCCGCCGGGGCGGATGTGAATGCGGCTGACGGATGCGAGTACGAGGACGCAGACGGGCGCCGCACGCCGCTCATGTACGCCGCACACTACGGCTGCGCGGCCGCCTTCAAGCAGCTGCTGGCGCTGGGCGTAGACCTGCGCGCGCTGTCCGCGGCGGGATGGCCGGCGCTGTTCTACGCGGTGGAGAACAGCAAGCCGGTGGTTGGACGCGGCGGCGAAGCGAACCGCCACCTGGAGGTGATTCGCATCATCCTGGAGCGTGACCGGGCCGACTGCGTGTGGTGCACCGTGCAGCACGGGCGCACGGCGCTGATGGTGGCGGCCATGCAGGATGCGGCTGAGGCTGTGCGCCTGCTGCTGGAGGCGCAGCCCTGGGCGCTGGCATGGCGCGACGCCCGCGGGCGCAGCGCGGCGCACTGGGCGGCTGTGCGCGGCGCGAACGATGCGCTGGAGGTGCTCGTGGCCAAGGGCACCGACGTGCGGGCGCTGGACCAGGACGGCAAGACCCCCGGCGACCTCCTCCCGCCATTCGACCGCACACCGGTGCTGCGCCAGTGGGAGGCGGAGCGGCGCGGCGCCGCGGGCGAGCGGCGGTGGGACTACAACGCGGTGATGGAGGCGACCACCTTCCGCTACATGCGCAAGGCCACGGCGGCGCGGCGCGTGCGCGAGGGGGCGCAGGAGCGCCAGTGCGCATCCTGCCAGCGCTACTCGTTTGATGCGCTGCGCTGCGGCGCGTGCAGGGCGGCCTTCTATTGCGGCTGCGAGTGCCAGCGGCGCGACTGGACGCACGGGGGGCACCGCCTCTGGTGCGTGCCCGTGCCGCAGAGCGAGGGCGGGCAGACGCTCGGGGCGGGCAGGGAGGCGCTGGAGGCAATGGAGAAGAAGCCCTGGTGACATGGTGAGACTGAGCAAGCAGCGAAGTGGTCTACACCTCTACATTCCCGCCAAGAGCTGGCATAGCTTGTCGGTCGTCTCTCGGCCCAGCACCAGGCGCATGTTTGCCGTGTCGGGATCGCGGTAGACGAAGCGCCGCGTGACGGCGTCGCGCGTGCGCAGCGTGGCGGCGTCCACGCGCGGCCCCAGCGGCGCCTTTGCGAGCGCGATCCAGGCGGCGATCATTTCCTGCGCGATGCTGCGTATGCGCTGCACCCCCTTCGCGTCCGCGGGCACGGTGAAGAGCAGCGCCGAGGGCGACGCCATGAAGGTGCGCACCACCCCGTCGCGGCTGATGTAGGGCGTCAGGCTGCTGTCATTGAGGCAGGAGGCGACGAGGTCGGAGAGCGCGCGCGCACAGCCGGGCGCAGGCAGCAGGTAGTTGCGAGTGAGGTAGGCGTCGTTCATCTTCAGGTCCACGCGCGGCACCAGGTCGAAGAAGAAGAGGATGGTGCCGGGCAGCACATTCAGGTGCAGCATCAGGTGCGGCACCGCGTTGCTCACATCGGCAAAGGCGTCCAGACGCATCGCTCCAAAGCCGCCGCTGTCAGACCACATTTCCGCTGTGACGGCGTGCGCGATGGGGCCGCCCTTGAGGGTAGCCACGCGCCCGTTCAGCGTGTCATCCAGACTGGCAAAGAGGGTGACCAGGTTGCCGTCGCGCGGTACCGGGCGCAGCTCCGGCCATGCAGCCTGCACGCTCTGAAGGCACTCCTCCAGCAGGAGGGCGCGCAGGTCGTGCCAGGCTGCGCGTGTGCGGCGCGACTGCGCGAGGGCCGTGGACGCAAAGGGCGCCAGGAAGGGCGCAACCAGGCGGCCAGGCGCGCTGAGCACGCTCCGCAGCAGGCTGCGCGGCGCCGGCGCAGCATCCAGGCGCGCGGCAAGTAGCGTGTCGCGCGGAGCGCCGTCGCGCGACGAATGAGTGGGCAGTCCTCCGGCGCGCGGCATCAGATGATCCGCGGCGGTGCGGCGGCTGCGCGCGGCGCGTCGGTGCGGTACGGTGTTGGCCGCAGCAGCCACACGCATCTCCGCGGGCGGCTGCGGTTGCGGCAGCCTTGGACGGGGTAGCCCTTGGTAGCCCTTGGTAGCCCCAGGGTCCCCCCCGAAAGTGGCGTTCCAAGTAGTGTTTCACCGCCGCAGCTGCCTCCGTGGCCGATCCCCCTCCGCCCCGCTCGTGTTGGCCGCGCGGCCCGCGGCAGCCGCTGCGGCCAGCGCCCCCCGCTCCGCCGCAGCCTCGCTCGCCGCGTGGTGTGCGAACCGGTTCAGCGCCGTCACCAGAAACGGGCGCACCAGGTTCACCTGAGCATCCGCGTGTGAGCGCGCGAAGCCTCAGCAGCGCGCAGAGCAAAGCAGGGCACACCTCCATTGCGGCGACGTTGTTCAACCGGATGTAGATGGCGTTGGCGCCGTCCAGTCGCTTGAGGCCTTTCTCGATCTTGTTGAAGCGCACGCTGCGAGGAGCGAGCTGTGAGCGAGTCGACAGGAGGGGCGCCACTGCACCGTCACTCGCACCTGCGGATGCTCTCCACCAAATCGTACACACGCTGCCGGCGCTCCCCAAACGCGTCGCTGGCGTGCTTGAATAGCGCGGTGGCGAGCTCCACGTAGTGGAAGGGCAGGGGCTGAGAGGCAGCGCAGCGTGAGTGAGAGGGCTGGTTCAAACAGCGCTGGCGGGGGGCCGCAGGCGCCGTGGCCGCGCACGCCAGCCCCGGCTTTCGAGCGCAGCCAGCGGGGTGCGCGGGCGGGCGCGACACGCGCCTGGAACTCGGCCTCAGAGGAGCGCTCCAGTCGAAGCACCTCCTCTAGCGCAGCAACCTCCAGCCAAGCGGGCGGCAGGATGTTTGCCTTGGACTTAGTCTTCAGCGCAACCGCGATCCAGAGGGGGACAACCACCGGGATCTGGGGTGGCCGTGAGCGAAAGGCGGACGCGGGAGCAGAGCCGCACGCGCCTGCGCTCTGAACGGCCCAACTTCTCCGCCCAGCAGCGTCAGCCGCGGTGAGCTGAAGAGCGGCACGATCTGCACGCGCTCCTCCTCGGCGATGAACTCCATCTCCTCATGTGTCAGCGCGCTCCCGTGCACGGCACCGCACCAGCCTGTGGCGCCGCTGGAGGGGCCTGCGGGCGCGGCCAGGCGCGAAGCCACGGTGATGTCGCCCATCGTTGCGTGAACAGACAAAGGAGGCTCTTAGTTTGTCGAAAAGTGGTGGTGTCGCGCGAACAACATGAACTAAGCCGCCCCCGTCAGGCCTGCTCCTGCTCCGATATTGCACGCGAGTGTCTGTGCGCGTGCGGCTGCAGGGCGGCGCGGCAGCGTGAGCGCAGAATGCGGTTGCTCGTGATGACCCTTGCCCTTGCACTTGCACTCGCCGCACGTGGCATGCAGACACCCGGCAACGACGCGGCGTGTGTGAACCACACGTGTCCGTGCGGCGAGCAACCTCCCCAGTGGGCAGCGTCCTTCCCGTGGCTCTCAGACGCTGGCGGGGCAACAGCAACAGACGCCTGGTGCCCCTTCGGCTGCGCTGCGGATGCCTCGCTGCAGGTGGCCGACAGTGGCGGCGAAATGATCGTGTCCGTATCGGGCGTCTGCGGCGAGGCCGCCTTCAGCGCGTGGGGCCAGAGCTCCACGCGCGACTTCCTGCGCGACTACGGCTGCCCGCTGTCCGCCTGGCCGCGCCTGAGTCTGCGCTTCTTCACGCCCTGCGCCAACACCACCGCGCTGGCAGCCGGGGGGACGGAGCAGCCCGTGTGCACCCCTTGCGCCCTGCCCCCACCCCCACCCCCACCCACGCCCCCACTCCCGCCCCCCGCGCCCCCGCCCACGCCGGTGGACACCTCTCAGCTGGTCACGTTCACCTTTTGCCTGGTGCGCGCGTATCGGCGCAGCTCTGAAGGTCGGCCCCGCCTGCTGCCCCCTCACCCTGCCCCGTGCCCCGTGTGCGCAGGACGGCTCCAGCGCCGACGTCAACACTTCCGCCATCTTGACAGCCGTGAGCGGCACCGTGGGCGTGGAGGTGGCTGCGGTGAGCGTCACGGCGCTGAACGACGGCTGCGTGGCGTCCGACACGGTGGAAGAGGA
>Ga0208951_1001010_pt1 | contig 12695 bp, 14 predicted proteins | sample GreLakmeMI27MSRF_FD_187702 | JGI IMG/M metagenome (GOLD analysis project Ga0208951, IMG submission 187702) | Freshwater lentic microbial communities from great Laurentian Lakes, MI, USA - Great Lakes metaG MI27MSRF (SPAdes) | ecosystem: Environmental > Aquatic > Freshwater > Lake | place: Great... | reverse complement strand
TATAAATATTATAAAATTATAAAATTATAAAATTATAAAATTATAAAATTATAAAATTATAAATATTATAAAATTATAAAATTATAAATATTATAAAATTTAAAATTGAATATAATTTATATAATATATTTAAATACTATAATTATTATGCCCCATAAGTATAATACTAGAACTAAATCGGGAACTCTTGTCCCGTTTCTTTATATTAATGATGATAATGATGATGATAATGATGATGATGATAATGATTATGATGATGGGCGTAACCTTGTACCAAAAATTTACATAGACAGTCACGACGACGACGACGACGACGACGACGATGATACAGATAGTTATAGTTCCAAAGACAGCAATATTACTACAGAATCCAGTGATTCTGATAACTCTAATAAAAATATTTCAAATAAAAAAAATAATGCCAAAAAATTAAATAAATCTGACTATTATAAATTTTTAAGTGAATTATATCCATCACACTACAGTAAAAATAAATATATTGATGAAGTTAATAAAAGTATTGCTAATAAAGAATTAGTAAATAAACGCCTTAAAAAATCCGATAATACTTTTGTAAATACTTCTTCGAACTTAAATAATTTGTTTACTACTAAGGTTATAAAAAAATCTAGAAAAATTTCTAAGAAGAAAAAAGTAAATCGTTATAATCATGCGAGCGCTGAAGACAATGATGATACTAAATATGAGAAAAGTTTATTAGCACACGGATTTAAACAGATTTTTAACAGTGTAAATGGATCCGACAAAAATATTAATATTATTTTAAATTTAAAGAAAGGTAAAAACAATATTTATAATAATGAAAATATAAACACAGATCGAATGTTAAGTAATTCGCTATTTTCAACTATGCATTATAATAAAAATAATCAAGAAAACGAGGATCATGAAAACGAGGATCAAGAAAACGAGGATCAAGAAAACGAGGATCAAGAAAACGAGGATCAAGAAAACGATGATCAAGAAAACGATGATCAAGAAAATGAGAGCAAGGAAAAAGACAGGTCTAAAAAGAATAAAGATGATATTGTTCCGGCACCACAAAAAGTGTCGATTAAAAATTATAAAAAATTTGATAATATTTTAAATAATGAAGAAAAAGAATCGGAATATTTTAAAAAATGTTTATCGTCTAATTTACAATTAGAAGCAATTGCTAAATTAGAAAAAATTAAAGAATTAACTAAAATTAGCAAACCTTATTTACTTCATTTAGTTGACCTTGATATTCCAGATCAATATAAAGCATGTGCTTTAATAAAAATTAATACTATGCGTTCAATGGGTGGTTATGGAAACAGCGAATATTATAAAATTAAATCATGGGTGGATGCTTTCTTAAAAATTCCATTTAATAAATATAATAATTTACCTATCAGTTTTGCCGATGGAATTGAACAATGTCATGATTTTATGGAAAAATCAAAAAAAATATTGGATAGTGTTACTTATGGATTAGAGGATGCTAAAATGCAAATTATGCAAATGATTGGTCTGTGGTTAGTAAACCCAAATGCTATTGGTTGTGCTATTGCTATTAAAGGACCACCAGGAACTGGTAAAACAACACTAATTAAAGAAGGTATTAGTAAAATTTTAAACAGACCTTTTGCGCTTGTTGCGTTGGGTGGTTGCGGTGATGCTGGATTTTTAGATGGATTTGATTATACATATGAAGGCAGTAGACATGGAAAAATTATTGATATACTAATTCAATGTGGTTGTATGAATCCTGTTATATTATTTGATGAATTAGATAAATTAAGCGATTCTTTCAAAGGACAAGAAATTACTGGAGTATTAACACATTTAACAGACACTACACAAAATACTAAGTTTAGTGACAAATATTTTTCAGAAATTAGTATTAATATGTCAAAAGCATTATTCATTTTTAGTTATAACGATGAAGCAATGGTAAATCCTATTTTAAAAGATAGAATGTATAAAATTGAGACAACAGGATACAAAACAAAAGATAAATTAATTATTGCTAAGGATTATTTATTACCAAAAATTAGAGAAGAAATTAAATTTACTAGCGAGTCTATTGTTTTCAGTGATGATGTATTAGAGTATATTATTAATGATTTCACAGAAAAAGAGGATGGTGTTCGTAATTTAAAACGATGCTTGGAAATTGTTTATAAGAAATTAAATTTATATAGATTAATGAAACCTGATATAAATTTATTTGAAAATAGCGAAGGTTTAAAATTAAAAAATAAGATTAGTTTTCCGTGTATTTTAACTAAGCAAATGATTGATGATTTAATCAATAAAGGCACAACAAAAGACATTCCATATGGTATGTATGTTTAATAAAATTTTATTAGGGATTATGAATAATCCACCATTGTAAAGTTGATTTATCTTTTATATCTTCATAGCATGGATAAAGTCTGTAGTTGTTTTTGTCTAACCCGAATTTTTTGTCATTTTGAACTTCTAAGCAACTATAAACTCTTGTATTTGAACGAATAGTTGCTACAAAATAACCAGCTTCATTTTCTTTTCTTCCCCTCGGTCCTGTTTTTTCTTTAAATATTGCTTTAATGTAGTCTTTTACTTCTTTTTGATTATTGCACTTTTTGATAATGGGTTCAATAATATCAGGTAAATCTTGCGGAAGCATATCTTTAGCATGACTAACTGATTGAACAGCAGAATATCCAGATAGTGTGTTTGATGTATCTACCATTTTATTATGACGCAAAATATTTTCTGATGTTTGTTTATCAGTCCAAAAATATAGTTGCCCTGTATATTGAGGACATTGACCAATAATACCTGCTGGTCTTCCGGCTTTTTGCGAAGCAGTACTTTTATCTTCAATATGTCCTAAAATCATATCGGTCCATATAAGTCCTTCACCTTCGTCTGAAATTATTTGACCTGCTTGATAATTTGAATTCCCTTTCCAATTAATTATTTGTTTATCAAATAATTGTGTGGCATTATTTTTTCTTGGAGCATAATGAAATCCTAAGCCGCGGTCAACTTTACGTCTTCCAATAATAATAATTGGTTTATCATTTAAATTCATTGCTTTATAAATACAAAATAACAACTCATTTAACCGCATGCCTTTTATTTTAAAAGTTTCAATACTTGATATGTCTGGTTTATATACCATAATACCCGATTGATTAAATGTAATAGCATAAAATCCTTCACTTCTTGCAAATTTTGCTAATAATATCATATCATCATTTTTTGAATTGGAATTAATAATAATCTTGCGATATGTAATATGACCATTATGTAATATTGGTGTCTTAAAAATTTCTTTGTTATTAGTTAATATATCTTTAGCATATAAATTATTTGATTTAGTATTTGAATTTGTTTCTACAATATTTATGATTGCCCCTTCTGTATGTATTGCTCTATAATTTATTGCTGTAATTTCATCCATTTCAATTGGAAACATATATGCGTTCATACACTCATCAAAATTATCAAGTAAGTCTCCGTTCGTCGCTGTAACAAATCCAATACGCCATAGTGCTTTATCATTTTTAATAAAATCAAGTAATGAATATTGTTTATCATTAATTGTAAAAGATTTGTCTCTATTTGGAGGATATGTTTTATCTGCCTCATCTATAATTATTCCATAACGCAGTTTTGAGTTATTATTAGTTACTTCTCTTTTAATATGATCTAAAAGTTCCAACATTTTTTTTATTTGTTTGTCATTTGGTAATAAAACAATAACAGGCATAGTGTAGTGTTTTTTATTTTCATATGCATCAATATAGTGTTTAATTTCCTCTAAAGTTGTTTTTGAATTACTAGATAAAGTATATACTTTTACATCACTTTGTAAAACAGATGTAATACCTTGCGCGGATTGATCTGCTAGAGCTTTATCATTATCTACTATCATAAATGATACAACTCTATTATCTGGATTTAATGACCAATTTTTCATTTCATTTGCGGAAATACGAAGTTTACCTTTTTGTGTATTATATAATACGAAGAATACTTGTGGGTTATCTACAAAATATAATAATATATTTTTTTTTATTGGATTATCTATATAGTGAAAATCACTCCATTTTAAATTTTGCTTTGCTTGAATAAATGTATTATCTTCGTGTTTTACATATATAATATATCCTTCAATATTTAATTCTTCTAATGTTCTATCAAAAGCTTCTTGTGGAACTTCATCGTGGTCTTGACAATACTTATCATAAAGTGTTTCAGGTGATTCAATATTTTGAGTTTGAGTTGTCATTATATAATGATATAAATAGTAATAATTATAATAAATTATTATTATAATTTATTTAAATCAATTTTTTATAGCATACACTTAACTCATTGATGACTTCGTGTGGTATTCTGCGTCTATCTAAATCTCTTACTGCTGACCTCGTCTCTCTAAAACTTCGTAATGAACCTGCTTTATTTTTAAATTTTTAGGATGTTTTCTGTTTTTGGCATAGTTATTGTAGTATAATAATATTTTTAATATTATTATATTATGTTTTGCTTATATTAACTTATAGTTTAATAGCTTCGCGTTCTTCTTGTTAGTGCTCTTGCTCTCTCTGTGCGCGGAGGTCTTACTATTGCGTCTGTTCTGCGTGTAGTTCTATTTCTTATTGCTGGTTGTGTTTCAATTCCTAATTGTGCTCCTTTATAATCATCTAAAGCATTTTGAGTATAGGTTTGCATTTTATCTTCTAAATCTTCCATATTGCCTATTGTTAATCCTATAAAAGCTACAATGTCATTATACCCATTTGCTGCTAATTCATTTTGTAAAAATGCTGGTTCAGTGTAGAATCTTAGCAAATGGATAACTCTTTCTAAAACAGTACGAATTTGAGTTATCATAGTTAGTAACACAGATGGAATATTTTTACGTTTATACTCATATGATGTATATACGCTATTAATAAAAGCTTCATATTCTCCTACTTTAATAATAAGAGTTGGAGCTATTCTAGTTATGGATTGTGTTATTTCGGCAAGGCGGTGTTGTGTCATTGTTTCTATTGACGATGCTCTAGTAGATGCAGAATCCAAATGACCGGCTTTATTGTTATTTTTTTTGTCATAGCGTCTTTTTTTACCATATTCTCTCTTTTTATGTGTTTTTGGCATATTTATAATATTTATAAATATTATATAAATATTATATAAATATTATATAATATATTTTTGTTAAAAATAGTAATTTTACTTTTTTACTTAAACTTGAATTATTCGTCATATAACCAACTAAAATAATATCTCTCGTCTTTTGTATGTTTAAGATTAGAAAATTGTAAAAATACACTAGCATCTCTACATAAAGCCTGTAATTCTCTCTTAAACTCGACAAACTTTGTTGTATCAAAGTTATTATTAGTAAAATAATACGGGTTTTGTATTACTGCGTGTGTTATAAATTGCCGTTTTTGAGGTTCTAGTTCAAACGCTCCAATAAAATACGGACCTTGTTTTAAATTTACTGTTTTTGGAAAAAAACCTATATAAAAATAATATCGAGAGCAATTCACGCTTCCAAAATCACGCATTTTAAACATATCATGAAACATAAATGTAGGAAAGTGATTAGGTTGATGTATCATTTCATAAGTCCAAGTTTTAGCCCATTCAATAGACGAATCTGGAGTTAATAATTTTAAATCTTTAGATGTTGGTTCTCTAATATATTTTTCATAAGAATTATAACTTGTTAGTAATTTATGTGTTTCTGTTTGACTATTGTTTTTATAATAATTGTCTACAAATTTGGTTATATAGTTTTCAACGTAGTTTTCATCCGCCTTGTTTTCATATATATTTAATGTTATGTTACGTTGTTTTATAAATTCATAAAAAGATTTACTATTACTATTACTATTGCTATTTGTAATACTACTTGTAATACTATCATTACTATTATTAGTTATATTAGACATTAATATGGTGCTTCTTTTATTTTTGTATAATTTTGCTTTGTTGCTTAATTGAATATTATGCGTTAAAATAAAAGCATTGTTGCAAATTATATTTAAAAATACAAAAAATATATTATAGTACTTCATATTATTTATATTTATATTTATATTTTTAAATATAATTTTTAAATATAATTTTTAAATATAATTTTTAAATATAATTTTTAAATATAATTTTTAAATATAATTTTTAAATATAATTTTTAAATATAATTTTTAAAGACAAATTTTAAAGACAAATTTATGGAGACAAATTTATGGAGACAAATTTATTAGGTTATTAAATTCATTTTTTTTTTCAACATTTAAAGTTGGATAGTCAATAATGTAGTTTGTAGTGTGTTTTATAAATGGATCGTTGTTTTGTTTTAGTACAGATGTTGGGGAAAAGTATATATTTTTATATTCATCGTTTTCTTGTATAAACGAAATATGTGATTTATTTGTTCCTCGTGCTAATAAATAATTTTCTTGGTCTGGCGTAATACAAGCACAACCTTTAGATGTGCTATATTCGCTATTATAAAAACAGCATTCTGGTAAAAATTTGTTGTCTTGTAAAAACACTTTTTCAGGATCTATTTGAACATCATTATAATAATTTAAATTTAGTTCTGGGTGTTTAAAAACTTTAGAAAGTTCTGTAATATTATCATAATAGTGTTCTACTGAATTACTTGATAAAAAATTATTATAGTGTTCTGTATTCTTGTTTTTATTCTTGTTTTTATAACTTTCAAAAAAATGAATAATACTCATAACAACAAACAGTGTCAATTTATCAAATATTAATACAAATACAATAATTCCAATAAGAACCTTAATTATTTTATACTTAAATATATGATGGTTGAAAACTTTTATTTTATCCAATTTATTATTTATCAGTCTGCTATATTTCAAAAACGAATCAAATCCTTTTCGCATCGTATCTTTTAACTTAAATGTCATTTTTTTTGACTACTATTATATTATAGTACTATAAAATATAAAATATAAAATATAAAACATTTACTCTGGAAATAATTTTTCCACAAAGCTATTAAATAAAACATACATTATCAATATAATTATTAAAAAAATTAATGCTACTATAAATCCTATAGTATATGCTACAATTACAACAACAAGTAAGACTGCCAAAATAGGACCCAATATAGGAATACTCATTAACATAGAAAATATCATAACTATTATTACTAACACAAGTATTAATCCAACTACCATCATAGATGCTGGTATAACCAATGTTAATAACCATCCCAAAACAAAAACCACAAATATCAATTTAAATGATTTCGTCAATAACACAAGTGTATTAAATGCTACAGTAATTGAAGACAATATTTTTCTAAGAAACTCATTTGTGTTCATAAAAAAATATTTAATATTTGCTAAAATAATCTCTAACTTATTCATAAGCAGTTTGAAAAATTCAACAAGTAAATTAAATAAATACAAAATAAATTTTTGAAGTTCTATAAATGCGTTATGGAGCGCGCCAAATATTCCATCTACTGAATTTTTTATATTATCAATTGGTTTTTTTGCTTCTTGTGCTAATTCCGCATTTAAGGTATTTAAACATTCATTAAAATTATTACTTATATAATCCATTTCTTTGCCTTTCGAATCTGTACTATTTATTACAGACGCAAATGGCATAAATATTGGATTACACTTATTTTGCTGCCATGAATTTTTATATGATTTTATAGAACTTATAATGAAAAAATAGAGTGCTATAAAAATAACAACTATAAAAATCATAATTGTAAACCATATATCATTGCTGTAAAGATCATTATAAGGAGTGTTCTCAAAATAAGTATTTATTTTGTTAACTAAATTTTCATCTGTAGTTGTCATATTAATATAGAACACTAAAATTAATATACATAATAAATTATCAAATTATACAAATTATACAAATTATAACTTTCGTCCAGTAAAAATACGAAATGCTGTTCCTGGAAGATCTCCTATTATTGCTTCTCCTAACTTCGTACTTAATCCTATTAAGTTATATATTACTGTTATCATTGAAGTTGTTTTACCAAAAACATTAAATACGGTAATCAAGGAATTACCCAATCCGCTGATTAACATTTTTAATCTATTTCCTAAATCTCCCACTATATTAAAAGTTTCATCCTCCTGGACATTCAATCCTAATTTTAATGACTCTAATATTTCTGTAAAAACATTTCCTGCCTCAGAAAATGTATCAAGTGTATCATATAGCGGTTTTAGGAAAGAATTCATAAAATCGCCTTGTGTTTCTTTTGTACATTCTTGAAATGTTAAAACAGGATCGAACCCTATAAATCCAGCAAAAGGCGTTATTACTGGATTACATTTATACTTATTCCAGTTATTTCTAAGTTGAACTAATCCAACACTTAACGATATAAATAATTGAATTAAGCAAAATATTAATACAATTAAAAAAGCATTACCTATATCGCCTAATCCCATTAAATATTATAAATATAAATATAATTATAATATAATTAAACTAATATAATTATAATATAATTATAATATAATTATTAGTATAATTATAATATAATTAAACTAATAACTGCTAATTGATATTTTTTACTAATTAAATACTATTAAGTATTAAGTATTAAGTATTAAGTATTTTTGGAACACAATGAAGCAATGGTTTGGTTCGCGTTATTGACTGTATGTGATGCTGGATTTCCCATTCCGCCTATATTTCTAATATAATCAGCATTTTCACTATCCATATTTCTCTGATTGGAACAAGCAGTATTATAAGCCACGTTTTCTTTCATAACTTTTGATTTACCTTCACTATTTTCTAATAATGAATCTAATTTTCTCATAACCTGCGAACTTGTCTCATTGCCTTCTATTAAATTATAGTTTCCTAAATATAACATTAATAATAATAAACTTATTAATGTTGGTATTACTAAATTAAAATTTAAATTTGGTTTATTTTTGAAAACCATTAAAATAATATAATATTTAAAATAAATACTATATTTTAAATATTAAAGTAAATGTTAATAATATAAATATAATGAGTGACTCAACTATTTTTAATCCACAACAAAGATTAGACTTGGCAGCATTAATTAAAGCAAACGACACCGATGATTGTACAGAAGAAATTCGCTCAAAGAAACAAAGCGTTCTCATCAAAAATGACGTAAAGCACATGATTATGTTAAAGCAAAAATATGAAAGATTGAGAAAATCTAATCCCAATGAATTTGATGCTATATGTGTTAAACAATGTAATTTTTTGTTCAATAATTATACTGATTTGTATAATAAAATTAAAAATGACAATTTAGATTTAAATATATTAGATAAAGTTTTAGACATATTAAAAAAAATAGAGGACGGAGAACTAAGCCAACATGAGGGATCATATTTAGTTGGAAAATATTTAAAAGAAATGTATATAGATAGCGCGTTAAAAACAAAAGAAAAGTTAGAAGCCAAAGAAAGAAATAAAAAAGTTCCCAAAAAACCTTATGCTAATATTGAGAAAAAAATAACTTATAAAGATTTTAAATTATTGAATACTAAATAAATATTTCTTATGTATTTTAACTACATTCCGCAAATTTGTCTTCTTCTTCAAGTTGTGTGATTTTACTCTTTAATAGTTCAATTTCATCTTTAAAAGTTTTATTTGTTTCTTCTAATTTCATATTTTCTTGTGCTAATGCTTTATTTTTGTTAGTTAAATCATTCACATTACATTTTAAATTTCTTAATTCTTTATTTTGTATATTAACAATATCTTGCGGAGCACAACAATGTCCATAAACTTCAATGTGTTCTTTTTGACTTTTAATAACCCAATTTTTATGTTTTTGACAATTAAAATGATTTTTTATAGATTGCGAATTCACTGGATATGTTCTATTTAAACAAGGACATCTAATTTGTGGGCCATATTCTTTAACTAATTCAGGAATTGTTTTATCTCGTAATCCTTCTGTGTTTTCATCATATTTCAATGAATATTCACTTGCCGTTTCTACAATCTTTGTGTCATAATTAATCATATTTTTATAAATATTATTAATTATTTGTAGATTATCAATTTTTATTTATTATATGCTAAAAAAATACTAATAAAAACATTTAATATATAATATTTAAAAATATTATATAAAAATATTGTTTCTAATATTATTAGAAGAAAAATATTTTTATATATGGTTACGCAGTTATTCTATAGAATGAAACATAGTAATATTACGTATGATGCTATTACTAGAGTGACACTTATTGATAATTCTCTCATAAAAGCTTTAGAAATTGCTAAAGCAAGAAAACTTAAACATGCTAAAATTGGAGAAGGAGAAATGGAAAAAGAAATGGAAAAAGCATTGGAAAAAGTGATGGGAAAAGTAATAGAAATGAGTGAAAGTCATGACACAAAACCTTATATTAAAAAATAAATTCAAGTTATTTTCTTTTATTAAAATAGTAATATATATATATATATATATATGATATATGATTAGGTGATGATTATTCTTTATTAATTACTAGAGAGAATTTGTAAATAAAAGCACAAAAAGAATAATATTAGAACACATGGAAGATAAGTTTATTTTCAAGACAATCTCTCAAATAATTTAGACAATATTATTATTTTAATAATAATAAGTTAAAATAATATATAATATATTATAAAATATTATAATATATTAATGAAAACTAATACCAATTATACTTTTATTACATATGGATTGTTAACTTTATTAATAATATTTATTTATTCTCTCAGTTTTAAATACAAATTTAAAACTGCACAACAACTATCATTTAGAGGTTTCACCAATGCCAATTCTAATAAAGAGAATTTTAATAATAATAATAAGAAAGATATTAGTATTAAAGAAGGATTTACAGATGATACTGATAGCAGCAGTACTACGAAAAACGGTGATGTTTTTAAAGTAATAGAAAACAAATTAAAAGGATTAGTTCAAGAATTAGGAGGAACCGAAGGCAAAACCGAAACAAAGAAAATTCTTTTAAATACTAAAAAAATATGTGATTTAGAATGTGCCAAATGTATGATGACTATGTTAAGCGATAACAAATCACTAAAAACAATCGATTTAGAAAATATATTAGACGATGAAACAGATGAAAATTGTATAAAATGTAGAAAGTATACAGAATTATCTACTTCTATCAAGTCTATTATTGATAATTTATAATATTAGTGTGGTTTTTTATATACATAACGATCTTCAAAATCGCCTCTATTTACAGCATTTAATGTATGATTTTTGCCTCCCCAATGTGGGTCCATAGGATTTACACTTTTATTGCCTGGTTGGTGAAAAATTTTATCAAGTGGGGTATCTAACCCAATATCTTGATTTTGGGAATCAAAACCATTAAACATATTGGTATTAAATACGACATTGTTGTCTTTTGTAGCATCTAAAATTTGATTATCAACATCGTTGTCTTGTTGTAATATATCTTTAATTTTTATAGGCAATCCCCCTTCGTTTTCAAAAATAGACGATTTCACTTGTATTAGTTCATTATTTTGTGCGTCAGTAGAATATTGTAAATATAATATTGGGCAACTTATATTTTTGTTGTTTTGCCATTCTATAAATTTTGTATAATCTTCTAAATTATTGAATGTTATTGGATTTACTCCAGAAACTATTTTTTTTTTAGAATTATATAAATAGTATGTCCCATCTTTTTCAATTAACATATTAGGACACTGTGTTGTTGTTTTATTTTCCAACGTCTCATAATACTTATAAGAATTTATATAATAATATAATCCTAATACCATAAAACTAATTATTATTAGCATGTTTAATTTATTATGAAAAAATAAATCGATCTTCATTTTCATATTATATTATTATTATATTAATAATATAATATATTATTTCCCATTAATTATTATATAAATAATATATAATAGATTATAATGCCTATTAAAATATTGAATAATAATGTTAATAATGAGCAATTAAATAACTTATTAAAAAATAACACTTTATTTGTTGGGGTTTTTAGCGACTCGTGTTCTCATTGTATAAATATGAAAAACGAATGGAATAAATATAAATCACTTATAATTAAAGAAAAATTAAATGGAACTATTTTAGAAATTAATGCCAAAGTATTATCGTCTATTAATAATCCATTAATAAACAACAACACTGAAGGATTTCCCAGTTTATTTATAATCAGTAATAATAAATTTGCAGCAACTTATAAGTTAGAAAGAACTGCTGGGCAATTTTTAGAGTTTTTTAAAAAGTTTATTCCTAGAAAAAAGGTTTTCGCTATGCGTTCATCAAAAACAAAGAATCACACTTTAAAAAAAAGAAAAAGACTTATAAAAATACATCCTAGTAATATAAATAAAGCAAGAAACTATAATTATAAGTTAAAACTTGGTGATAATATTTCATTATGTAAGCATGCTAAGAATGGTATAAATGGATGCCATATATGTTGTTCTCAATTTACAAAAAGAAAAACATATAAAAGATGTATAAAAAGATGTATGAAATAATATGACAACATAACAATGTAGTATTTTTACAAATTAAATTAAATTATTTATCTTAGTTTTGGATTTATCTTAGTTTTGGATTTATCTTAGTTTTGGATTTATCTTAGTTTTGGATTTATCTTAGTTTTGGATTTATCTTAGTTTTG
>Ga0208951_1001009_pt1 | contig 12702 bp, 14 predicted proteins | sample GreLakmeMI27MSRF_FD_187702 | JGI IMG/M metagenome (GOLD analysis project Ga0208951, IMG submission 187702) | Freshwater lentic microbial communities from great Laurentian Lakes, MI, USA - Great Lakes metaG MI27MSRF (SPAdes) | ecosystem: Environmental > Aquatic > Freshwater > Lake | place: Great... | reverse complement strand
GACGCAGTCAAAGACATCGTGTGCGCTGCCGGCTGGGAAATCCTCGAGCCAGCGAGCGCGCGCCGCCTCAGCCGAGCCGACATGCTCTACGACGCGGAGAACTTCTTTGACGAGGTGACGGAGCCCCTCCCAGAGCTGGTGGAATCCCAGGCCATCGTGGACGCGCGCTCGCAGCCGGATGCTGGCGCCGTCGCCGTCGTTTAGTGCGAACCAGAGCTCTGGACTGTGTAAACCAAGAGAGCTGGTCAGTATCATGCCGCCTGCTCCACGCTCTCCACAGCCTGCGCCTGGTGTTCCTCCGCATCAGCCTTCGCCACCGCCACCGCCTCTGCCTGCGCCTGTGAGTCGTCCATCGCGTCGTTCACAGCCTTCTCCTGCTTCGCCTGCTCAGCCTCAGCCTCGCTGAGGTGCAGCCTGAGCGTGACGCCCAACGCCTGATCCAGCGCCTTGACGCCCGGGCGCAGGGAGGGTGTGCGGGCAACCACTTGGTGGAATGATCGAATGGTTTCCCGCTCATGCACCACCTCCGAAGAAGGCTCCTCCTGCACTGCCAAAGCAAGCTCCTCCTCTTGCTGCTGCTGCTGCTGCTGCTGCTCGTCGAGGGCTGCTGCTGCGTCTTGCGCGTCTGCCTTGGGGGCGGGTGCGGCCACGCCGGGTGTTTCCTCGCCGCTGCGCGCCGCGGTGCCGCTGAGCGCGCGCACCGCGGAGCCCAGCGTCTCCAGAAGCAGCGCTGAGGCGGAGGCTGCGGTGGCTGTTGCCGGAGAGAGGTCAGCCAGCGCGGAGGCTGCGCCCGGGGGGAAGCAGCTCCACTCCTCAGCCTCCGCCTGCACCCCCGGCTCACCCCCACCAGGCGGCAGCGCAGCCCTGGGGTCCGGCACGCAGCCGGGCGCGGGCAGCAGATCGTCCAGAGTGCATGTGGGCTGCGGGCGGTTAGGGGACACGGTGGTAAGTCAGACGAGAGCGCTAAGAGCTATCCCCCGCATTGCTCCGACGCGCCTCATCTCCGTCTGATGACGTCACGTCCGGAAAGGTTGCTCTGAAACGGGCGGTGGCTAAGCCCAGGTCACCTCCGCTGAGCCGCTCCGTTGCCGGAGAAGACTGTGAGTGTCCCGCCGCAGCCTCGACCGCACTCAGCGTGGCTGCGATGCTCAGCACAGCTTTGGAGAGCAGGCCGTCCTGTGAGCCGTAGAGTCAGAGCGCGTGCGCAGCGGAAGGACAGGTGCGCTACGCACGTCGTTCTCTTCCGCAACCTCCTCTGGCAGCGGCTCCACCGGCTCGCACGGGGCGCACGGGACGCACGTCAGGCGCGCGGGGTGAGAGCGACTGTGCGGAGGCTCAAGCGAGCCGGTTTCCATAGTAACAAGCGAGCGTTGGACGCAGTTGTGCCCCAATCGTACGACCGCAGCACGCACACGGTCCGCCGTACGAAACGCCTTCGCTCGCCCTCTCCTGCTCCTGAGACCTTTTGTTCGCAGCAGTCACTCTCTGGAGCCTGGTAAGGCTGGTCGTCGCGTCCTGGCCGTGAACCAGTGATGGCGCTGCGCTCCTGCTCCCGTCCGTCCGTGCCTGCCCACCGTTGCGCCGTGCGTCGCGGAAGGGCCGCTCCGCGCGCCGCGACTGCGAGCGGCGGCGAGTCTTTTTCACGGCGCGTGGTTGACACCGCTGGTGCCTGGCTGGTCGCACACCCCGCGCCGCTGTGGCTGGTAAACAACCCGGTGAAGCGCTTGTTCACCACGGCCTCTGCGGGTGACTATGACGTGGCTTCAACTCAAGAGGAGTTGCGACGTCTCATCGACTCCGACGGCGTTGTGCTCTTCTCGGCCACATACTGCCCCTTCAGCGCGCAGGTGAAGCGCGACCTGGCTGCTCAGCGAGTGCCGTACACGGTGTACGAGACCAACGTACTACCAAACGGTGCTGCGCTGGTTGCCGAGCTTGGAAGACTTACGGGCCGCACCTCCATTCCACACGTGTTCATAGCTGGCGCCAGCATCGGTGGGTGCAACGACGGCTCGCCGGGTTTGCGGCCGCTCATCGCGCAAGGCGGTTTGGAGGAAGCACTCTCAAAGAGCTCACCCGAGTATCAAGCTCAGCGAAGGCTCCTCTTCCAGCAGTGAACGCCACACAGCTCGAGTAGTGTTGGAGCATGTCTTCGTCTTTGCGTTACACAACCAGTTTGCGCGCCGCTGCGGTGGCGTCGAGCTCGAAGCCTGAGTCTTGCAGGGCGTGGCACTCGGGCAAGACTCGCAACGCCCTGCAAGAGTGCCACGCCCTGCCAGACTCCGGCTTCGAGCTGGACGCCACCGGTGCCGCCACCGCTGCCAACGCAGTCGCTTTCTACCCACCCCACCCCTCCGGGTCCCCGCAACATTGCGCGCCTACAGCATCGGCGCCTCCTGCTCCGCACCCGCGCCGAACGCCTCAGCCTCGACAGCCGCAGGCGCCTCCCCCTCGTGCTGCTCCGCCTCCTCCTGCTCCTCGTCCTCCTGTGCGGCCGCTGCCACGGCGAGCAGCGCGCCGCTGCCCTGGCCCGTGTAGCCGTCAGGCAGCGCCACGCGCTCGTGCTTGACGGCGGGCTCCTTGTTGGCCGCCGTCTCGCGCTTGATGTGCGCCTTGAGGTTGTAGAAGCTCTTGTAGGGCTCGGTTGGGGAGCACACGCACGCCCAGGTGGGGTCTGGCGGCAACCCTGCGCCGCGTCACGCGCGTCAGCGCAGCGGGCTCACGCAGGCTGGCTGTGCGCCGGGAAGAGGCGAGGGCGATGTGCGGGAGAATGCGAGGGCGGGGCGGACCCTAATTTCTCGGGGCCCTGCCGCAGCATACACCGAGCACGCACCGCAGGTGCGCTCATGCTTGCGCAGCGCGTCGGAGCGCCCGTACTGCTTGCTGCACTTTGCGCAGCTCTTCTTCTCGCCGTGCAGGCTGGCGTAGTGCTTGCGCAGCGCCTTCAGGTTTGGGCTCACGTGCTCGCAGCTCGGGCACTTGACGCGGCCCAGCACCGGCGCCAGGAACGGGATGCTGGGCAGCTGGTTGCTGAAGCTCTCGCAGTCCTTCTTACGCATGTGGATGGCCAGCTGAGAGCGACGCATCTCCTTTCCGCACCCGGGGCAGGCGCTGATGCCCTCTGGAGACTGCAGCCGCGCCAGGTCGATCACCGTGGCCGCGCAGCCACCCTCCTCCAGCACGGCCGGGTGGGAGGGTAAGTCGCCCACCGCCGGCACTTGCAGGTCCGCAGGGTCGGCTGCAGCCTGCACAACCATGCTCAGGTCAACCGCCTCCTGCTCGCCGTCCATCACGCGCACGCGGCCGGCAAGTGGGGAACGGGCGGGAGGTACGGGGCGAGCGAGGGCGTGGATTGTGGCAGGTAGCCCCGGTGCCCCGCCTACGCACTGGCAGAGAGGAGCAAGTTCAGCGAAAAAGCGAAGAAGCACGCAACACCAGAAAAGTGAGTCGAGCGCGTTGCAGGTCCTGTCATACACTACTGCTGGCTCTCCTCGGACGCCTTGACGTCGCTCTCTGGCTCCTTGGCCCACTGCACGTTGGGCGCACTGCCTCCAGGCCGCCGAGGCGGCCCCTTGACGCTCTTGCCCCTGCTCGCCTCAGCAGCCTTGAGCTGCGCAAAGCGCGCGCCGGGACGCTCCGCGGCGTCGCCGGAGGCGCTACGTGAAGAGCCCTCCATCACCTCCACGTCGATCACGGCCCGGCTGGCCGCTACTTCGGCGCTCTTGCGCTCGGCCATGGTGCGCGGCGGGTTGGGCGGCAGGGGCTTGCCCCCCATGCCCGAGGAGGATGCGGCGCCAGCGGCGGCGCCGGTAGTGGCGACCCCCTGTCGAAGGTAGACGGTTTGCGCGGTGGTGAGCACGTTGTTCACCAGCCAGTACAGCGTCAGACCGCTGGGCACGTTCAGCGAGAACCAGCCGATCATGAACGGCAGGAACTTGAGGATGGCGTTGGCGGACGCCTGGCTTGGGTCCGTGCTATGGTTGGGCTGCATGATCTTCTGGCTGGCAAACTGAGACACCACCAGAAGCACCGGAAGCACCAAATAGCTCGCGGCGTCGTGCCAGCCGATGGGCGGCGCGCCGTCAACCAGCGGGAAGAGCCAGCCGAGACCCCGGCCAGATGCGTTATCCCCCATTGAAGAGGGACCACCCAGTGAAGGAATCCAGAAGAACCCATCCGTCAGCAGCCCGTCGCTGGCGGCATTTGTCAGCGCGCGGTAGAGGCCGATGAAGACGGGTAGGGTTGCCAGAGAGGGCAGGCAGCCCGCCAGCGGGTTCACGCCGGCCTGCTGGTACAGCTTCGCAGTCTCAGCCTGCAGGCGCTCCTGGTCGTTGGCGTAGCGCGCCTGATGAGGAAAGCAGAGAAGGAGTGAGGGTAAACTGGTAAGCGCATGGTAAACGAAACCATGCATGGTCCCGTGAGAAGAGCCGCAGTCGCACGAACCTGCAGGTCCTTGACTCGCGGCTGCAGCGCTTGCATGGCGGTGGTTGACTCGATTTGCTTCTTGCTGAGCGGGAAGGTGACCAGCTTGACCAGCAGGGTAAGCACTATGATCGAGAAGCCGTAGCTGTAAGGGACGTGGAGTGCTGCGAGGCCACCGTCGATACCCTCCAGCATCGCCTCGAGGCCGTTTGCGATGGTGCCCAAAAAGCCGGACTTGTTGGCTGCCAACTGCTCTGCGGCTTTGGCAGCTGCTTCCGCGTCCCCAGCTGCGTCTGCCAGCTGCGCAAGTAGTCCCGCGGCATGCTCCTGCGCTGTGTGCAGCAGGGCGGTGGGGGCTGCGGTTGCGGCGCTGGGGGCGGAGCGGCGGCGGGGCTGAGGGGTGGGGTGTCAGCGCGTGAGGGGATGGGGGGATTGCGGGTGCCCCGTGCGCTCCAAAGGGGCGCACCCGCGCGGTGAGGGGCGCCCCGGCGAGACGCCCGGGCGCCAAGCGACTGGCGCCGGCAACGAAGCAGCGAGCTGCGAGCAAGCAAGACACGCGAAAGCGTCAGCCGCTTGCGCAAGCTCACCGGCACCTCGCCGCAGAACAGCGCCGAGCGACGACGCCTGCGACGTTGCGGGGCCACTCGCGCCGCACACACGCGCCACTCGGGCGTGTTGGCAGCCAGCGAGTACGCGTGGTGCAGCACTAGGGTTGATGTGCCGCTGCCTGCTCACGCACCTCTGTTGCTACGCTGCGCTCCGATACACGGTTGCAGCGAGCACACGGCCGCGTGCTGCGCCATGGCGGCCATACAGCGCTGTACAGGGCCGTACGTGTGTTTTTGGCCGTACGAAGGCACGCGGCAGGCAAAGTCTGACCCACGCAAGTCCGTCGCGTCTCGTCCAATCGGTTACTTCCTCTCTCTCATGCAGCAGATTGCTGCCGTGCTGCCTTTGCAGCGTCGTCGCGGTGTGCGGTCTCCGTTTGCAGCACTGAGCTGGAGCCCTTCCGTCGCTCCGCCATCGCCAAAGGTTGTGACGGAGCCCAAAACCGGACTGCCGCTGCAAACGGAGCACTGCAGCTCCCGGGGCGCCTGCGCGCAGCTGGCAGGGCAGGGCGTTCGCGTGAAGCGTATCGCGGGGCTGGCACAAGTCCAGGTTTACTCCCTCGGAATACTCATCGACGGCCAGGCTGTGCGCAAGGCGCTAGCGGCCAAGTATCAGACGAGGTCTGCGGCGTCTCTCGCGAGCGCGCTGTGTGCCGAGGCTATTTCGTTGGACGTCGAGAAAACACTACAGCTGGTCTTTGCACGCACAGTGGGCGGCGACGCCGTGTCGGGCGCGCTGGCAGAGCGTTTAGAGCCTCAGGCGCGCGCGTGCTGTGCGTGAAGTCGCGTCTCACTACTCACAGATCCTCCTGCAGCTCGGCCGCGCCTCGCCCGCTCTGGAGGCCTTCAAAGACGCCTTTAAGGGCGCCAAGCTGAGCCGCGGCAGCGTGGTCAATCTCTGCTGCAGCAAGGGCGGATGCCTTAGCGTGAGCGTCGATGGCAGAGCCGCAAAGCCCATCCTCAGTGCTCCGCTCTGCAGCGCCCTCTTCGACGTCTACCTCGGCAAGGACCCAGTTGTCCCGGAGGCCAAGGCTGCCTTTGGCGCCGCGCTGGCGGCCGTTCTGGGCAAGTAGAGAGCACTACTGAGGACAAAGGACAATGCCAGCGCACGAGATGAGATGCCACCACACAGAGCTAGTCACACACGCGTAGTCAGCGCCTCCCCAGCCTAGTCCGCGTGCCTAAGTTCTACCGAACTTGAAGAGCGTGACGTCACCATCCTGCATGACGTAGCCCTTCCCCTCTTGCCGGTATCGCCCCTTGGCCTTGACGGCCGACTCGCTGCCAGCCTCGCGCAGCTCCTCGAATGCCATCACTTCGGCGCAGATGAAACCTTTCTCAAAATCTGTGTGGATGGTGCCCGCAGCCTGAGGCGCCTTCATGCCCCGTCGCAGAGTCCAGCACTTCACCTCGTCCTCTCCCGCCGTGAAGAAGTAGATGAGCTGGATGGCGGCGAAGCCCGTCTTGATGATCTTGGGAAGGGCGCTGTCCAGCTTCTTATCCTCCAGGCAGCGCGCGCGCTCGTCGTCTGGCATGTCCACCAGATCAGCCTCCAGCTTGCCAGAAAAGGGTATGATCTTGCCGCCGCCGTGCGCGGTGACCCAGTCTGCGATCTTGAGCAGCCACTTGTTCTTCTTGCGGGCGTAGTCCTCCGGCGACAGGTTCACCAGGAAGACCACGGGCTTGGCGGTGAGGAACTGACGCTCGTTCAGGTAATCCACGTCCTTCAGGTTCCACTCATCCATGCCGTTGCGGATGTCCTTGCCCTGCACCAACCAGGCAAGCACCTTCTCCGCGCTCGCAAGCTCCTCCTTTTGCTCCTTCTTGAGGCCTCGGGGAATCATCTTCTTGAGCTCAGCCACGTTCTTCTCCACAAAGTCGATGTCCTTAAGGCGCAGCTCGTTGGTGATGATCTCTATGTCGTCAATGGGGTCCACACGGTCCTCCACGTGGATCACGTCTGGGTCGTCAAACGCGCGCATGACGTGGAAGATGCCGTCCACCGCGCGAATGTGAGACAGGAAGGCGTTTCCAAGGCCCTCCCCAGAGCTGGCTCCCTTGACCAGCCCAGCAATGTCAACAACCTCCAGGAAGGCAGGCACCTTGCTCTTGGGCTTGTACTGGTTGCACAGCCAGTCGAAGCGCTCGTCCGGTACGGTGACGCGCGACTGGTGGCGTGCGTGAGCGGGATCCCTAGGGTGGCGTAGCGAGCCGCCCGCCGCGACGCAGCACGCACCGTGTTGGGGTCGATGGTGCAGAACGGGAAGTTCTCCGCTGGTATGGAACACTTGGTGAGCACCTAGAGGCGCAGGAGGAGAGAGCACGCGGTGAGAGGACGGTGCACGGATGCCTCGGCGCTCGCTTGAAGTGCGCTCCCAGAGACACGCACGTTGAACATTGTGCTTTTTCCCACGTTGGGCATGCCGCAGATGCCTGTGGCACAGCAGCGCGTGAGGCGCGAGAGGCACGAGAGAGGTGAGAGCGAGCCCGCCGGGCCGCACCGATCTTCAGGTGAGACGCGAACCGGCCCAGAATGGGCTTCTCCGCTACAACCTCAGCCTTCTTGGGCGGCATGGCTGCTGACTCTTATCCGAGGAGCACCTGGCATGCCGGCGGCGCTCGTCAGACCGTTCCTCGTGGAGTCGTCCTCGGCTCAGGCGCGTATAGCGCACCTTGCAGCTCAGCAGCACACACGCGCTATGCGGAGCGATTGAAAAGAGACTCGTCGCCAAAGATTGCGTGCGCATGGCACAAAACGCGACGCAGCGACAGCCTTAGCCAGCCGTGTGTGCAGCGTGGTTCACGCAAACACAAGGCGTAGCCATGGCCGCGTACCTGGTGTCACATCTGGCTGCTCCAGGCAACCCGTCGCAGGCGCCACAACCTCAGCCACCTGCGGCGGTTCGCCTGCCGCCCAAAAAGCGGCTGCGAAGCTCCGAGATGATGCGCACCGACGTGTCTGCAGCCTTTATGCACGGCGAAGGCGCGTGCCTCCGTGGTGGAACCATCTGGCTGCGTGGCTCACTGTGTCTATCCAGGTCGCGGCTCCGCCGTTCTTTCCGCCGTCTTCCAGCAGCCCACGAGCGCCGCGATCATTGTCACCTCGCACGGGCAGACGCAAGGTGTGCACCTCAGTGCGGCGGGAGAAGCAGGTGAGGTTGGCTGCTCAGGCGCCCACCTTCTCAGGGTACGTGGTCAATATCCGCTTCGTGCAGGAGATGCAGAGCAGCGTGCGCGCGCAGCAGGAGCGCATCCTGGCGCTGGAGCTTGAAAACCGGCGACTGAGGTATGTTTCGCAGTGTCGCGTGCCACCAGGAAGCACTCACGCGTTCTGTGCGCACAGGCTGGCGGCGCTGGGACGCGCCGATGAGACTCGCAGCGTGAGCTTGTAACCTAGATAGACTGCTCCTGCTCATTGCACAGTCCTAAGCCTGCTGGCTCGCCTTGTAGCCTTTCTATTGGCCGTTCTTGCGCGCCTGCGTGGGGGGCTCCTCGTCGCTGCCACTGCTGGCGGCTGGCCTCGGGTGGCCCAGCCCGCGGCCGGTCAAGCTGCGACGGCGCCGCATGCCCTCATCCTCAACAGCTTCCGCCGCGATCGGCCCAGCCCCTGCAGGCTCCCCGCTTGGCTCCTCCACAGCGGTCTCCATAGCGCCAGCAACCGCGCCCACAGCCGTGCGCAGCTGCGTGAGAAGGCGCGCTCCGGACGCCATGAACGGCAGCTTGGGGAAGAGCATCGCATGCAGCTTGGAACCCCCCGGCATCTCGCGCCGCGAAACAACCTCTGCGCTGCTGGGCTGCATCAAGGAATATTCCGCCGGCTGATCCGCCGCGCCGGTGGCCGGGAGGTCATCGGTGCTGTCCGCTGAGAGCGAGGAGCGCATGTCGTTGTCGCTCCAGCTGCCAAAGCCCCGCAGCTGCGCGCGAGCGGGCTGTAGGCGGCTCTGCTCCTCATCCAGGCCGCTGTCTTGGGCGTGGTCGCCCCGGAGGCTGTCCCCAGGCTGCGGGGGTCCGTCGGCGCGAGGGCCTTCGCCATCGTCGTCCTCCACGGCAGCTTCCTCCCCAGAGTCGTCGGAGAGCTCACCCGCGTCCAGCCGAGGCGCAAGCACCACCACGTCGTAGGCGGTGTTGCTGCCGCGCGAGTCGTCCGGCTGCTCCTCGCCGGGCTGGGTCAGCAGGTTGAGCTCGTGCAGCTCGTTCAGGTCCAGGCTCGCGCCGTCGTACTTGCCGCTCAGCACGAAGCGCTGGTACCCAAGCATGCACGCGCTGTATCCCCAAGCGTCGCGGGGACCGGTGCCGGTGACGCGCAGGCGGCGCCAGGTTGGAGTTTCGCTGTTGGGCGACATGACGTACGGCTCCCAGGCGCGCGTTTGCGCCCCGCCGGCGGAGCCGCCGTTCACGCTGCCTCCGAAGACGAGCACCCGGCCGCCGATGAGCGTGCCCGCCACCTGCTCGAGGCGGGGAGGCGGCGGCGTGCCGGCTGCTGCTGCGCCCGAGGGCAGCTGCGAGCCTGTGACGTAGTGCCAGGTGGGGTTTGGTGAGCGCAGGTCCATGGTGAAGGCGTCCTGGGAGCGCAGGCGCACGGGGCCGGCAGATGCGAGACCGCCAAATGCGAAAACGCGGCCCTCCTCGGTGGCCACCAGCGAGAGGCCCAGGCGTGCGGGGGGGGTCCAACCCACGCTGAGCTCCTGCCACACGGGCCACTGGGCGTCCAGGTTGAGCAGCCAGGTGTCGGAGAGCAGGCGCCCCCCGGATGAGCATCCGCCAAAGACGAGCAGCTCGCTCCCGTTGAGCGTGCACGCGCCGTGCCAGGAGCGCGGCAGCGGCTGCGGCTGAGGGGCGCAGTGGTGCTCCCGCCAGGCGGGCCCGCCCGGCGCATTGAGCTCCAGCACGTGCACGTCGTTCACGGGACCCTCCGCGCTGCTGCCTCCAAACAGCACCAGCCGGTCGCCCCCAAGCTCACGCAGCGTGTGGCCCCAGCGCCCCCGGGGATGCACCGCCCCCTCTGGAAAGACCACACGCTCCCAGCAGGGCTGCGCGGCGCCCAGGTCGAGCACAAAGAGGTCGTGGTAGGCAGCCGCGTCCACACCCTCACCGCCAAAGATGTACACCCGGTCACCCAAACCGCACGTGCTGAAGTTGGTGCGCACGGGATGCACCGCGCCGCCCACCCGGCGGCGCCGCCAGTGCAGCGCTTCGAGTGTGAACACCTCTCGCGCCACACGCTTCCATCCCAGAGTCAGCGCGCTGCGCTCTAGACCAGCCACGGCGGGCTCGCGCCACAGGCGCATGCACACTGTGCGCCAGATTGCGTCGCACTGCGCCAGGCGACGCATGCGGCGAGATGTAGACGCGACGGCTGCCAGACCCTTGAGGTTCAGGAAACCTAGCAGGTGCGACAGTTCCCGATCTCCCAGATCTGCCAGCCAGTCTTTGGCGTCCCGCTCCAGGCCACCAGAGGCCCAACAGAGAGGCACGGGGAGCGGCGCTCGCTCGCCAGCGAGAGAGTCTGGGAGCCAGTTTTTCACTTTGAGGGGCAGAGGGCCCAGCTGGGGCAGGTTTGCGGGGCGCAGGCGCACGACGCCGGCGTAGTGGGTGACGAGGCTGGGTCGGCGTGGGTCAGAGCAGAGCGGCGTGATGAAGAGCTCGTTCAGCACTGGGCTGCCGTCTTTGCGGAAGTTGAGCAGCGTGCCCTTGAAGTTCTCCCTCTGCGCGCGCGGAACGAGCGTTACAAAGGAGAGAGCGCCAGGTGACCAACCACCACCAACCGACTTTTCGTGCGAGCCCGCCACGCGCGCGCCGCGCCGCCGCGCGCTCCCCGCAGTGCCACCCACGCGAGCGCTGCGTCTCTTCGGGCGCGCACCCGCGCCAGGGTGGCGGTGATGGTCTTGGTGGTCGAGTCATCCACTAGGGGGTGCCGGGCCGTGGCGTACGCGCCCCGGAACTGCAGGAAACGGCTGCGCGCGGGTGGCCGGGTCAGTGCCTGCGCGTTGCGCGCCAAAGCAGGGCGCGGGGCGCACCAGTTCTTGCCCAGCACGTCCAGGACGCCGTAGCCAGTGCAGTGCTCAAACATGCGCGACGCTGCGGGGCAGGCCCGGGCGGGTCAGCGGGGGCGGCGTGTCCAGTGGGGCGGCAAGCGGCGCGGCGTGGGGCGGCGGCGCGTGCTCGCGGCGGCGCGAGGCGCGGAGCAACGAACTAGGTTTCTCGTTAGGACAGACGCGTCAGCTCGCCGCGCACCGTAGATGATGGGCTGGTCAGCCTCCAGCGCGTCCACCAGCACCTGCAGCAAAGCAGGTGCGTGAGCAGCGGAGGTGCGGCGGGTCGCGGGCGTTTCCAGTGCAAAGTGGGCAGCGAGGCTTCTCAAGTCGCACCAGCGCAGCACCCGGCTCCGCCAGCATCTCCTCCAGCTGCGCCCGCTTATCGCCGTCAGCGCCGCAGCAGTGGTTGGGCAGCGCGTCCGGCGCAGGGAACGGGCCGCGAAACCAGGCCTCCGAGAAGCTCCCCGTGGGCGGCGCGTTGCCCGGCGCCTGACGCAGCGGCGCCAGAAGCATGGGCGCCTCCTCAAACTCGCTGGTCAGCAGGTCCATAGTGCTGCGTAGGGATGCAGCGTGCGCGAGCCGCACCGCGCACCCTTCGCCCGCCGCTTTCTTCTTTTTTCGAAGACCAAAATATCTAGTCGAAAGTCGATCTTCTCCCCTCCGCCCGATCCACGGAACCCTCCTTGCCGCCGCCACCGCGGCCACCGCCTCTTATCCGTCCCACCTTGTTGCGTTCAAGCTCACGCGTCGGGGTGGACAGGCGGACCTTGCGCCCAACTGTCTACCCCTCCGCTCGCCGCCTCCGGCTTGACGTCTTCCTTGCAGTGCTTCTCGTGGTATCCCAGGGCCTGGTGTGCCACCTCTGTGCCCCTTGGCAGCCCTCCATGCCCCGCGGATTCAAATTTCCCGCCCAGAGCCCTAGCGCCGCAGCCGCTGCTGCCGCCCCCTTGGCACGCGCAGACGTTACGCCGGCCAGCCGTGCCGCCCGTTCTTTACCTGAACTCACGGGCCGCCCAGCTGCCGAGCCACAGCGCTCTCCTGCCACCACCGGCGCCTTCGCATCCGCTGCTCCCTCTGCTACCGCTGCCGCTCCTCCGACCCCGTTGCCGTCCTCTGCTGCCCCTGCGCCTCGCGGCAAGCAGCCAACGGCACGCGCTCGTGCGCAAACGCGCCCCGCAAGCACCTTTCTGCTCGCCGAGGACAATGCTTCCCCTCCAGTCGCTGCTGCAGCCTCCTTGGCAAGCGCAGACGCTACGCCGGCCAGCCGTGCCGCCCGTTCTTTACCTGAACTCACGGGCCGCCCAGCTGCCGAGCCACAGCGCTCTCCTGCCACCACCGGCGCCTCCGCAACCGCTTCCGCCACACAGAGGTTCACCGCCGTGGAGTTGGTGGTCGCCATGAGTAGGTACCACCTCGGCTTCTCCTCTCCACTCCTTCCTCTTCTCCCTTCCTCTTTTTCGCTCTTTTTTCTCTCTCTTTCTTCTCTAGCTCTCTCTCTATGCGGTGGGTATACAAGGGCTTACGCTATTCAAGGTTTAAGGGCGCTTATTTTTGAGCTATTTCCGAGAGGTTTAAGCGCTCGCGGCGAATATTTTCGCGCGCCTTGACGGGTGCCCCTCCGGTGCGTGCCAGCCTGC
>Ga0208951_1001008_pt1 | contig 12705 bp, 10 predicted proteins | sample GreLakmeMI27MSRF_FD_187702 | JGI IMG/M metagenome (GOLD analysis project Ga0208951, IMG submission 187702) | Freshwater lentic microbial communities from great Laurentian Lakes, MI, USA - Great Lakes metaG MI27MSRF (SPAdes) | ecosystem: Environmental > Aquatic > Freshwater > Lake | place: Great... | reverse complement strand
GAGCAGCTAGCCTGACGCGACGCCTCCCCGCGCACAGAACCGACGCAACACGCCCGGACGTATTGAGTTGATGAAGTTCAACAAGTACCTGCGCAAGTACACGCTGCACCGAGAAATCAAGAAGTGAGCAGCTTGCGCTTGTTCTGTTATGAATTTTAGTTTTCCTCCTCTGGCTGCGCTTTGGCGTTGCTGCGGCCAGCTCGCAACGCGTCCGCGTCTGCGGCTGCTCTGAGCAGCGCGCCGCTCCGCAGCCACGCCTGGTCGCGCGCGTCACCCGTGGCGTTGCAGAGCGCGGCCAGCGCTGGCAGAGTGTGCTGAGGCTCACACACACCCGCACACTCTGGCTGGCTGACCGCAACGCACGGCTCGCCGTCCAGACTGCAGCCGGCGCTGCAGCAGAAGAGCGGGTCATGCACCGCCGAGTGCGCCAACCCAAACAGCCACGAGCCAATCGTGACGTCCTCTTTGCCTCCTCTCTGCAGAAGGTGTGCGCTGCTCACCAAGTGCTGAACGAGCTCGCTGCTAAGCGCGACCGCCTGCCCTGCAGCAAATGGTAGCACGCTGGGGTCGGGGTCGGAAAACAGAAGGCCGGCGCCCGCAGCCATGTGGCCCAGAGCGCCCCCAGCGTATTTCATTTGACTACCGTCGCGCATGCAGCCCAGGTACACGCGCTCCAGGTGCATCCGCTTTCGCAGCGCGTGCGCCAGCTGGCTGGGGCTGAGCCACACGTCGTCGTCAACCTTCACGTAATAGGACGCGTCGTGGGCCGCCGTGGCAGCCTCAAAAGCCAGCAACGTCTTGGAAGACAGGTCTCCAGGCTGCTCGGTGTGCTCCAGGAACAACATGTCACCGTAGGTTGCCTGCTCCGCAGCGACAGCCTCCGTGCGCAGCCGACCGAGCTCTGCTGCATCTGCAGCTGAGAAGCCGCCCACCGCCTCGTCAGGCGGCGCCACGCCGACGAGGAAGCGAAAGACCAGGCCATCCTCCTCCTCTAGGCGCCTTCTCTCGTCGCCAGTTGGGAACCACGACTCCCGCAGCGTTGTGCGGAACGCCATGCGGCTTGGGTGGCTGCTAACGCCCACAAACGCAAGCGGCCGCTGCTGTGAAGGTGCCAGTGGCGCGGAGGCTCGGAGCGAGGCTGCGCTCGCCTTTGCGCCAAGGAGCTGCGAGCTCCTCGACCGCTCCTTGCGAAGCGCAGCTTCAAGCTGTTGCACTCGCATGCCCTGGTCTCTCAGGCGCAGCTCCAAACGCAACACGTCAGGCTCCAGGACCGTCAGAGGAAGCTCGCAACTGGCCGAGAGCTGCGCCTCCTTCAGCTCCAGCCGCGTCGCTGCAAGCGCCTCGCCCAGCGAATGCTGCACGTGAGAGGCATGCAGCAGGTAGCTAGCCGTCCAGAAAAAGCCCAACAAGCTGATGAGTACCAGCACGGCAGGCACCTGAGACGGCGCCAGCGTGCGAGAGGCAGCGCGAGGCTGTTGTCAGCACCGCGCGAAGCACAACACACGGTAAAGGCAGGCGTGAGACCAAACACCAAAGATAGAACAGTTGCGTAGCCTTACGCTGAGTTGTGCAATTCAGAGTCGTTCTTCAGTAGAACGCAGGCACGCGACGACCGACGATAGACCAGTCGGACGAGTGTCAATAACTTATGCCGGTGGCAGCTCCAGCTCCGCCGTGCCGTGGACGTGCTTCGCCGCCCATTGCGGCTGTGCGAGTATGTAAGCTGCATCCGAAGGGAGGAGTGTGAGCCAGGGCGGTGGCGCCGCAAAGACGTAGGGCAGCTCCGCCCCCTGCGGCTGGCGGTAGAGGCCCAACGGCGTGACGCCCGCCGCGGCCAGGTGCACGAAGAGGGCACCGTAGGTGCGCCCCACCAGCGCCAGCGGGAGCGGGTAGAGCCAGAGGGCGGAGGGGCTGCCCCCCTCTCCGCCCTCCCCGGGGTCCGCCAGCGCGGCCATGATGCGCAGCGCGTCAGGCGTGAAGTGCGCGTGCGCCGCGGCGCGGCAGACGTCGGTTGCGAAGAAGGCCCGACCGGCAGCGTAGCGCGCGTGCAGCACTGGGCTGGCGCGTACCGGCGGCAGCGCCGGCGCGTCGCCCGCGCCCAGCAGCGCCAGCTCGGTGCCCAGCAGCGCGTTGAGGGCGCCCTGGCCGGTGAGCAGGCCCTTGCCCAGCAGGTTGCGCAGCTCCTTGAGCTCACGCAGCTCCAGCCCGCTCAGCCCCAGGCGCGCCCGGGGCGCGGAGGCGGGGCCGGCCGGCGGGTCGCCAGCGGGCTGCGCGGCGGCGGCGGCGGCGGCGGCGGCGGGGCAGCCGGGCACAGCCTCCTGGAGGTACTTGACTGCAGCAGGGGCGCGCAGCTCGACCACCACCACCACGTCTCGCCCCCACTCCTCCGTGTGTCGCTCCAGGATGTTGGTGCTCAGCACGGCGCGGCGGTCCAGCGCACCGCCGCCGCCGCTGCCGTCATCGTCGCCGCCGCCGCCGGGGGGCGCGCCGCCCGCCAGGTACAGCACCCGCGCCGCCGTGTCCACGCCCGCGCGCAGCATGGCGCCAGCCTCCTGCGCCGTGCCGCGCACGCAGAGGACGCCGGGGGGCAGGAGGCCCGGAGGCGGGGGGGTTGGGGAGAGGAGGAGGAGGGGGGGCTGGGGAGCGGGCAGCCAAGGGCGGCGCAGCGGCTGCAGCACAGCCTGGCAGCGCTGCCAGGCATCGCCGCCGCTGTTGACCACCACGATGTGGCCCCCTCTCTCAGCCACGGCGTCCACCGCGTCGGGCTCTGAGAAGGCTGGAGCGCCTGACTCAGGCTCCCGCCCGCCCTCGTCCCCGCCCCCGCCCCATTGCTCGCCGGCATGGCACGCCAACGGCGCCCGCGCAGCCGCCCCCGCCCCCGCGTCCACCTCCGAGGAGGAGGAGCTGCGCGTCCGCCTGGCGCGCTCCTGGCGTGCTCGCTGCCGTGCGATGCGCTGGTGGAACGCCGTCCGCCACTCCTCCCCGGCCACGGGCAGCGCCGCGTGCATTGCCGCTGCGCTGTCAGCGATGCCCCACAGCGTGTCGCCCTCCCGCAGCTGCGTGTCCGCGGGGGGGTTGACTGTCGGTGGCCCCTCCTCCCCGCGCGCCCAGGCCACCAGCGTCACCCCGCGCGTCGAGTGCGCCTCCAGCGCCAGCTCCCCGAAGATGCGCCCCCCAGCCTCGGCGCCCAGCAGCGCGCCGTGCAGGCCAGCAGCCAGGCCGTGCAGGTACTCGTCGTGCCAGGGACGATGCTTCTCGCGCGGCGGTGCCGGCGGCGGCAGGCGCGTCAGGTTGCATAGCAGCGTGGCCGCGCCTGGGGCGCGCGCGGCGAGGGCCAGCAGCGCGGGCGCGAGGGCGTCTGCGGCGAAGCAGCAGCCCTCGGGCAGGCCAGCCGCCACGGCCAGCGGCAGCGCGGCGCGCGTGTTGAGCAGCACCGTGAGGGGCAGGCGCGGGCAGGCGCGGTGGAGGGCGAGCGCGGCCAGCATCGCCTCCTCGTCCTCCGCAGCCGGGTCGCACGTGCTGAGGTCGGCCAGCACGAAGGCGCCCGCCGCGCGCGCCGCCGCGCAGCGCTGCAGGTCCCCCGCCTCCAGCAGCGAGGCTGCGAGGAAGTGGGCGTGGCGGCGCACGGCTGCGCGGCGCAGCAGCTCGCGCAGGCGGGGGCTGGGCGTGCGGGGGGTGAGCAGCACGCAGTCGGGTACCCCGCCCGCGCGCCCGGGGCAGCACAGCTCCTCCAAAAACTCCACCAGCGTGGCGCCGCCCGCAGCCACCGCGCCGCCAGCCACCAGCACGTGGCCGTGGCGGCGGCGGCGGCGTGGCGTGTAGCGGCCCCGCCCGGACGCTTCAGTCTTGGCCAAGTTCACCAGCGCGCTCGTCTCCACGCTGAAGAAGGCGACGCCGCCGGTGATGACCACGCCCACGAAGGCGCGCCCCAGCACCGTCCTGGGTGAGAAGTCGCCGTAGCCGACGGTGCTGATAGTGACGAAAATGAAGTAGCACATCTGATAGAAGCTGATTTCGCCCATCTCCGCGTCGATGAACACGTCCATCAGACTCCCAACGTCGCCCAGCACCTCCAGCACGAACATGATGCCCGCGAAGCACACGATGAGCGCCATGAAGCGCAGACCCACCACCACTGCGCGGCGGCGCGTGTCCGAGAAGCCGTCCAGCGCGCCGCTGGCCTCCAGGGCCTCATAGGCCCACAGGCAGCACAGCGCGCGCAGGAAGGAGAACGAGACCCAGGTGCTGTAGGGGCCGCCCTGCAGCGCCAGCGGGATGGCGGTCAACAGGTCCACCGCGCCCTGCGTCGCAGCGCAAGCGCATTAGCGCCCGGGACGGGGATGGGTGCAGCCCTTCCGGCAGCGCGCCTGGAAGGAGACGGCGGAGCTGGGTGCCAGCCCGGCACGCAACAGGCGAAGCGCGTAGTTGACCAGGAAGAAGGCGCACATGGCCCACTCGGTGACCATGACGCTGCGCTCAACCTTGTGCACGTACGACTTGCGCATCCAGAACACAACCACGGCCAGCGAGCACAGCAGGTCCACCGTGTGCAGCCCGTGCACGAACCAGAGGTCGGTGGGGGACTCGTCCTGGCGGCGGCGGCGGCGTGAGCAGGGGAGAGGGAGAGCGAGCGAGAAGCGCTCGCGCCTCAGTGCCGACCAGGAACTCAACCTCCGTGCGCAGCCGCTTGGCCAGCTGCTCAGGCGACAGCACCGCCAGTTTGTCCAGGGGCACCTTGGCCAAGCCGCGCACGACAGCAGCGCGCGCGGCGGCGGCGCCCCTCAGCTCGGTGAGCTCCACCTCGCGCTCCGCCCCTGCGGCGCCTCGCGCCAGCGCGGCAGCTGCAGCCGCCTCCTTGTTCAGCGTGTCGCGCTTCTTCGCCTCCACGGAGCTGTAGGGGCGAGACACGACGACTGCACGGGAGCAGCCTCAGCGCACTGCCGCGCACGCTCGCACGCTGGCACGCACTGCAGCCAAGCGTCACAAGCGCCTGCGCCAGCACCACCCACGCCAGCTGCAGGCCCAGGCGCGGCCAGGAGGCGTCGCCCAGGCCACTCGCCGGCTCCACAGAGTGAGGATTGAGAGCAAACGCCACGTCCAGCGCGCTGTCCATCGCCGCCACCGCCGGGGCGGCACACACGCCCCAAGGGAGCGCTGTGTCGACGCCCGCCGTGTTCAATTTCGGCGTGGGTTGAACGTCGGTGCGTGGGTCGGTCCCACATTCCAACAGCCCACACGGCGATAGCGCCCCTCCCTCGCCTCCTCCGTGTGCGCGTGTGTGCTGTTGCTTGTCGCATGGCGCCGATACACACCGCCTGCAAGAAGGGTGACCTGGCGGGCGTGCAGGCAGCCCTCAGCGCCGGCGCTGACGTGAACGCGAAGGACTCGGTGCGCAGCGCGGCCTAGCGCCCACAGCCCCCTCTCACAAGCGCACACAGGGTGGGAACGCGCCTCTGGTTTGGGCGACGTACTCTGGGAACCTGGAGACGATCGCGCTCCTGCTGCAACACGGCGCGGACACGGGCGTGCGCTACAAGCAAAACTGGACGCCGCTGCACATCGCGGCGAGGGAGAACAAGCTGCACGTTGCGCGGCTGTTGGTGCAGCGCGGGGGGGACCTCGGTGCGCGCAACGCTCACGGCAAGACGCCGCTGGAGCTGGCCGGCAGCGACGAGATGCGCGACCTGCTGGCGCAGCTGGGGCGGGACGAGGCGAGGTGCGGCGCGGAGCAGGCTGCGGCACCGGCTCGGGCTGAGGCTCCCCTGGAGGGCGTTGCGGCACGCCGCAAGGCTGCTGAGGAGGCTGACACGCGGCGGCGTGAGGCTCTAGAGGAGGCTGACCTCGCGCGAGCGCTGGGCAACCGCACGCCCACACAGTCGCGGGCAGCTGTGCACACCGACGCGGCCCAGACGCCTGCCGAGCTGGCCGGCCTGGCTGCGCGGGTGGCCGCCAAGCTGCGCCAGGCGCAGCAGGCCGTGGCTGCGTCGCGGCTGGAAGGGCGCGGGGAGGCTGTGCGCGCGCCGCCGCCAGTCTCTTGGGTGGCGGGCGCCATCCCGTCTCTGCTGGCGCCCGCGCGCGGCAGCACGGCGGCGGCCGTCGGCCTGGCCACCACCGAGTCTGCGCGGCACCGCGTGCTGGCGGCGAAGGGACCACCGGCGCAGCCGGGCAGCCCTTCGCTGGCAGCTGGGCGTCGGGAGCTGCTGTCGCCGGACGAGGCGCAGCGCCGCAGCGCCGCAGCAGCAGCCGCAGCAGCCGCGCCGCCGCCGTTGCATGAGCTGCAGCGTCTGCGGCGCGAGGCTGAGCAGGCGCACCACGCAAAGGGGCCGCCCTCGGAGCGCGCGTGGCCACAGCGCATGGCCACCGCGCAGATGGTGAGCGTGACGCCACAGCCCGCGGTCCCGCGGCCCGCGAGCGTGCAGGACGAGGCTGCGCTGGTGCAGCGTCTTGGGGCACTGAGCAGCGGAGGGCCCTCTGAGGCGCCCGCTCCGCGGCCCTGGGAGCCGGCACAGGAGGCTGAGGCGCCGTCGCTCCCGCAGCCGCCAAAGTCCTCCCTCGCAACCTTCCTGTCCTTCCTGTTCGGAGAGGACGACCCCGCAGACTCGGCGCCCACCACGGAGGGCAGCAAGGCGCGCTCGCGTGTCTGCTGCGCCATCGGCGGCGGACTGCACCCCGTACCTTCTCTGTTGCTGGACGAGGACCGCTGAAACAAATGGCGCCGCCACCGCAAGCTGCCAACGTTGCTGCACACTGGTTGTCGTACAACGTTTTAGTTTTACTACGTGGTACGTGCGCGCCTCCGCGCCACGTCATTCGCGCATCGCTCCCTCTGAAGCCTGTCGTCCCTGCTGCTGCCTCTAGCCTGTGCTTGCTGCCTGAAAGCACTCACACCGACAATGGAGGCGTCCATGCGCCGGCAGGCGACGTTGATGGGCCACCTGCGCGTCTCTGACGGAGTGTCTGAAACGGAGCCGTCGCTGCAGCGCGAGGGCTGCGCGGCGAAGGTGTGTATGGCGTGAGCGCCGAGTGCACCTGCAGGCTAACTGCGGTGTGTTGTCTCAGTCTGCGTCGCACCCGGACGACATCGTCATCTGCTGCGCGCTGCGCACGCCCATCTGCAAGGCCAAGAAGGGCGGCCTGAAGGACACGCCTGCGGAGGACCTGTTGGCCACGGTGCTGCGCGCAGTGGTTGACAGGACAAAGGTGGACCCGGCGCTCTTCGGCGACGTGGTGGTGGGTTCTGTGCTGGGCTCGAACGTCTGGCGCGCCAACCAGGCCCGCATCGCGATGTTCCTGGCGGGATACCCCGACTCGGTGCGCAGACGGGCACGCTGACGGGGCGGAATCAACCCTAGTAGTGTGCCCCTGCACGCGCCCTCCAGCGCGCTCACGCCACCGCCGCCCGTGCCAGGTGCCCGTTCGCACGCTGAACCGGCAGTGCTCGTCGGGCCTGCAAGCGGTGGCTGACGTGGCCGCCTCCATCAAGGTAGAGAGCGGACTGCCTAGCAGGGCACCCCTCACTCGCGTCTGGCCTGACGGCTGCCCGCTGCTCGCCGCAGGCTGGTTACTACGACATGGGTGTGGCTGCTGGCGTGGAGTCGATGAGCATGGATCCCATGAAGCTGGACGACGTGAACATCAACCCCAAGGTGTTCGACAACGCGCAGGCGCGCGCGTGCCTGGTGCCCATGGGCATCACCTCCGAGAACGTCGCCTCCAAGTTCGGAATCAACCGCGAGGTGCAGGACGCGCTGGCAGCGAGCTCGCACGCGCGCGCGCTGGCCGCTCGCTCCAGCGGGCGCTTCAAGGACGAGATCGTGGCGGTGCGCACGGTGAGCAAGGACGTGCAGAGCGGTGAGGTTCGCGAGGTGACCGTGAGCGAGGACGACGGCATCCGGCCGGGCGTCACGGCGGAGCAGCTGAGCAAGCTGCCGCCAGCCTTCAAGAAGGGCGGCAGCACCACCGCGGGCAACTCGTCGCAGGTGAGCGACGGCGCGGGCGCGGTGCTGGTGGCGCGCCGCAGCACTGCGCAGCGGCTGCGCCTGCCCGTGCTGGGCGTTTGGCGCGCCTTCGCCGCCGTGGGCTGCGACCCGGAGATCATGGGCGTCGGCCCCGCCGTCGCCATCCCGCGCGCGCTCCAGCAGGCTGGCCTGGCGGTGCGCGACATCGCCCTCTTTGAGCTCAACGAAGCATTCGCCAGCCAGGCCACCTACTGCCAGCGCGTGCTGGGCCTGGACCCGGCCAAGGTGAACGTGAATGGCGGCGCCATCGCACTGGGCCACCCGCTGGGGGCGACGGGCGCGCGCTGCGTGGCAACGCTGCTCGCCGAGATGCGCAAGAGGGGGCCACAGGCGCGCTACGGGGTCATCTCCATGTGCATCGGCTCTGGCATGGGCGCCGCCGCGGTGTTGGAGCGGGGGGAAATGTGAGTGATGGAGATGCTCAGATGCAAGCGGAGAAGTGGAAGAAACCAGCAGCCCGCAAGCCTACTCGCACACATACGCACATGCAGCCCTGCAGAGACCACCAGAATGTGCATCCACACCGTGAGGGTCGTTTTGCAGCCGCATGTCGGAGTGGGTCACGAGGTGTCGTGTATGAGTCGCACACTGCACGTAGTCCTACTAGTCCGCCCTCCGCCCTCTGCGTGCTCCGTGGACGAGCATCTGTGCGTGCTCTTGGGAATGATTCCTAGAGCTACACTCGTTTGAGCTGATGAGAGCTTCCTTGAGCTATCCGCCCGTAACCCCAAGTCAGCAGCTGCACGGCGCTAATGCCCGCCGGCGGCAGCAGAGGGTCAGGCCTGCTGCCGTTTTGGGCGATCCCCACCGTGTGCTGGGCTTGGAGCCCGGCGCAGACAGCGGCGCTGTAAAGCGTGCATTCCGGCGACTCGCGCTGCGCTTGCATCCAGACGTCTGCCACGACCCCGACGCACGCAGCAGCTTCCAAGCCATCCAAACCGCCTACAACCAGCTGCTGGATCGGCACCACAGTGCGCAGGAGGCTCGCACCAGCGGCGAATGGGTGTGGCAGGTGCAGCGGGCAGGGCACGGGCACTCCCAGGTCGTTGGGAAGGCCGCTGGGAACCGCGGGGAGGCCGCGGCCCCGCCTGAGGCGCAGCAGGAGCGCTGGCGCTCGCAGCTGGGCGGCCTGGCTGCGCGCGCGGAGCAGCGGGAGCGTCGGGCGCACGAGACAAGGCAGCGAGCGGCCATGCGGCAGCACGGCGCCAGAGGGTCTCAATCGGGCTTTGCAAGCACCGACGGCGGTCACGAGCGGCTGCAGTCGCAGCTGAGCGGCCTCTGGGAGGCACACTCCGCTTTGACTATTGATGAGAGGTCGCAGCCAGCCTCGCTGAACGGCACCCCCATGCAGCATCCGTTGGGCGACCCCGCGCACGACTACGCTACCGACGCGATGGATGCCGTCTGGAGGCGCGGCCTGGAGGCGCAGCAGATGGAGCGCTTGCTGCGCCTGGCAAGGCTGGCGCAGTCCTGGCGCCTGTCAACGGGGCACGAGCCGCAGCGCAGCGACAGGGACGCCGGCTGGGACGGTGAGTGAAACGCGTGCAATTAGAGCGTCGGTCGCCTTACATAGTCGCGTGCGCCGGCCTTCCGCGCGAAGCCCATGCTCTCCGCTCCCGCACGCAGCCCAGGCGAGCTGTGGCGGAGGTCGCTGGCCGGCACGGCGCTGCTGGCTTGCGCCTGGCGGTGCAGCCTCGCAGACAACGCCTCCAGCGCCACCATCTCTGTGTCGCCCGTGCGTGGCGGCGGCGAGCCCAGCCGCGGCGCGTACGCACCGTAGCCGTAGGCGCCGATGCCAGGATAGGCGCCGCCGGCGCTGCGCTGAGCGTGGAGGGCCGCCCCGACTCGGTCCGCCAGCAGCGAGGTATCCTGCGCCCGCTCCTCCAGCTGCGCCGCCAGCGAGGCGTGTGCGGCGCGCAGCTGCAGGATGTGTTCGTCCCGGACGGCGACGCTCTGTGCCAGCTGCGCCACGCGTGCCGACAGCTGCTCCACCTGCTGGCGCGTCGCCTGCTGCTCAGCGTGCGAGGCGGTGGCCTGCTGCTCCAGCTGCTGCGCCACACGCTCCACAACCTCGGACAGCGCGCCGCGCACGCTGCGCCGCTGTGTGCTTGCCTGCGCAGCCGCCTGCTCCTCCAGGCGCGCCTGCGCGGCGGACAGCGCCTCCTGCCTCGCCGCGCCGCCGTGCGCGGTCGTCTCCGCGGACCTCGCCTGAAGGGGGCGCGTCAGCGCGCTGCTTGACAGCCACTCCCACTCCGCACGCGCCTGGCGCTGCGCCTGCTCCACGGCGGAGCGCAGCGAGGAGAGCTCGTCCCAGAAGCTGCCCGAGCTGCGCAAGGGCCGGGTGAGCTCTCACAACTACCGGACTCTGCTAGCGCGCACCCGGCCGCGCCCAGCTGCCCCGTCAGCGCCTCGCAGTCCGCCACACGCTTGGCCAGGTCCGCCACGCGCAGCTCTTGCTGCCGGTAGTCAGCCTCGTGCGCAGTCACCAGGTCCAGGATGCGGTCCAGCCGCCCGCCAGCAACCGTTCCCGGCGGCGTGGGCAGCGGCGGTAGGAAGGAGGGCGTGGCGCGCAGCGAAGGCGGCGTCGGCGGGAAGAGGCTCCGCGGAGAAGCTTCCATGTCTAACCTCTGCACTTGTCTGCGTGGGCCAATACAGAGTGGTTGCTGTTCGGCCAGCCGTACCCACTACGCTGCTGAATGTGGACCACCACAGAGCAGGCGGAGGCGGTGTTCTTAGTGCTTCGTGCTGCGACCTGCGAGCAGCAGCAGCAAGCAGCGCACACACTCTGCTTCTGCGTGCGTACGTACGATTTCGGAATTGATGTTCCAGTTTCTCTGCCCGCCTCCACTGTCGTCCGTCTCTGCGAGCCTTGGTGACGCAGCCATGAAGTTCGGTGCGTGACTGAGAGTTGAGCCATCAAAATGCTTGTCTGAGCGGCTTCCTGGCGGTGGCCGAGCTGCCGTAGCGTGCTGAGCGCCCCGTGCTCGCGGTGCGCAGGCAAGGAGTTCATCCGCGTCATCGAGCAGACACAGCCGGAGTTTCGAGACAAGGTGCGGCCTCCGGACGACGGCGGCCGGCTGCGCATTCGGCCCGCTCACGCACAGGCGTGGTGACCTGTGAACGTGGGGCTCTGTGGTGGCACTGCCACGGCGCGCGAGGCTGCGTGGGCAGTGGCGGCGGATATGTTCCGATGCTGACAAGCTCTTGCCCCGCGCCGCGCCCCGCCCAGTTCCTGTGCTACAAGCAGCTCAAGAAGGCGCTGAAGCAGCTGCCTGACACCTCCGCGGGTGCGCGAGGCGTGCCGAGCACGCGAGCCCGCTGTTTGCGCGCGTGGCACATCTTCTCTGCCCAGCCTGCCGCCCGCCCGTGCCAGCCTAGCGGCGGCCACGCAAACCGTGCGCACGCGGCGCTGTGCGCTGACGCGCGCGCCCGCGCCGCAGTGCCCGAGGGGCCGCCAGATAGCACGGGCGCCAGCACAGCAGCCGAGCACAGCAAGCGCGAGCTGACGCCTGCTGAGCGTGACTTCGTGCGCTCGCTGAACGCGGTACGTGGCATGCCCTGCGGGCGTGTGCGCTGGCGTGCAGTCGCGAGCCGCTGTGGCGCTCACACAACCACGCCTCCCTCACCCCCAGGAGCTGTCGAAGTTCAACGAGTTCTTCATGGAGAAGGAGGAGGAGCTGGTGATGATGGACAAGGCGCTGGCCGACCGCGCAGACAAGGCGCTCAGAGAGCCAGCCACGCCCCCCCCAGCCCTCACCGCCCTCTGCCATGCGCTGGCCAAGTTCCACGGCGAGCTGGTGCTGCTGGAGCACTGGTGCAGCCTCAACTACGCGGCGCTGGTGAAGATCTTGAAGAAGCACGACAAGCGCAGCAGCCTGTCTCTGCGCCTGCCCATCCTCGTCAACGTGCTTCGCCAGCCCTTCTACAGCACCGAGATCCTGTCGCAGCTGGTCAGGGGCACCGAGTCACGCTTCCACAGGCTGGCGGCGCGGCTCAAGGAGGCTGCTGCTGCCGGGCAGAGCGCCGGCGAGGGCGCCGCGGGGCCCAGCGGCCGCGCAGACGCCGCCGCGCTGCCGCCGCTCATGCAGCTGCCCACGCCGCCCGACGAGAGCGCTGCGCCGGAGGAGGAGGCTAGCATGCTGGCCCGCACGCGCGCGGCGCTGAGCTGCTGGGAGGAGCTCAAGAAGAGCCAGAGCCTGGGGCAGCCGCAGCAGGGCTTCGGCGGGGCGCCGGGCGGCGGGGAGCCCGAGGACGACGACTCCTCGCAGGACCTACCTGGCGGGGCGCCTCCCCAGGCGGACCAGTCTGCAGCGGCGGCGGGGGGGGAGGGCGACTCGGCCGCCAACAAGCGCCAGAAGCACAACCGCTGAGCAGGCGAGCGTGTAAGGAGCGCACAAACATACGGTACGTATGATGAATCGTGATGGTTTGTCCGAAGGGAAGGGGTGCGCTATGCGCTGACGGCGGGCGCCCACTGCCCTCTTGCCGGGCTACTCCTGCCCCTCTCGTGGCCGCTTGGTCCTCGACTGCGCAGCCTGCAGCGTCGCGAGCTTGCGCCCGCTCTCGCGCAGCTTCTCCTCCAGCGCGCGCGTGCGCTCCATGTGGTACTCCAACTGCCTGTGCAGCTCCGCCTGGGCGTGGATGGCGTCCACGATGGCGGGGGGGGGGGGCGGCGGCGGCGGGGGGG
>Ga0208951_1001006_pt1 | contig 12720 bp, 11 predicted proteins | sample GreLakmeMI27MSRF_FD_187702 | JGI IMG/M metagenome (GOLD analysis project Ga0208951, IMG submission 187702) | Freshwater lentic microbial communities from great Laurentian Lakes, MI, USA - Great Lakes metaG MI27MSRF (SPAdes) | ecosystem: Environmental > Aquatic > Freshwater > Lake | place: Great... | reverse complement strand
GCTACGCACATGAGGTAAGGCTGCAGAGCTCGCTCCGTTTCGAAAGGCGCCAGGGCGTTGCCATCCGCGCTGAACATCATCGCCCCTTGCTCGTCCAGCTCATACTCGTTGTTGTCATTCCACACCGTCTCAATGCCCTTTGACAGCAGCGCGCGCTGAACTCCAGCACGCCACCACGCCACGGCTCCAGGGTTGCCAAAATCAATGTGCGCGCCCTCGCCGTCCCAAAACAGGCTCAGCGCCGGCTGCGCATCTGCCGCGCCGGCGCGCACGCACAGCCCGGCGGCGGTGACCGCCGCATATTCCGGGTGAGAGTCCAACAGGCAGGGCTTCACGTTTGCCACGACATGCAAGCCTGCGGCACGCAATTCGCCGATGAGCGCCTCCGGGTCCGGAAATTTGGCTTGATTCCAGGTGAACACGCAGCGCTTGCCGTCTCTGAGCGTGTACCCAGAGCCAAAGTGGAAAGAAGAGGCACGTACACCCTCAGTGGCAGCTCGCTGCACAAATGCGCTGATGCGGCTCTGCGCATCCACCGCGTCCGCAAGGGGCATCGCCGTCATGCCGTACCCCAGTGCCCAGCGAGGCGGCATCTGCGCACGCCCGGTGAGGCGCACGAAACGCTTGGTGCAGTCTGGCAGCTCAGGACCCAACATCATGTAAAAGTCGAGCTCGCGTGCGCCACCCGCGCAAGCGAATGAGCGAAACGAGCCGTAATAGTTGCTGTTCTCGCAGCCCAGGTCAAAGGTGCCTGCGGAGTGCGTGTCGTAGTAGACTCCAAAGCACGTGTACCTGGCCTTTTCCTTTTCGCCTCCAGCCACAGGAGACACGCCGCTAAACGCAGCAGCACCGCGCGTGCGCACCAGCACCAGCGGCCAGTGCTTATACCCCGGGTCGCCGCTCTCTGGGTTACGGCCCAACGCGTCAACCATGTGAGTGCGCAGACGCCGACCAGCCAGGTTCAGCGGCCCACTCTTATCCCCCAGTCCATAGTAGGAGTCGTCTAAGCCGCGCCGCATGGCATGAAACACGCCGCCGTCCGTGCCGAACGCATACGCGCGACTCAACCGGTCCTGCGCAAAGAGCGTGCCGTCTGGCAGGTGCCACGCCAGGGCGAGCGACGGCACCAGCGTGGCCTTGAGCGTCAGCTTGCGGGTGCGAAGCGTCACACAGGTCTCGGAGAGCTCCACGTGGCACGCAAGAGTCTCGGGAGAGCAGGCTTGCGTCAGCACCGCGTGCGTGCGTGGCGGCGGCGGCGCGGAGGAGCTTGCGGGAGCGCCCTCCGCGAAGCAGACGCGCACGCAGTCGTCCTCCACCGCGGTGACGTGGCATGCATAAGAGGCGTCACCCGCGGCGCAGCACAGCGAGAAGGAGGCGCTCCCTACGTGCACCACCCTGCAGGCGCGCACGGTAGCCATCGCTCGGGAGACGGGCTCGCGGAGGGCCAGAAGTATTGGGAAGTAGGTTAGCGGACCGCTCGTCGGGAGTCGGTCGTCGGACGGTGCGTCTTTCTCCACCACCAAGGGTCGGGATCCGCATGTAACACGATTTGGTCCCACCAAGGGTCGGGTCGGTCATCCTTCGACGCCTCCTCTCCACCTCCTCTTCATATGCCGTCCGCCTCAGCTTTCCGTCGCGCCTTCGGGCTGGAGGCTGGCGCGATGCTGGGGCCGACGCTGCGTGTGGAGGACGTTCAGGTGGGCCATGCGCGCGTGCGCAGGAACGAGCGCTACGAGTTCCCCACATCCGCGACGTGCACCCTCGTTCAGCAGGCGCGGCGCGCAGGCAAGCGAAAGAGAGAGGAGGGCAACAAGGGCCAGTCCAGCGCGTATGAAGCTAAGCTGAAGCGCGCGCTGGGCGGCTTGCACATCGTGCACAGTGCGTACGGGTCGCCATACGAGTGCACTTACGATCTGAGCACGCTTCGGGTCGAGCCAAAAACGACGGACGCAGGGGACGCTGAATTCGCTGACAATGCACGCGCCCCTACGACGCGCATCACCTGTCGTGGCGTCGCAGTTCGGCGGCGCAACATCCCAACTGCAGCACAGGAGGCTGCTGCTGCTGCGCGCGAGTCTGGCACAGAGGAGAAAGCCAAGGATCTGCGACGCCGTGCGACTGCGCAAGGCCTCCGCGTCGTCAACTCGCGCTTCGGGACCAGCACCTGTGCAGCATGCGGCGTAGCCATCACGCCACGTCAGCAGATCGCGCGGCCCAAGGCTGCGGATGCCCAAGGCGCTCGAGGAGGCTGGATGCACATTCAGTGCGCCCTGCAGGCCAAGCCGGAGCGGCGGCGGAGCGCGCGACAGGCTGGCGGCCGCATGTGAATGCTTGGAAGGAGAGGCTGAGGAGAACGTGCGGGGAAGTGCGTGCGTGTGAGGCAGGTGGGCTGCGGCTGCCGCCTGCCGGGGTCAAGTCAGGTGTTCACAAAAAAGTGACGTCATCAGAGCCTCCGCCTCTCCCTCTCGCCCACCCCCGCCTCTCCTATGTTGTCGGCGCCCATCGAGCTGTGCCGTGGGCGCAACTTCTTCGGCGGCGGTGCGGGCATCGGCGGCGGCGGAACGGGTTCGCCCGCCGCACCCTCAGCGCCAGACCTTACCCAGCTCGCCGCGCCGTCAGAGGAGGCGCACGCGGGCTCGGAAGGCGTCGCCGCTGAGGATGACGCAAGCAACATGCACGCGCACTCTGCTCGCGCGCCGCCGTGGATGCTGGCTCTGGGCTGTCAACCCAGCGACGAGGAGGACGACGCTGCTGAGCTGGCAGAGCTGCTGGCCTCTGCAGTGCTGGCTCAACCTTTGGTCGCTGTTCAGTCGGCGGCAGCGCTGTGTGAGGAGGGCCTATCAGGGACGCTGGCGCTGCGCTGCGACGCGGCACATGGCTTCGAGAGCTCCCTGTCGGAGCTGGCGCGCGCCGGCGCTGAGCTGGCGGTGCAGCAGAGCGCGCTTGAGGAGGCTGTTCGAGAGGAGCGGGCGTTACGCGCTCGGGCTGAGCGGCGAGCCGCCGCACAGGAAAGGGCGCTGCTCACTGAACGTACGCGGCGCGCAGAGGAGGAAGCGCTGCGACGCGCTGCGCTGCACCGCCTGGAGCAGCTTGAAGAGGAGCGCCGCACCAACACCCACATGCTCGCTGTGCTGCGCGGTGACGTGCACGCCCTGGTTCCGATGCCCCTGGAGGCGCTTCAGGCGCTGTGGGAGCGCCTAGGAGGTGCACGCGAAGCGGTGGAGAAGGCACTGCTTAGTGCCAAAGTGAATGCGCAGTTGGCGGACCAGAACGGGTGTGCTATCTGTATGGAGCGAGCGCTAGACACGGCGCTGGGGCCATGTGGACACCGGCTATGCGGCGTGTGCGCTGAACGGCTTGACAAGTGCCACGTCTGCAGAACAGCGGTTGCAACACGCATGCGCGTCTACTGATGCGCTGGCGGGCGTGTGCGCGTGGATCGGGCGAGTGGCAGCTGCAGCTTCCTGCTTTGCAGGCACTTTGGTTGCCTGCAGTTTGAAAATCCACAACTGCAGCTTCCTAGGTTTTGCAGCTCCGAGAAGGCGACGGTGTCGCCCCCCGCTGGCCACAGACTCCTTCCATCCTCTGCGGCGATGTCGCATTTTGTGCAGCTGCTGCTGCTGCTCTGCCTGGTTGTGCTTGGCGCGGCGTTTCCAACCATGCCTACCTGCGGTGGCCCGGCGCTCGGCCACGGCGCCGCACACTCCGGCGACGGCGGCTACACTCTCAAGGCTGAGCCTCGCGTCAAGGGCAGCCCGGTGGTGCTGCGGCTGAGCGGGGGGTCCCCTTTCCGCGGGTTCCTGGTGAAACCGACCAGCGGCGGCGCCACCCTCTCGGTGGCGCCCGGACAGGCGCTGACGCAGTCCGTGTGTGGCGGGGTGGGTCATAGCAGCCCAGCCTCCAAGGAGTCTGTGACGATGCACGCAGCGCTTCCAGCCAGCGGCGAGGCAACGCTCACCTTTTGGGTGCTTACGGCCAACCGGGAGTGGTACGGGCCGCTGAGCGCGAAGCTCACGGAGGCTGTGTGAACAAAAACGAAAACAAAACAGCGTTCAGCTGTTCACAATTCTTTGGTTCAAGCGTGCTCCTCACCCTCAGCGTCCCCTCTGCCCGGCGCGGAGCAGCCCATCGCGGCGCGCAACGCGCGCAGGCGCCTCTGCGTGCTGAGCGGCGGCAGCGGAGCGTGGGCGTGGGCGTGCGCGTGCGTGCCAGCGCGTGGCAGCAAGTCGTTGGGATCCTCGAAAGGGCTTGGAAAGGTGGTTCCCGCCCTCTCGCTCTCCCGATGCACGTCAATCTTCAGCGCCGCCCCCGCAGTCAACAGGTCCGCCACCTGCGCGCCCGCGGCAAGCAGCACGGCACGCACAGCGCCCTCCACGGGCGGCTCTACGTTGGCATAGGTCAACCGCAACCGGGGGGGGGGGGCGCCCATCCCGGGTGACGCGGCGGCAGCGGCGGCCGCGGCGGCGGCGGCGGCGGCGGGCGCGTGCTGCAGCTCCGGCTCTGCGGGCGGCGGCTGCTGAGCGTCGCGGAGCTCGCTGAGCTCCGCGGGCAGGTGGGCCGCCTGCGCGCGGTGCCGCAGCGCCTCCGCGTCCACGTCAGCGGCCCCGCAAGGCGCCGCCGTCGCGGCGGCGGCGGCAGCGGCTGGATTGCACACCCTTTTGGCATGCGCGCTGCTCACACCGTCCGCCGCGCAGCTCACGATGGCCTGGTAGCGCAGCACGGGCTCCGGGAGCAGGTCATCTCTGAGAGAGGCGTCGCTGCCAGCCTTGCTTGCGCTGCAGGAGGGCCAAGGCTCGGCACGCTCACTCAGAGATGGGGGGTCCACGCTATCCCCAAAACCCTCAGTCTCCTCGTCCTCCGCGGGAACTGGTCGGCCAGCCTTAGCCGGAGCGCGCTCCCGTCCCAACAAGTAGTAGGCGGTCATGTTGATGAACACCGTGCCCAGCGGCGTGCCCAGGATGATTGACACGATGCAGCACCACACGATGGTATCCCCCCACAGACGCAGCTGGGCCTCGGAGGCGCTGTCGGACGGCAGGGGCAGGTTGTGCTGGCGCAGTTGGTCCAGCCACTTGTTGATGAAAAAGCGGGGCAGGGTCGCAAACGCCGCCTGCGTGGTTGCCTTTGTGCACCACGCCAGCGACAAGTAGGCCCTCTCGCGCGGCGTGAAGCGCGTGAAGCGTCGCGTCACGCACGCAGTCAGCGTCACGCGGATGGCGATGCACAGCGCCGCGTAGCCGCAGCAAGCGGCGAGCGAGGCGCGAGACAGCTGCGCGTTGTCGGTGCCCAGGTCGAACGAGGTGCCCATCAGTCCGAACAGAAGCGGATACGCGGCTGCGTTCCAAAGGAGCGCAAGGTGACGCTGCGTGGTGAGCAACATCGAGGCAGCCTCCTCGGTGACAGACTCTGCGTGCGCTCCCGCCAGCAGCGCTTTGGGCCAGCCTTTGAGCCACGCGTGACGCACGCACAAACCGAACATCAGGTTCGCAACCACGCCCGCGCCAGCCTGGTTAAAGGCGGTGGCGACGTACATCAGCGCACCGCAGGTGACCAGCAACATCAGCGTGCGCCGTGCGGGCGTGCACCACACGGCGGTGGCACTCATCATGACGGCCGCTGCGGCGCCGCACAGCAGCGAAGCCAGAAGGATGAGCGGCGGCAGGAGGTAGCTGATTGAGTAGCTCTGGTGCTGGATGCTGGTCATGAAGCTTTGCAGGAGCATCTGGAATGCTAGGATGCTGAACGCCACGTCGAAACAGGAGCATGCTTGCAGGAACGACGGCGCCGCGCGCGCATATCCACGCTCCTTTACCGTTGCGCAGCCCGCGGATACTACGGCTGGTCCCACCGGCGCGATGATGAAGCCCAACGTGAGCGCCAAAATGTACGGCATCCCAAACATGGCGCGGGCTATGAGCGCCGACAGAAGCGCCTCCAGCGTGGACGGCACCATGCACATCACCGGGAAGCTCCACCCGTATGAACGGATGGTGGACAAGTTGATGCCCAGTCCCGCGCGCAGTAGCACGAGCGCCATGGCTCCCGCGCGTGTGTTGCGGCTCCATGCGCGGGTGAGCCCTTCCAGTGGGTCGCCCGGCATGCTCACCAGCGCCACGCCCGCGCCAAGCATGCCCAGCGCCTTGGGCGCGCCCAGCCACTCCATAACCTCGCCCAGGTGCAGCGCGCACAGCCACACCAGCGCCACTGCCCAAAGCGGGTGACCCGGAGACACCGCGTCAGGGAAAAGCGTGCAACACGTCAGGTACACCAGCGCGATGATGCTCCACCGACCCAGCAGCGCCATCAGCACCGGACAGTGGCGGTCCAGGGGGAACAACAAGTGGCCTGGCACCGCGTGAAGAGGGTTGAATGAGTGAGCAAGCGGTTCCGGGCGTGCGCGTTGAGCGCTCGTAGCGCAGCGGGTGCGCACTCCAGTAGCTTCGGTCCTGCCAGCGCGCCAGGCGCCTGCGGAGGGCTACCCAGTGCTAGGGAAAACGGAGAAGACGAGTAAGGGCGCAGTGACCAGGCGCGACACCAATGACTGAAGCGGCAGCGCGGTGCGCGCACTCGCGCGCACGCGCATGCAGAGCGGCAGCAGGGACGGCCCGTCCCCAGAGTGGGCGCCGGCGCAGATGGTGCCCGGTGGCGCTGAGTGCGACGCACTGTTCTCCGAGCGCTATTCCCACCCAGCACGCACCTGCTTCATCGGCTGGTCTCGCTGCAACTCTCCCACCAGGTCGTGCCAGGTGCTGGGCTCAGCCATGGTGTTTGCCCAAGGGTCGGCAGGCATGATTGTGCTCACACGCAGTGCGCCCGTCTGTGGGAATCTCGGGTGTTGATCTCACAGCGCGGGCACAGGCGGCGAAAGCACAGACGAGGAGACAAGGGGTGAGCTTTGCCACGTCATCGTATCTCGCTAGAGGGCACGCCCCGGCGGCAACGAAGTGCGGTTCACGCCTCTATCGGCGTCCGCAATCTTCCAAAACGGGTCGTCCATGATGGCAACGAACAGCGTGCCCGCCTGGCCCCGCATGACGCGTAGGTCTATGTCCAGGTACACAGTGTCGAGCAGCGAGTACTCTCGCTGTGGCTTGCTGGAGGGCAGCGTGAAGAAGCCAAACAGCTTCACGCTCTGAAAAGTGAGCGAAATGCCGCTGCGGCCAGTGACTGCTAATACCGCTCGCTCCGCTTTCATCGGCCACGTCGCGTCCAGCCCCGCGCGCCCCTCCGCTCCGTTCAGAGTCAGGTAGAGCGGCCCGGAGGGGCGCAGCAGGCCCGGCAGCCCCAGGCCCAACATCTGCGGGCTGGTTGTGTACACAATGTTCCAGCGACCGTCCGACAAGCTGGACTCTGAGGGGTTGGGTGTCGGGTTGTACGTGCACAGAGAAGCCACGATGGCCTCCACGTCCAGCTTGTCTTGCGTGGTAGCCCCGGCGCCGCGGTCCAGGGCTGCGATACGTACGAGCAAGTCGCTCTTCACACGCAGGCGAAGCGCCTGCGAGTCGCGCACGGTGAACTCGGGGCTGCGCAGGCGCGCCACGGTGCTGCTGGCGGCGCTGGCCAGCTTTTCGAAGAAGGACCAGACACGCTCGGGGCCCGGCGGCGGGGCGGGGGCGGGGGCGGTACCCTCAGTGCTGCTCGTGCTGCTCCCCGCCTCAGACGCAGCCGCGCGGCGGCTCAAGGAAGCCAGCCAGCTGGCCCAGGGCGGCACACCCGGCGGCTGAGGTGCTTGAGTGGGCTGGGGAGGTGTTGCGCCCACCGACTCCTCCCACGGGTCTCGCCGCAATACCTCAGTGGTGACCGTGGACAAGCCGCTGCCCCACACCGCGTCCGTCACCAGCTGCTCTTCGCTCAGCGCCGCCCCGCTGGCTTCAGCGCCGCGGCGAGCCTCGCCCAGAGCCTGCGTGAGCATTTGGAAGCGAGCCTCTTGTGCTTGCAGCTCAGCCATCAGCTCTTGCTGCACCGCCAGTGCCTCAGCAGCCTTGCGCCTTAGAAAGTGCACTTGTGTGAGCTTGGCGGTGGCGCTCTGCTCCTCTGCGAAGAATTGTTGAGCAGAAGAGCTTCTCCCGCTCAACCCGCCCGCGCCGTTGCCGCTGCTCGCACACGACACGCGCCGGGGCGCACACGCTGTTGCGTGGCGCGGGCTTGTGCGCCCCGGGGCGCCTGCGACGGGCAGCTGCGCGAGCATGGCGTGAGAGGCGATGCGGCGATACTGCGAGTGCAGGTAAGCGAGAGCGGGCGCTCGCTATTGACGCTGGTCGTCGCACGACGTCGTACGAAGCCAACTGAAGAGCGTAGACTAGAATAGGACAAACGAGCTTACTTATCGCTTGGCGTGTTGCATCCGGGTAGACAAGAGGGCCGAGACAGCGCGACTGTGGTGTCAATCTGCCACTCGTGTCGTCTTGTCAACTCTAGCCTCGCTGGCGCACCAGCCAGGCACGCATGGACCCGCTTGGCAGCAGCAGCGCAGAAGGTGCGCGGCGTTCGCACCTGGCTAACAACGTTGCGCTAGCTGAGTTGTCAGTGCTCCATATCGTGGCCTCTGCGCTCCAGTCGGCGCAAAGTTGGGCACGCAGGCGCTTCTGTTGGTTTCCGTGGTGCTGGTGGCGCTGGTGGCGCGTCGAAGAGCGGCGTCCTTGGGCGGGCCCACAGGGAGTGTTCCCTCGCAAACAACAGCAGCGCTGCTCACGCTCCGTCGCCTGGTGGGCCGCGTACAGCTCGCGCTGCTGGGCGCGTATCGCGCGGCATCGCAGCCGCAGGCTGGCGTGGCGCGTTCGCTGAGCAGCTCGCGCCTGAGAGCGAGCGGCGACCAGAAGCGCAGAAGCAGTGAGTTCTCATTCGACGACCTGGAGGCTGGAGACGCAACACTTGCGGGCTCCTCATCCATCGTCATCACCCAGACGCAGGCTGCGCCCGTGCTTGCGTACCCTTCCGCCGGGCCGGCCGCGGCGGCAGCAGCTGCTGCAAGGCGTAGTTTGGAACAGTTTGAGGAGGAGGATAAGCCCAGCGGGTCTCCCTCCTTCAGCCGGCGCAGCGAGGCGAACGCGCTGGAGCATCACAGTTGGGAAGAGGAAGGGCGACGTCGGCTACAACAGCAAGCGGCTTCTCCGAGACCCTCTCAAGCGTTATCGCCGCACACGCATGCGCTGCTGTTTCCCGGCGAGCGGTTCGCCAGGCCACAGCCGCTGCTTCGCGACTCTGCTGACGTGGCGTTCGTGCTGTCGTGCGTGCCCCCGCTGCTACGAGCGCAGCAATGGCGCCTGCTGTACGCCACGCAGCGTGACGGCGTCAGCCTGCACACGCTGCTGCGAGCCTCACAGGGCACGCGAGGCCCAGCGCTGCTGCTTGTGAGGGACTCCCAAGGCTTTGCGTTTGGCTCCTACACCTCCGACAGTTGGTGCATCCACGCCCAAGGGCACCGCTCGTTCGGTACCGGCGAATGCTTCGTCTTTGCCCTGCGCCCCGGAGCTCAGCGTGCCTACCGATGGGCGGGCGCCGACGGTGCTGCCGCTGCAGCCGCGCGCGTCTTCCAAGTGGCTTCATCAGACGCTTTGTCGTTGGGCGGCGCGCCACACTTTGCCATCTGGTTGGACGCGGATCTGCGTTACGGCTCATCCGGCGCATGCTCCACTTTTGACTCGCCATGTCTCGCGGGATGCCCCGAGTTCGAAGTTGCGCAGCTGGAGCTGTGGCATTTCGGTGCCGATGGAGCTGCAGTCGCCATGCAGCGCGACGAGGCCGCCGCGCGGGGAGAAGCACGCCGGAGCATGGAGCGAAATGCCGCCGCTGCAGGGCCGTGATTTGCGACGGTGTGGTGCTCTCCTCTCTCTTCTTTGTTCTCGTGCGTGTTCTCGTCTCTGCAATGTGCTTTTTCCGCAAGGAGTCTGCACGGTCCGCGGGCAGGTGAGCGGCTGCCCTCACGGGCGACGATTCGCATGTAACACGATTCGGTCTCCGCCGTCTCTGCAATCAAAATCGTGACAGGCCTCGCCCCCTTGCCTCCCTTGTGCGGCTCTCCCTGTCTGCGCCTGTAAGCTGCCCGCCTTCCTCGCAGCGCACTCACTCCGTCCTTCTTCCTTCTTCCTCCTCTTCCGCACCCACGCCGCACGCCGCAGGCCGCACGCCTTCCGTCAACCACGCTCCGCGTGGCGGCGCCACAGCCAGATGGCCATGTTCAGTAAAGTGTCTGCGCCGGCGCCCGCCGCCTTCCGCAGCACAGCTGTCCTCTTCAGCGTGATCGCCTACAGCGCGTGCAGCAGCACGATGCTCATCGTCAACAAGTTCGCCATCCGAGAGCTGCCTGTTCCGACGCTGGTCAGGCGCGTGGAGTGCTCTGTTCGAGCAAAGCATAGCCTGGTTGTCCTGAGCCTCGCTCGCGTGCACGCAGCGGCTCGCAACTCCTCTTCTCCAGTTGCTTCGTGTTGGCGCTGCAAGCGCTGGGCCTGATCAGCATGGCGCGCCCCAAACGGCGGGTGTTAGAGGTACTTCAGTCCCCTCTCTGCTCATCCCACGACACACACCTTACCCACGCACGGCGCGCCGCACCCAGCCCTTTGCGCTCTACACCACCTGCTTCGCGGCGGGCATCTACGCCAACATCAAGGCGCGTGGGCTGGACTTCCTCGTCGCTGCAGGTTGTGCCCTCCGCTCCTCACCCTTCGTGCTCGCAGGCGCTGGAGCTCACTTCCGTGGGAGCAGTCATCGCGGCGCGTTCCTGCCTGCCACTTTTGGTGGCGTTGGTGGAGTGGGGGTTCATGGGCCGTCAGTTGCCGAGCGCACGGTACGTTGCAACGTTCACTCTTCCTTCCCTCCTCCACGAGTTAACACACACCCCGCAGCTCCTCCGGCGCGCTGGCGGGCGTGCTCCTGGCCGCTGGCGTGTACGTCAGCACGGATAGCACTCTATCAGTGAACGACTTGAGCGGTTGGGCATGGCTTGTTGTATGGTTCATCTTGCTCGCTTTCCAAATGTGCTACGGAAAATACCTCACCGAGGTGAACGAGCTGTCGCAACATGAACGCGTCTTCTACACCAACGCGCTCTCCATCCCTCCAACCATGCTGCTGTGTGTCGCAATGGGAGAAGTGCGCGCCGCCACCAGCACCGTTCCCAGCGGCGCTGCCGTACAATGGCTGGCGGGCAGTTGGATGCTGGGTGTGGGTATTTCCTACACGGGATGGCGCTTGAAAGAACAAGTGTCCGCCACTACTTTCACCTTGGTTGGCGTGGTGAACAAAATGTCCACCATTGTGCTGTCGGCCATCGCTTTTCCGGGCAGCACCAGCGCTATGGGTGGTACGGCACTGGTGGCGTGCATTCTGTTTGGGTTGTTGTACCGAGATGCGCCGATGCGGAACCACGGAGGTCACGGTCGGGGCCCAAAGGCCAGGGACAGCAGCCATGAACAAGGGACGGGCACAGCGCAGGAGCGCATGGCCCCGGGCGAGTCTGGTTACGAGGGGCGAAGGGAGTCGGTGTGAATGTGGGGAGTCGGTGTGAATGTGAGTGAGAGAGCCGATACTCGGGCGCATGAGATGCCTGGCGTCTGAGCTTTATAGCACAGACAGCGCGCCGTCCTTGGATGGTCCCGCAGCTCACCGTCCACTGCGGGCAAGCGCACGCAAGCTCACCGTGGGCTCCTCAGTGCACCCTCCGGCATCCCCTGGCCCGCTGTCCGGCAGCTCAGCGGGTGCCAGCAGCGGGTGCCAGCCGCCGAAGGTGTCGCTCAGAGCGTGAGGGTGGAGGAGGGGAACAGCAAGCGCCTCCGACTTCCACCCGCTGGTGACCCTCGCACGCGCTTAGAGCGCCCCCTCAGCGCTGCACCTGCCTGCCAGGTGCGCCCGCCCTGGCTGCCTTGGCGCCAGGCTGTTCAGAGCCGCTGCTGCCCTTTGGCGCTGTACCTCCCGTCAGCTCTGCCCACGCCTCGCGCAGCGCCGCGCCAACCTGGGAGGGGAGAGGCGGCTCAGCGCCCGCGGGAGGGACACCTGCAGCAGGTTGCGCACGCCGGTGAACACGTGCTCTCGCCTCCCCAGCGGCCCGTTTCCGTAGTCAGCGCTCAGGCCAACCAACAAGCACGCGCACGTCGCCAGCACCGTCACCGTGCGCAGACGATGGTTCAAAGGTGCGTCCGGGATGAGGGGCAGCTGGGACGGCATGCGTGGCGGAAGCTGTGCCATGATGGCTGACCGTCGGCTGCGTGCCAGCCAGCGCGTGAGGTCGCAGGAGTGTCGAGGAAGACAGTTGGGCGTTCAACTGCTGTATAGAGCGCGTAAGAGCGCGTTAGAATGCGGTTGTACGACAACGTAAGACGACGGACGCGACCCGTTCTTGCGCTGTCAACTCAGACTCCGCATCGCGCCTTTGCTCTCTCTGCGGCGGCATCACACACAGCTTGCGTGCCCATGGGCCTGAGATGCGCGCTGGCGTCGCTGCTGCTGTCAGCAATCGTTCAAGTTGTTGCATCAACAACGAAGACGGTGGCGGTGGAGGTGCAGCAGCCTGGCTGGCTGGCAGAGCTGTCTCACAAACAGTACCGCGTGGACGGGCAGGTCTGGCACGCGGTGCTCTGCGAGGGGCTGCAGGAACGGCTGCAGTGCCCTTCTCCTTGCAAGGTGCCGCTGCCGCGGCTGCCTCCTTGCCCCCGCGGTTTGCTCTACTACGGCGACACTTCGCGCACGTTCCTCACCGCAGTGCCCCTGCACGCTCCGCCAGCATCT
>Ga0208951_1001003_pt1 | contig 12724 bp, 11 predicted proteins | sample GreLakmeMI27MSRF_FD_187702 | JGI IMG/M metagenome (GOLD analysis project Ga0208951, IMG submission 187702) | Freshwater lentic microbial communities from great Laurentian Lakes, MI, USA - Great Lakes metaG MI27MSRF (SPAdes) | ecosystem: Environmental > Aquatic > Freshwater > Lake | place: Great... | reverse complement strand
GCTGTGTTGGACGCCAAGCTGCGCGTTGCGCGCATTTGCTTCCAGTGCGACACGGCGCCGGGAGGGCCGCTGGCGCCGGGGGGGGAGTACCGCGCGCGCTTCCAAGCCTGGCGAGAGGACAACGCGGGCTGGCTGCAGCCTTACGCCGCGTTTTGCTTCCTCCAAGAGCTGTTTGGCACCGCTGATCATCGGGAGTGGGGCGCGCTGTCTGCGCCCACCCCCGAGCTGTTGGCGCGCATCACCCACCCTGCCGCCCACCACGCGCCCGCCCTGCACTTCACGGCCTACCTGCAGTGGCACCTGCACACGCAGCTGGCTGCGGCTGCGCAGCATGCTCGCTCCAGGCGGGTGCTTCTCAAGGGCGATCTGCCCATCGGAGTCGACAAGCGCAGCGTGGACACGTGGCTCAACCCGCAGCTGTTCCGCATGGACAGCAGCGCGGGCGCCCCGCCGGACGCGTTTGACGGGAATGGACAAAACTGGGGGTTTCCAACCTACAATTGGGAAGAGATGGCGCGCACGGGCTACACCTGGTGGGCGGGGCGCCTGAGGCACATGTCTGGCTATTTCTCGGCGCTGCGCGTGGATCACGTGCTGGGCTTCTTCCGCATCTGGGAGCTGCCCGCGCATGCGGTGGGCGGGCTGCTTGGCCGCTTCCGGCCCGCGCAGGCGCTGACGCGCGCCGAACTGGAGGCGCGCGGCCTGTGGGACATCGACCGCCTCACGCAGCCGTACATCCGGCGTCACCTGCTGGTCGCTGCGCTGGGCGCGCGCGCGGAAGAGGTTGCCTGTCGCTTCATGACGGCCGACGGCTCGCCCGACCGCTGGCGGCTGCGCCCAGAGTTCAGCACCGAGGCGGGCATCCTGGGCGCGGAGGGGCTGCAGCCTCGACCAGGCAGCCCCGCCTGGCTGGTGGAGGAGCTGGGCACCACGCGTAGCGCGCTGCTGGCACTGCTGCGCAACGTGGTGCTGCTGCGCGACGGCGAGGAGCCCGGGGGGCGCTTCCACCCGCGCTTCGACATGGAGCAGAGCAGCTCCTTCCTCGAGCTGGAGGGGTGGCAGAGGGACGCGCTCTCGCACCTGGCGCACGACTACTGGGGCCGCAGACAGCAGCCTGGCTGGCGCGCCCACGCGCGCACCACCCTGCCGCCGCTGCAGGCGGCGTCGGGCATGCTGCTGTGCGGCGAGGACCTGGGCCTGGTGCCGCCCTGCGTCTCGGGGGTGCTGCAAGACCTCGGAGTGCTTTCGCTGCGCATCCAGCGCATGCCGCCAGCCACCGTGGCCGCGCCCTTGGACCTGCCAGCCAGCTACCCCCATGCCGTGGTGTGCTCGCCCAGCTGTCACGACGTCACCACCACCCGCGCCTGGTGGAACCAGGACGCCGGGCGCCGCCAGCAGTACGCGGCTCTCTTTCTGCCAAACCAGCTGGGTGGGGACCACGCGCGCGCAGATGCGGCGGCGCGCGCAGGCGTCGCCGCCGCGACGGGGGATGGCAGCGCGGGCGCCCAGCCCCCCCTGTCGCCCGTGGCGGGGCCGCCCCTGACGGACGCGGCCTCTGCGGCGCCCCAGTCGCCCGTGCCCATGCCCGCAACCATCACTCACCTCGCGGTCGCGGGCGAGGAGGAGGATATTCTGGCGGCTGCGTTGGCGGCGGGCCCCCCACCTCCGGCGGTGGCCACGCCCGAGCTCATGTCCGCAATCCTGGCGCTGCACCTCGCCTCTCCCGCCGCGCTGGCCATCTTCCCCATCCAGGATCTGCTGGCGCTGGATGGCGCCTATTGCGCGGCTGTGTCGCCGGAGGAGGAGCAGATCAACGACCCAACCGTGAAGCGACACTACTGGCGATACCGCATGCGGGACAGCTTGGAGTCTCTCGCGGCCAATGCGGCGTGGGTGGAGGGCATCCGAGCCATGGTGGCCAACAGCGGGCGTGACACGGTTGGGTGGTCGGAATAGCGAGGGCGAGGGCTTGGGCTTGGTTCTGCTGTCCCAAGTGCCACACGGCTCGCTCATTCGCGCGCGCGCCGCCGCGATGGTGGAGGATGGGCCCAGCTCGTTTCTCTGCCCAATTCTTCAGGAGGTGATGCGCGACCCTGTCTGCACCGCCGACGGCCACACGTATGAGCGCAGCGCCATCGTGCATTGGCTACGCGCGCACCCTCTGCGACCCACAAGCCCGCTCACCGGCCTGGTGCTTCCCCACCCCGGGCTGACCCCCAATCACGCACTGCGAGCGGCCATCGAAGAGGCTTGCGCTGGCGCAGCGGGTGCGCGCCCACCGCCCTCGCCCCGCGCCCAGGAGCTGCACGAGCAGAGACGCATGGAGACGCTCCACGCGGCGGGGGATGCGGCGCAGCGCGCGGCGGCTGAGCGCGACTCTTCGGGGTCGCTCAGCCGCGCTCTGGCCTCCGTCCTCGCTGCAGCCGCGGAGCGCGGCTCGGTGGCGTTGGTGGCTGCAGTACGCGGCCACAGCGCCTCAGCTGACCCGTCGGGCCTCGAGCTCACGGCGCCAGCATGCGGCGCGGTTGCACGTCTGGCCCGCACCTCTCGCAGACGTAGCCTGCTTTCTCACGGCGCAGTGGCGGCTTTGGTCCACGCCCTGCGCGCCCGTAGCAGCGACGCTACGGTGGTGAAGAACGCGTGCTTTGCTCTGGCGTCTCTGATTGGAGGCGACGCCTTTGACCCTCTCAGCGGCATCGAAGATGTAGCGGATGTGCTGGTTGCTGCGCTGATGCAGCACATGGCGCATTCGGACATCGTCACCGCAGCCGCAGCGGCACTCGCCAACGCATGCGCGGTGGGACGCGGCGCTTGCGTGCGCGCCGGAGCTGCTTCTGCGCTGGCGTGCGCGCTGGCGAGCCATGGCCCGGCCTGCGCCGCAGCAGCCTCCACGCTTGCTCAGGCGTGCGCGAACATTGTCGCAGCCACATCCTCCACCCCTCTTTGCTCCGCCGACGACGCTGCCCAGCAGGCATCGGCCACGCAGGCGATGGTGGAGGGCGACGCGGTGAGATGTGCGCTGGCGTGCATGTGCGCGCATCCGGGCGATGCCGCCGTGCAAATTGGCATGTCGAGACTGCTGCGCAACCTCATGCAGCATCGAGAGGATACGCGCAGCGCATTGGGCGGCTGCAGCGGCTACGAGGTGCTTGCTCGCACGCTGCGGGGTCACGCGCAGGAGGCTGCGGTTGTCGAGGCTGCTCTCCAGGCACTCGCCAATGCGCTCTGCGGCGCGGGAGATGCCGCCGCTGCCGGCGCCATGCGCGCTGGCGTCATGGAGGCGACCTGCGCTGCGGTGAGCATGCACGGCTCGCACGGCGGGGTCCAGCTCGCAGCGGCGGCAACCCTCACACGTCTCATCTCGGCTGCTGCGGCTGGCAGCGCGCGCGCGCTGCCTCAGCTGCAGCAGCGCGCCTCCGCGTGCGGCCTCATCGCCGCGCTGCGCCGCTCCATGCAGGCGCTGCCGACGGACATGAAGGTTCAGGCGGCGACTGCGCTGCGCCACGTGGTGTCGCGGCTGGGGTGAACAAGACACTTGGTGTTATGTCGCACGAATGGGCCGCGCGTCTTCACATGCCACGTCACCAGACCAGCTCACTGTCACGCACCGTCCGCTGCCCGTGTCAGAGAATGCGGGGCGTGCTGGCGCGCCCGCTGCTGTCGCTGCTCCTGCTTGCATTGTGCGCGCAGTCGGCGACGGAGGAGAGCGGCGGCGCGGAGACGCTGGTCACTTCGAGGGCGAGTCTCTTCGAGGACGAGCCTCCGCTTGCGGGCGTGGGGCGCGACGGGGAGACCCTCCAGGATGAAGACTACTTGCTGGCGTATCTGGACGCGCTAGACGGCGAGTCCGACGAAGCCATAGCAGCGGAGAAGCGCAGCACAAGCGGTGCACAGTGGTGCGACCAGGCGGCGCTGCCCTGCACGTTGGCCGTCACGGTGCCCGCCGACGCATCCTCGCTGGCTGGCCTCTACGTGCCCCGCGGTTGCGAGTCCGCCAGACCCGGATACGTGCGCACTCGCGGCTCCCCGATTGCCCTGCGATACTCCATGGTCTGGGGCGACTGGGCCTTCACGAGCAACAGCAGCGCGGCGGAGGAGACTCTGGGTTATGGCGGCGGGGATGAAGAGGAGAGCGAGGACGCTGTCGTCTTGCCACACCAACTCACAACAGATAGCTGGAACGTGCGCTCTGGGGACACCTTCGCGCAAGCGCCGCAGATGCGGGTGACGTGCGCTGCTGAGGAGTGCTTGAAGGGCCAAACAAAGGAGGACTGTGGAGGGCCGCACTGTCCTCCCTGCCATGGAGAGGAGGTGGTCTTCGAGGAGGCGCAGAAACCAACGCCGCCACCGCCGTCGCCGCCACCGCCGCCACCACCGCCTGCGTTGCCCGCGCAGCCTGCCGTTCCCGCCGTCGCCGCCGCCGTTTCACAAGAGGCGCAGGAGGGCGCTCCTTTTGGGCCGGCGGCGCTGGCAGCGCATGGCGCGTGGTGGGATGCGCACAAGCACAGCACGCCGGCGGGGCCTGCCCACCCACCGCCGCTTGCCCACCCGCCGCCGCTCGTCCCGGCCCGCAGACCAGACGCGGATGCGGCGAGCGGGCGGCTGGTGTCTGCGGGCAGGGTGGCGGATGCGCTGGCGCGCGGCGCCCTGCTGCTCGCAGGCTTTGCCACGGTCGTGGGAGGACCGCTGTTTGTCTGGCTCCGGCGCACGCGCGCGCTGCCGCCCATCCTGGTTGGCGTGGGCATCAGCGGCGCGCGACCCGCAAGACGCTCCGCTGGTGGAGGCCTGGTGTGAACGCTCGGAACTGTCAAGCACTGTGTTCCGTGTCGCATATACAGCGGCATTCTCGGTGTCTGAACCTCAGCACCTATTCAGTCTACAAACGGCCAGGCTTCGCTCATCTTCGCCAGGTTCTGTACAGGCGTGGATAGACCAAGTGCTTGCCTAGCACCGAGAGTCCTGTAGACACGTCCTCCACCGCAACAACCTTGATGCCGGGCTGCAGCTCGCGAGCGCGGGCGGCCATGTCGCTGCCCGAGTAGCGACCCGCGCGCGTGAGCTGGCACAACCCAGGAGCCTGGAACAGACTGCGTGTGTCAGTGCACGCAGGCAGCGCAGTGCACGTGCATGAGCTCGCCCACAACTCTCAGCACAGACAGCGCCAGGTTCTCGCACCATGAACAGCACCTCGTATGAGCGCTTGCTCATCTTCGCCCACAGCTCTTGGTTGGACGTTGCACTGTCGACATCCACCCCTAGCGCCTTGCTGAAGAGCTCCTCCGCGTGTTTGGCGCGCACCGGGTCGCAGCCGCGGCCAATGATGGCCCGTCTCACCACGGGAACAGCGCTGGACGAAACTGCAACCTGCATGTGGTGCAGAACAGGGAGGCACCAGGGGCAGCAGTTTTAGACGGCACGTTCGACTGTTCGAGGACGTTATGTTCTACTCTAGAGGGGACTCTACTACAGGCCCGCCTCCAGGCGCAAGCGCTGCACCGTGGCCAGCCTGGCTTGGTCGCGGTCGCCCAATCCGTCCGCCGCGGCCGCCCTTGCAAACAGCTCGTCGAATGTGTGCGCAGGCAGCGCTAGGCCGCATGCCTCGTAGAATGTCGCCATCTCCGAGCGAGCCATTGGAGGCGCGGCAGCAGTGAGCGCGTTGGGCGTGGGCGACAGCAGCGTAGCGATGGGAGCATCGTCGCCGTAGGACTTGCCATCAGCGATGCTGCGCATGGCTGGTGGGGGTATGTCGCTGCGCCGAGAGGGCGTGCCAAAGGTCTTCTCTGGGGGGGGCTCAACCAGGCGAGAGTTGTGGCCCACCCGAGCATCCGGCACCAGCTGCTCAGGCGTCAATCCCAAGCCTTTCAGCAGCTGTGCGGCGCCGATGGCGTCGTGGTCGGCGCGCGTGGCAACGCCGAAGGCAGGGCCGCCCGCGCTGGCAGGCTGCGGCGTCGAGTCTCGCTTGGCGTGGAAGGCGGCCACGCGCGCGGCGCCGGCGCCAATGGCGGGCGGCGGTTGCGCGAAGGCGGACGCGGCGCTGTCTGGCGCTCCTTTCAGAGAGGGGGCACCGAAGACTGACTCACGGCTAAGCACTGCACCGGCCCAGTCAACGCGCTCACGGCCCGTCTGGTACCCGGGCTGCAGCCGCGCGACGGGCGCCCCAGAGAGTTCGGTGCTCGGAAAGAGAACCTCCTTTGCCTCAGCGACGTGAGGGTCGTCAGGCATGCTCTTGCCAAGACCGAACGTCACAACGCTCGCCAGACCTTCGGGCATGGTGCCGTGGCTCACGGGCGCGCCCAGGGTCACGCGACTGGAAGCGTACACCTGCTCAGCTTGCTGCAGGCGCCAGCGCTGTGCCTCCGACGCGTCTCTGTTGACTGCTAGCGCGGCGGCAGCGGTCGCCAGCGGGTCGTAGGCGGCGCTGGGCTTGCCGTGGGTCATGCTGGCGACCAGCGCGGCCGCCGCAGCCGCCTCCTCGCGCTTTCTGGAGGCGGTCAACGTTTGGGGCTTAGGGAGACTGCAAGCGCACACAGCAGCGCACGCGCGCCGCAGCGCACGCGCCAGCGCACCGTCGCATGTGGGGCGGCGTGGCCGGGCGCTCTCCATCTGTGAGGCAGGCGCCCACGAGGGACGCGGTGGCCGTGGCGCGCGCAGGCTGCGCGCAACACTCTCAGAAGCGCGTCGTGCTGGTCTCGCTCGGCGCTCTCGCACCTTCGCCGACATGCTTGGTACCGGCACAGGCTGCACAGGCTCGCCGAGGGCACGTGTCTGCAGCTCTGGCCCCGCATCTTGCGCCGGGCCGCCGGCCACTGGGCACCGTCCCGCCCTCGCGTATCCATGCACCATGTGAGAACACACCCCGCCTGCGCAGGGCTGCCGTTTAGAGCTGCGCAGCGCCGTGGTCGTGAAGTGTGCTGTTGCGCCGAGCGCACGCGAAGGCTGCCTAACGGCCTGGTGGTGCACTTCGTGAGCGCGCCGGACGTGGGCTTTCTGTACCAGGAGGTGTTTGTGGAGCGCTGCTATGAGCAGCAGGGCGTGAGCCTGAAAGCGGGCGACACGGTGCTAGACGTGGGAGCCAACGTGGGCTTCTTTGCGCTCTATGCCGCCGCCGCGGTGTCTCCGGGCGGTCGCGTCGTCTGCTGCGAGCCTGCGCCCGCAGCCTTCGACGCGCTGCGGCGCACGCTGGCTGCCAATCAAAGTCTGCTCTCCGCTGTTGACGTGCGAGCTCTCAACTTGGGCCTCTCTGACGGATCGCAAACACGCGGCGGACTCACCGTCTATCCCCGCGCGGCGGGCTGGAGCAGCATGGAGCCGGACGACGCAGAAGTGCGCTCCAACGTCGCTGCCTTTGCCTCCGCAGCGCTGCCGACTGCTCTGGGAGCGCTCTGGCCGGCGATGGGACGCCGCCTGGCGCCGCTGCTGGCGCGCCTACAGCGCACTGTGCTGCTGCGCGGCGTTGCTGGCCTGGTGTCGAGCCGCCTGTTGGGCAACGCCAGCAGAGTTGAAGTGCAGTTGACAACCGTGAGCGATCTCATCGACGCCATGGATGCGCACCTGTTGTTTCCTTCGCACCCGCTTGCGTTACTGAAGATCGACGTGGAACGTCACGAGCTGGAGGTGCTGCGTGGAGTGAGGGCCAGCCACTGGCCGCGCATCCTTCAAGTTGCTGCGGAGGTGCATGACCGGGAAGGGCGGCTGGCGCAGGTGCTGGCGCTGTTAAGGGCAGCTGGCTTTACGAGCATTACCGCCGTGCAGCCGGCGAGCATGAAGGACAGTAACCTGTACAACGTTTACGCACACCGAGGATGACGGATGACGCGGGAGCTGTGCCCACACCTGTGCAGCGCCCGGTGCTGAAGAACACGCATGGCGTACGGCAAGTGCGCGCGATGCAGCTGGAGTGCTCCAGTGGGCGAGGTGACTTCTCAAGGGTGGAGCGAGGCCCCCCTCCGTCGCTCGTCGCTCTCTCGTCAGCTGCGTCGGTGAGGTGATGGCGGGCTCTGTTGCGAGCGGCTCCCGTCGCCGTCGCGGTGTGACTCTGCACTGCCTCGCGCCTACAAAGAAGCAGAAGCGTGCGCCTGAGTCCGCCCCGCTGCCGCCGCCGGCTGCGCCCACGCCCGCGCCCGCGCTGGACGCTGCCGCCGCCGCGCATGACGGGCCTGATGAGGTGGAGATGGAGAACGGATGCCCTGAGGAGGAGGCTAATCTTGCTGACGCTGCATCGAACCTGCGCCGGGCCACCGAGAGCCTTGAGCGCTTGCGCGAGGAGGAGACCGAGGAGCTGTCCAGCCGTGCCTGGATGAATTCCAGGCTGGTAGCCTTGCTTCCGGCTGGCTGGAAGCGCCGCTGGATGCGCCTCAGCGAAGAGCAGCAAGCCCAGGAGGTGTTTGACGCTAGCGTGGCGTTTCTCGCCTACTGCATACAGCGCGCGCGCTGCCCAATCAACTCGGAGGACGCTATGGAGCAGCGATGATAGACTGTCTGAGTGTTACGTGTGTGTGAACAACTGACTGTGTGTGAGGCCAACGACGCCCCCCCGCCACGCCTGTGTACTCGTGCGTTCAGCTATAGTGACTCGTCAGCGTGTCAGCCCCTCCACCCTACCGCACGCCAGGTGCGTAGCGGTGCACCTTTTGTCTGCACGTCGCTGAGGCAACGCTGATCAGCCGCTCGTGTGCCCAGCCTTGCAACGCGCCCACCCACCCGCGCCCACTCCCTGGTGCGCCCAGCCCGTGCACAAGCTACTACGCTGCACCGCAGCGGCTGACGGCCGTATCGCGCTGCTCCCAGTGACTTGCGTGCTGTCACGGACTTAGGGTTGGGACCTGACTCAACTTGAGCGCAGGCGGAGCCAGAGGAAGGAGCCGGTGGAGCCAAGGGACAGAGCGTCACACGCGGAAGAGCCAGCCAGCGTGGCGCTGCCGCTACGGGCAATGGCTGGCGGCGGTGGCACCGGCTGCGCTGCGCTTGAGGGCCACGGCGACGTCTGGGACGTGCTGAGAAGCGCCACTTTTCTCTTTCTTGTCTGGTTGGCGGGCCGAGTGGTGGGCCTGGGCGGTCTGCCTCCGCTGGTGCGTGCTTCAGCAAAGCAACTCTTGCTCCCTCACCTCTCGTGCACATAGGCTGGCGAGATTGTCGCCGGCATGCTCCTCGGACCCCAGGTACGCTCTCGGTGCTCTCCTGCCTCCCCCTTGCTCGCCTGTACTGCTCTAGCTGGTGACTGAGTCTTCGCTCCCGTTCCCCACCGCAACAGCTGGCAGATATCGTGCCCTTCCCCGCAGCGTTGCAGCTCATCGGCGAGCTCGGATTGCTGCTCATGGTCATAGAGGCTGGCTTCGAGATCGACCTCAACGTCCTCAAGCAAATCGGAGGACGGGCGGTCGGCGCTGCGCTGGTTGGAATGCTCTGCGGCGCGGGGCCTTTGGCATTCGGCGTGGCCAAAGCGCTGGGCCTGAGCACCAACGAGTCGCTGTCGGTGGCTGCCTCTCTGGCGCCCTGCAGCACCGGGGTTGCACTGGTCGTACTAAAACGCAAAAGGTGCGCTCAACCACCAACGACAGCCGCCGTGCTAACCCCCGCCGCCCAGGGTTGTTAATACACCCACGGGGCAGCTCATAGTCGCAACAGCCTTTGTGGAGGACATAGTGGCCCTGATCCTGCTTTCTGAGCTACGCGCGCTAGAGAACCCAACTGGGCTGGCGTTGTTCCGGCCAGTGGGCGTGTCTCTCGCCTTCGCAACCGCAGTCGGAGGCGCCGCCGTGTTCGTCATTCCCTATGGCCTGTCCCGCTTCGTGCTGCCGTACCTGCGGCCGGACTTGATCGACTCCACGCTGCTGCTGCTCCTGTTCATCATGGCGGGTTCGCTCATCGCCGCGCTCAGCGCCGGCGGCGCCAGCGGCCTGATGGGCGCCTTTTTGGCTGGCTTGTCCTTCTGCACCATCCGCAGTGTGGAGCACGTGTGGAAGGCGCAGGTGAAGAGACTGCAGACGTGGCTCATCCGGATCTTCTTCAGCGCCACAATCGGCTTCGACGTGCCCGTGCGCCTCTTCAGCAAGCTGCCTGTCCTGCGCAGAGCAGCCGTGTTCTGGGCGGCCACCTTCGGCAAGCTGCTCGCAGGACTGTTTGCTGTGCCGTTGGCGCTGCCGCAGGCAACGACGCTGGGCTTGGCGATGGCTTCGCTGGGCGAGTTTTCCTTCATCGTGGGCAAGAGCGCAAAGACGGAGCTCAAGCTGATGAGCGAAGAAACCTACGCTGCAGTCACGCTGGCTGTGCTCGCCACCATCGTCATTTCGCCCGCACTGTTGGGCTACGCGCTGGATTGGCAGCAGCGGCGCGCGCAAGCGGCCATAGCAGACGCGGCCAAGGCGGCCTCATCCACCCGCGGCGGCGGCGTGTGCTACTACAAGCTTGACGTCAAGGTGCGCTCTCGCGTGTGCTCTGCTCTGGAACGCACCTCACGCGCCCCTTCTCCACGCAGGTGACGAACCGCTGGGGCTTGCTTGGCGACATCAACCGCTGCATGGCCGCTGCGGGCGTGGACGTCATAGAGTTTCGCGTTGATCTACGTGGAGACATGGCCATCTACGAGGCGTATTTAAAGGACTGCAAGCTGCGTGCTCCCCGCCCCGGCGCGATCACCTTCCCAGAGCTGGCCACGCGCATGCTGGAGCTGCGCACGGGGCTCATGACTGTGTTGTCGCATGACCCCAAAGCTGGAGCGGCGCAGCTGGGCGACGAGGAGAATGCTGCTTCCACGCAGACGGTGAACTTTGCGGCGCTGCGTGGCCTCAAGCTGGAGCGCTGGATGCCGGGCGCTGGGCCGGAAGAGTGGGAGGAGAACGGGCTGGAGGAGAACGAGGGTCAGGCAACACTGATTATGCGCCGCGAGGCTGAGAACAAGCAGCGCAGCGTTTTCGACATCTTCGGCGGCGCAGCGCTTGCAGGACCAGCGCTGCGCACAATGCCCCGCTTCGACGAGAAGGAAGATGAGTGCGAGGAGGTGTCGCCGCGCCCTTCACTGGATGTGCCCAGGCGCCCCTCACTGGATTCGCCGGCGGCTCTCCCGCGCCAGCAAAGCCTGGCGCGCGGCGCCAGCTTGGCGGCGGCGATGGCGGCCATGGCTGCGCACACGCAGGCCGGCGGCGAGGCGGAGGCGGTGGCAGATGACAGTGCATCGCCGCCGCCGCCCGCACCCGCGGTTGAGGACGCCTTCGACTTTGCCGCTGTAGACCGGGCCATCGAGCGCGCGCGCAAGAGCGCCGTCCTCTCCCGCCAGGCGGAGGAAGAGGATGCCCGCGGACTGCTTGGCAACGTGCGCCGTCACAAGGCGCGCGGGCTGGAGCCAGAGACGGGCGCGAGTCTCTCCCAGGCGGCGGCGGCGGCGCCTGATGGCCTCACCCCGCGCGCTGCTAGCAGCCCGTCTCGGCGCGCCGGCTCGCCCGCGCCCGCGCGCCTGTCGGAGGCACGTGACGAGGGGCCGACAGATGCTCCTGACGCGTCGCCGCCGCGTGAGACGTATGAGACGTAGCATTGCAAACGACCGTGCCATCACGAGTTTGAATGAAGCTTCACCCGCGCGCTCTACACGCGCCCCTCCTCCTTCTCCCCCTGCTGCTGCTCCTCCTCCTCCGCCACATCCACAGCCACGGCGAGCAGCTTGAGCATGGCCGTCACCGCGTGAGCTGTGGTGTCGCATCTCTGCTCCCAGGGCGCTGCCAACGCGGCTCCAAAGCCGCCCGCCGCCCCGGCCGGGCAGCGCCCCTCCGCAGCCGCATCGCGCGCCGCAGCGCCGCATCGCAGCAGGTAGTTGACTCCGCACTCAGCGGCGCGGAGGTAGAGCGCGCAGCGCGATGCGTCCCCAACCTGCATCGCCATCGTCAGCGCATCGGCCAGCCCCTCCAACGCGCATGACACCTCTACGGTCGCGACTCGCATCGCAGAGTGCTCGGCGCTTCGCAGGGGTCCTTTGAGCGCGGCCAGGCAGTCTGACATCTCCAAGCCGAAGCACAGCGCTGCCGCGGACGCCTCTGCGTCTCGTAGCGCCAGCGCCGCCGCCACTGCGCGTGCAGCCTGCGCCGCCCAGTTGAAAAAGAAGATGGCGTGCGTGGGGTTCACTTCGCCCGCAAGGAAGCGTCGGCGGTAGGCCAGCAGCGCTTGCATCGCGCAGCTGGCAAAGCGCGCAGAACTAGCCTCCTCGCGCACCGCTAGCGATGCCAGCGCCAAGCCAAGCGTCGCCTCAAAGCCGTACAGCTCCCACCCGCGGTCGTCCTGGTGCAGCTCCACACCGGCCCCGCCCTCCAATACTTGTTCGAAATAGATCTGCACATCGCGCCCAAAGGAGGATCGTCAGCGACGAGGCGATATTCAGCGCGCTGCGAGGCGCGATCATGCGCGCCTGGAAGGTGCCGTCTGAACGCTGTTGGCGAGCGACGCCCTCTGCCAGCGGCTCAACGAGCGACAGGAAAGGGGCTGCAACGTCGGGCGGCGCCCGCGCCAGAGCAAGGATGAACATACCGCTGTGAGCGATGGTTGAGACACTGCACTCGCCCATCGCGCGAGCGGACAGAAATGCTGCGCCGTCGGAAGAGTTGGCGACCGCGGCGGCGGCGATGGCCCGCAGCGTGGCGGCAGTAGCATCCAGCAGCGTTTGCGCCACCCGCGCGCTTGGCGTGACGCCCGCTGCAACGAGAGCACCCGCGGCTGCGGCCGTGGCCAGCGCACGAAGCGG
>Ga0208951_1001002_pt1 | contig 12730 bp, 11 predicted proteins | sample GreLakmeMI27MSRF_FD_187702 | JGI IMG/M metagenome (GOLD analysis project Ga0208951, IMG submission 187702) | Freshwater lentic microbial communities from great Laurentian Lakes, MI, USA - Great Lakes metaG MI27MSRF (SPAdes) | ecosystem: Environmental > Aquatic > Freshwater > Lake | place: Great... | reverse complement strand
GACTGCGCGTCGTCCAGCTCCACGCGCGCGAACGAGGCGTCGCGCAACGCGGGATCCGCATCCCTCACGCGCTCGAAACGTGCCTGGTCGCGGCCGCACAGCGTCAGCCTCACGCCGCTGGCAGCCAGTGCGGCCGCGGTGCTGGCGCCCACTCTCCCGGTGCCCACGATGACCACAGACTTGGGGGCTGGAGGAGCAACAGCAGCGCACACGGTGGAGCAGCGCCGCCTGCGCTCCTGATGCCCCCTGCCGAATGCAACGCAGGCGCGCGAGTAGCATGCCAGCTCCATGGAGCTCACACGTGCAGAGGATAGGCGATGAGGCGAGTGGATGTGGCACCATGCGCAGCCGCGTAGTACCGCCGCGCGCCGCGCCGCGGCGTGGCCTGTGGCGGCCCGCCTGTGGCCCCGCCTGCGTGGTGCGGCCGCCGGGCCCCGTGCCGCTATAAGATCACGCTCGCCTGCTCACGACAGTCGTCGCGTCAGATGCTGGGCTCACTGTGTGGCCTGGGCGGACTGGAGGCGGCTGTGGCCAGACGGCCTCGCGCAAGCCTGTGCCGCCGACAGAGGGTAGTGCAGACGCGCGCTCTGGTGCGTGGCGCAAAGCCCGCGCGCAGCGCGGCGTTGCTCGCAGCGCCTCGCAGCGTTGGCGCCGGCCCAGCACTCGTGGCCACTCCTCAGCCTATCGCCTGACGCTGAACGCGCTGCTCCGGCGTGCAGGGCCCACCCGATGAGTTTGGCGCGCGCGACCCGACGCGACAGGAGCTGGACTTTGGCTTCCAGGAGAAGGCGTGACCCGCAGTCTCGCGTGTGGCCGCCTGCTGCCTTGCTGAGCCTGCCAGCATCACAGGTGCAGTACAACCCCGACACGGACCACGTCAAGATGATACCCGCCTCCGCCCGCAAGTACATCGGCCTCGCTAGCAAGAAGTGCGAGCCAAGAGAGCGCCCCATGACGCCCCGTCTCACAGCGGCTCTGCAACCAGGTGCACGCCCTGCCCCCCCGGCACTCCGCCGCTGCTGTACAAGGACGCCGAGTTGCGGCGCAAGCAGGCGTGTGTGCAAGCGGCCACGCGACTGTGCCCTATCCCTCACCCTCGCCCTTCGCCCAGGTCCTTGACTGGAAGCTGGTGGAGGACGGCGCCACGCTGCGCCTCAGGTGAGCAGCCCGCGGCGGCTGCCTGCGGGCTCACGGGCGCTGACGGCTGCTCCCCAGGCGCACCTGGAGCGCCAAGGACGCCTCCTCGGGGCAGGAGCTGGCGGCGCGCGTGAGGGCGGTGGCGACGGAAGAAGGTGCCGTGCCGCGGTTGCCGTGCATTCCGCTGAGCCGCTTGGCCACTGACTCGAGCGCCTCCCGCCAGATTACGCCGCTGCCGTGCACGTGACGGGCGAGACGCAGATGACCGTGGACCTCTGCGACCCCGCGTTGGGCGGCCTCAGCGACAACGAGTTTATCCTGGCCGCCAAGCTGGACGCCCTGGCGCTGGCGGACCTCACCGTCGCGGCACCCAAGCGGCGGGCGCTCTACTACTGAACGCCATTAAATGCGCAATAACCGCAATCGCCAGACGCACGAAGCGCGAGCGATAACGCGTGCTCGGAGCAAGGGTCTCGGACTCGTCGTTTGCCTGTTTGTTCGCAAATTGCGCCGTCACAGCTGCTCACTTTTTCCTTCCCTCGCCGGCTGCGTGTTCTCGCCTGCGAACCCAGCGGCTGCGCAAATGATCTCCGCAGTCGTCTGGCTGCCCAAGGGCACGGCGAAGATCAAGCCAGAGCTGGCACAGCCGTCGGGTGCGCCCGGCGCGCGCGCGGGGTGTGCGCGCACCTGCACACGCCGTCGTTGACCGCACGCCACGCCCCCGCTGCACAGAGGAGGAGCTGGCAGCGCTGCGCGCGCGAGCGGCTGCTGCGGCGTCTGGCCTGGACGAGCCGGGTGAGGGGGAGCAGGAGGAGGAGGAGGAAGAGGAAGACGGAGAGGGCGAGGAGAGCGAGGAGGAGGAGGGCGCTGGTGCAGGAGACGCGAGGCCCAGCGGCGGCCGCCGAGCACTCGGTGCAGGCATCTCCGTGGACGCCTCCGTCGAGGCCGCGCTGGCAGAGCTGCACATGGAAACGTACGACGACGAGGAGGCTGACGAGGACGTGCGCACGGCGCGGCTGTTCGGCGCAAGCGGGCCGCCAACCTTCTACGCGAGCAACGAAGAGGACCCGTACATCACGCTGCAGGCGGACGACGAGGACGACGAGGACGACGGCAGCGAGTTCACACTGCGTGACACAGGCGCGCACCCCACACGCGCGGAGAGCTGCTCCCCTTGAGCGTTGTGTGAGGGCCCTCTCCTGCAGACCTGGTGCTGCTTGCCGCGCGCACAGAAGACGACGTGAGTCACCTGGAGGTCTGCGTCTACGAGGAGGCTGCTGACGACGGCGAGGCAAACCTGTTTGTGCACCATGACCTGATGCTGCCGGGTGCGCCCACGCTCTCCCTCTCACACCCAATCCCCTCACCCCCGCGCCTGCAGCCTTCCCACTCGCGCTGGCATGGCTGGACTGCCCGCCCGGCGCGGCTGGCGCGGATGCGCGCGGCAACTTTGTGGCTGTGGGCACGATGCTGCCCACCATCGAACTGTGGGACCTGGACGTTCTGGACGCGGTGGAGCCGGTGCTGGTGCTGGGCAGAGCCGCGGCTGTGGTCGAGGGCGAGGCTGCTGGGGGCGGGGCGCGGAAGAAGAAGGGGAAGGGTGGCGCGGGGGAGGTGCCGTCAGACAGCCATACAGGCGCGGTCATGGGGCTGGCCTGGAACGGTGCGTGCGCGCGGCAGGGGGTTCTGGGCGATGCGATGCGCGGTGCTGAGCTGCGCCCGCGCCCACGCAGTCGAGTTCCGCAACGTGCTTGCCTCAGCCTCGGCAGACAGCACCGTCAAGGCGCGCCCAGCCACGCGCGCCCGCAGCCGCAGCCGCGCCTGAGCCCTCCCTCCCCTTGCAGGTGTGGGATGTGGTGCAGGGGCGGTGCGAGCACACGCTGGGCCACCACTCGGGCAAGGTGCAGGCGGTGGCTTGGAACGCGGCCATGGCATCCGTCCTACTTTCCGGCAGCTTCGACCAGACGGTCGCGGCGGCGGACGTGCGCGCACCGGGCGCCGCCGTGCTCAGCTGGCAGCTGGGCTCTGACGTGGAGAGCCTGGCGTGGAACCCGGCCGCAGCAGAGCAATTCCTGGCGAGCAGCGAGGACGGCCTAGTGCGCTGCTTCGACGCCCGGCGCGGCGGCGGTGCGGCGCCGCTCTTCACGCTCGCCGCGCACAGCAAGCCCGCCTGCACGCTCGCCCTGAGCGCCTGCGCGCCGGGCCTGCTGGCCACTGGCTCCACGGACAAGCAGACCAAGGTGTGGGACATCAGCGCAGGCAAGCCGGAGCTGCTGGCGGCGCGCGACCTGCGCGTGGGCGCAGTCTTCAGCGCAGCCTTCGCCCGCGACGCGCCCCACCTGCTGGCCGCCGCGGGCGCCAAGGGCACCGTCACCGTCTGGGATGTCACCTGCGACGACGCCGTCGCGCGCCGCTTCGGCAAGCAGCTGGGCCGGAGGCAGCCGGCGGACGAGGTCTAGTCTGGGGCGCTGCCTGCTGAGCGTTCTCGTTAACAGTGAACAGACATTTCTTAAAAAGGTACAGCGCGCGTGAGCCCGCAGTGGGTGCGCTTCGATCATGGTCGGGGGCGGATAGCAGCAAGAAGTAGGCGCCTCTCGGTCCATGCTCAAACCTTGCCCACTGCCCGCTCCTCCACCAGCAGCAGCGGCGAGGTGAGCTCGCCCGCGGTGCAGTCCACCAGCAGCTGCTGGCGCGCCACGGGCTGCTCGCGGCGGCGGCTGAGCATCAGCCGCATCGCGCGCGTGCAGCAGAAGGCTGTGCTGAAGGCGAGCAGCAGCAGCAGCAGTGTTCCCATGAGGCAGGGGCCCTCCTCCTCCTCACCATCGTCCTCGAAGTGCGGCTGGCCGTGGTGGTGCTCATCGTGGTGCTCGTCGTGGTGACCGTGGGGCGCGCCAAAGTGCTCAAACTCAAACTCCACAATCAGGGGCACGGCGCGGCGCTGCTGGTCCAGCAGGTCTGCAGAGGGGGCGCGTCAGACAGCGCCAGGGCTTCTGGAAAGAAGGGGCGCACCCGACAGGTGGGCCACGCGCGCCGCGCTGAACGGGTCAGCCAGCTGCGCGGGGGGCTGGAAGAGCGGCAGCGGCTGCTGGAAGGGGCCAAAGCGGCGCGACTGCGGAATGAAGAACAGGAAGGTCTGCTCGCCCGCAGCCTCCGAGCTGCTGCTGGAGCCGGAGCTCGAGTCGGTGCTGGAGCTGGAGACCCAGGGGAGTGCGGAGGAAGAGGAAGAGGAGGAGCTGTCGCTGCTGTAGCTCTCCGACGACGAGGCCAGCTCCGCGCCGCCCACCTGCAAGCGGCCGTTAAAACAGAGGCACGGCGCGTGGGGGTCGTGTGGGCGTGGAGGGGCGCGTGCGTGGGCGCCCAACCCTAAACACCCTGCAGTTTGAGGCCTCGCCGCTGCCACGCTGCACTGGTTGGGCACCAGCAGGCAGCAGGCAGCAGGCACATCGCCATGCGGCGCGCCAGAGCAAGCGTGTGGTGGGCGCGCGCACGGGAGGGAGTGTGGCGCGCGCCGCGAAATGCGAGAGTCCGCTCTCCCCCAGTTCAGACCGCGCTTGCGCTGCAGCCCCTCGAAGCACACCTGGGGGCCGCAGGTACATGACTGGAGGGTGCCAAAGGGCGTGTCGCGGCACAGGAAGGCGGTGGCCACGAGGCCACCAGCCTGGCAGTCGCTGTCGCACTTGGCTCGCGCGTAGTCGCACAGCGGCTGCTGCGCGCTGGCCACGGCCAGGGCCGCGGCCAGCGTCAGCGTCGTCAGCAGGCGCGACATAGCCGCTTCGATGGAAGCGAATTGTCGAGACGCCACGTCACCCACCAGCCTCGATGACCACGATGCCACGTCACCTCGGCAGCCCGGCGCCACATAAAGAGGCGCCTTAGAGCCGGTGTGTGCCAAATGGCGTTCACGGTGCGCGCCGAGACCGCTGTGGGACGCAGTGGCGTGCTGACGCTGTCCCGCTGCCGCACAGGTCCCCTCGCACCTTGCAGGCCGCTGCGGCTGCAGGCCCGCCGCTGGCTCCCACTGCGCCGCCCGCGCAGCCAGGTGCGCACACGGGCCAGCCTCTGTGCGTCTCAGAAGCGGGACCACGAAAACCCTAGAGAAGCATACGCCAAAGGGCCGCCGCGCTGTGTTGCTCTCCGGCACAACCTGACGCGGCTTCACCCTGGCAGTCGCCCGCTGGCCGCAGCCGTCGGCTCCCGCAGCGGCGAGCTGAGCGGTGCAGCTGCGGCGCCGCTTTCTGCGGCGGCGTTTGCGCGGCCGGCCCCCCGCCGGCGCGGCCTCTCCGTCCTCACCCGGGCGGAGCAGGACTACTACCAGCTGCTGGGCGTGCCACGCGGCACGGCTGACGTGAAGGAGTTGAAAAAGGCGTACCGCACGCTGGCGCGCAAGTACCACCCGGTGCGCCTTGCACTCCGCCGCCGTGCGCGCGCCCCGCTTACGCCCCCCGCCCCCCCAGGACGTGAACAAGGAGCCGGGCGCGGAGGACCGGTTCAAGGCGATCAGCAACGCGTACGAGGTGCTTTGCGACGACCAGAAGCGCGCCGTGTACGACCGCTACGGCGAGGCGGGCCTCAAGGGCGGCATGGGCGGCGGCGGCGCGGGCATGGGGGACATGAGCAACCCGTTCGACCTGTTCGAGACGTTCTTTGGGGGCGTCGGCGGAGGCATGGGCGGCAACAGCCGCATGCGCAACCGGCCGCAACAGGGGGACGATGAGCGGTACGACCTGGAGATTGAGTTCAAGGACGCGGTGTTTGGGTGCGAGAAGGAGCTGGAGGTTGTCCGCCTGGAGGAGTGTGCAACCTGCACCGGCAGCGGCGTCAAGCCGGGCATGCGCGCCAGCAGCTGCGGCACATGCGGGGGGCGGGGCCAGGTTGTGACCACCGCCCGCACGCCGCTGGGCAACTTCCAGCAGGTGGTGGTGTGCTCAGCCTGCGGCGGCGCCGGCCAGACCGCCCCCTCCTGCGACACCTGCGGCGGCGACGGCCGCGTGCGCCGGTCGAAGCGCATCAGCCTGCGCGTGCCGCCCGGCGTGGACGCGGGCAGCCGGCTGCGCGTGCGCGGGGAGGGCAACGCGGGGCGCAAGGGCGGCCCCCCGGGCGACCTCTACGTCTTCGTCTCCGTGCGCCCCGACCGGGAGCTCACCCGCGACGGGGTGGACATCTCCAGCTCGGTGCGCATCCCCTACACGGACGCGCTGCTGGGCACGACCGTCAAGGTGCGCACAGTGGACGGACCCGTGGACCTCAAGATCCCGCCCGGAGTGCAGCCAGGCGCGGTGCTGGTCATGGCCAAGAAAGGCGTGCCGCGCCTCGGCGCGCCGGGGCAGCGGGGAGATCACCAGGTGACGGTGGCGGTCACCATCCCGGATAGGCTCTCGCCGCAGGAGAAGGCACTGGTGGAGCAGCTGGCCGCATTGGGCAAGGCTGCCACCTAGGCGCGCGTGCGTTACAATGTGACCATGCTAGCTTAGTGCCGTGTGTCTGTTGCGCGGCGAAGCACCGTCACCCGCCCTGCAGCACGCCCGTACTCGGTGCGAGCCCAGACCACGCGCGACGAGAGCACCATGCGCAGCGCGCATGCCAGCATCGCGGCCTGCTGAGCCAGCAACGCCAGCAGCACGCGCGCCCAGGGGATGCCCTCCAGCGCACACGGCGCCACCCAGTCGGGCGACAGCAGCTCGCAGGCCGTGTACAGCTCACCGTACAAACGCCGCAGCGCACGCGCGGCGACACACAGCATGCCTCCCAGCATTAGCGCGCCCAGCGGCGCAGAGCTGCCTGTGCACGCGGCCGTGTCGCCCAGGAGAAGCATCTGCGGGAGATGTGTGCGTGAGGGGACCTGTGAGCAAAAGTGCAGAGCACCGCAGCGTACCAGTACCGTCGCCACCGCAGTCGCCACCGCCGCCAGCATCGCGGCCGCCGCGTAGACGCCAATGGCCATGAGTGTGTGGTTCACCCGCCTGCAGCAGTGCGCCTCAGGCTGGGCTGCTGGACACGCGTGCAGGCTCGCTCGGGCGCACCGGTTGGCCTCGCTCACGTATGTGTCCAGCACGTAGGTCTGGCGCCGCAGGTAGTTCCACGCGTGTGCGGCGCTGCAGGCGCGCGGCAGGGCAGTGGGGAAGATGGCTGCGGCGGGGCAGAGGATAGTCTGCCGTCGCTCCTGTGCCAGCGCCGCCAGGATGAGGTCATCGCTGTACGCCCCATCCTCCCCCCACGCGCGCGCCACGCACCCCCCCTCGCGGAAGTGGGCTGCGGACAGGAGCATGCATCCCCCCCAGACGTTGCGCGTCACGCGGCCATGCGAGAAGGCAACCAGCAGGGGCAGATGATAGGCCATGATGCAGAGCGCCCAGAAGGATGCGCGCAAGGGTGGCACTTCGAAGGGGTATCCGGTGACCATCAGCGCGCCTGGCTCCTGCTCCAGCGCGCTCACCAGCGCATCCAGCGTGCCCGCGTGCACCCACGCGTCGTCGTCCAGGAAGAGGAAGAGCTGTGTGTCGAGAGGCGCGGCCGCTACCCCCGCCAGCTGGTTGTGAATCTTCTGAGAGCACCGCTGCGCCAGCCCAGCCACCACCACGCTCGCGCAGCGCAGCGGCGAGGTGGCGAGCTCGGAGCAGAGCTGCAGCGCGACGGCGTGCTGCGTGGGCGCGTGAGGGTGGACGAGTGCAGAGAGCGAGAGGGACGCACAGCCGCGTCCTCCTCCGACTCCACCGAGAACACCACGTGCAGCGTGCCGCCGTAGTGGCTGCGCAGCTGAGAGCGCAGGTTGCGGAGCTTGTCGGGTGAGCTGCCCGTGACGGGCAGCACTGCGGTGACAGTCGGCCTGGCCGCGGCGGGAGAGCTCTGCGACTCGCACGCCCAGCTCAGGCGCGCCCGCTTCCGCCGCGCGGCTGCCCACAGCCAGGCGCAGTCGCAGAAGGCGAGCAGCGCGACGCCCTGCGCTTAGAAAGAGCGGTGAGACCGTTTAGAGAGGGCACTGATGACGTTGCAAGCTCCCGTCGTGCCTGCCAAAGCAGCGCACTGCCCAGCCCTACGCAGGCCCCCATTTCGCTTGCACACCGCGAGCTGCCTCACATTCCTGTGACCAACGGGTGGCGGGGGTAGCAGGAATTTGCTGTGTGCCGTGTCATGACTCGTGAGGAGCACCACGACGCACGCAACAGCAGCACGACACTGACAAAAACTAGCATGCATGCAGCATGCATATGTTGCATCGGCTGCAGCAGCGCGGTGAGTGGCAGCAAAGGTGCAAAGCAGGAGTGGTGGGACGCGTGCAGATGCAGTCTGCGCAAATAGGACTTGGATCACAAGGTCAGATGGTGTGCGCGCAGTGTGCATGGGCCGCCTAGTACAGGCTCTCCTCCTGCAGGGGGGCTGTGAGCAGAGAAAGCGGCGCCACCAGTCGTGTCTACACGCCTGGTGCGTCTTGATGGTCACGTCGGAGGTGGGGTAGGCGACGCAAGTGAGGACGAAGCCCTTGCCCATCTGCTCGTCGTCCAGGAAGGACTGGTCGGACTGATCCACCTTACCAGCCTGGGGTCCAGATTTCTCGCCTCAGCGCCGGCGCACAGCGCCGCACGCGCGAGGCCGGCGCGCGGATGGCGGGACGTGCAGGCGCGCCAGCGCAAGGGGGCTGAGTTGGGCGGCGCGCGTGCCGGCGGACCACGATAGCGGAGAAAGGGAGGCGCACCTCCACCTTGCCCGCGCAGCTGGAGCAGGCGCCCGCGCGGCAGGAGTAGGGCAGGTCAATGCCGGCCTCCTGCGGAAGCGAAGCGCGAGACGCGTCACGAGACCGCCGGGCGTGAGCCAGCGGTAGGATCGAGAGCATTTCTCGGCTGCACCGCGCCGCCTGGATCCCACGCGCCGCGACGCACCTCCGCCGCGTCCAGGATGTACATGTCGTCGGCGCAGGTGATCACCTTGGCGCCCTCCGGCGTCTGCAGCGTCACCTTGTAGGACGCCTGCATGCGCACGTTGCGGCGCACCGACACGGCCGCCGGCGCGGCGCGGCCCAGGCGAGCGGGCGCGACGGCCTTGGCGGCGACGGCGGCGGGAGCGGATGACGCAACGGCGAAGGACATGGTGTCGGGAGGGCTGGAGGTGTGCCCAGCGCGCCAGATTTTCGCCCGACACGGGGCGCACAACTCGCGTCGCACCGCTGTGGCCTACGCGTATAGACGTGACGAGAGCTGTGGTGGCTGCTGCCAGCCAAATTCGTCTGGCGAGCAGAAGACGTCTCCGATCCGTCATCTCGTCTGGTGGCGTGCGGCCGTGCGCAGCTCGAGGCCAAATGCGCCGTGCTGCGCGTGCCTACGCGCTCGCTGTGCGCGGGGCCGCCGGGTTTCGCGGCGCTGAGACGCGAAGCTATTCGTCCGGGGCCGTGCCTCCTCCTCAGCGGTGCGCCATTCCTTGAGCCCGTCTCTCGAGCGCTTCCTCCCACGCAGAGCTGACGCGTTGCCGCAGCGCCGCCGCGTCGCGCCTCAGCGCGCTGCTGCTGCTGACGCCATGCGCCTTGACGGCGGGTCTGGGCGTGTGGCAGCTTCAGCGGCGGGAGTGGAAGCTGGAGCAGCTGGCGGAGCGTGAGCGGCAGCTGGCGCAGCCGCCACTGCCGCTGCGCACGCTGTCTGCGGGCGAGGCTGGCGAGTGGCGGCGCGTGGAGGGGCAGGGGGAGCTGCGGGGCAGGGCCAGCTACGTGCGTCCGCTCTCTCCGCTCTCTTGCGCGGCGCCTCTCGCCTCTCACGCTCAGCGCAGGTGGGGCCGCGCGTTCGCACCGTGGGCGGCACCGCGCGCAAGGGATACCTGCTGGTGTGCCTGCTGGGGCACTTCGTAGCTTGGGAGTCTCTAACACTCCGACACCTCCAACACCCAGATTGAGACGCTGCAGCCCACCGACGGCGGCCCACCCGTGCTGCTGAACCGCGGCTGGGTGCCCGCGGAGTGGAGGGTGCGTGCCTGCTCTGCGGGGGCACACCGAGGCTGACGCGCGCACCTCTCCTCCACTGGCGAGCGTCCAGGAGGCGCGCGAGCACAGCCCAGAGGCCCCCTCCTGCGTGTGCTTCGTGGGCATCACCCGCCGCAGCGAGAGGCCGTCCTCGTTCGTGCCGCCCAACACAGGCGACGACTGGTTCTGGATAGACGTGCCCGCGCTGGCCGCTGCCGCGGGCCTGCCGCCTTCCACGCCGCTGGTGGAGGTGATTGCGCCCCCGCGCAGTGCGGGCGGCGCGGCTGCAACGGGGCCCAGCTACCCTCAGGTGCGCTCCTGCTTGCTCGCTGGGCCCTGCGTCGCCTGACTGGGCGCGGCGGCTCATGCGCATGCGCATGCACAGGCGCAGGCGGAGAGCGCGCTGCTGCGCTTCCCCGTCATGCCTGACGACCACCGCAACTACGCTGCAACCTGGCTGACGCTGGCAGCAGCCGTGGGCCTTCTGGGCGTCGGCGCCATCCGCTCGCGCGCAGCCGCCGTCGCGAGGCAGCAGGCGCGGCTGCAGGCTGCAGAGACGAGACGCAGCGTATCGTCAGTGCAGTGAAACGCGCCACATACAAGGGAGGAAGCTAGGCCAGCGATAAGCCTCGTTCGTGATGGATGCGTGCATGCTGTCATGACACGCGCGCGGTGCGGCACTCTACTTGAGGGGGATGAAGCGCGAGGAGTGGGTGGCGCCGATGCCGGGCCGGCCGTGCTTCACGGGCTTGTAGGAGATGGAATACTCTCCTGTGTATGAGCCAACCATCTCGGGCTAAGGAGAGCAAGCGCGCAGCGTCAGGCGCAGGCGAGAGCGAGGCGCAGAAGCTGACGTCACACCTTGATCTCAACCTGGTTGAAGGTCTTGCCGTTGTACACGCCAATCACGCTGCCGATCATCTCAGGCACGATGATCATGTCGCGCAGGTGCGTGCGCACGGGCTCCGGCTTCTCCCCAGCGGCCGCCTCCTTCTTCTGAAACGCAGAGCGAGGCGAGCGCGTCAGCGCCGCGCGGCCCAGGCCCAAGCCTCCGCCAGTAGGGCAGCTGCGTCACGCACCGCCTTGCGCAGCTTCTTGATCAGCGTCAGGGAGTTACGCTTGAGGCCGCGCTGGAAGCTGCGTGTGCAAAAGAGTGGGCACAGGGCCTCAGAGCCTGCAGCCCAAGGGTTCACGCGGATGCACAGGCCGCAGTGGACGCCTGCCGGCGGCCCGCAGTCCGCGCCGGGCCGGCGTGCAGCGGTGCGGCGCGCCCTCCGGCCAGGCCCTAACCCTAAGCTCGCTCGGCACGCACCGCCGGCGGGCGCGCGCGTGGAACAGCTGCACCAGCTCGTCCGTGTTCAGGTCCAGCAGCTGGTCCAGGTCCACGCCGCGGAAGGTGAACTTGCGGAAGCTGCGGCTCTTCTTGGTCGGCTCCTCGTCCGCCTGCGCACGCAGAGCATCAGCACACACCACACAACCACGCTGCGTCTCTCACGGCGGCACACACCATGGTGCCTGCGAGGGACACGGAAAAGGCCAACCTCACGGTGACCGGGTGACGTCACCTAACAGGCATGACGCCCCCACCACGGCGTGGAGTTCACCCTGTTGTACGACCGCGCGACATCGACGCGAAACGTTGAGTCAGGTGCAGTGTGCCGCGGTGTCCAACGAATGGATAGCGTCACATAGCGTGCTGGGGTGCATAGAGCTCTAGCAGTGCAGTGCGCTGCCATCAATCCGCTCTGCTCAGCACTCCAGTCCACCATGATGCATATGTTCCTCCTCACCAAACGCTTCTACGCCGCCTGGCGCATAGCGCTGAGACGCTCGTGGTCACCAGCAATCTCCAGAAAGAGCTGTAAGACGGCTCGGGCTCAGCCGGTGACAATGGGATCATCCTGCTGATAGCGCACCTCGCTGAGCGGCTTGTCAACACTGCGGGGCACAGCAGCCGCGAATATCGCCTCCGGTAGACCTGCGCTCGAGAGGGCCCGGTCAGTGCAAAGGTCGACCTCCTCGCTTTGCTCGCTCTTCACGGCTCCAAGGCACGGCGCACCGAGGTCGTTGATGGCGTCGATGACGGCAACAGCCTCCTGGCCGCTCATGCCGGAGAGGAAGACGAGTCGTGGTGTGCCCAGCGCAGGCTGAGCGCCAGAGCTTTGCTGAGTTACCGCCAGCGCCTCGCCCAGAGTGAGAGACAGCATGTCGCGCTGCAGCACGTTGGTGCGCACGAACTCTGCGCCCATGTCGTCCAGCGCCGCGCGCACTTGGCTCACCTCTTCGCGCAGAAAGCCACAGAGCAGCAATGCATCCGGCCCGAAGCGCTCCTCCGACGTGCCGCCCAGGCCACCGTTGCTTTCCAGGTCAATGCGCAGCATGTTGCCAACCTCGTCCTCGGCCAGTCCCTCGTCGGGCAAGGCGCGCAGCACGAGCCTCGCTCGGCCAGGTGGCGCCAGCCTCGACGCGCCGTGGAATGCGGGGCGGAGCGCTGGCGTGGCAGCTCGCAGGAGTGCACGCGCTGGAGAGGTAGCCAGCGAGGCCGCAGCCAAGCGCGAGTGCACAGTTTGCTGCATCCCAAGCACCACAGCGCCAAATCTAAACACGGCACTGCGTGCTGATGCACACCCCAGCACTCTGCGACTCACGAGT
>Ga0208951_1000998_pt1 | contig 12747 bp, 10 predicted proteins | sample GreLakmeMI27MSRF_FD_187702 | JGI IMG/M metagenome (GOLD analysis project Ga0208951, IMG submission 187702) | Freshwater lentic microbial communities from great Laurentian Lakes, MI, USA - Great Lakes metaG MI27MSRF (SPAdes) | ecosystem: Environmental > Aquatic > Freshwater > Lake | place: Great... | reverse complement strand
TTGGGGGTGTTAGATGATTCAGGATTTTCAGAACTCATGAGAACTCAAAAGGTTTTAAATTGAAATCAGTATGCCAGTGAACCACACCGCCTTGCTCCGACAAGGTGATTGGGATCAAACCACCATTGCAAGGGCCGCCTGCGCAGGCGCCAGAATCAGGGCGGTACAAAGCACCATGTGTTGAACAAATGAGGAATTGTCCAGTTGTGTCAAAAAAACGGTTGGGTTGGAAATCCATCTCCATGGCCACATGGCTGCAACGGTTCAAGTAAGCATGAGCCACACCCTTAAAACGGATAGCAAATGCCCTGCAGGTTTGACCACCATAAATGACATCGAAAGGAACCGCCAAGCCCCCGTCGCTCAGGTCAACTGAATGGCACAAAGGAATGACGGTGCTCTCAAGCATTTTCAATCAGCCATTGCCGCAGTTCAAATACAGAATGCGCAATGAACTTCGGCTTCAAATCATGAAAAGCAGAAGGCTCGTGCGCGCCATAACTCACCCCGACACTGGCACAACCTGCGTTCAATGCCATTTGTAAGTCGTGCGTGGTGTCGCCAATCATCAGCGTGCGCTCAGCCTCCGCGCCAAACTCCCGCATCAACTCATGCAGCATGATTGGGCTGGGCTTGCCTGCGGTTTCATCTGCTGTGCGTGAGCCATCAAACACGCCCTTTAGGTCAACGTCATGCAAGGCTTCGTTCAAACCTTGGCGACTCTTGCCTGTGGCCACCGTTAACCAATGGTGCCGCAATTTCAACTCTGCCAACATCGGCAGGACGCCGTCAAAAAGAACAATGTCGTTTTGGTGCGCGGTGTAGTGGTGGCGATAGCGCTGTCCAAGTTCTGGGTATTTTTCTACAGGGACATCGGGGGCGGCGTGCGCCAGTGCTTGCATCAATCCCAACCCGATGACATAAGACGCGGCTTCTTTGCTAGGTTCTTGCCCGCCGACATCGACCACAGCACGCTGGATGCAACGCGTGATGATGGCGGTGGAATCAAACAGCGTGCCATCCCAATCGAAGGCGATCAGGTCAAACTGGCGGGGACGTGGACTTGGGTTTGGCATGATTGACATACAGTTGCAGTTCAGAAGGTAGGTTTGATTTCAACTCGACTCGCTTGCCGGTAGCAGGGTGCGAAAACTGCAGGCGCCAGGCATGCAAGAACATGCGCTTCAGGCCCTGTTTTTGAAGTACTTTGTTCCACTCGAAATCTCCGTATTTATCGTCCCCGGCAATGGGGTGCCCTTGAGAGGCAAGGTGAACCCTGATTTGGTGCGTTCGTCCTGTCTTGATGGTGACCTCCAGCAAGGTGCAATCCACCAATCGCTCTGCGACCTTCACCAAGGTGATGGAGCGCATGCCATCGGGATCCTCGTTGGACGTGACCTTTACGCGACGCTCGCCATCTGGCAAAAGAAATTTGTGCAGCGCGCTGTCAATCACCTTTAACTTTTCAGGCCAGCTGCCTTGCACCAAAGCAAGGTAAGTCTTACCTGTTTCCCGCTCTCTGAATTGGTCTTGAAGGTGCTTGAGGGCACTTCTTTTCTTGGCCACCAACAAGATGCCGCTGGTTTCACGGTCCAATCGGTGCACTAATTCGAGCAGTTTTGCCAGTGGCCTGGCCTGACGCAGCTGCTCAATCACCCCAAAACTTACACCTGATCCCCCATGCACCGCTACGCCTGAGGGCTTGTCGATGGCCATTAAAGCGTCGTCTTCTAACAACAGGGGAAATTCACGGCCTGGCGCTGGCCTGGCTGCCTTTTCAGCAACTTTTTCCGAAATTCTCACGGGCGGAAGACGCACGACATCGCCTGTTTCAATCCGCGTGTCTGCAGAGGCGCGGCCCTTGTTGACTCGCACCTCACCACTTCGGATGATTCGATAAACGTGCGTTTTGGGGACCCCCTTGAGGTGCCTAATGAGGAAATTGTCCAAGCGTTGGCCGGCAGACTCCTCGTCCACAGTGAGCCATTTGACCTCCACGGCCGGAGATGTGACCGAAGAAATGTCCGAATGTGCGGCTTGAGGCCCTATAATGCGAATCACCGGCGTTGTGCTGTAAGTGGTTGATTTGAATGGAAATGAATTCCTGATGACAGGAGTTTAGTTCACTCTCCACCAACAAGCGCCGTAAGTTCGATGCCGCCATGAGCGAAATCTGCAGACTGAAGGCCAACGCCAACAGTGGCAGATCAGTTTTGTGGCTGGACCGATGCTTTGAAACCCTGATACGGAATATTTTATTCAGTAGCTTTTCAGCTACTGAACGGATTGAATCGAAATGAGTGTGTTGTTTGGATCTTTGCTGTCTTTCTTGCAGTGGCTTTTTGCGCCACTCGAGGCACCATTGCCTGCGCGCACTCACAGCCTCGATTCTTCCACGCGCCCCTTTCCACATTCCAGCGAAAAATCTGCGCCCATGAATGTCGGAATCTTTTGGCAATTCCCTTCGTTTCGAACGTCAGTCTCGGCACCGTTGGCTCCTTGAGAGCTGGTTGTTAAACAGGTGATCCAACCCCAACGCCACATTTGGCGGGGATGGTTTTGCTGACATATTGAAAAAGAAGGGACGCATCATGAAACGGATGCTGATCAACGCCACGCAGGCTGAAGAACGCCGCTTGGCCATCGTCGATGGACAAAAACTCCTCGACTACGAAATTGAAATTGAAGGCCGCGAACAACGCAAAGGCAACATCTACAAGGCGGTCGTCACGCGTGTCGAGCCCTCTCTTGAAGCCTGCTTCGTTGACTACGGCGAAGAGCGCCACGGCTTCTTGCCCTTCAAAGAAATATCACGCCAATACTTCGCCGAAGGCGTGCCTGTTAACCAAGCTCGCATCAACGATGTGATTCGGGAAGGCCAAGAGCTTTTGGTGCAAGTGGAAAAAGAAGAACGTGGCAACAAGGGCGCAGCCCTCACCACTTTCATCAGCTTGGCAGGCCGCTATGTGGTTTTGATGCCCAACAACCCCAGGGGTGGTGGTGTTAGCCGTCGCATTGAAGGCGACGACCGCGCAGAACTCAAAGAAGCCATGGACCAATTGGAATACCCCAAAGGGATGTCCATCATTGCCCGCACCGCAGGCATTGGTCGCAGCGCACCTGAATTGCAGTGGGACTTGAACTATTTGCTCAAGTTGTGGACCGCCATCGACGGCGCCACGCAAGGTGCCAAAGGCGCCTTCCTGATTTACCAAGAGTCCAGCTTGGTCATTCGTGCTATTCGCGATTACTTCAACAGCGACATCGGTGACATCCTGATCGACACCGACGACATCTACGATCAAGCTCAGCAGTTCATGAGCCATGTCATGCCCGAGTTTGCACCGCGTGTAAAGCGTTACCGCGACGATGCGCCACTGTTCAGTCGATTCCAAATTGAGCACCAAATTGAATCGGCCTATGCACGCACGGTGCAGTTGCCCTCTGGCGGTGCCATCGTCATTGACCACACCGAAGCCTTGGTGTCGGTTGACGTTAACTCTGCTCGTGCCATCAAAGGCGGCGACATTGAAGAAACCGCTACGCGCACCAACCTAGAGGCCGCCGACGAAGTGGCCCGCCAAATGCGTTTGCGCGATTTGGGTGGCCTGATCGTCATTGACTTCATTGACATGGAAGAGTCACGCAACCGCCGTGATGTCGAAAATCGTCTGCGCGATGCCTTGCGTCAAGACCGTGCACGTGTTCAGTTTGGTTCTATCAGCAAGTTCGGCCTTTTAGAAATGAGCCGCCAACGCTTGAAACCAGCGCTTGCTGAAGGCTCTTCTATTCCGTGTCCTCGTTGCGGCGGCTCCGGCCACGTGCGCGACACCGAGAGCTCTGCTTTGCAAATTTTGCGCATCATCCAAGAAGAGTCCATGAAGGACAACACGGCCGCTGTGCACGCGCAAGTGCCTGTAGAAGTGGCCTCTTTCTTGTTGAACGAAAAGCGTCCAGAAATTGCCAAGATTGAATTGAAACAGCGCATCAATGTGCTGCTGGTTCCCAACAAGTCTTTGGAAACACCGCACTACAAGCTAGAGCGCTTGAAGCACGACGACCCTCGCTTGGATAACATAGAAGCCAGCTACACCATGGCTGAAGTGATGGAAGATCCCACCACTGTGACGCGTCGCTCGCAAGAGCCCACAAACCGTCAAACACCGGTTATCAAGGGGGTGCTACCTGATGCTCCTGCGCCAGCTTCTTTGCCCAAGCCTGAATCGACAAAGCCAACCCCAACTCAAACCCGTCAACCGGCTGCGAAAGCTGAAAGCACAGGTGGTTTCTTTGGTTGGTTCAAGCGCTTGATTGGCGGCACAACAGAAGCCAAGGAAGAGCCAGCCACAAATGTGGGCAAACGTGGCGAACGCACACCGAAAGATGGCGAGCGCAATGAACGCAGCGACCGCAACGGCGATCGCCGGGGTGGACGCGGTGGCCGTGGCGGTCGTCGTGGAGAACGAAATGATCGCGGTGAACGCACTGAAGGCGTAACCGAGCGCAACGAGAGCACTGAAACACGCGCTCCGCGCGAAAATGGCGGTAACCGCCGAGGTGCAGAACGCAGCGATCGCAATGGTCAACGTGGGGAACGAACTGAGCGCGGCGAACGCCGTGAAAGCGCCAACCCCCATGGCAACAATGCTGTCGACACTCAAAATGTCAATGCTGAAGCCACTGATTCAAGCCAAGCAGACACGCGCAATGAAGCACGCTCAGAAAGAGCCCCACGCGGAGAAGGCAGACGCGAGCGCGGTGAAGGCCGCAAAGAACGTGGTGAGCGCGGTGAACGTCGCAACAATGAGAATACTCGCCAAAACAGCGGCTCTGAAAACACAGAGAATCTCGGGCCAGCCCAAGCTGAGTTGAACTACAACAATGACAACCAGCCCAATGGCGCTTCAGAGCCAAGTTCTCAAGGTGAGGAGCGTCAAGATTCTGCAAATGGAACGCCAGAACGCAGAGAACGTCGCTCCCGCGATCGTTATGGTCGCGATCGCAGAGAACGCAGCCCCAACAGCGACGGCAACAACTCCGAAAATTTGCAAACTGATCAAGCTTCGCAAGATGTTCAAGCTCCAGAAGAAGCACCTGTGGCCCGCTCCTACTTTGACCGTGCCGCAAGCACCGCTGCACCCTTAGACTCAATTGCCAAAGCAGCGCCAGTTGTATCCGCTGCGCCAGTCGCAGTGTCAGCACCTGCGCCAACTGCGGCGCCATCTGCAGGCTTGCCCAAGGTTCAAGCTTACGAATTGCCCATGGCAAGCCTGGTACAAGTCGCAGAAAGCTCAGGTCTGCAGTGGGTCAACTCTGATCCAGCAAAAATTGCACAAGTTCAAGCTGCCATTGCGGCCGAACCTAAAGCCCCGCATGTCCCTCGTGTTCGACCGCCTGCAGTGGTTGTTGACGATGGCCCTTTGGTCTTGGTGGAAACTCGCAAAGATTTAAGCGACATGAAACTGCCTTTCTAATGGCAGCAAGTGGCCAGAAGATGCACAGAACCTGAGGTTCTTGCTTCTGCAAAAAAGGGACCTGAGGGTCCCTTTTTTTATTCCATTGCCGCTTTCTTCAAGGCAGCTAAAGCCGCCGGCACATCTTCACGTTGTTCGGCAAGCTCTGCCAATGAGCGCCATGCCTGTCTGCGCATGACAGGATCTTCTAGCGCGGGTGCAGCTTGGGAAAGAAGCAACTGAGCCTTGCCCCACAACTGCCTTTTTTGACACAGGCGTCCGGCTAAAAATTGCAAAAGAGGTTCACGTGGATTGCTTTTTTGAGCCGACTCAATGAGCGCCAACCAATCACGCTCCTCGCTTGTATCTTGTCCTGTGAAGCTTTTATCTAAAGCTTGTGTCAACTTCAATTGTTGCGCCTTGGACAAAGCCTGGGGGCTTGCTTGCCACCTGACCCAAATGGGCTTTAACCAAGTCCTCATGACAACCGGCTCTCCCATGAGGCTTAGCCAATGCTGTGCGGCTTGAATGGCCAGGTCGGGTGAGTGACGCTGCGCTTCACCTAACCGGGTCCAAAGACGCTGCATTTGTCCTGATTCATGCGTTTTTGCTATCAATTCAAAAACCAAGCCGCGAATCATGCTTTCGGCAGCTTCTGTCGCAAAGGCGCGGTGTTTGATGAGCAGCAACGCGGTGTCTAAAGCCTGTGACGACTCACCCGCCAAGCGCGCAGCCTTCAGTCGCAATCGCATGGCCAATGTTCGACGAGAGACACCCAGTGGCAAGCGATCTAACCAAAGCAAACTCTCTGCAGCATCTCTGTCATCCAAGGCCCAACGAGCGGCACGCAGCATGCTACCTTCAATCAGGGTTTGCCGCAGAGGGGCAAAGCCGCCAGCAGGCTCCTGCAAGGCCTGATCCAGATGAGACTGACGTGTGACTTTGTCATGCAATGCATGGGCAGATTCGGCCGCCAAAATATGCGCGACACAGCGCAAGGCGCCTGCATGCTCCAAAATTTCGCCACTGTCTGACAAAGACTTTTCTCTGACAAGCACCAGCTCGGCAGATTTGCGCGCACGCAAAAATCTACCTTCCATAAACTGGGCCATGGCATCAAGCAAGGCACCGTGTGCTGCACGTTCCTTCTGTTGCAAGCGCCAGCGCTTGGCTTGCCGAGGCAACTCAAACAAGGCTGTGAGTGCCCGTTGCGCCCAATGCAAGGTCAATAAAATCATGACCAGCCCAAGCAAAACCAAATTCAGGGAGAGATCTACGCGGTAGGGAGCCCAGAAAATAGCAACCGTACCAGCGTTGTTTGAAGCCAGCAAGGCCGTGGCCACAGCCACCGCAAACAAACTCACAAGCCAAAGTGCTGCACGCATGCCGTTTTACTTTCCAGAGGAGGCCGTGGCCAATGCAGCCATCGTGGCATCGAGTCTTGGAATGGCATTGCCTTTGCTTAATGCTTGCGCTTTCTCCAACAATTGCAGTGCATGTTGTGTTTTGCGAGCGCCTGGGTCGAAATATTTTTTCAAGACAATGGCGACTGCTTGCATGTCTGCGCGGGCTGCATCGTTTTGTCTGGCCAACAGACCCAGTCTTGCATTGAGCAATTTGAGTTTCAAATTCTCACGCAGAAAAAATCCTTGCTCAGGGGCCAAGAGTGCTGCCTCAGGACTGTCGATGCGACTGACCCTTAATAAGCCACGCGCTTCAAGCATGAAACGATCTAGCACTGTTTGCCACCAAGCCGAATTCTGAGGGGCGGCCGGATTGGCATCAGCCGATTTGGAGGGGGTCAATGAAGGTCGGTTCATTTCATTGGCCAAGGGCAACTCATCGGCCAAGGCCACAATTTCGTCTAACACCAACAACATGCCCGGCAAATCGGTAATTTGAACTGATTTGACAAGCTCAAGGTCGCGGTCAATGGCGCGTTGAATGCCAATCAAGCGCGGATTGGATGCTCTTTGAAGGCGCGATTGGGCGGTTTTTAGAACGCCCAACAAAGGCTCCAAGCTACTGGTTAATTGAGCTTGCTGCTGAGCCAGCCGCAGAGAAGATTCAATGTCCAAAATCAAGTTTTCATCACGTGAACGCGACAAAGTTTGAATCAGCTCCTCCAATTGAGTACGCTGCAAGCTAGCCTCGCCCAACCGAGATTCAACCAAGGCCATTCGGGCAGCACTGTCTTTCACGCTGTCTTGCGCTTGCTTGGCCCATGCTTTGGCTTCCAGAGATTGTTGACCTGCATCGGCACTTTGCCTTGCCAGTTGGCCTTGAATGCGCGAAAGCTTTTCCCAGAGCAGGCCACTGAATACAACCGCCACGACAGCCAACAGCACAGGCAACCAAAATAACAAGGGCCGTTTTTGCGCCTTTGCATCCTGCATCGATGTGGTGGCAGGCTGGCCAGTGGGTTCCTTGGAGTTTTCAGTGCTCATGCCAAGGATTTTATAGATGCCTGCAATGATCTGAGCCCTGGTGGGGCAATAGCAACAGCGCCCCAACCTATTTTTTGAGCTAAGTCAGCCATTCTGGGATGGGTGACCGTGGCTTTGGCCATTGACCAATTGGCTTGAGGACATTGAGTGGCAAGGGCTTGAAGGGCTGCTGAACTGCTGAAGACCCAGATGGCACCGTCAGCGATGAATTTTTGAACCTGGGCCTTTTGAGGCTCTGTCAATTGGGTGGGAGTGCGTTGATAGGCAGCAACGGCAGAAACCTTGACGTGCGCTTTTTCAAGCTCTAAGGCCAGCCAGTCTCTGCCTGCTGTCGCCCCCGACTCATCAGCACCGCGAACAAACAGCACATTCATGCCTTGAACCACTTGAGAAGTCACGACATCCCACAAGGCCTCTGAATCGAGTTGTTTTGACTGCAATGCAGGTTGATCAATCTGGCCGGCAGGAATACCGCAGTGCGCCAAAGCGGCGGCTGTGCCCGGACCCGTGCACCAAGCACGCGCCACCTGAAAGTGATCAACCCAATCGGGGTGATGGCGAAGTGCGTGCGCCAAAAATCGAACGGCATTGGCACTGACAAACATGACGGCCTGGCTCCGTTTTAAAAGCGCCAAAGCTTCTAAGGCAGTTTGAGTCGTTAAAAACTCAGTCAATTGGAGCAGTGGAAATCGAGTGGTTTTGAAACCAGCTTCATTCAATGAATCAATCCAAGCGCTTGCATCTTGCTCAGGCCGCGTCACCACAACTTGCGTCATGGCCTGGTGGCGGGCTGAATCAGTGGGCACCGCCGCGCCTCAGCTCTGCCGCAACTTGAGTCCCTAAGCTTTCAGCTTGTTCAAGACTGCCCACATTAGCAACAGTTTGAGCCGTGACCAAGTTGCTTGCGCCTTCTGGGTCACCCCAAGCAGCACGCAGGCTGAGTGTGGCGCCAGACAATGTGGCATGCGCCGCCAAAGGCATGGAGCAACTGCCGCCCATAGCGCGGCTGACGGCACGCTCTGCCGCTACGGCCAACCAAGAAGTTGAGTGGGCCAAGGGCTTCAAAGCATCGATCAAGTCTGCTCGGCCAGTACAAATTTCAATGCCCAAGGCACCTTGCCCTGCCGCCGGCAACATTTGGTCAGTGTCAAAGATATGGCGAATTCGACTGGACAATTCCAAACGCTTCAAACCCGCTGCAGCCAAAATAATGCCTGCATAGTGGCCCTCGTCCAATTTGCGCAAGCGCGTGTCTAAATTGCCACGCAAAGGCTCAATTTTCAAATCAGGGCGCAGAGCTCGGAGCAAAACGGTTCGGCGAAGACTGGACGTGCCCACCACGGCACCTTGCGGTAAGTCCATCAAAGTGGCGTATTGGCCAGACACCCACGCATCACGGGGGTCTTCTCGTTCCATGACACAGGCCAACTCGAAGCCCTCTGGCATGTCCATGGGAACGTCCTTGAGGGAGTGCACGGCTATGTCGGCCCTGCCCTCTGAAAGCGCCACTTCCAACTCCTTCACAAAGAGGCCTTTTCCGCCCACTTTGCTTAAGCTTCGATCCAAAATTTGGTCTCCCAGTGTGGTCATTCCAAGGAGCCTGACGGTGTGACCGCGAGACTGAAGAATGGCCTGGACATGCTCGGCTTGCCATAAGGCTAAACGGCTTTCACGCGTGGCAATGACGATGGGGCGCTGTAAATTGGAGGACATAAGGGGCATCAAGCAGTGACTTGTTCGTAATTTTTCAATTAAATCAAATGCTAGCACGACAAAAGACCTGTTAAGTGGCCCACAGGCATCACAAGCCCCGCAAACCGATAAAATCTGGATATGTCTAAAAACCAACTCGATCAAAAATCCCAGGCCTGGTCGGCCTTGTTTTCCGAGCCCATGAGCGACCTGGTCAAGCGCTATACCTCCAGCGTGTTTTTCGACAAGCGACTTTGGCAATCGGACATTCAGGGCAGTCTGGCTCACGCCGAAATGCTGTCGGCCCAAAAAATCATCAGCACCCAAGATCTGGCCGACATTCAGCGCGGCATGGCGCAGATTACCGACGAAATTACCAAGGGTCAGTTTGATTGGAAACTGGACCTGGAAGACGTCCACCTCAACATCGAAGCTCGCCTCACGCAAATTGTGGGGGATGCAGGCAAACGTTTGCACACAGGCCGAAGCCGCAATGACCAAGTGGCCACCGATGTACGCTTGTGGTTGGTCAGCGAAATAGACCTCATCAGCGCGCTGTTAAACGATTTGCAAAAATCATTGATTGAAGTGGCTGAGCGCAATGTGGAAGTTATCATGCCAGGCTTCACGCATTTGCAAGTGGCGCAACCCGTGAGCTTTGCCCATCATCTGTTGGCTTATGTCGAAATGTTTGCGCGTGATGCTGAACGCATGGCCGATGTGCGTCGTCGCACCAACCGCTTGCCCTTGGGTTCTGCCGCATTGGCTGGCACCACTTATCCGCTTGACCGCGAGCGCGTGGCCACCAGTTTGGGCATGGTCGATGAGCAGGGCCAAGCTTGTGTGTGCCAAAACAGCCTGGATGGCGTCAGCGACCGCGACTTTGCCATTGAATTCACAGCAGCCGCTTCTTTGTGCATGGTGCACATCAGTCGCTTGAGCGAAGAACTGATTTTATGGATGAGCCAAAACTTTGGCTTCGTGAAAATTGCCGACCGTTTCACTACGGGCAGTTCCATCATGCCGCAGAAGAAAAACCCCGACGTACCCGAATTGGCACGTGGCAAAACAGGCCGTGTGGTGGGGCATCTCATGGGACTCATCACGCTCATGAAGGGCCAGCCGCTGGCCTATAACAAAGACAATCAAGAGGACAAAGAACCTTTGTTCGACACCGTGGACACTCTCAAAGACACCTTGCGAATCTTCAGCGAGATGATCGGTGGACAATTGAATCCACAAACGGGCCAAAAAGAGGGCGGCATCAGCGTCAATGCTGCAGCCATGGAAGCTGCCACTAAAAAAGGTTACGCCACGGCCACCGATTTGGCCGATTATTTGGTCAAGAAGGGACTGCCCTTCCGCGATGCGCATGAGGTGGTTGCACATGCTGTCAAAACAGCGCAAACGCAAAACCTAGACTTGAGCGAACTGCCCCTGACCACTTTGCAACAGTTCAACGCTGGCATTCAAGCTGATGTATTCGAATGTCTCAGCTTGGTGGGGTCCTTGAATGCCCGCAAAACTTTAGGTGGCACTGCGCCAGATCAAGTCAGGCAACAAATTGCGCGTCATCATGCGCGTTTGGGTTTTTAAACAGAGGTCAAGATGGAAACCAATCAAACCGAACAATCTGCGATATCGCCCTATGCCGCTGGTCTTAACTGGTCTGCTGACTTGCACACAGGCGATGACCGCATGGACCACACGCACGAAGAGTTTGTGACCATGCTCAATGCCTTGTTGCTTACGCCACAAACAGAGCAATTGAATTTGTACCGTCAATTTTTAAATCATACCGTTGAGCATTTCGCCCAAGAAGATCGCTGGATGCTGGCAACAGGCTTTAGCGAAGGCAATTGCCACGCAGGCCAACACGCCACCATTCTAGAAACTATGCGTGCGGTAGAAACGCACTATGTACAGGGTGATCCAGAAATCATTTCGCGCTTGGCTGAGGCTTTGGCTGAATGGTTTCCGCAACACGCCGCATCAATGGACGCTGGCTTGGCCCTGCATTTGAAATCTGTGAACTTTGACAGCGAGACAGAAACATTGGCCGACCCCTCCGTCGTCAAGAATGTCACCATGTCGGGCTGCGGTAGCGTCAGCTGTAGCTAATCAGCTTCAATACCGAGCCTATTGACTAGAACCACAAGAATTGGAAATCAAAAATGTCTGTGATCACCACCATTGAAGAGTTGCGTGTATTGGCACAAAAACGTGTACCACGCATGTTTTACGACTACGCAGACAGCGGCTCTTGGACAGAAAGCACTTACCGCGCCAACGAAAGCGATTTCCAAAAAATCAAATTCCGCCAACGTGTGGCAGTTAACATGGAAGGCCGCAGCACTGCAAGCACCATGATTGGGCAGCAGGTGGCCATGCCAGTGGCCATTGCACCCACAGGCCTCACTGGGATGCAACACGCCGATGGTGAAATATTGGCAGCTCGGGCGGCCAAAAAATTTGGCATTCCCTTCACGCTTTCAACCATGAGCATTTGCTCTATTGAAGATGTGTCCAAAGGCACGGACGGCCACCCCTTCTGGTTTCAGCTGTATGTCATGCGAGATCGAGATTTCATTGAGCGCCTGATAGAGCGTGCACGTGCTGCCAATTGTTCAGCTTTGGTCATTACCTTGGATTTGCAGATTTTGGGTCAACGTCACAAAGATTTAAAGAACGGCTTGTCTGCGCCGCCCAAATTAACCATCGCCAACTTGATCAATATAGCAAGCAAGCCGCGCTGGGCTTTGGGCATGTTAGGCACATCGCGCCGCGAGTTTGGCAACATTGTGGGTCACGTCAAAGGCGTTGAGAACATGGGTTCACTTTCAGCTTGGACAGCTCAACAGTTTGATCCGCGCCTCAACTGGGGTGATGTGGAGTGGATCAAAAAACGCTGGGGTGGAAAAATCATTTTGAAAGGTATTCAAGATGTTGAAGATGCTCGTCTGGCTGTTGAAAGTGGTGCCGATGCCATGATTGTGAGCAACCACGGTGGCCGTCAACTTGACGGCGCCCAAAGCAGCATTGAAGCCTTGCCCGCCATTGTGGATGCCGTGGGCAAACAGATTGAAGTGCACATGGACGGTGGCATTCGCAGTGGTCAGGATGTGTTGAAGGCTCGCGCATTGGGCGCACAAGGC
>Ga0208951_1000993_pt1 | contig 12792 bp, 14 predicted proteins | sample GreLakmeMI27MSRF_FD_187702 | JGI IMG/M metagenome (GOLD analysis project Ga0208951, IMG submission 187702) | Freshwater lentic microbial communities from great Laurentian Lakes, MI, USA - Great Lakes metaG MI27MSRF (SPAdes) | ecosystem: Environmental > Aquatic > Freshwater > Lake | place: Great... | reverse complement strand
CCGACGAGAGGCGACTTTGCCTCGTGATTCCACCATCAGAATCTGATGGGTGTCCGGGTGAGCAAGGCGAAGGGCTCCGATATCACGATTCAGCTGGTCTCCAAAGACCCAAATGGTTTGAAGGTTCACGCTGATCATGGTACGCACAACAACCTCGGAGTGCCTGCTCCAGGTCTCAATAACCATCAGCAAAAAATCTCTCGTTAGTATGTGTCCATGCGCTCAAAACTGATGATTGTCTGCGGGCTCTCATTGTTGACGGCGTGCTCTTCCTCGAACGATGCAGTTAAGGAGACGACAACCACGATGACATCATTAAATGAAACCTCAACGACCCCAGTTCAGATCATCATGGCGGACGATATCCCCGTCGCCCATACCCCTGAAGGTGGCTACGGCACTTCATTTCCTCCCCTCATTCTTGGTACATGCACGGAGCCTCTAGTTGCCGGAGCCCCAGACCTGCGCGGAATTTGGAAAACAATTTCCGCCACGAGAGGTGGTGAGACAGTCGCCCCCGATGACCGTTTGATGTCCTACACCGAGCGCATCGAGCAATGTGGAAATCGGATTGTGGATTGTGGCGGTGGAACAATCTCCGACGCACGCGCCGATGGGACCGCAGAAAATGGCGTCAATGACGTCCTAGTATTTGACTATAAGACGCCTATTAACGTCAGGGCTAGTTATGAAGATGGGGCCTTCGTCCTTCGCCCCGTCGGTCTTGAAGCCTTTGAAGTCGTTCGCAAACTAGATGCCGACGGTCATATGGTCTGGACGCGACCCGACATGGGCGGCATTCGCGTTGTGCTTGAGCGCGTCAGCGAGCCACAGTAGGCACAACTTCCAGCAGGTGTGTTTTGATCCTAAAAGTGGTGTGCCTCGGCGACCCTTCTTGTGGCAAGATAATGGGATGGCTGAGCCTGAACAATTCGTACCGAATACCGATGATCTCGTCAATAACAATCGGCTATTTGCCGAGAGTTTCCCTGACAATGGTCTACCTCTAGCCCCCAAACGACAGCTCGCCATCGTGGCCTGTATGGACAGTCGTATGGACATCTTTCAAATGCTTGGTCTTTCCCATGGCGATGCGCACATCATCCGTAATGCAGGAGGTGTCGTCACTGATGATGTCATCCGTTCCTTGGTTCTCTCCCAAAGGCGCCTGGGCACCCAAGAGGTCATCCTGATCCACCACACAAACTGTGGGCTCCACAATGTTGATGAAGACAGTTTCAAACATGAGATTGAAGATGAGTGTGGCATTCGACCATGGTGGGCCCTTGAGTCATTTCGCGACCCGTATAAAAGTGTGACGCAAAATATGAAACGACTATCTATGAGTCCATTCATCAAACACAAAATGCATATTCGCGGTTTTGTCTACGATGTCACCGATGGACTCTTGCACGAAGCACTGTAGATTCTCACGATTGTCAATACAACTAGCTACTTTGCCAAGCGATGTCACCCACGAGTTCTTGTTCCAGATAGAGACGTTGTGTCAGTTGCACGCGGATACTCGCATAATCAGGATCATCGGCCACGCTGAGTAATTCCAAGGGATCTTTGCGAAGATCAAAAAGTTCCCAACTATCTTGCTCGCATTGCCGATCGGTCCGACATCCTTGTGGATTTGTGTCGAGTGGATCAGCGTAATAATGAATGAGTTTGTGGGTGTGGGTACGAATCCCATAATGCGACCACACATCGTGATAGTCGTCTTGATGCATCCAATAGCGATAGTAAAAAGCAGTACGCCAATCGTCAGGGCGCTCCCCTGCCAAACAGTCACGCATGCTGCGACCTTGCATAAAAGTCGGAATTTCCACATTGGCCCAATCTAAAAGCGTGGGTGCAATGTCAGTATTCAGCAAAATATCACTGGTTGTCTGAGCACTTGGCAAACTTGCCGGATGACTGACTAAAAATGGCATTCGCAAAGATTCTTCGTACATAAAGCGTTTATCAAACCACCCATGATCACCCAAAAAGAAGCCTTGATCACTTGTATAGATCACGACGGTATTCTCACGAAGGCCAGAAGCTTCCAACCAATCCAAAACACGACCGACACTGTCATCAATGGATTGCACCGTCCGTAAATAACGAGCCATAAAACGCTGATAACGCCAGCGGTGCTCATCCTGGTGAGTCATACCAACTGGAATCGGCGCGCCAAAATCCAACTCGCTCATATCACTGAGTCGCATCTTGGCAACCTGCGCCGCTCGACTGTGCCCGCTGTGATCATCAAAGAAACTAAGAAATTCCGGTTCGGCGATACTCCCTTCTTGATACAGGTCAGCATGACGAGGGTGATATTCCCAGTTTCGATGAGGCGCCTTATGCTGCAAGCAGAGCATGAACGGACGATTCTTATCGCGCTCCTTAAGCCAGGCCAAAGATCGATCTGTGATCACATCAGACACATAACCAACATCCGTGATCTTGCCCGTGTTCGTAAAGAAAACCGGATCCCAGTAAAGACCTTGCCCAGGCAAAATGCAGTAGTCGTCGAATCCCGTTGGATCATGCTTCGCGCCATGCCCAAGATGCCACTTGCCGATCATCGCAGTTTGGTAGCCCGCCGCCTGCAAACGCTTTGCCATATTGTCTTGGCTATTGTCCAGATTGTCGTGGAGCGTACGGACTCCATTGATGTGATTCCAAGTCCCAGTCAGAATTGCTGCCCGACTAGGCGCACAAATGGAGTTTGTGCAAAAAGCATTGTCAGCACGAACGCCAGTCTCTGCCAGGCGGTCAATATTAGGGGTCTGATTGACTTGGCTGCCATAAGTGCCAATCGCATGAGCAGCGTGATCGTCGCTCATGATAAAAATGAAGTTTGGGCGAGTCATAGGTGAACACTAGTTGTAAGTTGAGAATCATCAACGACACCGAAGAGCACTCCCGAGCAGAGTTTCTCGATGGAAATAGGACCTTTTGAGATGAGAGCAAATCACCTTGAGTTCGCACCAGGCGGGAACCTTCAAGATGCGAACCTCCAAAATCAGGACCTAACTAACATTGACTTGTCGCATGCCAATCTCTGTGGCGCAAACTTCAGCCTCTCAAACCTCAGCGGAGCAAATCTTTCCGGCGCAGATCTTCGCTTCGCTTACCTCGGCGAGTCAAATCTCTGTCAAGCAAACTTGAGTGGCGCACGACTGGGTTACGCAAACCTTAGGTTCGCCAATCTCACTGGGGCCAACCTCAGTGCCGCAAAACTTGTTGCGGCAAACTTACGTTTCGCTATTTTGCAAGAGGCCGACCTCAGTGACGCGATTTTAATGTATATCTCAGGCACAGAACTCAACTTGCAAAATGCAAACTTGACAGACGCCAATCTGACCCTCGCTTATCTCAGTCGAGCGAATTTATCTGGAGCTGATTTAACTCGCACGAACCTCTCCGGAGCGCAGTTAAAAGGCGCAACTATGCCCGATGGGGCCATTCACTCACTCGGAGCGGAGAAAACCTGAAGAGAATTCAGGAAGGCTTCGCGGACTGCATCAATATCAAGATCAGTCACCACTTGAATCACAGAATTTTCATCAGGAGTTCCGTGCACTCGACCATCGAAAGCATCGTCGCCCAGTAATTCAAGAGCCATCGCGGTAAATGTAAAAAACTCCGGCCTCAGTAAAGCGAGTAATGCCAGTGGGTCATGTGCGGCACTGGAATTTCCAGTCGCAAGAGGCACAATCTTCGCGAGCCATTCCCAAAAACGATGAGCCTGATCGGCCATCAACTGACCAATGGGATGCACTTCAGCAATGCGCTCAACCTCAGACTGACCAATCATCACCCTTAAAGTTTGATTGAGAGGGATGATTGTCGTCGGAATTCCCGAAGTCAGCACAATCTGGGTGGCTTTCGCATCGGCGGAAAAATTGTGCTCTGGCCACTCGCGAGAAAACTCTCCTCCCATCACCGTGAGATGTCCGAGATTGCTTGCGAATTCCGCATCGCGTTGAATCGCCATAGCGATATTCGTCAATGGTCCAATGGCGACGACATCCAAAGATCCGGGATCTGCCTTAGCTTGAGCGATCAACACATCAACGGCATCACCTGTGGCGTATGCAAAGTTTTGTAGATCATCAATGCCCTCTCCTTCATATCCCGCCCACATCACCGCTTTACCACTCATCGTTGACTCCATGCCCCGATACACAGGAGCATTGATGCCCATTGAAGCCAAAACAAGGGATGCGAGATGCGCTCGAACTTGAGTATTGCCATAAACCACCGTCACGGCAACAAGTTGCACATTTTCCAAACTCGGCAGCATCGCTAGCGTCCAAAGATCATCGACATCGGTACCGATATCAGTATCAATAATGAGACGTCTATTCATTAATGCTCAGGTACTCCAATGGTTCTTGTCCAAGCATCTTGCGAAAAGTCCGGTGGTAATGATGCAACGCTGGCTCGTTACGCCCAAACAGAATGTGAGGCATCACAGCAGCGTTTGCTGTTGTCTGCTGTGAAGCTCCCATGACATAGTCCTCATCACGAATCACACCAGCAAATCCTTGAGTTTGAAAATCAAGATATTCCTTAATACCTGGATTAGTTTGGTCAATATCAGGATCGACATAAAAGTTGATACGACTGATATGGCGACCTGGATTAGCCCGATCGGGGTAGGTGCGAACCAAGTAAACGCCCGCTTCAAAAGGCATCAAAATAATATTCGGAAATAACCAGTACACGGGAAGTCCAGCGAATCTGATGTCCCATTCGTCTTCGGGCAACAAACGAATTTGGTCAATGGCCCGCTTACACAGAATCATCCGATGCAAGTGACCGTCCTCGTCGTAGCACTGGACATTGCCATGAAAACCGTTATTCAGAGTGTTTTTGTGTAACACCGGGAAGTGGTATGTCTCGCCAAAGGTATCCAAAGCAAGTTTCCAATTGGAAGCCACGTCATACGAGTCGTGGGCCAAGGGAATCAGTCGGTCAAATCTCCAGGTCGAGAACTCGTCATTAAACCATTCACCCAATAAAAAGTCCAGATCAATAGTTCCCTTCGGATCCGGATGCACAAATAACAAACCGTGACGTTCTTCGGCTTGCAAAGGTAGTAAGCCCAAACATGATGTATCAACATCACCAAAATGCTCAGGCTTCGGCAAACCCACCAAAGCTCCGCTTGTGTCGTAGGACCAAGCATGAAAAGGACAGGTGAAACGACGCGTGGTACCACGCTCTTGTGTCTCCACGATGACACCGCGATGACGACATGAATTGACAAAAGCTTTGAATGATCCATCTTGATCGCGCGTCGCGAGAATCGGAATACCTAAATCATTATTGGTGATGAAAGAACCCATCTCAGGCAGATCTCCCGACAAACCGATGCAGTGCGCCATGCCAACGAAGAATTCCTGCCACTCGCGTTCAGCAATCACTGGATCGGTGTAAGCCGTCGTGGACATCCTGGCGACCCCACCAGCATCAACAGTGGTCCCCGAGTCAAGCTGCGCACAAAGTTGCTTAATGAGTCGGACCTGTTCATTATGACGCATTTTTTTATCCTACTTTTTTTCGCGACAAAAGTCGGAACAAAACTTCACATGTTCCCAATCACGGGACCACTTCTTACGCCACTCAAATTTTAAGCCGCATGATTCACAAATACGAGGCACAAACCCATTCTTGGTTTTAGCGACATTATTCATGCCCATAGAGTACGGTCATCTCATGCAACAAACGGGTTTACTTCTCAATTTCGTGGCAACTTGGGCCATGGTCGGAGTCATCTGGTTTGTGCAATTAGTCCACTATCCACTTCTTTCCATCGTGCCCGTTGAGAATGCTGCGTCAATCGCCATCGTGCACCAGCGACGCACTGGCTTCGTGGTCGGACCTCCCATGGCTGTTGAAGGAATCACCACATTATTCTTGTTGTGGTCTCGACCTGCCGGCGTGTCACTGTGGATGCCGTGGGTAGCCGCAGTGTTCCTTGCCATCGCACTCGGAAGCACGGTGTTGTTGTCAGTGCCGCGACACGAGCGCATGGTTCGTCAACCTGATTCGAAGACTGGACGTGAGTTGGTACTCACCAATTGGCCGCGCACCATTGCATGGTCAATGCGCGGCGTGCTGACTGCGATGATGGTGTCCCAAGTGCTCCTGTAATCGTTGCATCCGTCCTTATTCGCCAAACGATCTCTGATTGATTTCACCGATCTCGGCACAGGCAAGCAAGGCCTAAGACCTCAACTTTTTTTATTCTCTGGCCAATTCTCTGGCCAATTCTCGCTCACTGTCTGTGACCACTTTGGCTCTCGTCGTTCAAGGAAAGACAGGACACCTTCCCGAGCATCTGCCTTGCCCATCAAGTGCTGATGCAAAGCACTTTCGGCTTGATTCATGTCGTCCGACGTCATGGAGAATGACTCCCACAGCAGTCGCTTGCTGATTGCCACAGACACTGGAGCAGTATTGATGGCGATATCGTGCGCTACTTCTAAGGCCTGCGGTAAAACTTCATCGTTTGCGAAAACACGTGAAGCAATACCTAACTCAAGTGCCTCTATCCCATTGAAAGTCCGGCCCGTGAGCAAAATGTCAGCGGCCTTCGCAAGCCCAACGAGTCGCGGTAATGTCCAATGGCTCATCGCATCTGGCATCACTCCACGACGGACTTGCACAATGCCATATTTTGCGTCCTGCGCCATAAAACGCAGATCACAATGTAGAGTAAGCGTCAGTCCGATACCGATGGCATGACCGTTGACCGCCGCTATCACGGGCTTACGAATCTTCCATGCGGGTGGGTTCACCGGGTTGGAACTGAAATCTGATACTTCGGTTCGTTCAAAGACATCAGAGCCTTTTGAAAAATCGGCACCCGCACAAAACGCTGGTGGAGTCCCCGTGATGACGACGACACGTACTGCGTCATTAGTGTCCGCCATTTGATAGATGTTGCCGAGTGCCTGCCCCATTGCTGCACTAAAAGCATTGCGCGTGTCGGGTCGGTTTAGTGTCGCAACAAGGACGCCATCGTCATGAAGTTCGCAGAGAAGATCAGTTGTCTCAGTATCAATGACCAGAGTCATGACAAGCGACCAGATGCTGTCTTGATCGCAGTAATCGTTTGAGCAATGCAACCATCACTAATCGGATAGCCGGGGAAGTACAGACACACTCGGTCTGCCTGATGACCAAAACGACGAACAATTTCAGTTGCCACCTCGCTGGGCGTCCCAACAACGGCGATAGTCCGTAAGAGATCTTCGTCTATCTTGCTCGCCATACCTGCCCAATCGCCTTGCTTTGACAAAGCATTGAGTTCAACTTGTAAGTCGCCGCGCCCTAAGACCTCGAGCACTGGACGGTAAGACGGCGTCGAACCATAGAAGCCAATCAAGGTTTTCACACCACTCATTGCAGTTGCGATCTCCTCGCTAGTCTCCCCTACAGCACAAATAACTTCCACGATGATCTCGAAATCACTTCTCTGGCGCCCACTCTTAGCGAAACCGCGTTCAATCGCAGGCATAGTCCGCTCCACAAAGTGACGTTCCGAATTAAAAGGCATGACGAGTAATCCATCGGCAACCTCAGCAGCCATCTCAGTCATCTTTGGACCAAGAGCACCAACGAGCACCGGAACCTTTCCATAAGGATTTGGCCCTGGATTGAAGTTGGGTGTCATCAGTGTGTGCGTTGTCCATGTGCCACGAAAATCAAATGGACCTTCGCCAGCGAAGTGGTCCAGAATTGCCTTAGTGGCACACACCCATTCGCGCATCTGCGCCACAGGTTTTTCCCACACCGACCCGTAACGCTTTTGAATATGTGGACGGATTTGCGAACCCAGGCCGAGGCGGAAACACCCCCGACTCAGGGTCTGAAGATCATCAGCCGCATATGCCAAGTGCAATGGGCTTCGCGGAAAAGCCATGGCCACATTTGTCATCAAGTCAATGCTCGTCGTCGTACTTGCTAAGACCAACGGGAAAAATACATCGTGAGCATTCTCAAAACTGAATAATCCATCGGCTCCGAGAGCCTGAAGTTCAGCGGCACGGGGAGCGGCTTCACTTGGACCTGACATAGCGAGCGAAATATCAATTTTCATTGCAGCCTCATTTCTGGCACGACAATGGATCTTAGGTCTCCATGGCGTACCACCAGCAAACCCTTGACATGGTAAGACATAACCATGCTCAGTGATGAAAAAATTCTGATTACTGGTCCAGCAGGTCAGATCGCCTTACCTTTAGTCGAATCCCTGGTGACCAATAATGAGGTTTGGGGAATTGCTCGCTTCAGCGAACCAGATGCGCGTGAAAGAGTCGAGTCGCTCAGCGTCACCACTCGCGCTATTGACTTGGCGACCGGTGACTATTCATCACTGCCTGACGACTTCACCTATGTCTTGCATCTAGCAGCCTTCAAAACTGAAGGTCTTGACTATGACTGGGCGATATCAGTCAATGCTGAAGGAACAGGTTTGTTACTCAAACATTGTCAGCGAGCAAAAGCTGCTCTGATCATGTCAACCCAATCTGTGTATAAGCCTGTGGCAGATCCGCTCCATGCCTTTAGTGAAAATGATCCACTCGGTGATGTCAACTACGTCATGTCTCCGACTTATTCAATCTCAAAAATTGCTGAAGAAGCCGTTGCCCGCTTTTGCGCGCGCGCCTACAACATCCCTGTCACCATTGCCCGCATGAATGCCTCCTACGGACCCAACGGAGGGTTGCCTACATATCATCTTGATTGGGTCTTGGCTAACAAACCAATCGTTACTCGTTGGGACCCGTGTCGCTACAGCCTGATTCATCAAGATGACATCAACAATCAACTTGAAGCATTGCTTGACGCTGCCAGTGTGCCTGCCACGATTGTCAATTGGGCGGGTGACGAAACTCCATCCGTCCAAGAATGGTGCTCTTTTATGGGAGAACTCACTGGTCGCTCACCTGATGTGAGAGTTGCTGATATGCCAGGTACGCCACGGGGGGCGATCGCCGATGTCACCAAACGACGAGCGATCACGGGAGCATGTCAGGTCTCGTGGAAAGAAGGTATCCGTCGCACCTACGCCGAGCGCCACGCTGATTCAACGAGCAACCGAGTGACCGTCAGTGGTCAGTCAGCAAAACTACTGAACGAGATCGGAAAATTGTCATGAACGCAAACGAAGACATCATCATTGCTCTTGGTGGAGAAAAATCATGGATTCACAACTGGTCACTGGGCGGTTGTGAGTTCTACGGGGAAATCATGGACGGTGCCACGTTTGGAGTGTGGCTTTCAAGTGAGCCGATATCTCCTGATGACTACGCCGAACTTGTTGCTCCAGAAGGTTTTCGCAAGTCAGGCGTCGGTCGCAGCCAACACGACGCAGCGTTTTTTCTACGACCTCCAGGAGCCGATGTGGACGGTCCCGTGTCTTCAATGGTCGTTGATGGCCGTTCCTTCGGCCTTGTCGCACGACCCGGAAAACCTGAGTCAGGTTTCTCTGGGGTGATGGTGTTACCGGTGTATAAGAGTCACCGTCTGTTTTTCGCTAGCGGTCGCACCTTAGAAATACTTGACACTGGCGATGGCTTTTCGCTTTTACCCCAAGCCATTGAATCCCATCTTGGACGCCGTAAAGATCCGAGTATTAAGCGCCAGATGCCAAACGGTTGGACCTCACGGGACATCACACTCAAGGACAACCTTGTCATTGATCTTCCCTGTCCAGCCCGAGTTGCAATCTTTAAGAACGGCGATATTTTTCATGGTCCCGTTGCATTAGATTTACCAACATGACGACACCAACTTTTCTTCGCGCACCAGACGAGAACTTCGCCACTCTTGCCAACTTTCCCTACCAACCGCACTATGTCGATATCGCCGGATTAAGAATGCATTACATTGATGAAGGTCCAACCGATGGTCCTGTTGTCCTGATGTTGCATGGCATGCCCACATGGGCGTACCTCTATCGCGACATAGTTGCCGAACTTGTATCCCACGGATACCGCTGCATCGCTCCCGACCACATTGGTTTTGGTCGTTCAGACAAAGTGACTGACCCATCGTGGTACAACATTGCCCGTCATACCGCCAACATGAAGCAGTTCATAGAAACTCTTGACCTCACAAATATCACGATCATGGTTCAAGATTGGGGCGGGCCCATCGGCCTTTCACAAGTTGCGCATATGCCCGAACGATTTGCGCGATTGTGCATTATGAATACTTGGCTTCACCACGCCGGATATGAATACACACCTGGAATTTTACAATGGATTCAACAATGGACTGTGGGTGGATTGCTTGAGGCAAATATCCCAGAGAAGTTCACCCTGGGCGGCTTAATGGCCATGGCTACGGCTCGCGTCACTCCACAAGATTCGCTCGGGCCATCACTGCGCGGTGAGACAGCGACTTATTCAGTTGAGGCCACCGAAGTCAAAGATGCTTACGATGCACCATTCAAAGGTCTAGATCGAATCGGACATACTGGTCCATACCGCTTTCCGATGAGCATCCCCCATCACGATATGGACGCCGGAGATGCTGCCAACCAAGAAAAAAACTTTGCGATCATCAATGCTCTCAAGATCCCCATTCATTTCATGTGGGGTAACGAGGATTTCGTTTTCGTGACGCAATGGGGACGCCAATGGTCGTCAATGATTCCTCATGCAACATTTGAAGAAATTGATGGAGCCCGACACTTTCTCCAAGACACGCATGGAACAGAAATCGCCCAGCGCCTGCTCGCCCACTTCAACGCCTAGCGATTGCTCGGGGAAATTGTCAGAGCGCTACTACGGGCGTGGTGGAATCGGATGGACGATTGAAATCGAGTGCGTGGTCGTGGCAGCGATACGAAACTTAGCTAACTCAATATATTCAGCCGAGTTCCACCATCTCAGACAGGCCTCTTCTGACTCAAACTTGATAATCACCGTGCGACCCGCCTCGCGCGCTCCTTCGAGCACCTTCGCTCCATCGTCATAGGTGACAAACTCCCCACCATGAGCTTTCAAGATGGGAAAGAAACCCTTCTCGTACAGGCGATAGCCGTCTTTGTCATTAACGGTGAAGTGGGCAATGAAGTGCACGGTGCTGTCATGAGACATAACGAATTTTCCTTTTTCTGCGGAGAAGGCAAGACTAACCAGACGTAAATAACCATAACGCCACGGCTGATTGCATCACTCATCCATCAACGGCCCCTAAAATCTCAAGATATGAGCGAATTCCAAAATAGTTTTGAGTCACTTCAGCAGCGTCGGCTGCCGAGATGGTTCGACGAGGCAAAGTTTGGAATCTTTGTCCACTGGTATCCGGCTTCAGTGCCTGCTTATGCCCCACTCACCGAGGACCTCTTTACACAAACCAGCAAGTACGGCGATGTCACGGCATTCACCGAATCTCCCTACGCCGAGTGGTACATCAACTCATTGGCAATTGAGGGCTCCTCGGTTCACAAACATCACGCAGAGGTATATGGCAAGAAGCCTTACGATGATTTTGTCACCGAGTTTTTCCACGACTCACAAGAATGGGACCCTCAGTCGTGGACCGATGTCCTAGCCCAGTCACACGCTAAATATTTGGTGATGGGAACAAAACATATTGATGGTGCTCTGATGTGGCCCAGTGCGATACATAATCCTTTCAAGGGTTCGCAGTACACCTCGAGGCGCGATCTTGTCGGCGAAGCTTGCGCCGCCGCTCAAGCAGCGGGGATGCGTACGGGCCTATATTACTGCGGAGGTTTAGATCTAACATTTCAAGGCTTGGGGTACAACGGTTGGATGAGTATGTTGGCGGCGACTCCACAATCAACCGAATATAAGGCATATGCCACTGCGCATTACATGGAACTCATCGAGCGCTACTCGCCAGATGTGTTGTGGAACGATGTCGGTTGGCCAGGCGGCGGGGACGGTGCACTTCAACTCATCTCTAACTACTACAACATCAATCCCGATGGTTTAGTCAATGACCGCTTCGACATGATTGCCTCAGCTATGGGCACATCTCATTGCGATTTCATTACCCCCGAATATTCGTCAGGTCTCACGAAAGCAGACAAGAAGTTTGAAGTGTGTCGAGGTATCTCGATGAGTTTTGGCTACAACCAACTTGACGATGAGACGACATATGCCAGCGCCGAGGAACTCATCCACTTACTGATTAATAGCGTGGCCGATGGGGGCAATCTTCTCCTCAACATCGGTCCCAAAGCCAACGGGGAGATTCCAGATATTCAGCGCCAACGTTTGATCGAAATCGGTTCTTGGCTCGAAATCAATGGGGCCGGCATTTTTGCTTCTCGCCAACACTCCACGGGAGCCCTGACAAGCGAGTGCGGCATATCAATTCGCCTCACCCAAGGTCAAGACGATGCCACGTACGCGATGGTGTTGGGAAAGCCACACTCGTCGACACTACGCATCACTGGACTTCCTGAGGGTGCTGTTGAGTTGCTGGGTGTCTCCGATGAGATCCAACGCAACGGCGACACAGTAACGCTGCCAATTCGATTACCCGAGCAAAGTGCGATCACCCTACGCATCAGTTGACTAGGGCCATAAGGGCTCAGGAACAGTCCAGGACACCGGATTCCCCCATGTGTTTTGAAAGGCAACCTCATGAGGCTGTTGGCGTTTAGCCACGCCCCATGTACCCGTGGGATAACCAATAGTGATCATCGCCATCGGCACCCACTCGCCAACTGGCGGTGCTCCCAAAATGTCCAGCACTTCTTGAGTGTGCTTTTTGAAAAGAAGTGTCGTGAGCGATGTC
>Ga0208951_1000989_pt1 | contig 12835 bp, 11 predicted proteins | sample GreLakmeMI27MSRF_FD_187702 | JGI IMG/M metagenome (GOLD analysis project Ga0208951, IMG submission 187702) | Freshwater lentic microbial communities from great Laurentian Lakes, MI, USA - Great Lakes metaG MI27MSRF (SPAdes) | ecosystem: Environmental > Aquatic > Freshwater > Lake | place: Great... | reverse complement strand
GGAGCCCGACGAGCTCGACGCGGCGACGCTCGCGGCCGCGACGCCGGTCATGCCGCCAGTCGCTGGCGCTGGCGCGTCAGCGGAGCCGTCAGCCTCGGCCAAGCGCCGGCAGCGCCGCATCGCCACCAAGGCTGCCTCGCACTACCCATCTGCCGCGCGTCCGACATCGCCTGTCGCCGCGCCGTCGCCGGAGCCCGAGCTGTCCGATGCGGAGGAGCAGGCAGAGCCGGAGGCGCCAGAGCCCCTGGAGCCGGCGCCGCTGCCCATCGAGTTGTCACTGCCTCCCGCGCCCGTCCCCGCTCCTGCGCCTGCCGTCGAGGACGATGCTGCGCGTCTGCGCAGACAGCTGGAGGCTCTTCAGCTCAAGACAGCTGCGCCGGAGCGCGAGAAGAACGCGCTGGAACGCGAGAAGAAAGCGATGGAGAGCGAGCGGGAGTCGCAGCTCTGCTCCGTCTGCCTGGACGCGCCCCGCTCCCACGTGCTGCTCCCCTGCTACCACCACTGCCTCTGCGGCAGCTTGGAGTGCCTCCGCATGCTGGGCACGCCGCCGCTGTGCCCAATCTGCCGCTCCACCGTCGCGGAGACGCGCCAAATCTACTGAGCTGCTGAACACCTCGCACTCTCATGCCAATAATAGCCAATGCCACGCGCTTGTGCTTGCGATGACCCTGCTCGTCTCATCTTTTGACGCCCTGCATTTGCGTATCGAGCTGGCTCTTCAGCAGACAGGCGCGCTTACGAGGCACACATGTCGGGGAGCGAGGCGCGTGCGCTACCTGCGCCCTCGCGGCTTTTCTCTAACTCAGGACACTTCGGTCTTGCACACTGCCGCCTTTCGCGGACCGCAGACAGCAGTTGAGCTGTTGACGAAGCTGCTTAAGGAGCACGGCGACGCCGTCTCAGCGCCGTTGCTGACGAAGATCGAGACTCTGGAGCGCCGACTGGAGGGGCTGGATGTGCGGCCCTCAGCGCCGGAGTCGACTGCGACTGTCTCCCTGTCCGCAGCATCCACGGAGGCTCTGACCGCAGCGCTAGCTGAAGTTCTGGCGGCCGCCTTCTCGAAGGCGCTGGCAGCTTCCAAAGCGGAGGATCTCGCCCGCTCGATGCGCTTCAACCCGTCGTGCGAGTCATACTGGCACTCTCGCGGCTTCGCCGAGCCGCCCTGGACGCTGCCCGAATTCCAGGGCAGCTCGCTGAGCACCTCGGGGTCGTGGCCGTCGTTCATCGCCGCGTGCAACAGCTACGAATACAACACGCGCTGCGGCTCCATCGGCTACGGCGTGGGCACCAGCGACCCCTTCGCCAAAGTCAAGAACCTCTCCAGCGAGGGATGCAAGATGCTGCGCACGTGGTGTGAGACGGGCACGATGCTCAGCTGAAGAGGCAAGGTCTGAAGGATGGCGCAAGGACGTCCAGACGGAGATGCAGCAGTCTAGATATTGTGCTTTAACAAGGTGCTCAGGCGTGCTTCTCAGCGCGGCGTGCTGGCGCCGCCCGCGTGCGGTGCGCGGCGAACCACTTGGCTGGAGCAGTGCATGCCACCGAACATTGAGTGTACGGCGCCGAATTCAATCACCTGCACGGAGCCGTGGAACTGCGGGCAGCGCACGATCTGGCGCGCCGCAGCCGCGTGACTGGTGAGCAGCGTGCTGTCGCCCAGGTTCAGCACGTTGCAGGCGTAATCCAGCTGCGCCTCCCGGCTGATCTCGATGATGTGGAACCCCTTTTCCTTGAGGTAGCGCGCAAACTCAACACCCTGGCGCTTTAGCACGTACCGAGTCAGCACCGGCGCCTCGTCGGTCACCCCGCCCTCCTCTGCCGGCGCGTAGCCAGTCGGGCCATTCACTCGCTGGTACTCGTCCACCAGTCTTTTATGAGGACTGTTGTCGCCGATGGTGTCTTCCGCGAGAAGCACGCAGTTGTCGGAGATGACGTTGAACACGCAGTCCAGATGCATGCGCGCCTGGTCACACTCCAGTTCGTCGCGCACAACAGCCACGCAGTGCGTGCCCACCAGGTCACGCTGCATGAGCATGTGGGCAGCCTCGCGGTTGCTTCGGATGCCGATGCCCACGAAACAGAGCTCCGGGCCGGCTGGGAAGAAGTCGCCGCCCTCTAAGTATCCAGGGGCTGTGATTGCGCCGATGACGGGGAGCCCGATTTTGCGGAAGCAAAACTCGAGGAGCTCAACCTCGCGCGTGCGCTGCACGGAGCGCAGCCGCGCCAGCACGATGCCCTTGCTGGTGGTCACCTGTTGGTCGCGCGTGAACTGCGCGTTGGTGAGCGGCTCGAACAGGTAACGAGCAGTGAAGCCGGTGTCTCGAAAGCTCGGCAGCACTTGCACGGTAGGCCCGCAGAGCACCACATCCACCAGCTGCTCAGCAGACATGCCCTCAATCACTGCCCTCTTGTACTCATCTCCGATGTAGAAGCGGTCCGCGGGAGAAATAAGCAGCTCGTCGCACGCCGGGTCCAGCGCGTAGGCGAGCCTGGTTGCCGCCAAGTCCTCCAGCTCCACCCGCGAGCGCACAGACGCCTCGGTGTCGTACAAGAGAATCTCACGCACCGTCAGGCAGCGCACTCCGTTGGCACGCAGCGCAGCGCGGAAAGCCTCGTGCTGCGCCGTACAAAAACGCATGTTCACCGGCCGCTCGTACAGCGAGCCGGCTGGGTGCAGCGCCCCCATGATGTTGGAGTGCATGTCGGGCTCACAGACAATGACAACCTCAGCTCGGTCGTTCTCGTGCACTTGGCCAGAGATGAAGTCACCGCTGCTGAAAGGGGCGGAACGCTGACGCGGTGCCGAGAGGCGTGAGTGCGCGCCACATCACCATCAGAGCACGAGGAATATTGGCGCACCTTGAGCAGCGAGGCAGCTGGTGGCTCCGGTGCTTCGCGGCGAGCTGCTGCCAGCGCGAAGGAGAGCGACTTTGCGTCCACTCCGGAGAGTGACAGCGAGCGACGCCGCATGTCCTCTTCCGCCAAACGCTCTTCGCACGCCTCGACAGCCTCAGCCACAGCAGCCACGTCAGACATACTCCCCATAGTGCGCAGGCTGAGGGACTCCATCGCGCAAAACACGAGGGCGCCGCAACTGGTATTCTTGCACCACCTACCAACTCGCACGGTGTTGTACGGTTGTACGACGGCACGGCGAGTCTCAGCATCAAAGCCTCCGCTCCATGTGTCGCCCTTGGACGCGCCAGGCGGAGGGGTTTCCGGCCATGCGTCCGGTTGCACAAAAACCAGGCAAGGCGGCTGCGCCGGCCTCTGTGCCCTGCGCTCGCGCCCGCTGGGAGGCGTCGCTCGTCGCGCTGGTCAGCTGTGCAGTGGTGCACGCTCTGTGGGTGGCGCACGCGCGCTTGCGGCCCCAGGTGCGCCCTGCGAGACGCCGGCGCTGTCAATGAGCGCTGAGGCGAACGACTCGCAGGCGGTGCTGCTGGGCTTGCTCACACTCTCTGCGCTGGTAGTGGAACAGCTGGGTCTGGTGCGCGCGGAGTCGTCCTTGTCCTGCGTGCCTGCGCGCTCACGACGCCTCGACAGGCGACGTCATCTCTCGCCGCCTTCACGCCTCGCCCCGGCGCGCCCCCGGGCCTGCCTCTGGGCGCCCTTGCGCTGCCATGGTGCTTTGCAGCGTTGCTGGCGAGCGACAGCGGCGCGGGGCCGCACGCTTCGAACGCTGCACAAGGTGCCTTTTCACTCACAGCAGCCGCCTCAGCCGCCTCGCTTGCCGCGCTCACAGCCACGGCCCGCCCGAGCGCACTGGCAGCTCTGGCGGGCGCGGCGGGCGCCTGCTGCGTGTGCTGGACCTCCGGAGGCGTTCTGCTGGCCGCGTGCGCGGTGTGCGCGCTCCACCTGGCCCTCCTGCGCGCCCTGCCCCGCACCTTCACGCCAGGCGAGGCGCTGCTGGCCGCGCATGCGTTGGGCGTCGCGTGCGCGGCCGCCTGCGCCTACCGCGCAGGCGCAGCGAGGGAAGAGGAGTCCCCATCAGACGCCGCTGCTCTCGCTGTCACTCTTACCGCGCTCGCAGCCGCCACGCTCGCCGCTCCGCTCCTGCGGGCACGCAGACGCGCGGCAGCCGCGATGAGCTGCTCAGTAGCGTGCGCCCTGGGATACGCCTGGTTAAGCGCTCGCCTGCCCAGCTCCCCCATCCTCTTCCTCTTCGCCTTCTTCTCTGCCGCGCCGCGACGCCGCGCCGCACTGCTCGTGCTCTGGGCAGCAGTCGCATGCGCGCCGCTGCGACAGCTGCACGCCGCCGCCGCTGCGCGCAAGCAGCCCTGCATCTTGTTGCGCAAGGTTTTCCACGTCATGGCCCTCGCAGCCTTCGCGCCCGCGGCGGCGCTGGACCCAGAGCTGCTGCGTCTGGGCGCAGCCGCGGCATTTGCCGTCCTTGTTGCCGCCGAGGCTGCGCGGGTGGGCGGGGCGGGGCGCCTGGGCGCCGCAGTGGGCCGCATGTTCGCGCCATTTGCGGACGAGCGTGACGCGGGCGCGTTGGTGCTCTCGCCCTTCTCGCTGCTCCTCGGCATGGCTGCGCCGCTCTGGCTAGCGCCGCGCCAAAGCGCTGGCGACGGAGCTGGCGGCGCGCAGGGCCTGCCGCTGGCCGGATGGGCGGGCATCCTGTCGCTTGGGGTTGGGGATGCGGTGGCCGCGGGGGTGGGGGCTGCGTACGGACGCACACGGCTCATCTCCGGGTGGCCCAAAACCTGGAAGGGCACCGTCGCGGGAGGGACCGCCACTCTGCTGGTGGCGGCGCTGGCGGCTCCACTGACGCACACAAGGGTGAGCGGAGGGGTGGTGGGCGCCACGGCGGTGGCTGCAGCTTTAGAGGCGCTCACGGGGCAGTCGGACAATGCCTTTGTGCCGCTCGCATACTTCGCGCTGCTGCGCATCGCAGGCGCGTGAACTCATAGATCAACACGCATGTCAGCAGTCCAGATGAGCTGCTGTTTACACATATACTACTACACCCTCGGTGAGCTCGTGCTGGATGGACGATGGTTTCCCTGGCGTGCCTGCTGACCTGGTGAGCGCAGTGCGCGCGGCGCTGAGCGAGCCTGGCGCGTCGCGCGGCAGTGCAGACGCTCTGGTTGAGCTGCCGGTGTCTGGCGGCGTCTTCGCTAGCCGAGCTCTGCCTCGGGGCACCGTGCTTCTGTACCTTAACGATCGCTGCTTCACGCGCCGCACGCTGGGCGAGGAGAGCGAGGGTGTATGGCGCTACGCCGAGGCGGTTGTGCACGGAGGCGAGGTTGGCTCAGACGCCCGCTGGGCACTGCCTTGTGAATCAATAGCACTGTTGCGCCACACAGAGGCGCCGCCCAACGTGTCGGTGGTGGCTTCGCCTGAGCGCTGCGCTGTGGTGGTGTTAAGCCCTCTGACACCCGGCGCTGAGGCGAGAAGAGATGTCGCACCCGGCTCACGGACCACCGCCAGAGCCGCCTGCCTGCTCGCGCTGCTGCCTCCCGAGCGCTGGGCGAACCCTGGTGAGCGCGAGTCGCTCGCGTCCGCCTACGAGCTCGATACGTCGACCCCCGCAGAGCCGCCACTCCCCCGGCTGTCAGCACCGGAGCCTCCGCAGACAACGCTGCGCACGCCCGATGTGCCACTCACGCTCTTCACGGACTACCCCACCTTGGCGCAGCACTTGCGAGACCCACGGTTCCAACTGGCGCCTGAGCCGTGTGGCCTGGACGCGCTTTGGACGATGCAGCCGCTGCGAGACTTCCAATCGTTGCCTTCTGGCCTGCTGGTGAACCAGTTCCCGTATGAGGGATGCCTGGTGCGGAAGGACCTCCTGGGACCCATCACCAGCCGGTTGGCGCCCAGTGCGGCCTCCGGCCAGTACGGCTTCCCTGAGTGGATGCCTGCCACATATGATCTGAGAACGCAAGCGCACCGTTGGCGCGCGCACCACGAGGCATTGCTTGCCTCCGGAGAGCCTGTGACGTGGATCGTGAAGCGGGCCACGGGCACTCATAGCCTCGACTGCGCTGTCACGGACATCGCCGCATGTGTTGCCAGGCACGCTCTGGCGGGCGACTGCGACCGAGTGGTGCAGCGCTACATCTGCCAGCCTGCGTGCCTCTCCTGGCGCAAGTTCGACCTGCGCGTCTATGTGGCAGTGCGGAGCTTTTTGCCGCTTCATGCTGCGATGGACGTGCGATACTACGCGCGCTGTGCGAGCGCACCCTTCAGCATGGACGCCTCCACGCTCTCCTCCTTCGACACGCACTTCACGGTGAGCTGGTACGACGGGCGCACCGCGCCGCCTGATGCGCTGCTGAGCGCGTCGCAGCTGAGGGAGGCCGCCGCCGCGGCTGGCTGGGACTGGGCGGCGGCGGAGGGGCGCCTGAGAGGGGCGCTGCGCGAGCTGCTCCACACGGCTGGCACCGCCTTCGTGGGCGTGCAGCCGGACAGCCGCGCGCTGTACGGCGTGGACGTCATGTTCACGGAGACGCTGCAGCCCCGCATCTTGGAGGTGAACTTCTGCGGGGACCTGGCCACGCTGCTGCATCGCGTGCCGGGCGGCGCGGAGGAGTTCGTGGATGATGTGGTGGCATATCTGCTGCTGGGCGAGGAGAGGGCGGCGCTGCGAGCGTTGTGAAGGCGCGGGCTAACTACGTGGACCAGCACGGAAGCACTGGTACCGAAGAGCGGAAGATCAGGTGAAAGGTGCCCTTGGTTGGTGATGTTGCCGTCCATGACGTGGACCTTTCGGAAGACAAGCAGACCCGGTTGAGGTTAGCCACATCCTGGGCGGATCTGGTTGGGCGACAGATGCCCTGACGGGCGGGACAACCTCAACTGGGTATGCTCGTCTTCCTCAACAACCCCAGCATGGACGGCGAGCAGACAACTAAGGGCACCTTCCACGTGCTCTTCCGCGCTGGTGGCACCTGTGCTTCCGTACTTCTCCAGGTAGCGGTTGTAAACGCTAGCAGTGCGTGGCAGCAGCGGTTGCCTGGCTCCGCAACGCCGGAAGGGGACTAGAGGACTCTACATAGTTAGCTTCTTGAGCTTGTTTGCTTGACGGCCAAACAAGTTCGAGAAGCTCGCTATGTAGTCCCGCTTCTCGCGTTGCCTTCGGAGTTTTTCCCGGGCTTGCTCTTACGCCTGCGGCTGGGTGGGTGAGTCATCGCGGTTGCGTGTTGTTCAACCTAGTAAGTAGAACAAGCCTACTTTCCTTCGCCCCGCCGTCTCCGTGCAGTCGCGTCCCTCGAAAACCGCAGCATGGTGCTCGCCGTGCAGTCCATGCGCGGCGCTGAGCTGAAAACGCCGCCGATGCTCGCAAGGCCGCCGCCCCAGCCTCGCTGCGACTGCGACTCGCAGCCCGCGTCGCCCACACGCTGCTGGGAGCTGCCGGAAGCGGAGGCGCTGTCGCTGGCGCGGTCGCTGTTCCCCAGCGGCGACGAAGCGACAGGCGTCTCTCCGGCTCTGTCGCAGGAGGACGCCTGGCTGAGTGCCGCGCTGTGGCCTCTGGAGTCTCTGGGACTGGTGCGTGGCGGTGGGACCGCTCTGGCGCGCGCGCGTGGAGCCTGCCTGGCGTGAAACGCTGGCCGTGCGCCCTTTCGCCTCTTGACGCCCACTGTCGCTCACCTCTTCGCTGGCCCCACCCCAGGTGTCGCCGCCGCGCGCCTCTCTGTTCGAAACTTCCGCGCCAAGCTCGCCGGAGGTGCGTGGCGTCACCAGGCAGCACGGGCCGCGGCCAGGGGGGGACGCCTTCCGAGAGCGCTTTCCGTTGCCTTCCACTCTCTTCGCTCACGCACGCACACCCCCCGCGCCACCGCAGGCTTGGGAGGACCTGAGCGCCGCGCCCAGCCCGTGGCTGCACCCCCGTGGCGAGCACGACGAGACCAAGGAGGACACCAAGGAGGAGGTGCCCACATCCACCGAAGAGGCACCCCGCCGCGCTGCCGCCGCAGCCGCAGCCGCAGCCGCAGCCGCCGCGCGCCACAGGTCGGACTGGCTGGCTGGCGCCGCAGCGCAGGCGGCGTGCGAGGCGCAGCGCGCCATGGAGGCGCTCGCCAACGCTAACGTGCCCTGCCCACCCGCGCTGCCTTCGCCCCACGACACGCGCAGCCGCCGCCCCCCCTGTGCCGCGCCCATCGCCGCGCCGCGCCGCCCGCTGGCTGCGCTGCGGGCGCAGGAGAACGAGAGCGAGGCGGGGCCCGCCGCGCGCCGCGACGTCCACAAGCGCGCCGGCGGCGCCTCTGCAGCCGCAGGCGCTTTGGAGGAGCCCGCAGCGCAGCAGGCGCCCCGCCGGGCTGACGGCGGCGGCGCCACCAAGCGCCAGCGCCGTCACAAGGTGCCCACCGACTTCACGACGGACCAGGCGCACGCGGCCGTAGACGCGCTGGGCAGCTGGGAGGACGTGCGCTCCAAGCGGCGCCACCGGCGTGGCTGCGGCGGCTGCGGCATCAAGAAGACGCCCCAGTGGAGGGCGGGACCTGCGGGCAACCAGACGCTCTGCAACGCGTGCGGCGTGCGCTGGCGTCATGACGTCACCGTCGCGGAGGCGGCGCTGCACGCGCATCCGGCGCTACAGCCGCGATGAGTGACGCAGCAAGACCGGCGAGAGCTACGAGGCTGCGACAACAAGGTCCAGCGGCTACGCTCTGCTTACCCTCCCTGCCCTGCCGTGCCCCCTTTTGCCCGCCTGGATAGCCCCGTAGAGACCAAAACTAGACAAACAGAAGACGTATTGTGTGCAGCGCACCCGCTTTAATGACGCATAAATGGAGCACCAGGTGTGCTCAAGTCCAGTCGATCTCTCTGTGGTCTTCACCGCTCCGCCTCGTAGAACAGGATGTATCCGTCGCTGCTGGATGACGAGGGCAGGGGCAGGCTGGGCAGCGTGCCCGGCGGCGCCACCCCGAGCTCGGCAGCCGCCGCCCCGGGGTCGGGCGAAGGCGGCGCGCCCGGCTCGTCCGACCCGAAGAAAGTCTCCAACACAGTCTCCTCTACCACAGCCACCTCGTCATCGTCGAAGCACAGCCAGACGCCTCCGGACTTGACTATGCTCACGTAGTGTCCTGCGATGAGCCGAGTGAGAATCACAGCACCCGAACATCCACACAGCACGCGCCGTGGTTGGGGCCGCTGCCTACATGCACCACCACTGCGAAGAGGTTGTACGCCGACGCGCCAACCTGCAGGTCACGGGTCAGCGCTGGGCACTGCGCTCGGTCGCACAGTGCCGCTCGCACCGTGTCGTCATCTACCGTGTTACAGAGCTTCAACTCCTTGGGGAACTCAACTCTGTGGCCCAGCTTGGTGTGCCGCCCCTATAGGCACGAAGAGGTGAGACGCACGCATGCGGATGATGGTTCGCAAAGTGGCGCTGTGCGCACCAGCGCTTCGTTGTACTTGAATCGCTTCAGGTGTAGCGCCAGCACCGGGGGCGCGTGCTTGACTAGCATGCGTTTCTGTGCCTCCTGTAGCCCAGCGCACACGTCGCAGTGGAACTTGTCGGCAGCAGCGAGCGTCTCCACCGCGCTGAAGCCACGCAAACAAGTGGTGAGCGTGCTGTTGGGCGCGATCTCCAGGCTCAGGTCCAGGAAAGCCTCCTCGCGGTTGGTGGTCTGTGCGACACGGGGGCATAGCAGGGTGAGAGTGCGAGAGGGTGAGTGCACCGCAGTGCTGCACACCGTCTCACACCACAGGCAGCGTGTCTGGTTGGTCAGCGCCCCCTCGAAGACGTCATGCACCCAAGTGCGCACGGGCGGGCGGGGCGCGCCAGGCGGAGGAGGCGGCAACTTGTCGCGCTCCTGTTAGCGAGCGAGGCGAAGTGAGATAGAGCGCGCTGGCACACGGCGAGAGACGCGCTCGCGCTGCACACGCGCTTTTTCGCCCAGGATGCGCACGCTGCGTGTGCGGCATTGTGCACGTGCGTCCCTGCGCAAGCGCCAAGGCTAGGGCGGGCTTTTGCTCTCTCGCGCAGCCTTCACGCGCCTCCTTCTCCAGAATGTCGCAGCAGCTGTTGAGAAGGTAGTTGAGGAACTCGTGCGCGTCCTGGTGCATGTAGGAGCGGAAGAGCTCGTTGTCCTTCTTGAGGCGAGCGATGAAACGCTTGGGAGCAACCACGCCAGTGCGCTTTTTAGCGTTCGCAACCTGTGCGAATAGGTCGCCCAGCGCAGCCAGCAGCGTGTCCTCGTCCGTCGCCCGTGCGTGGTGCGCCAACACTTGTTCCCGGAAACGCCCGCAGGCGTACAGGGCCTGCAGCACGCTGTTGGCGTAGCACTGCGCACCGCGCAGTCAGCTGATGCTGCGCTGTGCTTGGCTGACACGAGAGCACACGCACCGTGTTGCCGAAATTCTCAAGGCCATAGTGGCGCTCCCCGTCTTCTGGGCCCAGCGCACGCTCAAGGGAGCGACTGCCGCCCGCGCCCATGCCTGCCTACCACTCTCGCACAGAGGCGCGGACGTGACGCATCAGAGGACGAGCAGAGGGCGCACACTCTTCGTACGACACGCATGGTGCGTTCATTGAACGTCGGTCGTTATTAGAACGGTCACGCGCTCAAGCCTATGTCATGCCACTCATAAGGTGCTGTGCAGCTGCTTTAAGTGCGTGCGAGCCCGCTCCGTGCTGGGATGCTGCATCCCCGAGTGGCGCTCATAGCTCCGCAGCGCCACAGTCCAGTGCTCCTTCGCGCCCGCTTTGTCGCCGCTGAGCTGCGCGGTGAGGCCCAGGTTGAAGCGCGTGTCGGCCGAAAAGGCATTTTCAGGGCCCCAAAGCTGCACTTCCAGTTCCAGACACGCACTCAGCTGCTCCGTCGCGCGCGCCCAGTCTCGCATGCGACCATACAGCGATCCCAGATCCCCGTGCGCAGCAGCCACCAAATGCAGCTGCTCTCGCCCCTTGGGATCCCTCGCGAGCCGGGTGAGCCTCAGCGCGCGCAGCATGAGCGCCTCAGCCTCCTGGTGCCTTCCCAAAGCAGAAGATAGCAGGTTCGCAAGCACCTGCACAGTGTGAGACAGCTCAGGCGATTCAGCGCCCAGCTCAGCCTCGCGCCACGCCAGCACCCGCGTCATCAGAGCGGCGCGGTCCGTGTCCTTGCCCAAGTGCCCGTAGAGCATGCCCAGCCGCTCCGCTGCATGCGCGCGAAGCTTGCTTGGCAGCGTCACATCGTCCGACAACGCAGCGTAGCCTGCGCCCATCTCAGACATCAGCCAAGAGGGCGACGGTGCCCAACTGTCTGGCTGTGCGCACAAGGCTGCAGCCATACCCGCGAAGAGTCGCAGCCGCACTTCATCCGCGTCGCCCATCAGGTGAATCACCGGCTGTGCGGCCACTGAGCTGAAGGTGCTATAGAAAGGCGGCTCCGAGTTGAATGACGTGGCAGGCAAGATGCGCGTGTGAGCCTGCACCTCCATCTCGTCGACCTCCCACAGCGCATCAAAAGTCCACTGGTCAGGCGCACCAATCCCCGCATCTGGATGGTCCCACCACGCTTGGAAGAAGGCATTTGACCAAGGGCTGGCGCGTACCAGCATGGTGCCGCTGTTCATGCGCGTGTTGGTTTCCATGTTCGCCTCCGCGCACACGACGAGCTGCACCGAGTTGTCCACGCTGTCCGTGAGAGCCTCCACGCGCCACTCGTGGTTCACAACAACCGCGTCCGCGTCCAGCCACAGGAGCCAGCCGGACTGCTGCGTGCGAAGCGCCTGGAGAAGCAGAGCAACCTTGCCGTACCGAGGGTCGTAGCGAGGCGGCAGAGCCACGTCACCTCGGATGAGGTAGCGGTAGCCTTGCCGGGAGGCCCACAGGGAGTTGACCGCTGCCGCCGGAGCGGCGTATCGCAACACGGCGCCCGCCACCTGCGTGACCACCAGCACGCTCCTCGGCAGGCTGCGAATGTCTACGACTGGTGCGTGAGGGACACACCGTGCGCGCTGCGCTTTGGGATGCGGCAGCAGCGGAAGAGAGGGGCGAGCAGCCGTGGTGTTTGCGCAGGCCAGCAGGCGGGCTGCGGGCGCGTGCAGCAGCGAGCAGCACGCCAGGCCGGGTGCGCCACGAGCCCACCGCGTCAGGGCCAGCACAGTGCCGCACAACAGCAGGAGCAGCGAGAGGCGACCCAGCAGCTCGAAATACGGAGCAGCCCCACCTCCACACAGAGCCTCGCGCAGGCGCAGCAACGTGCCGCGCCGTCGGCGCAGCTTGGGTGGCAATGTGGGCCCAGCAGGCGCAGCTTTTCGTTTACGCATGTTGCGCTCCTCAGGACAGCGTCACCGATCCGCTACTCGCCGTGGCATCACAGTGCTGCTGCGAAAACAGCCCAGCACAAAGGTGCAGCAGTAGGCTACGAGGGGAGCAGATGATGGAGAGTAGGTACCAAAGACCGACCGACGCAAAGAGCACAAAATCCAAGATGACAGGCGGACGAGCAGCAGACAAGCGCAAGCATGGCAGATTGACTAGGTATTGGCAAGCATGCGTGCAAGGTGGTCAGCAGCTCAGTAGTTTTGGCGCGTCTCCGCGACGGCGGAGCGGCAGATTGGGCACAGCGGCGGCGTGCCCAGCATGCGGAAGGCAGAGGCAGCGGTGGTGGCAGGGAAACAGCACGTGGGAGCGGGGCGCGTCCGGGCAGATGGAGCAGAGCTGCGACTCCAGCGCACGCACTCTCCATCGCTTTCTTCTCGCGCTCCAGCGCAGCTGTCTTTAGCTGCAGCGCCTCCAGCTGTCTGTGCAGCCGTGTTTCTCCGTCTTCTAGAGCAGGCGCGGGAGCGGGGATGGGCGCGGGAGGCGGCGGCATCTCGACGGGCAGTGGCACCGGCTCCAGGGGCTCTGGCGCCTCCGGCTCTGCCTGCTCCTCCGCATCGGACAGTGCGGGCTCCG
>Ga0208951_1000988_pt1 | contig 12836 bp, 17 predicted proteins | sample GreLakmeMI27MSRF_FD_187702 | JGI IMG/M metagenome (GOLD analysis project Ga0208951, IMG submission 187702) | Freshwater lentic microbial communities from great Laurentian Lakes, MI, USA - Great Lakes metaG MI27MSRF (SPAdes) | ecosystem: Environmental > Aquatic > Freshwater > Lake | place: Great... | reverse complement strand
TTGCCTTTGCTTCATTAATGCCCTCACGAAGTTCCAAAAATCGACGACTATTATCAACGTCTGAAATGAGATTGGCAAATTCGGGCAATTCAGAAATAGTTTTTACAACACAATGACTTGAAGAGGTCTTGTCTGGAAGACATGTAGGATAAACCTTTCCTAACGACATCGCATGTGGTGTAATAATTAGCATAAACAAAAATGCGAGGATATATTTCATAGTTTAATTATGCTTTGTTTTGCTATACTTGTTTAAACTAATTAAAAAAACTATTTCAATTTTAATTATACATACCATTTTTATTTAAAAATTGATTTATTATTATACTAACTTTGTTTATAGTATAATAATATGGACTTATCAAAATTAACTAAGTCAGAACTTTTAATAAAATGTCAAGAACTTGGAATTAAAAAATATAAATCTAAAAGTAAAGATGATTTAGTTAAATTGATAGAAAGTTTGTCTAATGAAAATAGCGAAGCATCCGTTAGCGAAGCATCCGTTAGCGAAGCATCCGTTAGCGAAGCATCCGTTAACAATAATATTGTTGCTACAACTATAAATGATCCTAGCATAACTATTGAAAATATGTGCGGTCTCGAATACTTAAAAACATTAGATCCCAACTCTATTGATTTAATATTAACAGACCCACCATATATTATATCTAAAACAAGTGGTCTAGATAAGCATTACAATAATGTTAAATATAATGAAGAAAACAATATTAATGAAGTTAAGACAGAAGAACAATGGATTAACTATAAAGAGCAAAATAATATTGAAGATGATTCACAAAAAGACAATTATATAAAATATGGTTCAATATATGGAAAAAAATATTGTGTGAAAACTGATTATGGAAATTGGGATAGTGATTTTACTTTGACTATTTTAGAAAAATTCATTGAACATTATTATAAAGTATTAAAAAAAGGAGGAACATTAATAATGTTCTTTGACTTATGGAAAATCACAAACCTAAAAGATTTGCTAGAAAAATATAACTTCAAACAAATCAGATTTATTGAATGGATTAAAACAAATCCACAACCAAGAAATAGTAAAGTAAATTATTTAACAAATTGTAGAGAGATTGCACTATTAGGTGTTAAAGATGGTTGTCCAACATTCAATAGTGCGTATGACAACGGAATATATCATTATCCATTACAAGGCGGAAAAAATAGGTTTCATCCTACACAAAAAAGTTTGGCGCTGTTTGAAGAACTCGTGAAAAAACATTCGAAAGAAGGCGACATAGTATTAGATACATTTATGGGGTCAGGAACTACAGCACTAGCATGTAAAAACACTAAGCGCAATTTTAAAGGATGCGAAATTAGTAAAACATATTATGATAAAATAGTACCACTCTTATAATCATACTTACAAATTGTTAATTGTAAAATGTTGTTCAAACAATGTAAGCAATTTTTCAAAACACCAGCGAAATTTAATACAATCACGTTTATTATGAACTTGAAATTCACCAATAGTTATTCCATCTATGCTAATAGACGAACTTTCATTCCATAATTTATTTTTTACATTATGACTAAATTTAATAGCATAATTTGACCAAGTTATATGCTCTTTTAATACTATAAATGCCAATAAATTTTTATGTTTATTATAATAGAGTATTGGACAGTCAAAAGTATGCGCACTATAGACTTGTAATAAATTAGCAATATTATTTATAATATATAATTTAATTTGCTCTAAACTAGTAATTGGATCTAGTGCGAAAAATTCACAAAACTTCTTGCGTGAGGGTTGCCCTATAACTTGCGGACAAACTTTTCCATCTTTTTTGGTTGTTTTAGCACTTAAATGGATTATAGAATCATTTATACATTCAAAATCATATTTATTTCCACGACTAGCACAATGTTTAATAGCATAAGGAAACACATTTTTCAAATTAGTAAGTTTGTTTTTGAGAGAATGGGCATGTTCTAAACTATATTTGTAATTTCCATCATAGGGTGTATCATAATATAAACATATTGCCATTTCAAATATTTTACCTAAATCTTCAGTAAGCACTTTTTTTGTTGTTGCTGTTGTTGTCATAATTGATTATATAGGTTAATACTATTATTATAGTAATATTTATACTATAATCAATTTTATTTATACATAGTATTGTATTATTTAAAAATTGATTTATTATTATACTAGTTTTGTTTATAGTATAATAATATGAGCAAACCTAAAATTAGATATAATAATGAATTATTACAAAAATATTTTTTAGAAAACAATATTAATTCAACAACAGATTATAGTGATGTAAATCTTACTTGCAAATATATAATTAAAGAAAAATGTTTAGACTGCGATGTTTTATGTGAAAAAACTTTTAGAAGTTTCATAAATACTGGTTGTTATTGTAAAAAACATATTAACAAAACTAAAATTATAATACAATATACATATAAATTATTACAAAAATATTTTTTAGAAAACAATATTAATTCAACAACTGATTATAGTAAAGTAAATCTTACTTGTGAATATAGAATTAAAGAAAAATGTTTAGACTGCGATGTTTTATGTGAAAAAACTTTTAGAAGTTTCATAAATACTGGGTGTTATTGTAAAAAACATATGACACAAATTCGAATTACAAAAGCAAAAGCAACCAATATTATTAAATATGGTTTTGAATGTTCTTTACAATCAAAAAAAATACAAGATAAAATTAAAGCAACTAATTTAAAAAGATATGGTGCTGAAAATCCTTCACAATCAGAAGAAATTAAAAATAAAAGGAAGGCAACCTGTTTTAAAAATTATGGTGTCGAATATCCAGGACAATCACAAGAAGTAAAAATTAAAATGAGAGAGACTTGCTTAAAAAATCATGGAGTTGAAAATCCCAGTCAATCAGAAGAAGTAAGAAATAAAGCAAAAGCAACTTGTTTAAAAAACCATGGAGTTGAATATCCTACACAATCAGAAGAAGTAAGAAATAAAGGAAAAATTACAAATTTAGAAAGATTAGGTGTTGAATATCCTGGACAATCACAAGAAGTTAGAGATAAAAGTAAAGCGACATGTTTAGAACGATTTGGAGTTGAATATTCTTTTCAATCCGAAGAAGTAAAAGATAAAAGTAAAGAGACTTGTTTTAAAAATTATGGTGTTGAACATAGTTTTCAATCACAAGAAGTAAGAAATAAAGGTAAAGCAACTAATTTGGAAAAATATGGGGTTGAATATGCTTCACAATCAGAAGAAGTAAAAGATAAAATGAAAGCAACTAATTTAGAAAGATTAGGTGTTGAATATCCTGGACAATCACAAGAAGTAAAAATTAAAATTAAAGCAACCAATTTGGAAAAATATGGTTTTGAAAATCCTTTTCAATCAGAAGAGATTAAAGATAAATGTAAAGAAACTTGTTTAAAAAATCATGGGGTTGAATATTCTTTACAATCACAAGAAATAAGAGATAAATGTAAAGCAACCAATTTAGAAAGATTAGGTTTTGAAAATCCTTCACAATCAGAAGATATTAAAGATAAAAAGAAGGCGACATGTCTAAAAAATCATGGTGTCGAGCATCCAGCACAAAACGCAGAAATATCAGAAAAAGCGTCTAAAAATGCATACAAAGGATATGATTTTGTATTTCCATCAGGAAGAATTGAGAGAATACAAGGATATGAAAAATATATGCTAAATGATTTATTATTTAAAGAAAATATAAACGAAAATGATATTATAGTAAAGAGAACTGAAGTACCTATTATTTGGTATGAAGATGCTGATAGTAAAAAACATAGATATTTTGTAGATTGTTTTATTAAATCACAAAATAGATGTATTGAAACAAAATCAACATGGACTGCTGAAAATAATCAACATAATATTTATTTAAAGCAACAAGCAGTAAAAGATGCTGGTTATTTATGTGAGATTTGGATTTATGATTCAAAAGGAGAAATAGTAGAGAAAATATTATAAATTATTATGTCAAAAAAAATTGATTTATTATAAATTTTTTTTGATTGAAAGAGTAAAAATATGAGAATTAATACCCAAATTAATATTTTTAATATGAAGTTACATACTCCTGAATATTATATATTAATGCATAATATTATTGACTGCTCTATTAATTTGGTTCAAGCAAGATATATATTAGATAATAAGTATAGAGTGTTAAGTAAAGAAGCAGATGATATTGAACTACAAAGAATGTATAGATTATATAAACTTTTCCATGTATGTAAGCATTATAATAAATTAAATTCAAGTTTAAAAAAAATAGACAAGAATGAAGAACAAAGTGATATATCAGAATATAATGAAGATGAAGAAGATGATACAGACGAAGACGATGAAGATAAATACAAAGAAGAAATAGAGAAAAACTTACATGTAATTGAACGTCCTTCTATTCTCAGATTAATTACAAACCATAACTCTAATACTAGTCTTAATTGTGGAAGAAACTATGGTGTGCGATATGAAAGAATTTATTTGTAAATTTATTTATATATCAATTTTTAAAAATAAAATTGATATATAAAAGATGCTTAATAATTATAACATATTATAAGCATAATGCCTTTTACAAAAGCAACCAAGTTTCTATACAGCAAGACGCTATTTAATATGTTATTTTTAAATGAAGTGAGGCCTCTTGGGCGATGGAGTCAAGAACGTTGCGCTATTAAACTAAATAAGAAAATAGATTTGGCAAATGAAGACAACTGTGGTCCTTGTGGCGAATATATATTAACCAAATTAGATTTGACTAAGACAAAAACAAATAAGATTTCTAGTGTTAGTCCATATTTAATTGCCGAACATGAAGAACAAGAGCAAACAAAACATTAATTATTAAAATTACTTAGTAAATAATGCGCTCAATTTGATATGCGCCCCATTATAATATTTTTTCCTATATTCTCTCATAGTTTCATCTTTAATACGTGTAGTTTTAAAATAATTATATGTTTTATTTTCTTGTAATAATTCTATTATAAAATATAACGCATACATCCCACATTGTCCATCTCCGTATTGATGTGTGAAACCTTCATTGTTATCGGTTATTAATTTAATATTTAAATTATGTGCTTGATTTACTATTCTCTCAATTAAAACTTTGATTTGTTTTGGTGTTTTAGTTCCATTGCTATCAAAATAAAAAATAAATTTTTTATCCAAGTCTATAAATAGTGCTATCCAATGTTGTCCTGGTTTATTATGAGGATCAGTATTAAATATTACACCTATTTTACTAATTTTATTTTTTATATATTCCTCTAAATTAAAATTACATAATTGCTCCCATACACAAGTTGAAAATAATTCTTTAGAGTCAAAATCTATTGGTGATGGTCCAATAAACTTAAAATTCTTATTAGATTTTTCATATTGCTTCATTATTTTTATTATATCAACACTGGATAACCAAGTATTTGGTTTATTTGACCATGCTTCCGGAGAGAAAGGTTTAAATATTTCTTTTACTAATAAATCACTGTTATTAACTTTACTTAATTGAGTATTTTTTAACCAACATAATTCATCATAACATTGTTTATCTAATTTGTTCTTAAAAAACTCCCATATTTCTTTGCTATTATTTGTTACTATTTTATCACTATTATTAGCATTCCATACATTTTTAAATACTTGTAGGTTGCTTCTTGAATAGCAAGTGTAATCTTTTAATTCTGGATCTATATTTTTATTTTGATATGGCGAACATTTAAGTTTGTTAAATTTACGACTCATTTTATGTTTCTGCTTATACGAACGCATTTTTTGTGATGTTTTTGATACTAAACGCATTTTTTGTGATGTTTTTGATACTAAACGCTTTGTTTTAGTAAATTTTTTATGTTTGTTGTTTTTTACATTACTCATATTAATTATTGCTTTACTAATTAATATATAATTATATAAAAATTATTCCCTTTTTTGTGGAAGTATCTTCTTATTATATTTATTTGATTTTCTGACAACAAATAAATCTAAGTTCGATATTTTTTTTGAAGTATCAGTTGGACACATACAGTTAATTGTTTCGCTAGTTATATTAAAATCACTCACTATTTGATCATTTAAACTGCTATTTGAATAGTCTTTTAATTCGTCTTTTATTATGTTCTTCATTTTTTTTTCTTTTAAATGTAATATTAAGTTTAATACATACAATAAATAATATAATTTGTATTTTTCGCCTATATTATTATTTGTATTAGTAGTATTAGTCAATAGTTTTTCTAGAGTGGAAGTATTATATTTTAGTATTTGCTCTTTATATTCACCAATATTGTCTTCTAAATTATCAAATATTTCTTTTAATAAACTATTATTACTTAATAAATGTTCCAATTTATTTGTTTTTGTATGGTGAACTTGGTTTGTTAAATATAGTAAGTCTATGTTATTTATAAATGACTCAATAGGTTTAACTTCTTTAACTTCTTTAACTTCTTTAACTTCTTTAACTTCTTTAACTTCTTTAACTTCTTTAACTTCTTTGACTTCTAAATCTATAGCAACTACATTACATTGTTTGGATTTCTTATTTTTATTATTTTTCTTATTTTGTTCCATAGTTACTTAGTATTATAATAAACTTTATTTTAAATCTTTTAATTGAACTCGTGTTGAGTTATAAAATATTTCATTTCCAATTGAATTTGATATATTTGGATTAAAATCATTAAAACTTTCCTCTTTAAATAATAAATGTTCATCTAAGTTAGTATGGTGTGTTGAAAAATTAATAGTATTTTCATATAAATCGCTGTTAGTATTTGGAAGATAAGCAACTTGATCGGCTTTTTGTAAAGCAAAAAATTGATTTCTTAATGATGACTCTTTATCAATATTTGTAGCAAAACCGCGAAAATGTGGTTTTCTAGTTCCTGGGAAAAACGTATTGCTTACATCATATAATACATTACTATTAATAGGAACGGTTGCTTCAATCGGGTGATTATAAGTAGGCATTAAAGTATACTTTGTATTTACCGGTCTAAATGAAAAGTTAATTCCTAAATTATTGGATGGAAAATTTCTATTTGCTATTGAATTATTCATAATATTATGATCCTCAAAATTATGTAAAGTCACGTTATACAAATCATTGGTCATCGCCATTTTATTATATATTATAAATACTATATAAATTTATTATATTATTTATCTAATTTATCTTATTTATCTTATTTATCTTATTTATCTAATAAAAAAAATATTAAGAAATTTTTTTACATACTATAAATCTAACGCTTATATTCCTTTACAATATTATAATTCAAATAATTATAATGTTTTGAATTAGTATTATATGTTTTTTGGGTCTTATTATTATACATTGATCCTCTATATTTGCTCATATGAAAGCGGTTGTTTTCGCATTGTTGCTTCCTAAATTGCTTAAGTTTGTTTTTCTCTTGTGCTTTTAAGTCAAACATATTTGACATCGCATTATTAGTAGTAAGAATACTCATTAAAATAAATGCTGAAGTTGCCATTATAAACTTTTTATCTTTAAATAATAAAAAAATAACTAATCAATTTTTTTTATTATCTTTGAAACTTATATTCATGTTTTTACAAAACATAAACTATATTTACATTATAATTTGAAACATCATTTTTTCTAAAAGCATTTTGGCGAACAAGCGGCGGTGGTTTTTTGTTTTGATGATTATAATAATTATATAATGAATTACTAATGTAATTTATAAGGTTAAATACTTTAACCATAATAATATTGTTATTATTATTATTCATCTTTAATATTCTATAAAATAAATATTGTTTGTTAAAGCAAATCAATTTTTTTTAACATGACATATTATTTACTTCGCATCAGAAAGATATGTGGTATCGTTATTAAACCACGTCATTTTAATAGTGTCAATATTGGTTTTTATAATTTTATATGCTGTGCTTAAAGCATACAAACTAATTAATTTATAATATTCTTTATTTTGGATCCAACTAATAACTTCATAATAATTACTATAACAATATGATATATTTATAATGCTAGGTATAAAATTATGAATTTCTTTAAGTCCAATAGTTTCTAATTCTCTCCAAAACACATTTCTCCCAAATAATTCATAATTATATTTATCTAAAATATAATCATCCATAGTTTCATAACAATCAATCGGATAATTATATAAATTTAAGTATTTTGTAATGTTCTCACTATTCATAATAATTTGCTTTATGGTTTTATTCATTTTGTCAATTAAGTCTTCATCTACAATCATATTGTTGTTTTTCTTAGCGTTTAATAATATAAACTACTCAATTTTTCTTCATAATCTTTTTTATTGTGTCTTATTAATTTATTATTAATTTCTAATATACATTCGCTCGTTGATGTTATAAATAAATCAGGAATAAATGAATGGATTAGCGCTTTAAAACAAGATATAAATAATATAAAAGCATAATTTAAAGACACGCGCATATGTTCAAAATAATCCATATTCATTTCTCTCAAATGTTTAAATTCTAAGAACATAATATATAAAATAATTATATTTTATATTTTATATTTTATATTTTATATTTTATATTTTATATTTTATATATGGTAAAATTGAATTAAAAATATATTAACAAATTAATACAAATAATAAAAGTATGAATAAAAGTATGAATAAAAGTATGAATAAAAGTATGACAAATACTATAAATAATGAAGACACTACACTATTAGTTAATACTAAAAAAAAAAATACAAACAAACAAATACTGGGTCAATTTTACACAACTCATCACGAATATATTTTACAAAATATGAAAATTCCTGATTATATAATTAACATCATAGAACCATTCGCGGGAAATGGTGATCTAATTAGTTTTATAGAAAAAGAACAAGGCTCCAATAATGTTAAATATAATATTGAGTGTTATGATATAGAACCTACTAAAAGTTTCATTATAAAACAAGATACTATAAAACACCCACCTAATTACAATAACAAATATTTAATAACAAACCCACCATATTTAGCAAGAAATAAATGTACGAATAAATTATTGTTTGATAAATATGACGTAAATGATTTGTATAAATGCGTAATTAAAGAAATTTTAACAAATGTTTGCTTAGGTGGAATATTTATAATTCCATTAAATTTCTGGTCATCAATACGTAATTCCGATATTAACTTAAGGCAAGCATTTTTAGAAAAATATAATGTGCTATTATTAAATATTTTTGAAGAACAAGTTTTTGATGATACAACTTACACTATTTGCTCTTTTCAATTTGAATTGAAATTGAAATTGAAATTGAAAGAAAATAATAATAATGAAAATACTAATAATGAAAATACTAATATATTAAATATTATTGTATATCCATCCAAAACTATTATACAAACAGAATTAAACAGCACAAATAATTTTATGATTGGTGGTGCTATATACAATTTAAAATTAAAAAATAATTATAAAATTACACGTTTAACAAACAAAAATATTGATAAATGTAATACTAATATTTTAGTAAAATGTATTGATGATAATATTAAATCACAAATTGGACTGTCATTTGTTGAAACCAAAGATATATACGTAGATAGAACACCAAACCAAACAGCAAGAACATATGCTAGTTTAATAATTGAACCCAAAATAGATATAATTAAACAACAACAATTAGTAATAAAATTCAATAACTATTTAGAGGAACATAGAAAAAAATATAATTCATTGTTTTTAACCAATTACAGAGAGAGTAAAGATATTGCCAGAAAACGAATATCATTTGACTTGGTATATGCTATTACTGAATATATATTAGATAATTTTGATACATTAGCATAAACTAACCATTTATACAATTAATGATGCGCTTTTTTTTTGGAAATCATATAAACTACCAATAAATACATATTTTTGAATATGCTTGTATTGTTCTTTATTTAATAAATACAGAAATTTATCCATATTATGAAAACATTCGTCTCCATCTAAAATATTTATGAAGTATGTATTAGTATTAGTATTGAATTTTATTAAATACTCCATTTGACATTTAATAAAATGATATACTTCTCTCAAACTCCTTGTTTGTGCTCCACCCGCGTCGCATACAAATTTAAGATTATAATAATATTTATTGGTATCTTTAATTAACAATCCATCAAAATTTTCTGTATATTCATAACCATCACTATTTTTCATTGGACGACTAGTACTAGTAATTCCATAAGTTTCCATATTAATTCTATCATGTGTCTTCTTTAAAATAGTTCCTGTAATTTTTTCAATTAACGCAATTTGATATTTTTCACATTCATTTGATTTTCCGCCTTTATACCATGATCTAGCTTTGCGCCACGCTTTTGTTTGATAATATGATTGCGGAATTAAAATACATTTTCTTTTCAAAAATACGCGCACATATTTTTGAATAGTTATAATTTGACTAATATATTTGTCATAGTTAATTGTTTGGTTCATTGCTAATATTAGTTAATATTTGTAATAATTTATATGAATATGACATATCAATTTTTTTACTTACATAATTATTTTTTCAATACATTATGATATAACGTATAACTTGAAAATAATAATAATATTATTATTATTACGTTTCTCCTTGATACATCATATGGCCAATATGGTAAGAAATATATTATTGCTAATGCTATTAGTCCAAATATGTATATAATGTTATTGTATATAAAGTATTTTTTTACATTTAATAATGGATAAAAACTAACACTATGGATTAGTGCTCCCAAAATAAAAATACCTAACAACTTTTCTTTTATGCTTTTATAAAAAGAATCAATAGTTCCAACTATTCCAATTAATAAGAAAATTAAACTTACATATTTAATATAATTATTAAAATAAAATATTAATAAAAAAACAATAGGAAGTAAAATCCAACTTAATTCACGATTAAATACTTTATAATGATAATAATATAAATTATTATTTTTGAATGTTATCTCTTTGAATGAAGTGTTCATTGTTTAATATATAAAATATTATATATTAAATATTAAATATAAAATATTATAGAATTTAGGAATTATATTTTTATATTGTTATATTATATATAATGAGATTTAGAAAACATACATTATACAAGAAGCGTAAAACACGTATAATGCGTAAAACACGTATAATGCGTAAAACACGTATAATGCGTAATAAAAGAATTAAGACACGTAGAAAAATGAGACATTATATGGGGGGGGAGGGTGCGGATAACACTACTCTCAAAATTGATCCATTGAGAGCATCTTATAAGAATGTGCTAAAATCAACATTAGAGAATAATGTACCTGACACGAAAAAAAGATTATCCGAATATGAAGAGAGTCGGCGAGGGCGTTTAGATACCACAAAACATATAGGTACACTATTAAGAGACATGAAAACCGATATAAGGGAAATACAAAATTACAATAAGGATGAAGAAAAAGAAAATGAAAAAATATATATAAATGAATTGGAAGAATTTAATAGTAAAATTAGTAGGATTGAATTAGATTACTTTGTATCTGACGCACGAGAACACATATCCCTATATGACAAGGATCGTCCATCGGTTTTAGAGGAAATGCAAATCGCAAGCCAGGAACTCCCTGGTCTTGAAAGGGATTTAGAAACAAAAACAACGCAGTTGGAAGAATTAGAGAGTGCTGGCAGGAATAAAAGTTTAACACAAAAATTTATTGGTACATTCTCGAGTGGGGATAAAAAAAATTTAGCAGCTAGGCGAGATGAGATAGACGCTCTCGCAAAGGAAATATCTATAAACAAAAATATGGAAGACAAGGATTCACAAAATAGATTAAAAGTAGAAAGAAAGTTGAAATCCACTATAAACTCAATAAACACTTACAATTCTACGAATACAGGAAATGAAGTATATAAAGATGAATTGGCAGAATTTAAGAGTAAAATAGATGAGTTTGAAAAAGCAAGTGCTCTTGAGCATCCACAAGAAGAACATACATCGGGTGTGTTTTCTCCACGAGACGAAACCTTTAATTGATTAGTATTGGGTAATAAATAAATACAAAATATACATAAACTTAATATATGTTAAAGCATATTAAAGCATAAAATATATGTTTTATTTAAGAAGACTATGAATATTGACTTATTACAACAAGCACTTGAAAACGATGATAATTTAAATATTATAAATACAAATATTCAAGAAATAAAGCGCAAGAAAAATGAGATCTTACAAGAACTTGGATTAAAACGAGAAGATTTAAAAAGTTATCACAAAAAATTAAATGGTTATATGTATATAGATAATATAAAAGATTTAAAATATGGGCGAAATTTAAGATGGATAAATTTAAATAAAATAGATGCTATTAAAATAACAAATGGAGCGCTATTGTGTGATATTAAAATACACGACAAAGGATTAGCGCTAGTATTAAAAGGTTATAATCATAATTATATTACGCTATATTTAAATGAAAATATAATATTTCAAAAATTAAATGCCGAAGAAGAAATAATCCTTAAAGCAGTAAATTATTTACATAAACAAAGTTGATAGTTGTATAAAAAATTGATTGCGTTTTTATAAAATATTAATCTCTCATATTTTTATGCTTTGTATATTATAATTATAAATGATTTGCCAATTGCCTAATGAAATTATTGAAATTATTATTAATAATTTGACTAATTATCAAGATGTTATAAATATGAAATTGTCTTCTTTAGTATTATCTCAAGTGATTACTAGATTTACGATTGCTAAACGCACGCTAGCAAAAAACTTTAAAAAATTTACTAAGCGACGATTTTGTGTAAATGTATGTTG
>Ga0208951_1000987_pt1 | contig 12844 bp, 10 predicted proteins | sample GreLakmeMI27MSRF_FD_187702 | JGI IMG/M metagenome (GOLD analysis project Ga0208951, IMG submission 187702) | Freshwater lentic microbial communities from great Laurentian Lakes, MI, USA - Great Lakes metaG MI27MSRF (SPAdes) | ecosystem: Environmental > Aquatic > Freshwater > Lake | place: Great... | reverse complement strand
GGGACTCGCAACCGCTGGCCGCCAGCCCGCGCGGTTCAAGGATCAAGAAATGAGTGTTCGAGAGCTGTTCGCCCCGCGTTCTACCGCGTTAGTAGACCTCTAAATATAAGGCAACTTATAGCCGCCGAGCCGCAAAAACGCTTATAATAAGCTTATAATTGTCACGGATCCCATATTTGCCATCCCAGGTCATCATCATGGACGCGCTGAGACTCACTGCAGCGGTGGGCAGATTGGCGTCTCAACCTGCCGTTGCCCTGTTAGTCTTTGGTTTTAGACTTGAGACTCACACGTCCAGAAACGGCCTGCTCTCCTCAGGCCTTCTGGGCTGCGCCACAAAATCCACCATCTGCGCCTGTTCCGCGAGCGCCGCGGTGCGGCGCAGAAAGAGTCCGTGTCGGGGGTCGCCAGCGAACAGCTCTGCGCTGGGCCAGGTGGCTGCTCCGCGCGCGTGGCGCGCGCAGAACTGCGCCACAAGCGTGAGCATCTGCGCCAGGTGCTCGTCGTCCCTGTAGAGCCTGAACAGCGACATGCCCTTGGTGGCGGACTCGCAGGCGAGCAGCGCGCTGTGCGTGTCGCAGCACAGCATCTCCAGCTGCAGCTGCAGCACGTGGGAGGGCTGTACCGCGGCAGGCGGGCCGCGGTCTGACAACACGTAGGTGTGGGCCGCAGCCGCGCCCCTGCGCTTGCTGGGCTGTGAGGCGTTGTCGCGGAAGGGGCAGGCGTTTTTCACCTCCACCACCTCGCGCACATAGCCGCCCTCCGCGGCGGGGCTGCGCGGACACCACTGGCTGCCTGGCGGCCAGGCCAGCAGCGCGTCGGGCGAGGCACCCAGCGGCGGCAGCGCTGCGAGAACCTCCGGCGGCAGGCCCAGGCGCGCCAGGCGCGGGTCGTCGCCTCCCGCGTCCAGGGCACAGAGGCCCAGCTCGTGCAGCTGCGCGTCCGGGTAGGCGCACAGCAGCGCGAACAGCGTGCCGGGCTCCTGCGCGCTGCCCCACGCGCAGCGCACACCCGAGATGCCCCGCGACGCAGCGCTGGCGCACAGGCGCGCCTCCGCAGAGAGGAGCGACTGGAGGGGCTTCTTCCTGCGTCGGCGAGGGCGAGGAGCTGCTGCTGCTGCTGCTGCTGCCGCTGGCTGCGCCGCCGGCGGGGCGGCCTGAGTGGCGGCGCCAGCGGTGTGCTCCGCGTTGAAGGCGGCCACTGCGGCTGCGTTGAGCTCCTCCTCGCGCTCCACCGCCGCGGGGAAGCAGAGCGCGGGGGCGCTGAGCCGCCGCGCAGCGTCCACCGCGTGCGCTCGCGCAGCCGCTGAGCGCGGCAGGCCCAGGCGCCGCGCCGCGCCCGGCTCGCGCCCACCCACCGTGGCCAGCAGGCAGGAAGAGGTGAGCCGGCCGGCGTGCAACTCCCACCACAACGGGTCGGACTGGCGCACATAGGCGAAGCTGGCCGCGGAGCTCACCTGGACACGCTCCACGGGCGGCAGCGCAACGAAGCGGGCGTGGCGCCGCAGCTCATGCCAGCCCAGGGTTCGCCAGTACACGTTGGGCACGCTGCCCCACCACGTGCCGCGCTCCCTGCCGCCGCCGCACGCAGCAGCAGTGTCTGCCGGAGGCTCTTCCGCCGTCACAGCGTCCACGTCACCCACAGCCTCCACAAGTGCCGGTGCCGCACGCGCGCTGTCTGCGTCTGCGGAGTTGCGGCAGGGGTCTGGGCGCGGCGCGGAAACGGCACTGGCGCGCCCAGCACGCCGCGCGGGCACCGTAGTCCACCCGTGCCCGTCCATGGCGCTCACAGGCTTAGGAGCGTGCATACCACCGCATTCAGCCGCGAGCTCCTCCAGCTCCTGCGTCACGTGGGCAGTCTCTGCCGGGCTAACAGACGCGCCAACGCGGACACAGGGGGCACGGCTGGCCTCCGCATGAGGGACCCCTGCAGGTGGCCCTCACCCCTCAGCAACCTCACTCCTGCGCCCTTCTCCTCCGACGTCCGCCAGCATGTCCGACGACGAGGATGTTGAGTTATCTGAGGAGGGGTGGGAGGGCGAGGGTGGGTCGGAGGAGGACGAGGAGGAGTCGGCGGCGCGCGAGGAGCGTCGCAGGCAGCGCGCCGAGCCCAAGGGCACGCCCTTCGGCGCCGGCGGCGCCAAGTTCGCGGACGCGGTGGCGAAGCTGCTGGCGCCCAGCGCGGCGGAGCTGGAGGCTGAGGGAGAGGGGCCCACAACGCGGAAGAGAGCAGCCGCCGGGCCGCCGGCAGCTGCGCCGGCGCCCATCCTGGCGCGCAGCCGCACGGCCGCCACGCGGGCCGAGCAGGAGCGTGCAGAGCGTCTGCGTCTGAAGGCTGCGCGGCGACACAAGCGAGAGGTGCGTGCGCGAGAGCGTGCGCCGGCTGTGGCCTGAGCTCACGCGCCTGGGCTTGCCCCCCCTGCGCAGCTCAAAGCGGCGGGTCACGTGCCCCCTCCCGCACGCGGCGTGGACCCGGGCGCGGAGGCGCGGGAGCGTGCGCTGCTGGTGACTGCGACGCGGGGAGTGGTGCACCTGTTCAACGCGGTGGCACAGGCGCAGAAGGCGCGCCGCGAGGCGGACGCGGCGGGCGTCCGCGACGCCGCCGCCGTCGCGCCGCGCGCCTTCCTCACGGAGCTGCGCCGGGCGGCGGGCGTGGAGGCTGGCGCCGGGGCTGGCGCTGGGCAGGCTGGGGCTCGCGGCAGCAAGGCACCGGGCTGGGACGTCCTCTCTGAGGACTACGCCCGCGGCGGCGCGCACTCCAAGCTCAAGGCCTGGGACCGCGCCGGCAGCGCGCGCGGCGCGGCGGCCAGCTTGGAGGGCGAGGGCGAGGAAGCAAGCGACGACGACGCGGTGTGACACAGCGACACACCGCGGGCCCGAATCGTCCATGCGTCCTGCCGTTCCTCACGCAGCCCCCGTCAAAATGGCGTGCAGCAGCGCCTGTTTCGGGGGCGCCAGGTCCGCGAGCCGCTCTTCGGCCGTCAGCTGCCTCATCAACCACTCGTCGCCCACACAGCCCCGCACCGCCTGCACCGCCGCGCACGCCCGGGCCCGCAGCGCCACGGCGCGCACAGGGTCCGCGCAGGCGAGCTTCCAGGCGTTGAGATCCACCATGTTGGGCAGCGACTCGTCGCCACCGCCCCCGCGCCACGCCTCCACAGGCAGCGTGCCCTGCGCGCCCTCGTCGCCGTTCAGCAGCTTCAGGTCGTACAGCGCCTGCAGGAGGAGCGCCACCACAGCGGCGCAGCGACGCAAGATGCCGCCCGCCGCAGAGGCAACCGGCGCCTGCGACGTTGCGTCCGCGCCGGCGCCAGCCGCCGACGCCGCATCGATCAGCACGGAGCAGAGCGCTGCGGCGGACACGTGGCGGTCCTCCATGGCTGGTGAGGGGGCGAGGCCTCCGCCCTCCGCAAGCCTTGAGTTAGCGCCCGAAGACAGCAGCTCATCCATGGTGCGCAGCGAGCCCAGCTCTGCCCACACCGCGGTGACGTCCTCCGCCAGGCCGGGCGCGCTGGCGCAGAGCTCGCGCAGGGCGCTGGGCGCTTGCACGCACGCTCGCGCGAGCAGCTGCACGTACGACTTGGCCGCGCGGGCAGTCGGGATGAGCTCGGCGGCAGCCGCATCCTGCGCTGCTGCGCCGCCGTCGCCGCCCAGCATGAGCGCCAGGCGCGGGCAGACATCGCGCAAGGCCCCAGCCAGGTGCGGCAAAACCGCGGCGCCCGCCACTTGCAGGCTCATTTCGCACGCTGCGGAGGAAGCCAACAGCGCGTCTTCCGCGGAAGGCTCCGTGGCGAGCAGGGGGGGCGTGAGCGCTGCGACCATGTCCGCGCAGTGCTGCCGCGTCCAGTCGGCGCCGCCCACGAGTATGTAGCCCTGGCAGACGAGCACCAGCGGCGTGGAGGGATCACGGCGGAGGAGGTCCAGGAGGCGCGGGGTGAGGGCCAGCAGCGAGGGGTGCAAAGCGCCGGTGGAAGCGCGCAGCGCCGCAAGCCACAGCTGCACGCCGTCCTCCATGAGCGCGTCAAACGACGCAGATGTCGGGTCGGTCGAGAATGCCAGCATGGGGAACAGGATCCCTCCCACGCCCACGCCGCTTTCGTGCGCAAAGGCATCCGTGCCAAGGACGGTGACCAAGTGCGCCAGCGTGCCCAGCAGCGCCGCGTGCACGCGCGCAGCCGCGCCGGGCGTCCCGCCGCAGCGAGCCTCGACAGCCTGCCACACCGGCGGCAGCGCGGCAACGAGCGTGGGCGCATGGGGCGCGAGCCGCGCGCGCCCCAAAAGGTCGATCAGCATGGCGCACAGGCGCAGCACCGACGCGGTGGTCTCCGGCTCCGCCAGCGCGGGCAGAAGGCCGAGCGCGCGCGAGAGCGCGGGCAGGGCCCATGGCGCGACGGCATCGGAGGCTGCGGAGGCTGCGGCTGCTTCCACAGAGCGTGCCGTGTCGCGGGTGCGCGCCTCCGCGCCGCTGGACAGCGCGCGGCGGCGGGAGGCGAGCACGGCTGCGGATGCGTGGGAGGAGGCTGCGGATGCGAGGGAGCGCAGCGCGGCGGCGGCGTGCAGCGCTAGCAGCGGGTCGTCGGGCGACAGGTGAGGCAGCGCAGCCACTGCAGCCTCCTGCGCCCGCGCCTGCCCCTGTGCCGCGTCATCCGGGCGCTGCCCGCCGTCCGCGAGCTGCTTGGGCGCCACCAGCTCTTCGGCGAAGCGGCCGAGCAGCCAGAGCGCCCGCGCAGCCAGCAGGCGCCGCGGCAGCGAGTGCGCCGCCGCCTGCGCCTGCGCGTCGCCCCGCCGCGCCGCGTCCGCGCAGCCGGCGTGCTCCGCCAGCAGCGGCAGCAGCTCCGCGCGCGCCCAGGACCACACGTCCACCGTGCCAGCTGGCAGCTCCGGCGCCAGCACCCCCAGCGCGCGGTACACCCCGTCGCGGAAGAGCACCGACGCCGCGTCCTCCGCGCCGCAGCTCTGCTGCGCCTGCTGCGCCAGGCCGAGCACGATGGCGCTCACCTTCTGGCGGTCCCGCAGCGTCAGGCACAGCAGCAGCGTCTCAGCGCAGGGGCGCGCGGAGTCGCCCTCCGCGCCGGCGGCGGCGGGCTCCCCCTGCGCCAACAGCGCCTCAGGGTCGGAGCGCCACTCGTCCAGCTCGGCCGGCGTGGGCACCAGGTAGCGCTCAATCAGAGCCCGTACAAACGCGTCGCCCTCCAGCAGCGGAGCGATGGCGCAGCTCGCAGCCTCCACGGCAGCCTGCGCCTGCGCGTCCACCTCCGCCGGGGGAAGCGGCGGCGGCGCAATGAGGTCATCTGCAGGGATGAGCGGGGGGGGGCTGTCCGGCCTGTGTGGCCCCTGAGCCGCCCTGTAGCTGGTGCAGAGCAGCACGTTTGCGAGGAAGCGCGTGAGCGTGTGCGCGCGCTTGGGGTGGTCGATGAGCGCGTTTGGCGGCAGCTGCAGCATCGTGCTGGCAAAGACGAGCACGAAGGGCGCCAGGAAGGGCGCGAACTCCAGCGGGTGCACGTCCTGCGCGGCCGAGATGGTTTCCAGCAGCAGGCGCGAGTGCTTGTCCGCCAGCGGGTCCGCCAGCGAGTCACCCGCAGGGCGCTGCAGCGTGGCGAGCGCCTGCTCGAACAACGGCCGCACGGCCGGGTGCTGCAGCGACGGCAGCAGGCGTAGCAGGGGGCGCAGCGCGGCGAGGGCGCGCGAGGCGAGACGCAGGTCGACGGCGAGCAGCGCGGAGCGCCACAGTTCAGCTAGAGGGCTCAGCAGGTGCCCGGCCGAGCCGTGAGTCGCCTCCGCGTCCATGGCCGCTGCGGCGGCGCCGCTGGATGCGCGCGTGCCGGTGAGCGCGGTCAGGACGTGCTTGAGCGCCTTGAGCGCGCGAGCCTGCCGCTCTGGCTGGCCCCCGTCTCGCCCAGCCTCCAGCAGAGTTTCCAGCAGCTCCGGCCACCGCCGCGGCGCGTCGAAGCGCGCCACGTTAGACACCAGCAGCGCCGCGTGCAGTGCCACCGCGTGAGAGGGGTCGTGCAGCAGCAGCGAGAGCGCTGTTGCGCGCACAAAGGCTCGTTCGCCCTCCGGCACGCGCATCCACTCTCGGCTGGCCAGCGTCTTGCGCCATGTGCTGCCCACGCAGTTCTTGAGCGAGATGGTGGCCAGCAGGCGCGCCTCGTCGCCGACCTGCTGCGACGCTACTGTGGCCAACGAGGCGAGGAAGCCTGGCGCAGCGCTGCGCTCCCAACGGCTCAGCGTCTCGGTGGCGCGCCGCCGAGAATCGGCGTCCTCGCCCAGCGCGGCGCGCAGCGTTTCGAAGACCTCGCTCACGCCTGCGCAGGGCGAGCGAGGAAGAGTAAGGGCGCGCTGGCAGCTGGCCAAGGACGCGAGCAGCCACTGGCTGCCCCCGCCTACGCGACGCGACGAAGCAACGCACCCAAGGCTGTGCGCGGCAGCAACTGGGAGTCATCAAGGCGCAGAAAGGTGCCCATCAGCTGTGAGCTCGCTCCCTCGCTCTCCACGAAGGGCCGTCAGCTTGAGCAGGCGTGATACGCACAGCCTAGACAGAAGCAGCGAGCGAGCGTGAAGTGTCGGAGAAGTCGGACTGTACGACGCGCACCACCACGCGAACGAGCCAGCGCCAGCGCCAGTCGGACGTGCGCTCGTCGGGTAGCCCCGCTTTATTCGCTTCTATCGCGCCTCCGCTGCTCTATCCCCGCGTGGCTGAATGGGCGCCGTTGTAGCAGCTTGTATTGGTCGTGCGCGACAACAAAGCTGCGCGTGCTGAACACGCTTTGCTAAAATGGGCCTTGCCTGCTGGCCATCATGCTGCTTTGCCGCGGTGGCGCGCGCGTCAGTAACCCCGGCCTCGACCTCAGGTTGCAGTGGCGACAGCGGTCCTCCTGGCGTCGACTCGCCGCCTGCGTCCCCCTTGGTGGCATTGCCAACGTGTCCGTTGCGTGCACCAGCCTCGGACCGCCCCTCTGTGGACGGTGGCGCTCCCGGCTGTTCGACGCCTCACAGCCGCGCGAACAGTGCTCCGTCTGCGCTGCGTCAGAGCTTCGACGCAGCGCTGAGCTCTCTGAAGGACGTGCACCGCTATTGCCTGTGCCTGCCCCAGTTGCAGCTGCGCCACCCGGAGGCGTGCGGGCGCCCGCCGCGCCTCACGGGCTGCGTGGCGCTGGGGTGCGACTCTGCTGGGCGCAAGTGCGTGAACCAGTACGTGCGCGTGCGCACGCTCGCGCGCGGCTCTTACGGCAAGGTGGTGCTGCACACCAGCCGCAAGGACGGGCGCCCCTACGCGCTCAAGGTGCTCTCCAAGTCGGCGCTGGCGCGGCGCCACGTGAGCCGAGGGGTGAGCGCGCTGGCCGACGTCTACCAAGAGGCTGCGCTGCTGGGCCTGCTGGCGCACCCGCGCATCGTGCGCCTGCTGGAGGTGATGGACGACCCGGAGGAGGACCGGCTGTACCTGGTGCTGGAGGCGCTGGAGGGGCCCGTGTTCCAGGAAGGCGCTGCGGCGCTGTCGCAGCGACGCGCCGCGCAGGCGCTGCGTGACGTGGCACAGGCGCTGCAGCACTGCCACTGGCAGGGGGTGTGCCACGGAGACGTCAAGCCGGACAACCTGCTGGCGGCGCGAGACGGAAGCGTGAGGCTCATCGACTTCTCCGTCTCCCAGCTGCTGTCGCCCGCGGCGCAGACCCGGACGGAGGCGCTCGGCCCGGGTGACGCGCAGCATGCCGAGGGCAACAGCGCGCGCACGCCCGGCACGCCCGCCTACACTGCGCCTGAGTGCTGCACCCAGGGCGCATTCAGCGGCGAGGCCGCGGATGTCTGGGCGCTGGGATGCTCCCTGTTCACTATGCTCACAGGCGCCCCGCCGTTCGTGGGAGACACGCTTCTGGAGACCTACGAGCGCATTCGCAGTGACACGCTCGCCATTCCACCACACCTTCAAACCTCGGCCGTGGCGGGGCTCCTGCGCCGCATGCTGGACAAGGAGCCCGCCAGCAGAGCCACGCTGGAGGAGGTGCTGGCGCACCCCTGGCTGGCTGAGCAGTTGTTGGACTCAGACGCGCTTGGCGTAGGAGCAGATAGGTGACGATTTCGCGCACGCAATCAGTCCACCTCCTCGCAGCAGCGTTTAGAGGCCGTTAGGAAGGAATACGCGTGCGCCCACCTCCTCCGTCCTGCGCCTGCGCCAACAAAGATGGGCTCATCTTGCACCCCCCGCCGGCGCAATGCTGGCGCTGCGTGCGCCCGCGGATGGCGCCTTCTGTGCCGTTCGCGCGCCCGCGAGTCGCCGCAGCCGCGCGCGCAGCGTGACGGTCAGAGCTGCAGCGGAGGCTGAGGAGACTCCCGACTCCTCCTCGTTCGACGCGCGCGCTTTCCGCCGCGCGCTCGGCCAGAGCGAGAACTACAGCCGCAAGCACATGCGCGACGAGGAGGCTGCGGCTGCGATGGAGGCTGAGGGCGTGGGCGCGATATCGGCAGGCGAGCTGCAGCACCGAACTCGTTCCGAGTGCTGCCCAGCGCTTACAGCGCTCGCTCCTTCACAGGCGGTCTCATCGCGCAGATGAAGGCGTCCAACTACACGCACGTGCGCGGGGAGGTGACGCTGCAGCTGGCCAAGAGCTACGGCTTCTGCTGGGGCGTGGAGCGAGCGGTGCAGATGGCCTACGAGGCGCGCAAGCAGTACCCGACGGAGAAGATGTGGATCACCAACGAAATCATCCACAACCCGTCCGTCAACCAGGCGCGCCCTGCCCCGCAGTGCAAGCTCGCGCGCAAACCCTCTCGCGACTCGCTCTCGCACGCCTCACGCGCACGCGCCTCACTCACTCGCAACGCGCCACAGCGGCTGGCCGAGATGGGCGTCAACTTTATTGAGGAGAAGGCTGGCGAGAAGGACTTCAAGCCTGTGCGCTCGGGCGAGGTGGTCATCCTCCCCGCCTTTGGTGCCAGTGTGCACGAGATGAAGCTCCTCTCCGAGCGCAACGTGCAGATTGTGGATACCACCTGCCCCTGGGTCTCAAAGGCACGCCACAGCGCAGCAGAGCAGAGACGCAGGCGCACGCGCGCACAGCGCAGCGGTGCCTCTGACGCTGGCGCGTCTCTTGCGCAGGTGTGGAACGCTGTGGACACGCACGCGCGCAAGTCGCACACGAGCATCATCCACGGCCAGTGGAAGCACGAGGAGACAATAGCGACTGCGTCCTTTGCAACCGTCTACCTGGTGGTGAAGAACCTGAAGGAGGCCACCTTCGTGGCTGACTACATCGTCCGGGGCGTGAGTGGCAAGGCGGCCTTCCACGCCTTCTTCCACCCGCAGGCGATGAGCACGGGCTTTGACCCCGACCGGGACCTGGTGCGCGTTGGTATCGCCAACCAGACCACCATGCTCAAGGGGGAGACCGAGGCGATCGGCAAGCTATTCCAGAAGGCGATGATGGAGCGCTACGGAGTAAACAGCGTGAACGATCACTTCATGGTGCTCGACACAATCTGCGACGCCACCCAGGAGCGCCAGGACGCCATGTATGAGCTGGTGGCCGCCAAGCCGGACGTGATGCTGGTGGTTGGCGGGTTCAACAGCAGCAACACGAGCCACTTGCAGGAGATCAGCGAGGATGCGTCGGTGACCAGCTTCTGGATCGACACGGCGGAGCGGGTGGGGCCGGGCAACGTCATCCTGCACCGCACCGCGCACGGAGAGCTAGTGGAGACCAAGGATTGGCTGCCCGCTGGACGGGTGGTGATTGGCGTGACGTCAGGAGCCAGCACGCCCGACAAGGTGGTTGAGGACATACTGGACGTCGTGTTCGCCATCAAAGAGGGACGCAGCGTGCGCACAGCGGTGGCGGCTTAAGGCAACAAGCTTGTAACAGTGAGATTCACGGTAGAGCCTGCCTTAAGAGGGGCAGGGCCTGGCGCGCCTGCCTGCGCGATGACTCACATCCAAGGTCCAAGGCAGGCGAAACCAGGGTGTGGTTCGATTGTCCCTAGAGGCTCCCAGAGAGGATTTGCTCGCTCCCAGAATCCCAGAAAGCTGCACCCCGCCGCGCTCGCATTTCAGCCAGGCGCCATGGCCCGCATCGCCTTTGTGCCCCTGCTGCTCGCGGCGCTGCTGGCGCTTCTCAGCGTCGCTCCCTGCGCCGCCATCTTCTACCGTCCGTTCCGCCCCGCCTTCTGTGCGTCTCCCCGCTGGCTCCACGGCGCCGCACGCGGGAGCATGCGGCAGCATGGCGTCGCGCAGCACTGATGCCGCGCGTGCGATGCGCGCAGACGGCGGCGTGGTGCGCGTTGCCCCCTTCTCCCCATACTACAACCCCAACGTGGTGGTTGTCCGCGGGCGCAAGCTCCAGCAGACCGCCGACTGCAAGACCGTCGTGGAGCTGCTGGGCGAGACCGGCGATTTGTCCAAGCTGCGCAGCCTGCAGGCATCGATGTCCCCGAAGTTGACCGCTGAGCTCCAGTCGAAGGGGGGACAGAGCTTCACCCTGTTCGCGCCCAACAATGCCGCGTTCGACAAGCTCATGGCTGCGCTGACCCGCGAGAGCGGCAGCATGATGCCAGAGGATGTGCTCAAGAACGAGACAGCCATCACTGCCATCCTCTCCTACCACATCGTTCCCGGCGTCGCGGCACTGTCCAGCGACCTGAGCAACGGTCAGCAGCTTCCCACTGCACTGGGCTCCAAGGTGGCTCCTCTGAAGGTGAAGCTCGACGCCGGCAAGGTGACCATCCAGGGCGTCGGCTCCGAAGCAATGGTGGTCAAGCCGGACATCAAGGCATGCCGCGGCGTGGTGCACATCATCGACGAGGTGCTGCTGCCGGTGAAGGGCGACGGCAGCAGCACTGCGTGAAGGAGCGCAGTTGCTGATCCGCTGGACGACTAGCGCAAGCGCACAGAGAGACGCCAAAAGCAAGAGACGCCCATGTCGCAGCGGAGACGACGTATCCCATTCGCCATCGGTCGATGCCAGGTCAGACGGTAGTTGGGTGGAGCACCAAGGGACGCCTCATGAACCCCCAGGAGAGCTCGAGAAGGAAACGCGTAGGCCACCACTGCTCCGCGCCTCCGCATACGCCGTATCGCGTGCATCATGTCGCGCGCCTTCGCCGCGCCCCTGCTCCTCGTCTTGTTTGCGCTGGCTGCAACGCCGTCGCTCGCAGTTGTCTACGGCGGCCTCTTCCGCCCGGCCTTCTGTACGCGCCCGCAGATACGCCGCAGCGCGTCGCACGCGCGTGCGCAGCGTGCGCGTGCGGCAACGCGCGCACTGTTTAGCGGTCTAGGTTGCCGACAGTGTTTCGCGCCGACTGCACTCGCGCTCTCCTCTCCGCCAACTCACCTCGCCATCGCGTCATCGCAGACCCGGCCGTGTACGGTGCAGGCTACGGCAGCCCCTACTACCAGCAGCCTTACTATGGTGCGACTCGGAAGCGCGATGCCCTCGCCCCCGGTTCACTCGCTGTCCCAGGCGGCTACGGCGGTGGCTACGGTCCGTACAGCAATGGCCCCAGCGTGATCGTGGTGAGCGGCCGCCGGCTCTCGATGTCTGACGATACCACCTCCGAGACGGATGCTGCAACCAACAGCCCAGCCACCGAGTCCTCCAGCCACCTCGTGGTCGTGCGCCGCCCCATCTATGTGGCGCCTGTTCGCACCGCGGTTATCGTGGGCCGCAAGCTGCTGACAAGCATCCGCGCGCCCTTCACCTCCGTGGACGTCTCCGGCGGCGTCGCCAATGTCACTGCGCCTTTCACCCGCATCACCGGCCGCAAGATGTTCACTGCCATCTGCGCCCCCTTCACCACTGTGGAGACGGACGGCAAGGGCGGTGCCAGCGTCACTGCGCCCTTCACCCGCATCACCGGCCGCAAGGCGCTGGCTGTGGCGGTCGTGCGGCGCCCGTTCTACGTGCGCCCCATCCGAACGGTGGCGGTCGTCGGGCGCCGCCTGCTGGATGCGGTGTACGGCGCGCCGCGCTTTCTGGACGATGGCGGTGCCAACGAGGGCACCCTGCAGGTGCAGCCACCACCCACCTCCTCTGGCCTCGACATCAAGGTGCCCTTCGTCTCCGTCTCTGTGCCCGGCGGCGGCCAGGGCGTCTCCGTGCAGGTGGGCCGCAAGGCGCTGCAGACGCAGGAGCCCTGCCAGAGCATCAGCGACGTCTTGGCCGCCAACCAGCACCTCTCTGCCCTCAAGGCGCTGGAGGGTCTCCTGCCGCCCAAGCTGCAGGCTGAGCTGAGCTCCACCAGCGGCGAGTCTACCTTCTTCGCATTCACCAACCACGCCCTCGCGGAGCTCCTTGCTGCGCTGCCGCGCGACCCGGATGCGCTGATGCAGCCCGAAGAGCTGTTCAGCAACGGCACGGTGCTCACAGGCCTGGTGTCGTACCACCTCATTCACGGCGCACCCGGCGAGTGGCGCAACGGGCAGCTGATGACCACCGCGCTGGGCGACCGGGTGCCGCCACTCACGGTGGCGATGCAGGGCGAGCGTGTGACGGTGCAGGGCGTGGGTTCGGAGGCGCAGGTTGTGGAGAGCGTGTGCACGTGCGGCGGTATGCTCCACCTCGTCGACGCCGTGCTGCTGCCGGTTAAGGGCGACGGCAGCGCGGCGCAGTAGGCGCACTTGTTGGAAGGAGGCACTCGGCCGGACCACAGACGCCGCCGAGCCATGTTAGTTGTTGTCACTCGCTCCAGCCGTGCTCCTCCTCCTCCTCAGCGCAGAGCAGTGTACAGAAGATTGCGACGTAGCAGAGAACGAGCGCGACACGTACGTTGGGGCGGTCGCTCAAGTTTGGCGCCAGGGTGAGCGGTCGAGCAGCTCTAGAGTCCTCTCCATGTCACTCTCCTCCTCCTCCTCCTCC
>Ga0208951_1000984_pt1 | contig 12857 bp, 13 predicted proteins | sample GreLakmeMI27MSRF_FD_187702 | JGI IMG/M metagenome (GOLD analysis project Ga0208951, IMG submission 187702) | Freshwater lentic microbial communities from great Laurentian Lakes, MI, USA - Great Lakes metaG MI27MSRF (SPAdes) | ecosystem: Environmental > Aquatic > Freshwater > Lake | place: Great... | reverse complement strand
AGTGATGAATGATCGCTCGTCGCTTGTAGCGCGCTGGCTCGCTCGCTATCCCTTAGCTTCCTCCCCTCCCCTCTGATGTGCGAGTCGCCCGCCCTCGCCGAGGTGGACCGTCTGCGCGCTGCGCTCGAGACGTCCGAGCGGGAGCGCGCTTCGGAGCGCACGGGTCGCATCCGAGCAGAGCAAGCGCTGCGCGTCGCGCGAGCGGCGGTGCGTTTAGTCTATCCTCCTCACGTGCGGCTCACTCACTGCGACTGCTGCTCCTGGGCGCCAGGCCGCGTCTGCGGGCTCTGCGGGTGAGGCTCCAGAGGCTGATGTGTTTCCTTTAGTGCCTATTGGGTACCTGCACTCCGTCTTCTCCCAGCGCAACGGCACTCCACGCCAGGCGCGCAGGCTCTCCTGCGCCCCGCGTGCGCGCGCGCGCTGAGTCGCGTGCAACACACAGCCCCTGTTGGCCCCCTCGGCACTGTCACGCCTTGTGCTGGCGCCGCACGTGCCTGAGGCTGCGCTGGAGGGGCTCACCGAGTTCAGCCACGTCTGGGTGCTCTACGTCTTCCACGAAAACACCAACCTGGCGTGCCGCCTGGGCGCGCAGTCGCGGCTGCACAGCGCTGCCGCGAAAGTGCACGTGCGTGCGTCTCTCCTCCTCCCCTCTCGCCCTCCTGGTTGGACTCGCTGAACCCCCTCCCCAGGTGCCCCGCCTTAACGGCGCAAAGCGGGGGGTGCTGGCCACCCGCTCGCCCCACCGGCCGACGCCGTTGGGCTTGTCGGTGGGCGTGGTGCTGTCTGTGAAGGGCCGCACGCTCACCCTGGGCGGCCTGGACTGCGTGGACGGCTCCCCGGTGTTGGACGTGAAGCCGTACCTGCCCTTCTGCGACGCGCCGCCGCACGCCACAGCGCCCAGCTGGGCGCAAGCTGAGACGCAAGACGGCGCTGAGCCGCTCGCCGTGGCATGCGTGCGGATGGCGGCGGGCGTCAGGGGCGAGCTGGAGGGCGCCTGGGGGGCTGCGTGCGCGCGCAGGGCGGCGCCGCCGTTGTACGACCACGCCGCCCAGTTCACCGCACTGGTGGAAGACGTGCTCAGTCGAGACATTCGCTCCGCGCACCAGCGGGAGCGGGGCAGGGCCAGGGGCGAGGCGGAGGGGGGCGCTGCCGCGGCAGAAGACGCGCAGCCTGCGGCTGTGGGTAAGTGGCGAGTCACGCTCGACGGCGTCAACGTGGGCTATGAGGTGGACGCGCGGGGCGAGGTGACCGTCACAGACGCGCGACTGCCTGACGCAGCGGATGTGCTGGGTGAGAGCGCGTGCGAGCAAGCAGCAGAGGAGGCACCATCAAGTGAAGTGCAGATTGAGTGAGGCGCAGACCGACGGTGCTTACGTTTTTCAATGGTTACAAACAGCTGCTGTTTGCGCGTGCCGTGCTCTAATCTGCCCAGGCTGCTCTCACAACAAGGCGGCCAGAACAGCAGCCACGCACGCCGCCGCGCCCACCGCCGCGCCGCGCGCCCGCACGCCGCCGCTGGCAGGCGGCACCGACTCGCTGCTGGCAATGAACACCTGCTGGTAGGCGGCCACGGAGATGCCCGAGGGCGGGGTGATGGTCACCGTGTGCACCTGCACCACTGCCGCGCCGTACAGCACGCCCAGCGTGATGCCTTGGGCCGACAGCTCCTGGATGAGGAGCCCATAGTCCATCAGGTTCACGGCAATGGCTTCGGAGGCTGCTGTGGAGTTGGGCAGGGTGACTGCAATCTGGAGCATCACTGCCGTGCTGGGCACCGCCGGCTGGTTGGCGGGGAAGCCGGTGGGCGCGGCATACGCCAGCGCGCAGTTGATGCCGTTGGTGGCGAGCGTGGTGGAGAGCGCGCTGCTGGTGCTCACCAGCTCGCCAGTGGTGAATAGGCTGTTGACCACCGCAGCAGCCGTGGCAGGGTTGCCACCCAGGTTGTCAATCGTGAACGGCAAGTACAGCCCCGCAGTAGTCTGCACAAAGGCGCCCAGGTTGACTTGCGTGGTGCCGTTGACGCCCGCGTCCTGGCCGATTGCGGCTTGCACTTTGTCCTGCAGGTGCGAGATTGCGTTGAAGGCGTACAGGTGCACCCCCTGCATGGTCACCCCCAGCGCCACTGGGAAGTCGACGGGCGTGGCGGTGAGCCCGGTCTCGCCGGCGCTTGCGTATGTGGCCTCTAGCGCAGTCACAAAGCCAGCCTGCGTGGTGGCCGACCATCCGGCGCCCACGCCCGAGAAGTACTCCACGTACGTCAGCACCGTGGACTGCGCCAGCGCTGCGGGCGCGGCCAGGGCGAGCGCCTGCGAAGCACGACGCTGTCAGAGACTGGGTGTTGAGCTCGCACGCACGCGCAGGCAGCCGCACGCGCAGCGCCCCACACGCCCAGGGTTAATAGCGAGCCCAGCGGCGCGGCGTTGGCCACAAGCGGGCCTTGTGAGCGCGGCAGCGGGTTCGCGAGCGCTTGCCCTAAATGCATGCAGTGCGCTGCTGCGCCGCCAGCCCCGCGCAGGCCTCACAAAAGCAGCGTGGCAAGCACAGCGTGTGGCTGCGCTGCTCTCAAGGCGCTGTGTTGGGCCTCGCACGCACCAGCTGCGGTTGGGAGCAGGCGAGGTGGGAGGGGAGCACAAGCAGGACACGAGTCAGTGCTGTGCAGGGCAGAGGCTGCGCAGACGCCAGGGCGAAGCGAGGCCGCAGCGCTGGCGCGCAGCCACTAGCGAGGCTGCTGCGAGCCGAGCCGGCGCGCAGCGTCTGCTCCGGCCTTCTGTCTCAACACCCTCCCGCCTTCGCTCTCGGGCACGCACCAGCCTCAGCGAGCTGCGAGGTGACATGGCGCCGGAGCAGCTCGGACGAGACACAGCGTTCACGCGCTCGCGTAGGACGTCGCTGTGGCTCCGAAGACGGCGGGTCGTCGGCGGCACGGCGCGGCGCTTCGTCCGACCAAATAGGCGGGACGCCCTGACTCCCTGCACGCCCCGCTGACTGGTTGAGCGCACCAGGTCGCACGTGAAAGCTAGCTGCTGGCGCTGCTGTCGCGATGGCGCACCGTTTGGAACGGTTGTTCACGCAGGCGGCGCAGGCGGAGACGACTCGGCATGCGGCTCCTCGCTGCGTGCCTCCGCCCTTAGAGGACGAGGAGCCTGCGTTGGCGGCAGACCCGAGCGAGCCGGAGCGCATCCTGACAGCCTTTCAGCGGGGCGACTGGGCAGGCTGCCTGGCCCTCCCGGCAGTGACTCTGGACGCGCTCGGCCGCCCACACTGGCCGGTCACAGACAGGCACGTGCGCCGCTGCGTGTGCGTGCGCGTGTGCAGCGCTGGGCGTGCCCTGAGGCTCTGCACAGCGAGCTGAGCCGTGCATATCGGAGGGCTTCTCTGAGCGTGCACCCCGACAAGAACCCCTCCCCGGACGCCCGGCGGGCCTTCGACGCGCTCTCGGAGGCGCAGAAGACGCTGCAGGACGCGGGCAAGCGGGGCGAGTACGTGCGCGGCCAAGGGGAGCGACTGCTGAGGGAGCTCACCAGCGCAGACCCGGCGCGTTTGGCTTCCCCCGCGCTCCCTCCCTCAGCCAGCGCCACGGCTCACTTTCGGCCACGCGCAGGAGGCTGCGCTTCGGCTGCGCAAGGCGCGGGAGGCGGACGCGACGGCCACATACGCCTCGCAGGTTGTCGCGCAAGCGGAGCGCCAGGCCGAGAGAGCAAGGCTGCGCAAGCGACAGGCGGCGGAGCGGGCGGCGGCCGGGGCCGCTGGCGGCGAAAGCAGCAGCAGCGACGAGGAGGGAGGGGGGCGGCCGCGTGGATGGCCGCCGCAAGAGCCCTCCGCCGTGGTGAGAGGGTGCGGAGGGCGCGGCAAGCGTGGGCGCGGACACTCCTTCAATTTCTGAACAAGCTTTGACGAGCGAGGCTGCACCCGCGTGTTGTTCTTCACACCGGAATCGACTCCAGGACGCTGCATAGCTCCTCCGCGCTGCCTGCGCTGCTCGCAGCCGCCTCCACGTGGCACAGCGCCCGCGGCAGGTCGTCTTGAGCTGGGCGCTTTCGCGCCCAGCCCAGGGCGGCACGCAGCGCGGCTGGGACGTGCGCCTCCACAGCCGCGCGCGCTTGAGCCGCCTGGGGGTCCGCGCCGGCGCCTCTGTAGCGCACCCCGCGCACGGCCACGTTGCGCAGGATGCCCAGAGAGGCGCCCAGGTGGGCCTCCTGCTGCGTGTGAGCTCCGCCAGCGGCTGCGTCGTCGCTCGTCAGGAGCGACGCTGTGAGCGCCGCCAGGGCGGCACAGCCGCGCGCCTCCACCAGGAGGTCCACCAGCGCGCAGGCGGTCCCTTCCGCGGAGGCGGGACCGCCCAAGCCGTCGTCGCCGCCACCCTCCGTGTCCGCCTCCGTGTCCGTGGCCTGCACCAGCGCAGGCAGCAGGTGACTCAACGCCTGACACTGCCCCAGAGGCGCCGCGGCCGCGACGGGCGCAGCTGCCAGAAGGAGCTTGAGCAACGAGTGCAGTCGGTCACGGTGCGCACCCGGCACTTCAGCCAAGAAGCAGCCCAGCGCGCGCACTGCCCCTTGCATGCGCGCATCGTGCCATTCACAGCCAGGCACAAAAGGGTGTGTCTCCTCGGCACACATCTCGAACTTGGCGGCGTCTGCAGGCGGCACAGAGCTTGGGGCGGCCATCTCTTCCACAAAGTCAAACAACACGCCAGCCAAGCGACCCAGCGACCGAAGCGCCGCGCGAGCCAACGCGTCTGGCAGTGCGTTGTTGTCTGTCTGGTCGGCTGCGAGCGCTTGGACGCAGCACTCGAAGAGCGAGAGCGAGAGCCCGAGGAGCGCCGCCTGTTTCGGGAGGGACTCCCGGGAGTCCCGCACCATCTCGTGCATGGCCACAGTGGCTTCGACCACCGTCACCTCAACCAGAGGCGCCAGCAGTGCGCCTCTGTCACAGGCGAGCCAGCAGGGCGACAGCAGCTGCGCGGCCGCAAAGGAGCATGACAGGCATGCGGTGCGTGCGTGGGGCGGCAAGGACCGGGCGCGCAACAGCGCAGAGAGTCCGGTGGCGAGGTTGGAAGCCCAGGCTGGAGCGCTGCCAGTCGAAGTTGGGGCGAGCGGTAGCAGGTGCAGCACCACGCGCAGCAGCGCCAGCTGGCCGGGCAGGTCTTCAGGCGACTCAGCCAGCAGCGCACACGCGTCCGGCAGCGCCGCTGCGAGCTCGGCGACCGCGTCCGCATCGCCTGAACCGTGCACGCCGCCCTCAAACAGCGCTGCTAGCAGCGCTGCGCCGGGGCGGGCTGCGGCGCCGCGTGCTTTCAGTGCGCGCGCGGCGAGCGTGAGCGCTGCGGGCGTGAAGGGGTGTGAGGGGTCGGCGCATGCGAAGGATGACAGAGCATCCAGCGCATCACAGCCAGCCGTCGGGTCCGAACCAGCTGCCAGGCTGAGCAGTTGGGGCACGAGTTGCAACCTGAGGGGGTGGGAGGCTGCGACGGACGGGCAACGGGCGAGGGCAGCGGTGACGACCGCCGCAAGCTGTGCACCCGCGCCGCCGTCCGAGCCCGCCACGCCGGAGTGCAGCAGACGCGCCAGGAAGTCGCCGCCCACAGCTTCTGCAACCAGCTGCGCACAACCGGGCGACGAGTGGAACGCGCGTGAGTGGAGGAAGCCACAGGGCACAGAGAGAGTCTCGCAAACCTGGAGCGTCCCCTCCTCTTCAGCCTTCAACAGCCGAGTCACCAACAGCAAGCCCACCAGGCGACGCTCGTCCGTGGGGCCGCGCAGCAGGGCGGTGCACTCCTGCAGAGTGGCCGCATGCTTGCCACACTCGCTAGCCTCCTCGGTGGCCTCCACGCCCGCCGACCCCTCAGCAACCTCTTCCTCGCAAACAGCCTCGTCCACGTCGAACGAGGGCATTGACAGCGCAGAGGCGGGCACAAAGGTGTGTGTGGACTTGTTGAATTTGTGAGTTTGTTGTCACACCGCTCGAATCAAAGAACACCGCGCAGCGCAAGCGCGTGACATTGGCTATCATTGGCATGAGAGTGCGAGGTGTTCAGTAGATTTGGCGCGTCTCCGCGACGGCGCAGCGGCAGATTGGGCACAGCGGCGGCGTGCCCAGCAAGCGGAAGCACTCCAAGCTGCCGCAGACGCAGTGATGGAAGCAGGGGATCATGATGTGGGAGCGGGGCGCGTCCAGGCAAACCGAGCAGAGCTGCGACTCCCGCTCGCTCTCCGCCGCTTTTTTCTCACGCTCCAGCGCAGCTGTCTTAAGCTGTAGCGCCTCCAGCTGTCTGCGCAAGCGTGTTTCTCCGTCTTCAGGATCAGGCGCGGGAGCGGGGATGGGCGCAGGAGGCGGCGGCATCTCGACGGGCAGCGGTGCTGGCTCCAGGGGCTCTGGCACCTCGGGCTCTGCCTGCTCCTCCGCATCGGACAGCTCGGGCTCCGGCGACGGCGCGGCGACAGGCGATGTCGGCCGCGCGGCAGGCGAATAGTGCGAGGCAGCCTTGGCGGCAATGCGGCGCTGCCGCGTCTTCAACGAGTACAAGTCGGTCCACAGCCTCCACGCAGATTTGCACCAGGTCTGCGAACGGTGCCACGTCGACGGCACCGGAGCTGAGGAAGCACGCCATCAGATGTGTGGCATAAATGAAAATCTCCTCGTTGGAGTGGTGAGAGCGGAGTGCAGTTGCGACAGGCACCACGGCGCCAGCGGTGATAGCGCTCTGGAGGGATGACGCATTCAGCTGTCTGGGGCACCGCGGCAACCCGCAATCAAAGCAGAGCGTGTACAGGCCATCGCACCCCAGCTCCAGCATATTCTCAACGCCGGCGTTGGCCAGCATGACGCGCACAATCAGCTTTGAAACAGCGAGAGCGACTGGAACAGTGCGCGAGTGATCATGCAGCCGGTGATATACAACGGCAGCCAGCTGCAGCGCGTTGAGAAGAGCAAGAACCACGCCCCGATCTTCCTCGTGGTTTTCCAGGCAACGTACCAGGCTCCAGTCCAGCAGGTCTGATGATGCCAGCAGCTTCACTTTGTCAGGCTCCAGCGCCAGCAGCGCGTCAGTGCCGTCACAGCAGCAGTATAGTACTTCGAGTACTTCGAGTGCTTGCTTGACCGCGCCCGCATCTTTGCTGTGAGTCAGTACGAGCGAAATCGCATCCACTGTGCCAGTGAAGTCATTGTACTCCGTAAAGTGACACGCGCTGAGGAAGGCTGTCGCTGAAAGCATCATACGGTTCAGCACCGGCTCAGCCATGGACACCAGTGCAGCACTGTGCTCCCGCAGCCTGATGAACGGCGCCGTAAAGGCTCCAGCGCGCGCACCCTCCCGCGTGAATTCAGCGTTCAGAGAGAGGAAGTCGGCGAGCGCAAAGAAACAGTCCGTCTGCATGCTCAACACGGCGTGGTTGGTGCGCATCAGAGTCACTAGAGCCGCAAACTGTCTATCAAGCGACCCGAGGCTCGCGGCGTAGCCAGTCTCAAAGTTCTCTGCAGCGCGGTTGAGCGCAGCACCGACGCGTAACAGAGCGGTGCGAACAACCGCGTCCGCCCTGCGCTCATACACAGCGTCCAGTGCAGACTGCAGCAGTGTACCGTTCTCATAGAGTGTTCTGTCGCTGAAGCCGCTTGTGACGGGCGCGATCAAGGCTGCGCGTAGGGCGGAAGAGTCGCGAGGCCTTGCCGCTGCCAGCCTCGTCACCACAGCGAGCAGCTCAGCCAGGCGCGTCGCCTCAGCCTCGAGCGTCGCAGCCTGCTCAGCAGCGGCGGCCTCCATGGCGCTGCGAGCCCAGATGCGTCGCGAGGTCGCGTGTGTTGAGCGCTCGCTTTGGCTCAGGCACGCAGGGCGCAACGGCACAGCTGAGCCAGTGAGGTGAAGACAGCGAGAAGGCTGGCAGCGAGCGGGTAGACAGGGTAGCGCAGGAGAGGTCAGGACTTAAAGCACGACGGATTGTCGTACAACTGGTCGACTGGTGCAAGTCGCTCGTCGTCGTGCGCACGCAAGCGTCGTACGATGCAGTCTGACCGCCCCTTATCGCAGCGTGAGATACGCGGCCGGTGAGGTGCACGGGCGCAATGCCCGCTCGCCGTGTTCCGCCTCTGCTGTACCAGACCTGCCAGCGTCAGGAGGAGCCCGCGTGGAGCGACGCCGAAGAGGAGGAGGAGGACGGGGAGGAGGAGCATGAGAGGCTGCGCGGTGGACGGGGCACAATGGTGGTTGTCGCTCTTCTTGCTGGCGGTCTGCGGGCCGCCATGCACCTGCTCCTCAAACGCGCGCGCGCGCGCGCCGCCCCTTCGGAGGAGGAAGAAGATGAAGATGAGACGGAGGCTGAGAGCGACGAGAGCAGCGAGGGCTCGGAGACGGAGGCGTTGGAGGACGAGGAAGAAGAAGAAGAGGACCCGCCTGCGGGCTACGAAACGCTCGGACGGGCGCCTCGCCGGGTGCGTGTGGCCGTGGTAGCTTGCGCAGGAGGCTCAGTGCGGGCGCTCGTGAGGACTGCATTCAACGCACATGTGCACCTGCGCTAACGCGCGCCCGCGCACACAGCGTGCTCCTGCGGCCGCGCACGCGCATGGCGCTGGCGGTGCATCACGTCCTCGTGCAGGCGGGCAGAGGGCAGCTGGCGCTGGAGCGGGCGCGCCAGACCTTGCACTGCTTCCAGTGACGTTGGGCTTGGGAGCGGCTGTAGTAGCGCAGCTGCTGCCCCGCCTGCGCGCCGCGCCTCGCGCCGTGACGCCACCCATTTCCGCGCCACCGCCTGCGCCTGTGCCTGCGCCTGCGCCTGCACCCGCACCTGTGCCCACGCCGCCGCCTGTGCGCGTGGCACTCCCAGCTGCTCCCACGCCACCGTCCTTCCGCGCGGACGAGGCCGCATTGAGCGCTGCCGCCACCGCCGCCGCGTCCGCTCGCGCAAAGGCTGAGCGTTCCGCCGCAGCGGCGCTCGCCTCTCGCGCACGCGCCGAGACGCAGCTCGCCGCCGCCGCTGCGCTACGCGCCTCTCAGGAGCGCCAGGCCTCCGCCGCGGCCGCACAGCGCGAGTCTTTGGCGGCGGCGGCGCGGCAGCGCGAGGCGATGGCGCAGGAGGCGGCTGCGAAGCTGGAGGCCGCCGCGCTCGCTGCCCAGGAGGCTCGCGCGCGCACCGCCAAAGCGGAGGCTGATGCCGCCCACAAGCGCCGACAAGCCTCGATGGCCGCCCAGAAAGCAGCCGACGCCAACTCGGCCGAGGCGGCTCGACGGGCGCTTGCCGCCGTTCCCCCACAACCCCCAGCCCCGCTGCAGCGCCACGCCGCCCCTCCTGCATCTTCTTCCCGCGCGCGCCCTCGCTCCCCGCGCCGCCGCGCCGTCATGGAAGAGCGGCGCCGGGGTCCGTCCGTGCTCTCGGTGGCCTTCTCGATCACCAGCCTAGCAGTGATCGTCGTTGGAGTCAGCCGCACGTTGCTGCTGCTGGGCATCCTGGACGGCGGCGACAGCGACGGCAGCGACGGCAGCGAGAGCGAGGAGGGAGGCGCCAGTGGCGGAGAGGAGCGGAGAGCGCGTCGGCGTTTGCGCCGTTCTGCGCTGAGCACTCGGTCGGGCTCCGGCGGCGGTTCCGCACCTCGGGCGGCAACGGAGGCTGCAGACGAAGGGGAGCTGTTTCCGCGCCGTGCGGCCAGCAGCTGGCTGGAGGGCAGCGGCGCGGGCACGGAGCAGTGGCGTGAGGCGACGGGCAACTGGGACGCCTCGGTTGTTGAGGAGCTGTTTGAGGACGACGACTGAGCGCGTCGCGGCGTCTACGAACTTTGTAACACTGAGATTCTATACAGCGAACTAACTGAACAGGGCTTTCCTTCCGAAGCTCCCCCCACTCTCACGCCCACAGCGCACCCAGGTCGCGCATCAGGCTCTCACCCGCTTGCGTGGGTAGAGACGCAGCCTCGGCGCTGTCCACGAACCAGCCCTCTCCGCCGTCGATGGCGCGCAGGGGCGCCAGCTGTGCCGAGCGGATGAGAAGGTTATTGGCCACTTCAGCCGTGAAATCGGCCATGAGAGCCTTGAGCTGCACAGTCACCTTGACGTAGGTGCCGTACGAGGTGAACTTGCTCTGCGTCGCCAGCGACTGGCATCGCGCAACCAGCTCCAGGCCCATGAGCGCACCCTGCACCATGTCCTCCGGCCACGCCATCTGCGCCGGCGAGTCTCCGTTGGATTGCGTATACTGCATGGTCGCCGCGTGCAGGCCCTGCTGCAGGCGCAGCATGCCGTCTTCCAGCGGGCACGCGCGGCCCAGGAGCTGCAGCCAGGCAACCGTGGCTGCTGTAGCCGCGGGCAGTGTTGCGGCGCGAGCGCGCAGTGAGTTGAGCGCCGCGTCCATGTCGTGGGCGATGTCGCGCAGCCACTCAGCCGCGGAGAGCACTTGCCCGTGCAGGTCGCCGCTGCTGCAGGCTGGTGCGCACTGGCCGGCTGTGGTGAAGCCCGCGAAGCAGCGCGCCGACTCGGTAGCCAGGGGCCGCAGCGCCAGCTGGATGTGGGACGCGATGGCCGCCAGCGGGGCGCGGGCGTCCTCCTCGCCACCACCGCTGTAGCCGGGGGCGCCCAGCGGCGTGGCGTCTGGCGGCCCGCTGCGCACGTCCACAGCCCAAGCGGCGATGCCGCCAGCCGTGCTGCGCGCCGCGCCCGCACGAGGCAGCATCAGCATCGGAGTGGCCCCGCCGGCGGGCCAATCCGAAGACTTGCCCTGGCGTTCACGCCGCCCAGTCGGGTACAGGCTGCCGCCCCCGGAGCGCTTGCTGCCAACCAAGGGGGGCTTGTCAAGCTGTGCCTTCGTCTTGACGGGCGCCAGAGGCTGCGGGCGCGTGGCCACAGCTTCACGAGCCTTGTCCATCTTGGCAATGTGCGTGCGCCGATCCTCACGGCGGCACCACAGGTCGCAGGCGTACCCCCAGGAGCGAGCCAGGTGCATCAGGTGGGTCTTGCGAAGCGAGGAGCAGCCCTTGTTGCGCAGGACGGAAGCCAGCTGCGACAAGCCCTAACGGCGAGAGGGTACGAGTCAGCTCTTGCCCGGCCAAGAACAGGCGTTCGCACGCACCTGCGCGTCGCAGGTGGTGGCCAGGCGGTAGCGCTCGTCGATCTGGGGCGGCGCGGGGGCGCATGAGCACGGTGTGGGTGGGGGGCGCGTCCAGGTGGCAGCGAGATAGAGGAGCCGCTGTGGGGCACGCACGCTGTTCCACTCTGGCGTCTTGGTCAACATGCTGCGCAACCGCTTCTCCCCGTTTTTCTGTGCCGGCCGGGGCGGTGTGAGAGGCGCCGGGGCGGTGTGTGAGGCGCTTGCGGGTGAGGTGCTTTAAGCCAGTGGTTTCGGGTGAAGCGAAGCCGCACCTTGCCCGGGTCGCCCACCAGCTCGTACTCAGCCTCCGTCTCAAGGCTCGGAGCGGCCGTGCACCTGCGACACGAGTAAGCGCGTGGGTGGTGCGCAGGCGCGGGCCGGGCGATCCCGAGCCTTGCACTTCTCCAAACGGGGGCCGCGCACCATGGGCACGGCGATGCATGCAGCGGGTCCACGCAGCGGTGCGTCGTGCCCAACAGCATGGGCGACACCAGGCTGGGCGCGTTCGCAGCCGTCGCGCCAGCCGGGCAAGGAGGAGGAGAAGCCTTGTTGGGCCATGATCCCTCCTCTAGAGCCTCAACCACGCACGCGTCCAAGTCGAACTCGGAGCTGAAGATGTCCAGGTCCAGTTCCAGGCCGCCGTCCTGGGCAGCCGTTTTAGGCGAGCTTGGCAGCGCCACGAGCTCCATTGCGCAAGCGGCCTACACACCGCCACCCTGTACGCACAGCGCAGACGGAGGAGCCGGGGCTGGTCAACTGGTCCGCACGTCCGCAGCAGATCCCGGTCTCGCGCCTTGTTCGACGGGAATTCGAACACTCCGTTCGAACCTTCGAACAGACAAATCTTGCGCTCGCCTCCTCGCTGCCTGCGCTAAAAGCATACGCATTTGCCGGCCTCTCGGCGCGAGAAACTCGCCGGCATGCTGCAGTGTCCAGCCCGCGTTCCATGGCTGTGCTCTCGGGCTCTCGGGGAAGGGGAGCACGCATCGCCATCCCCCAGCTCCCGCGCCCAGTGCAGACCCCGGGCCGCGCGTCTGCTGCACCGCGGGACCGGTCGCAGCTGAGCCCAGGCGTGCGTGTCTGCGTGTCTGCGAGCGCCCTTGTGTTCACTGCTAAGTCTTTCTGGTTCTGACACGCCTGCAGGCGGGCTTGCCCACAGCTGAAGAGCAAGCGGATGCCGCCTTCGACGACCTGCTCCTCACCAGCCTGGTGGCTGGCCCGCAGAGTCAGGCGACTGCGGAGACCACGTTGGAGAAGGCGCGAGAGCAGGCGCAGGCGCAGAGCGAAGACTGGACAGCTGCAAAGTCCAAGGGCGCCTTTTGGGAGCTCCAGCAGCTCTTTGGCGCGCTGAGCGGGGGCGCGCACATCACGAGACATAAGACGGCTCTCTGTGACGATGTGAGACGCAGCGCTCAACTACTCATCACTAGTCAACTACTCATAAACTCAGATCATAACTCGGCTCAGCATACAGCGTTCAGCGTTCACTACAGCTGGTCGTGCTCCAGCGCCAACTCTCGGTGGCGGCGACTCAGCAGCTCTGAGAGCCTCGGCCGCACCGGCCGCTCCGGCGGCGAGCCAGAGCCGTCCCGCTTGCGCTTCCCGCCCACCGGCGTGCCGTCGCCGCCGCTGGGTGCTAGCCGCAGACTGGCCGCAGCCGCAGCCGCAGCAGCCGCAAGCGAAGGCGGAGAGCCCGACACGCGCAGTAGGCGCGCCAGCGGCGATACGTCGATGACAGAGCCGAAGGGCGAAGGGCGGGACAAAGGGCTGCGCGGGGCGCTGCGTGAGTGA
>Ga0208951_1000983_pt1 | contig 12873 bp, 8 predicted proteins | sample GreLakmeMI27MSRF_FD_187702 | JGI IMG/M metagenome (GOLD analysis project Ga0208951, IMG submission 187702) | Freshwater lentic microbial communities from great Laurentian Lakes, MI, USA - Great Lakes metaG MI27MSRF (SPAdes) | ecosystem: Environmental > Aquatic > Freshwater > Lake | place: Great... | reverse complement strand
CCGCTCGCTGTGCAGCAAGCTCTTATTTGCCGCAGTGGGGCCGTACAATTCTCTCGGTTTGGCCCTCGCCTCCCGTGTCGCATCCATCCAGCGTCCATCTGTGCGCCCGCCTCGCAACCATGCGCTGCTGCTGGAATCGGTGCTGAAGATGCCCTCCGCGACGCGGGCGCTCCTCCAAACCGCGCGAGCTGCGCTGGCGTTCGTCACTGCGTATGCGGCGCACGACGCGGCTGGCGACGCGGCGTTGTATGTGCTGTGCAAGCGCGAGGCTGAGCGCAGGCTGGCGGCCACCAGCCGCGTGCAGGCGTCGCTGGGCGAGCCGGTGGGCTTCGGCCCGTGGTGGGACGCCAGCGTGACCGTGTCGCACGGCCACATAGTGACTGCCCAGTACGTGCTGCGCGGCCCCCTGGCCAGCGCTGACCTGCGCGTGGGCGTGGTTCGGCCACGCGGCGCTGAGCAGCACTGGACTTCCTTCTCCAACGCGCTCTACTCCTCGCCGCTGGGGCCGCAACCTGGCTGGCACCCGCTGCTGTGCGAGGTGACCCTGCCTGGCGGTGGCATGGCCGAAAGGGTGGACCTCTTGGCTGTGCCCAAAGCCACAAGAGAGGAAAAGAGCTGACAACAGACAGGCGCAGACAGACGTGGTGGTTCCACGCCTGTACAATATTTTTAACCGTACGCCGGAGAGTCTCTAGTTGTCCTTGTCCGTTGGCTTCGCGAAGCTGCCTAGAGCCATCTTTTGCGCGGCCGTCAGCACTCCGGGCGCCGGCGCAGGAGCGGCCTTCTTGCCCGACTTGGCCGCAGCAGCAGCTGCCTCCGCAGCGCGCGCGGCGGCGGCGGCGGCGGCGAGCGCTTGCTCCGTTGCGCTCCCAACGCTCGGTGGTGGCAGCGGTGGCGGCGGGGGCGGCAACGGCACAACCGGCGCAGCCGCTTTGACGCTCTTGGTGGCGCTGGATTTGGCCGACGGCGGCGCCATGACTTCGCCCAACGCCGCAGCGCCCGCACTCCCCGCAGCTTGCGCCACCGCCGCAGGCGCGCGCTTAGGCGTCCAAGGGGTCTGCGCAGTGGGCGGGGAGAGGGGCGCATCGGGCGGCGTGCCTGCCGCCGGACGGCACTCCAGCAGCACTGCGCCCGGCGATGGAACGGTCACCGAGGTCGCCTCAGGCGGCAGCGTGCGCGGCGTGCAGTCCGCCGGCGGCGGCGCGGCCGCGTCCAGCAGCACGCGCCACACGTGGCCTGCCGGCGGCGGCGGCAGCGCGAAGGAGGTCTGGACGCCGCTGGCGTTGAGGGCCACAAAGAGCCTCGGACCCTCGGCTGGTGCACGGAAGGCCAGCAGCGCGGGCGCCTCCGCGTCTTCCCAGGCCGGCCGACCCAGCAGCGCGTCGCTCCAGCCGCGATCGCCGTCGCTCGGAAAGACCACCGGAGACAGAAGCGCAGCGTGCTGGCGCCGCGCAGCCGCGCAAGCAGCCACAAAGGCGGCCAGCGAGGCGCCCCACGGCGATGCGTCCACGTCCCACCGAAGCGCCGCCGGCGAGTGCTCGTCGCCTGCGCCGGCGGCGGGCGGTTGCGGCTGCTTGGCGTCGCCAAACTCGTCACCCATTGTGAGCACGGGCACCCCCGCGGACACGAACAGGATGAGCAGCATGACGCGCGCCCGCACCGCATCGTCGTCGCCGCCGGCGCCGCCGGTGCCTGCGTCGGGCGAAAATGCGGTTTGCGCGAGGCTCACGGCCCGCCCCTGTCCAGCCGCCAGGCCCGTCAGCACGTTCAGCGCGTGCGTCGGGTTGCGCAGCGGCGCCAGCGCGTCGCCGCTGCCGCACAGCCGCGTGGCGAGCTGAGAGAGCGCCCCCGGGCGGCCATGCGCAAAGGCGGCGCAATCAGAGGGGTAGCTGGCAACTCGCTCGCCCACCACGCTCCAGTGAGGGAGCATGACCGGCTGCTGGCTCTGCTGCGCGGCGCCTGCGGCTTGCTGCGGCGCCTCGTTGGCAAAGAAGAGCAGGGAGTGCGGGCCGCCCACGACGGCGTCCAGCGCAATGCCCTCCAACATGGGGCTTCGGCCCTGCGGACCCCGCGCCGCCGCCGCCGCGCCCAGCAGCAGGAATCCGTCCACGCGGTAGGATGCGCGCCAGTAGCGCAGCGCGTCCAGCACCAGGTTCTGCACGGCTGCAGCGCAGGGGTTGAGCGCAGCGTGTGGCACAACCGGTTGCGCGGCGGCGGCGGCGCCTGGCGCAGCCTGCGCCGCCAGTGCGGCGGCGTGGGCATCGGCGGCGGCGGCGGCAGGCTGGAGCGACCCGTCCGCGTTGACCAGGTAGTAGGAGGGGGCGTCCAGGCCGGCGAGGCTCACCGGCTGGCCGCTGACGCGCTCGCAGGTGTGGCTCAGCCCGAAGCTGGGCAGCACCAGGATGCCCGCCGCGTGCAGGCCAGCCACGAGGGCGCGGAACTCGTCCTGCGCGCGCGCCGGGTGGCTGGCCAGGCGGCCGTCCAGCGCGAAGAAGCCCGCCGGCGCCGCATCCTCCGCGTGTTGGCCCGGCAGGCGCGCGTGACAGGGCGCCAGCAGCACGCAGTTGACGCCCAGCGCCAGGAGGTGCTCCACCCGGCTCAGCGCGCCCAGGAAGGTGCCCCGCTGCGACGCGGGGCACCCCGAGGAGGGGTGGCCCGTGAAGCGCCGCACGTCCAGCAGGTACGCCACCAGCGCGGAGCGGGCTGGGGCGGGCGGGGCGGGGCGGGCGGCAGCGGCGGCGGCGGCTTGTTGCGAGGCGCTTCCCTGTGTGGCGCCTTCGTGGCCGTCTTCCGGCCACGCGAAGGGCTTGCCCGCCAGGTGGCCCAGCGCCGCCAGCAGCGGCGGCGGCGGGACGCCCGGGGGGGCTGGGGGCGCGAACAGGGGCTGCAGAAGGGCCCGGGCGTGGGGGTCGAACAGCACGCGGCCCAGGTGGAATCGCTCCCCCCGGGCAATCCCCTCGCCCGTGCCCCCCCCGCCGCAGCGCCAGCCGTACAGCAGGCCTGTGGCCAGGCCAGGCAGCGCGCAGGCTGGGCCGCCCAGGGGCAGGGCCACGTGCCAGGTGTCGCCCGTGCGGTTGAGCGCCGGGTCCAGCGCCAGCTCCAGCTCCCCCTCCTCATCTGCCCCATCGCCTCCGCCCCACTGCAGGTACAGCGTCACGCCCGTGGCGCCGCGGCTCAGCAGCGCCAGGTTGAGCACCGCCTGGGCGGCGGGCACGGCGGTGGGGGTGGCCGGGTGGGCCAGGGAGGCGCCCAGGGGGGAGGGGCTGCCCGGAGCGTGGCCCAGCGGCACGCAGAAGGGCCGCCCGCTGACGCCGTTGGCGCCGCCGGCGCGGCCCAGCTGCAGCTGCGGGGGGCTGCCCGCGGCGGCGGGGGCGAGCGTGAAGGCGAGCGAGGCGGGCGCGAAGTCGGCGGGCACGGAGAGCCGAGCACAGTGGACGCCGCTGCCGTCGTCTGACAGCGCGGTGCGCGTGCCGCCGCTGGCCGGCTCGAACACGCTGCCGGCGGGCAGCTCAGGCAGGCGCTGCCAGGTGTCGGTGGACTCGCGGTACAGGCCCCTGCACACAGGGGAGAAGGAAAAGCCGCAAGCGCACACCTCAGTGCCGGGGCCGGGAGCGCCGCGCACGCGCACGCTCGCGCACCAGTGCAGCGCCAGGGGGCCGCCCGCCACGCCCTGCACGCGGAAGGTGAGCTGCAGGAGGTCGCCGCAGCGCTCCACTGTCGTGTGGACCTGTTTGGGAGAGGCACCGCAGAGAGGAGCGGGGGCGGGGCACTCGCTCAGCCTTGGCCGCCCAGAGCCCGCGGGCCCCCGCTGCGCGCCTGGCCGCCGTTCTGCACGTGGAAGCTGTAGCGGGGAGCGGGGAGCGAGGCGTCCAGGACGCTCGCAGGCGGCGAGGAAGTCGGCATGCTGCGTGCAGCCTGTGCCCGCACCGCACAGCGCCTGGCCCGCGAGAGCACGCGCGCACGCGCAGCCACGCACGGTGAACACCCGCGCAGCGCGGCGAGCGGCACAGCAGAGGCGCGCTGGGGCTGCGCAGCAGCTCTTGTGCCGCTGCCTGCCGCCACGCATGTCGCGCGAGCGATGCACGCCTCCATCTCACACACAGGCAGCCACAGCCCGCCGGAGGAGAGAGCGGTGCTGCAGTCAGCTCAAAAAAGCGACTGCTGGTGGCGTCGTACCGTCGTACGTTTAGTGTTAGCGTGTTAGCACCACTGACTCCCTGAAGCCTATCCGCTGGCCTGCTCGCGCTGTAACTTGGCACAAGCGCGGTCGTTGACGCCAAGAGTGCGCTGGACAAGCGGCGCACGCTTAGGCGGTGTGCGCGCGCGGCTGCGAGCTGGGCAAGGCAGTCTGGGCCAGAGCACTCAGCCTTACCTCTCTGCGCGTGGAAAGCAAAGTGAATGTGCAGCTCGGAGACCCTAGAAGAAGATGGCGCGGTGGTTGAAGAGCCTATGGAGGAGACAGGCGCCGTTGATAGCAGCAGTGACGGCGAGCAATGGAGTATTCCCAAGGACGCCATAACGTTCACCCGCGAGGGCTGGCAGAGGTGCGACCGGCAGTGTAACCTTCATTTGGGCCGCTCACAGCGCGCCCAGGTTCTGCAACGGGCGCGAGGAGGAGGCTGAAGAAGAGACCAGAGACGAAGCGCGGCAACCCGGTGAGTCTGGAGCCGTTCAACGGGCGTCGCAGTCGGTGCCTGGGACTGCGGAAACGACAACGCAGCCACGTGGACGGCCCTGGAGCGTGCGCCTGCGTATGAGTTCCTCGTTCAAGGAGCCGCATGCAGCAATTAGCAAACCGCTCAGCCTGGACACTCGTGATGCTGTGCGCGCAGCGCTGGAGCCGCTGTCGCTGCCGCCACCTCCGTGGGCGGCCTCTGTGGATGTGAAGGCAGCACTGCAGGCTGTGCTCACTGACCGTGAAGCGCGGCGCACAGCGGCAGAATCGAGGAAGCCCCCGGCGTGAGACGCGGCGCGGCCCCTGCGGATTCGCGACTACTCAGTCTCAGGACGGACCACGGACGGATGATGACCTGTGTTGCGCAAGCAAGGCGGCGCGCGCTGACTCACGCCTATCTGCTTTCGTACGACAGATTCGAGCGCGTCGCGTCGCCAATGACGCCCTTCGCGGCGGGAGGCTCTGCGCTGCTGGCCCCGCGCGCGCCGTTGGTGGCAGGCGTGCCAGCTGCAAAGGCGTCAGCCGCGCACAGGCGCAGTGCGCAGCGCCCATGCCGCCCGTCCCTGGCGCCTCGCGCCGCGCCGGACAGCGCGTCTGACGTCACCTCTGCATTCAGCACGGAGCCCGGGGGCTGGAGCAGCAGCTTCGAGAAGCGAGACGAGAAGAAGCCTGGCAGCTCCGGAGCGCCCGGCTCTGACGCCGTCTGCCTACCAGTGGCGCCGGAGGAGGTGGCCGACCTGCCGCTCACGTCGGAGGTGCGTGCGCCTTCCGGCCGCGCCGCGATCCGGCCTGCCATTCGGCCGCCGTATCGCTCCCTCGCTCTCCCGACTCGCCGCGCCGCCGCTCCGTGCCGCTCCGCTGCTCCATGCACCGCACACGCTGCGCGCTTGCGCTGACGCCCCTTGCTTCCGCAGTGCGGCGCAGACTACACGCTGTTGCGCGACCTGCTTGCCTCCTGCGAGTGGGAGAAAGCCGACGACGAGACGCGCCTCAAGATGACGCAGCTGGCCGGCGAAGACTCGGAGGCTCGCGAGTGGGTCTACTTTAGCGAGGTGAAGAACATCCCAGCCGCCGACCTGCTCACCATCGATGCGCTATGGAAGGGATACTCGCGCGGCCGCTACGGCTTCTCTGTGCAGCGCAGCCTGTGGCTGGCAGAGAAGCGTCGTTGGGGCCCCTTTTTCACGCGCATCGGGTGGACGACTGGCGAGAACAAGGCGTACCGCAAGTTCCCTGGCGAGTTCCTGTGGACCGCTGACGCGCCCAAGGGCCACCTGCCGCTCACCAACTGCCTGCGCGGCACGCAGCTGTTCAGCGCGCTGCTGGAGCACCCGGCGTTCGGGGGGCCGCTGGAGCCGCTGGGCGTGCGCGCGGGGGCTGGGGGGGCCGTGTCCTTCGGAGGTTCGCTGGCGCGGGGGGGCACGCCGCCGCTGGAAGATCTGCAGCCCGCGCAGCGCATGGGTGTGATTGTTGCCGGCGTGGCGATGGTGCTCCTGGGGCTGCTGAACCAACACTGAGGTGCAGCACTGGCGGGGGCTTCTATTCTTTGGCGTGTGTGCGTGTCAGTGCCACAGCCCGTGTCTAGTGTTCAGGGGATGCGTTCGAAAGGAGCCGTGTCTGCGAGGCAAGTGTCGAAGCAAGCACTCACTGCTGCCCTGGCCTCGCCCGGCTTAGCACATGCCGGGTTCATGGCGACCGACAGCTCAGCCCGCCTGCGCACGCATACTTGGTGCTGCCCGCTGACGCCCCAGTTGCCGCGAAGCGCCTCTTGAAGGAAAGAGCAGTCGCCGCTGAGATTGGCCGCTCGCACCTGCACACGCACTGCCTGAGCGACACGAGGCGTGGGAGGGCGCGCGCGTGCGCCGCCCACCTCGCTGCAGGCGTGGTGTCGACAGTTGCCCCAGTCCAAGTCAGTTGCGCGGCAGTGGTCGAAGGCGTGGATCAGCTCGTGAACCAACATGTTCTCAAACTCCGTTGCGCTCTGCATGTGGTTGTGGCACATCACAACCTGGGCGCAGCCAGAAGCGCGTGAGCGCAGACTGCGCGGGAGAGGAGTCGCAGCAAGCGTTCACCACGCACCCCGTCTCCTGGTCTAAAGCCGCCCACCACCTCCTGCGTGCACGACTCCACGCTAAAGAAGCGTCTGTCCACGGGGCAGCCGGCCCTGTGCAGCGCCTGCACCATGAACTTGACAGTCGCGTCTGTGTGCCCCACTCTCAGCACTCAAGCTCGACAGCACGCGCAGTGACGGTGACGCACTTCTCTGCAGCGCGTGCTCCAGTGCTTTGTCGCAGTGCTCGGGCGTCATACTCACTCACGAGGCTCGCGGAGGCGCACAAAGTTGTGCAATTCGAGTATTCGAGTGATCGAGTCGTCGTTCTTCTTCTTCTGCCTCCACCCACGACGCCCCGCAGTACAACGCATGAGAGAGTCGGGACGTGGATTGAAACATATGTACGTGTGTGTGTATGTGTGATTGTATGATCAGAGGAAGAAGTCCTTGCATTCTCGCATCAGCGCCTCGTTGTGCGTCGCGTTTGGAAAGTGCGAGAGCACCTTCGTCTCCTCTGGCAGCAGCGGATCAAAGTCATAGACCACCCAGTCCCAGGGCCAGCACTCCTCGTAGCTGTGGACGCCCAGGTAGCACCGGTCGTCGCGCCCCCACAGCAGGCGCGGGTCGAAGCTTTCCACCCAGCGGGCGTTGCAGCTCACGCGCGGCAGCACCAGCAGGTGTCCCGTGTTGGCAGCATCCAGCAACGCGTCCTTGACGGTCTGTCTGAGTAGCTGGAGGTTGTCCTGCACTCGGGTAATCAAGTCGGGGTGGATGCGCGCAACCGGCTTGCGGCCCCGGTATTTCTCGAAGATACGCGCGTCCCAGTAGTCGAACAACATCATGTACGCCTGCCGCCCCACGTGCGAGAACGAATCCAGCGCCTTGGCGGTGCTCGCCTGCCAGGTGCCCTTGACCTTGAGCAGGTGCGTCACCTTCCAAGTCATCTCGCTGGTGTGCCAGTGGGACGCCCATTCGCCGAAGCGGATGACAGACTCGGGCAGACCCGCCACCAGCTCGCCCTGGATGAGCCGCATGTCCACGCCACAAAGCGTGGAGGTGTTTGTCACGGAGTAGGTACGCAGCCGGGTGCCGATGATCTCCTGGTCCATGCCTCCCGTACGGTTGAACGTTTCCACCACACTGCCCAACAGCTCTAATGCCAGCAGGCTGGGCCGCGCAAACGCAAAGCCGCCGTTCGGCCCGCCGCCCTCGTAATGAAACACCAACGTCGCCTGGAGTAGGCAGCCCGACTGCAGGTACGCCAAGATGTCCTCGTGCAGCACTTGGTCGACGTCGAGCATCAGCGCTGTGACGTTGCGCGCCAGCAGCCTGGTCAAGAAATCGTATCGCATAGCCCACATGCCGTGGATGTTAACCTTTTCGTGGGTGCCTCGGGCAGGGTAGCTGTGCGTCACGCAGTTGCTGCGTTCCAGCGCCTGGCAGTCCTCCGCAAAGGCCCCCAGGGCAACCATAGGGTAGCCCCACACCTCAGCCAGCTGGTGGTGCGCGTTCTGGGCAAACTCCAGCCACCGGAGGCGAACGCTCTCAAACTGGAAGAACACAAGCACACCGTCCACCGCCCGGGCTGCCACAATGGCCTCCAGGTCGCCGGCGTTCACACCGTCCAGCACGCGCCCGCTGGGCAGGTCGCCGGCGCGGCTGCAGCCCAGCAGCGCGAGCACCGCACAGAGGTGGAGAAGTGCGGAGCGCATGCTGGGGGGGGTGCGGGAGCAAGCCCGGCTGCGAGCTGCACGTGGCGGGCCTGGGTCAGGCCACGTACAGCGGCGCTGCTCTGCTGTGCTCGAGGGCGCAGGAGGTGTGCAGATAGCCAAGGGTGGTGCAGGAGCTCACCCTCCTGCTCCCGGCACCCGCGCAACCCTCTGCGTTCAGCCTAACACCCCATAGCACGCCTAGCAGCGGGCACCATGTCTCACCAGGCAGCGCGTGTACCTGGCGCACAAAAGGACGCGCGGAGGCTGCGTAATATGCACACGTGGCGAGGCAGGCGAGCGGCCCGCGGCCCGCCGGCGGCGGGGGCCGGGTCGCCTGAGCGGCAGTAGCTTTGATGCGAAACGGACAACGGTGCTCTGCGACGAAGTGCGGTAGAGCTCACCGGTAGCATAGCATGACAGGCTGTTGCGTCTCCCTCACCGCGGGGCAGGGCATGCGCCTGGGCCCTGCAGGCAGCTGTTGGTCTGGCAGCAAAGAGGCACCCATGCCTCGCCGGCTGTGCCAGCCACAAGCGCGCCAGCCTGCTGCGCGGTGGCTTGCAGCACAGCGCTGTTCCAGGCGCCGCGCACAGACTCCACCACCACCCCTCCCACTGCGCTCACAAGCTTGCCTGCGCTGTCCACCACGATAGGCGCGGTGGCCTTGCCCACCTCCAACGCGGCGCTGCCCGCAAACTGAGCCCCCTGCAGAACCACGGGCGCAGCAGCTTTGGCACCCTCCCATGCGAGTCCGCCCACAACCTTGATGCCCTCGCCCACCACCGGCGCGGCGCTCCGCAAGCCGTCCAACACCACGGGCGCGGCGACGGCGCCCGCGTCGGCCACCGCATGGCCCAGCTCGAGAGCCGCAGAGCTGGCCGCAGAGCCCGCGGCTGCGCCAAAGCTCACAAGCGCGTCGCCCGCAGCCTCGGAGGCGGCCTGCGCAGCGTCTTCAGCCGCGTCCTGCATCTGCGCGGCCAGAATCTGCGTGCGTGCGGGCGGGCGGGCGGGAGGGCTCAGCAAGCAGCGCCAGAACGGGGGAGAGCGCAGCATGCGGCACGGCTTGCGCGAAGGACGCACCACTCCTGCGTCGCTGCTGCCCAGGTCCAGCGCCAGCGCCTGCGCGTTGACGGGCGCGCAGAGGAGGAGCAGCGCGGCGAGCATTGATGCTGCTCGTGAGCGAAAAGCGAGCGGGGATGCGCGCGCGAGCGGCAACCGCGGAGTATCTTCTGTTGAAGACGCACAGCGGGCGCCCTGCTTCTTAGCCTCTGCAGGGCGAACCTGTGCGCAGCGGCCTGCAGCAGCAGCGCGGAGCGCTTGTCTGGGAGCGAGCTGCGTGCGTCCCAAAACGCTGACGCTAGGAAAGAAGGCCAGCGCCATTGAGCGTGTGTTGGGAGGTGGAGAGCCGACGATGCGACCTCCGGGCGCGCGACGATGGCGCGAGCCGTGTTCGACGACTCGAGCGGAGTGTTCGACTAGATCCAAAAAGTGTGTCCCCCGTGCTCTCGCGCCCGCTCAGTTGCACGCACGCAGGCTGCTGGTGTGAGTGACAGCCTCTGCGCCAGTGGCAGCTCCAGGCGAGGAGCCGAGGCGGCCTGGGCCGCTCCAGTGCCTGGGTGGCGCCTCCTCTTCAGCCGCGATGGCGGACGGCGCTGAGGGCACGCGCTCCGACGTGCGCTACAACCCCGCCGGTGCGTGCTGGGTGTTGCGAGGCGAGAAAGCGGACCGGGATTGAGTTGAGCCCGCACGCGCCTTGCCTCCGCTCGCAGCCGTGCGCTTCGTGGACCGCCAGAAGCAGCACCGCACGCTGTCCAAGGCTGACTGGGCCAGCGGGCTGGCCGCGCTGGACATTTGGTCGCTCAGGTGCGCGGGGGAGCGGCTGCGTCGCTCCCGAGGCGCCAGCTGTCACTCACCAGCTCGCCAGGAGCTTTCGAGGACAGAGCCCGCGCCAGGCTGCCTGGAACGCGGCCACGCGCCTGCTTCCCTGCCTCCTCTGGCTCGCCAAGTATGACTGGCGAAAGCAGCTGGCGGGCGACGTTGGCGCGGGAGTCGCGGTCACCTTTCTCATCGTCCCGCAAGGCCTCAGCTACGCCGGCGTCGCAGGCCTGCCCGCCATCTACGGACTCTGTGCGTGCTGAGCGCAGGAGCACGCTGCTGCGCGTGCAGGTGGCCTGACGCCCCGCATCGCAGACACGGACTTCGTGCCGCTCTTCTTCTACTTCCTCTACGGCACCAGCAAGTACCTGCAGGTGGGCGCGGTGGCGATCGTCAGTCTCCTGACGGCAAACACAATCTCTGCGTTGCTGCAGCCCGAGACGGCCGCCCTGGCTGTGCTGAACGGCGCCGCAAAGGCGGCTGCAGCCGCGCTCAAGGCCCAGCCGGGCAACAGCACTCTGGCGGGCGCAAACGCGCTCGCCAGCGCCGCCTATACTACGGCCAGCGCTGAGCTGATCCAGAGGCAGGTGGCCACAGCCTCTTTGCTCGCCTTTTACGTGGGCATCTTCTCCTTTGGCATCGGAATCCTCAAGCTGGGCAAAATCATGAACCTGGTGCGTCCTCGGGCACGCGGCTACGTGTGCGCGGCGTGCGGCTGACGCGTGACGGCCCGCCCCCGTGCAGATGGGTCCCGCGGTCATCAGCGGCTTTCAGACTGCTGCAGCGATCACCATCGCGCTGGGCCAGTTCAAGAACTTGTTTGGCTATGGCAAGGACTTCACAACCGGAACCACCATCAATGTGTTGATCAAGTCCTACATTGACCACAACGGCGACCTCAACTACACCACCATTTGGAGCGGCTGGCTGTGGATCGCGCTGCTGCTGCTCTTCAAAAACCTGAGTCGCGTGACGTGCGTGCGCATCCGCGGCTACCCGGTGCTCAAATTCCTGAAGATCTCAGGGCCGGTGATCGTCTGCATCACTGCCATCGTGTCAACCAAGCTGGCGGAGCTGCACCTGAGCCCCGGCTGCACGGGCTACGACCAGGTGAAGAACGTGGCCAACGTGTATGTGGCCAGCAGCAGCGCGGACGTGTGGAACATCAGCTACACAGCGATCACCACCACGAACTTTCTGGGCGAGTTGGTCACCTACACCCCGCCGCGCGACAACCCGCACTGCGTGCCCATGCCCAAGTCCAACGTGGCGGGCGCAGTGGTGCCGTACCCCTGGCCTCGGCAGCGGGGCATCGCAATCACGGGCCCCTTTGGGCAGCCCCCCTCCGGCGGGACGCCCAAGTACTCGCTGGTGTCCGGTGAGCTGCTGACGGGCGCCATCGTCATCACGCTGGTGGCCTCCCTGGAGTCGGTGGCCATTGCCAAGGCGCTGGCCAGCAAGCACAAGCAGCCGGACTTGAACCCATCCGCGGAGTACATCGCGCTGGGGATTGCGAACTTCGTGGGCTCGTTCACCCACACCTTCCCCATCAGCGGCTCCTTCAGCCGCAGCGCGCTCAACGACGAGGTTGGCGCCTCCTCCCCCATCGCCGTGCTTGTGGTTGCAGTGCTGGTGGGCATCGTGCTCAAAATCGCCTCCGTGGCGCCAATCTTCTTTTACCTGCCGCAGAATGTGCTCTCGGCCATCGTTGTGGTCGCGCTCATCAACCTCCTGGACTTTGACCACCTTGCCTGGCTGATGCAATACGACCGGAAAGACGCGCTGCTGTGGCTCACAGCCTTCATCGCGGTGCTGTTCCAGGGCGTGGAGATCGGCATCCTCATCGCCGTGGTTGTGTCGCTAGGCCTGGTGGTGCTAGAAACGCTGCTGGCGCCCGTGCCGCAGTTGGGTCTGGTGCCCGGCCAGCGCACGCGCCGCGCCTTCCGCAGCATGTCTCAGTACCCGGAGGCTTCTCCGGTGCCCGGGGTGATGGTGTTCCGGGTGGAGAGCCCCATCATCTTTGCTAACGCGGGCAACATCGCCTCCATGCTGCGCGCGCTCGTCTTCGGCAGCGACGCGGCGAGCGCGGAGGCGAACGCGGCGGTGGCGGCGACGCGCGCGGTGGTGGTTGACTTTTCAAACGTGAGCTACGGCGACAGCGGCTTTGTGGAGAGCTTCAGGGACCTCATTGACAGCTACAAGGCTGCCGAGGTGCTGCTGGTGTTTGTGAACCCCAACAGCACTGTGCTGTACAAGATGGAGCTCACGGGGCTCCTGCAGCAACTGAACAGCCAGTTTGGCGTGGAGGCTTCCTGGCTTTTCCTCACTGTGTCAGACGCCGTGGATGCAGTCAAGTCCTTCGAGCCGCCCATCAAGCCGCGCAAGCTGCTGCCGACCACAGAGGAGGACGCGCCAGACGCGGAGGTGTGAGCGCAAATCTAGAGCTAAAATAATGCAATAACCAACTGGGTTGGCAAATAAGGCAGGTGCCTTATAATTCCAGGAGCTGATAACGCCTTATAATAAGCTTATAATGCGCCCGCCCAGCCCCTATAAGGCCT
>Ga0208951_1000982_pt1 | contig 12878 bp, 11 predicted proteins | sample GreLakmeMI27MSRF_FD_187702 | JGI IMG/M metagenome (GOLD analysis project Ga0208951, IMG submission 187702) | Freshwater lentic microbial communities from great Laurentian Lakes, MI, USA - Great Lakes metaG MI27MSRF (SPAdes) | ecosystem: Environmental > Aquatic > Freshwater > Lake | place: Great... | reverse complement strand
CAGAGCGCCTCCTCGGCTGCGTCGCCGCCGCAGCGTGCGCCGGCGCCAGAGCAGCGGGCTGACACGCTGACGGGCGGCGAGTCGTGCAGCCGCTGCGCGAGCAGCTCCTCGCCCCCGGCGGTGAGCACCCGCAGCCGGCCGTCGCAGGTGGCCACAAGCAGCGCCGAGTCGTCGCCGCTGCCGCCGCTGCGTGCGCAGGCGGCCCAGCAAAGGGCGCTCACGCGCTCGGGGAGCGTGCACCTACAGCCGGCCGTGACGCCGTCCAGCGCAGCCAGCCAGAGGCGCGCGCCGCGGGCACAGGCCAGGTGCGAGCCATCCGTGGACAGTGCTGACAGCAGCGACGGCTCCTCCAGCCACGACTCGCCGTACTGCAGCCAGGGGTCGTCCTCGCTGTCGTGGAACAGAAAGGCTGTCGCGGACGTCAGGCGGGTCAGACACAGACGAGTCAAGCAGGACACGCAACAGCACTGCGCGCCTATCGCCTCCTCCGTGTCGCACAGCTGCCCGTGCGGCTGCAGAGACATCGATTGCTATGAGTCACCGGAGGGCGGGAGAGTCTCGCAGGATGGCTGCATGGCTGCATCGTTCTGTCGGTCGATCGCTGCCTTCGCTCTAGTGCGTGCCAATCTCGCTCGCTTGCACGCACGTGCATCGCAGCGCGCGCACGGCAGCCCGCAGAGCCATGCGGGGAGTACGCGCGGTTATGGGCGAATGCGGTCGTGAAACAACGAGCAACGTCTTTCGCCTCCCGCGCCAGCTCACGCTCAGTAGTCAGCCTTGCCCTTGCCGCTACGCGCCAAAAAGTCGGTGTATTCCTGCGCCGGCGGCTTGGTCATGCGCGTCTCGCGCCACAGGTCGGGCGTGAGGAAGCCGTAGGTGTTGGACAGCGCAGCAAAGGTCGCCTTGATGAAGTTGCCCATCGTCTTGGTGTGACCCTGGCTAGCCGTGTACACGTCCACGATGCCAGCCATCTGCAGCACCTTCTTGGGCGTGCTGGCTGCCACAATGCCGGCACCCTTCGGCGCAGGCACCAGGCGCAGGCTCACAGACCCGCCCTTGCCGGTGATCTTGGTGGGCACCGTGTGGGGCTTGCCTAGCTTGTTGCCCCAGTAGCCGCGGCGCACGGGCACCACGTTGAGCTTAGCGCTGATGATGGCGCCGCGAATGGCGGTTGCCACCTCCTTGGCGCACTTGACGCCCAGGCCCACGTGTCCGTTGTGATCGCCCACCACCACGAACGCCTTGAAGCGAGTGCGCTGCCCCGCGCGAGTCTGCTTCTGCACGGGCATGATCTTCATCACCTCGTCTTTCAGCGCAGTGCCCAGGAAGTGGTCAACCACTGCGCAGCGCAGACGCGTGAGTTAAGCGGCGCCCAGCGGGGCTACCTGGAGCGGGCGTGGCGCACCTTGGTATTCCTTGATGGGCAAGCTGAACAGGTAAATCTGCTCCAGGCTCTTGATCTTGCCCTGAAAACAACACGGGCACGTCAGCACTTGCAGGGAAGAGAGGAGCCTGAAGGCCGAGACTGAGTCTGAACAGAGCGTAGGACCACGCTGGGCTGCTCATCCCTGCTAGCAATCCAGATCACAGCCAAGAGTGCGGTGGCTGCGCCCACAGGTATATCGGAGCCGCGCACGGACAGCGCAGCAGCCAGCACGTCTCTGAAGGGCAGATAGCGACGGTGGGCCGGCGCGAGCCGGCACAGTGAACTAGCCGCCGTCGGTGGCCGGTTCGGCTGGCCACGACAGCGCGCGTCCAAGCGTTCTGGGGCCCGCAGCCGGCACCGGACCCTCCGCCACTGCGTTCGGACGGCTGCGTCGAGGCGCCGCCAGAGCGCCAGCGGGCTCCAGAGCTGTAACCCTAAACCTCTTCCAGGGGAGCCAGCCCAAGCTCCCCGCCCAGCCGCAAGGACGAGGCGGGTGCCGCGTGGGAAGGTGCGCAGCAGCGTCCAGGTGCGCGTGTAGGAGGCGCAGCAAGAGCTGGCCAGAGTCTGTCCAGAGTTTGCGGATCTGCGCTGCGCCTGGGCACGCGCCTGCTGCACGAGGCGGCCGAGCTTGGTGGTGGGCACCCACGGCGCGTCCTCGTCCTTCTTGGGCGCGCGGCGGGGCCCGCGGCCACGGTCGCCGCGGTCACCACGGCCGCGGCCGCGCTCGCCATCACCTCGTCCGAAGCCGCGAGAGAAGCCTCCGCGCTCACCGCCGCGGTCACCCATGGTGCCAAAGAGAACCGGAGGGCTGCGTAAAGGGCAGGCGATGCGAAAAAAATCGAACGCCGAAGGTGGTCCCATACCCGTAGCGTCAAGTGCTTGTCGTACAACGTCACCGCGCGCACCTCCGCCTCTCTCGTGCCTGTGGCGCCTCATCTGATATGCAGCGCCTGGGGCGAGCGGCTCGAAGCCACAGGTTGACCTCCTTTGCGTGTGAGCACTTGGCGTCCTGCCTGCACGGCTCCTCCGCCGCGCACGCAGAGCGCCAGCTGGGTGCCTGCAGGCCTGAGCGCGCCGCGGAGGCTTTGCGGCGGCCACAGACAAGCCGTGGGTTCGCCGCGCAGGCTGCGCCGGACGCTGTCCCGGTGGATCCCTTCTCCATCGTCACCGACGAGCTGGACGCAGTGTCGCAACGCATGCGCGCCGCCGTCGTGAGCGAGGTGCGTGCGTGCGAGCGCTTTTTGGGGGTCCGCCCTTGTGGCGTAGGTGGCGCTCTGTTCCTCCACCCCTCGCCCGTACGGTCGCCTCTCCCCGGGCCTCACCCGGCGCGCAGGTGCCCACGCTGGCGACTGCGGCTGAGTACTTTTTCAAAGAGGGGGCGCTGGGGAAGCGTATGCGCCCCACCGTGTTGCTGCTCGTCGCCTCTGCGCTGTCCAGGGAGCCGGCGCTGGACGCCGCCGACACAGAGGTGGACCACTCCCCGCCCAGAGAGCCGCCGCAGGGTGCGCGCAGCCGCTGGCGTGCTGACGTGGCGCTCTCTGACGCGTTCTGATGACGCGCCCGCCCTCACGCAGGCACTCGCCGCCGTCAGCAGCGCCTGGCGGAGGTTGCGGAGCTCATACACGTCGCATCGCTGCTGCATGACGACGTGCTGGACAATGCAGCGACGCGGTGCGTGCTCCTCACTCCGCCCAAGTGTGAGCCAGTCTCCTCACTCCTGCCGCCCACGCCTGACAGCCGCGGCATGCGCGCGCTCAACATCGAGGTTGGCAACAAGCTCGCAATCCTGGCGGGTGACTTCCTATTGGCACGCGCAAGCGTGACTCTGGCGTCTCTACGTGACACGGACGTGATCATGTTGCTGTCAACGGTGATTGAGCACCTGGTCACCGGCGAGGTGATGCAGATGACTGCGCGCCCGGAGGAGCTGCTGTCGTTTGAGTATTACACGCGCAAGACGCACTTGAAAACTGCGAGCTTGATGGCCCAGTCCAGCAAGGCTGTGGCTCTGTTGGGCGGGGAGGGGGAGGAGACGGCGCTGCTGGCCTACGAGTACGGGAGGCATCTGGGTTTGGCCTTCCAGTACGTGGACGACGTGCTTGATTTCACGGGCACCGCGCGGTCTTTGGGCAAACCCGCGCTCAACGACCTCCGCAGTGGCCTGGCCACGGCGCCGGTGCTCTACGCGGCGCGCCAGTTCCCGGCGCTGGCCAAGCTGGTGCAGCGCCGCTTCAAGGAGGAAGGAGACGTGGAGCAGGCGCGCCTGTGGGTGGCTGACAGCCAGGGCATTGAGGAGACGCGCGCGCTGGCGGCTGAGCACGCGGCGCACGCGCGCGCGGCGCTGGACGCCTTCCCGCCCGCCGCGTCGGAGCGCGCGCAGCTGGCGCGCAGCGGGCTGGCGGAGCTAACGCACCGCGTGTTGAGGCGCAGCAAGTGAGCGCCCAGGAACAGGTCGAGAGGTAGAGACTCTCTACTCTACTCTCTACTCTAGACTCTCGTGGTCTGTGGGTGAAAGAAAAGCTCAGTCCGCTCCCGCTCCGTCACTGCCCCTCTCGCCCCCGTCGTCATCCAGCGCGTCCCACGCGTTGCGCGTCTGCACCGCCACCCTGCTGGGCGCCACGCGGCTGGAGCCAGGCACCTCCGGCTCCAGCTCCTCCCAGCCTGCGCCGTCGTCCCCGGAGGCAAACCGCGGCCCCGGCGCATCCGCCACTGACGGGCACTGCTGCTCCTCCGCCCACGGGTCCGCGGCGGGATGATGCGGCATCTTGGCCGCGGCGCTCTTCTGAGAGCGGCGACAGGGCGGAGGCTGCGGCCGCCCCTCGCAGGCGGCGACTGCCACCGTGAACAGGCCGCGCACACCCCCAGCCAGCCGGTCGCGCGCGTCGTTGAAGGCGGCCTCGCGGCAGAAGGTGGCAACCGCGTTGCCTCCGGTGCCCGCTGCGCTGAGCTCGTAGTCGCCCGCCCAGGCCTGCAGCATGCGCTCCAGGTCCGCCTCCGCCGCAACGTCCGTAAAGAGCAGTCGCAGCGCCGCGCCGCCGCCCCCTACGGGTGCAGGCAGCTGCTCCGGCGGCGCTCGTGCCGCGTCGCTGAGGCGGCAGGAGGGGTGACTCGACAGGCCGGGCACCAGAAACAAGTCGATGTGGCGGCCGGGCCCCTCGCCGTACGCCTGGGTCATGATGTGATAGGTGGCGCCAACCTCGTGCACCAATCGGCGCTTGGCGCGGGGCATGGCAGGAAGGCTGACCCGGCGTCCTTTGGGGCCAACAGCACAATTGGCGTCAGCAGCTGCCAGCGCCTCGTCGAAGCGGCGTTCGATGTCCCGCACAAAGTCGGGCTCCTGGCGAGCCAGTGCCAGAGTCTCCGCCGTGAACGCCTGGGCGGCGGATGCAGCGAAGCTGCTGGGCCGCGTGTCCGGGTTGTCCACGCCAAATGCGGATGCAAGCTGCTTGCGGCGCGCCTCGCGGGCGGCGTCCAAGGTGCTGGACAAGGCGCAAGGTGCCTGGGGGGGGGCGGCGGGCCGTCGCGGCGGCGGCGGGGCGGCGAGCGTCCACCAGCTGGGTCGTACGATGTTCGCGTCGTTGCCGCTGCCAGAGCCCAGCACGGGCCAGGCTGGACGGACGGGCGCGGCGGGGGCTGGCAAGGCTGGAAAGTGCTCTGTTCGCGAGGACGCCCCGACGCCTGCTAATTGCTGCTGCGCCCCAAGCCGCACCGCCAGGCTGGCTACGTCCGCCCGGCTGCGCCCTCGCGCCATACCCGCGTCGTCGTCGATGACCGCGAAGTTGCCCTCCTGCTGCATCGCCGGCGGCGGCGCAGGCTGGCCCCGCCCGCTGCTGTCTCTTCGCAAGGCGCTGGAGGTGAAGAAGGAGCGCAGCACTGCGTCCGCAGCAACACGCCGCTGCGCAGCCAGCGCCTCTGCTGTGCCCACGCGCGCCGCAGCCTCCTGTGCAGCCACAGCCTCGTCGAAGTCCCGGGCCACGGTGTAGCGCCCCAGCCGGTGCTTGCGCAGGTGCGCGTCCAGACGCACGCAGTCCTCGCGGGTCAGCGCCCGCCGAGACAGCGGGTTCAGAAACAGCTTCGCCGCAGACAGGTAGTCGGCCAGAGCCTTGGCGTCGAACAGCGCCCCACGCGAGTCCTCCTCACCCAGCTGCAGTCGGAACGGCGGGTACGGCAGCGAGTTCAGCGGCTCAAGCGTGATGGGGTCAGCCTCCTCCTCCGCCAGCTGCTTCCACCAGCCAGTCTTCGCGGTGACGTGTACAGAGGTGGCTGTCGCACTGACGGCTGACGGCGGCAACGCCGGCGGCTCGCTGGCTTCGCCTCGTGTGGCGGCGCGGGGGCGGGGGCGGCGCGCAGCGGCGGCTGGAACGTCTGTAGTAGGTGTATGCTGCGGACGTCGTTGTTTCTCCTCGTCTCCTTTCTCCTTGCTCCATCGGGCCTTACGGCGGGCACTCGCGGCTGGCGCGCTTCCCTCCGCAGCTGGCCCCTCCGTCGCCGCCGCTCGAGGCGCAGGAAAGGTGGGCGCATCTGCTCGAAGAAGTGGTGCTGGCTTCTGCTCCGCCATCGCAGCGCGAGCCGCAGCGCGGGTAGGACAGGGGAACCTAGGGAGCGCGCCGCGGCAGTAGACTTGTAGACATCTGTTTTTTGCGGGCCGGCGCCCCCCGTGGAGGGACTCCCGACGAGTGGGACAGCCGTCACTGCCTCCAACAAGGCTTCGCGTAACGTTCGCAGTCGCAGCGCGCTCTCTCCGCCAGCTCAATGGCGTCCAAGGAGCCCGACCTGTACGCGGTGCTGGGCGTTTCCCGCGCCGCCACCGAGACTGAGGCGCGCGAGCGTCAGAGCACCCGAACAGACTCCGGCTCACGCCGGCGCGCCGCAACGCCCCCGCCCGCGCGCAGATCCGGCGCAAGTACCGCAATCTGATCACGAAGGAGCACCCGGACAAGGGCGGCGACGCGGACCGGTTCGCCGCTATCCAGCGAGCCTATGATGTCCTGTCCAACGAGCCCAAGCGCAAGCAGTACGACACCACGGGCGTGCTGGAGCGCAGCGCTGACGAGGAGCTTGTGGAGGCGTTCGGCGGAGGTGCGTGGCTCTGCGCGGGGCGCGAAGCGGGCGCGGCTGCAAGCGGTGTCTGTTCGCGAGCTGTCGCGTCCTCGCTCACGCGCGCGCGCAGGCAAGTTCCGCGACCGCACGCGCGCGGCGGAAGAGGAGCGCCAGACACTGACGGAGGCCATCATCTTGCGCCAGAGCGAGAAGGAGCAGTCTCACGGCGCCGGCTTTGAGACGTGGCTTCGCTCACGAGGCGACCTGAAGGCGCGTGCAGCTCCGCCATGCGCAGCCTCTTACCTGCGCACGCCTCCTGCGCGGCCCTCACTCACGCCCGGCGACCGCGCCCAAAGATCTACACGGGCGACGACGTGGCAGAGGAGTTTGGCGTCAACAAGTCCTCCTACGAGCCCGTCATCCTGCCTTCCATCCGCGCCTACCAGGCGCGCACACAGCACGCGCCCTCGCTGGTACGCGCGGCGGGGCCCCCTGACGCGCCCCTGGCCCTGGGCTTGCGCCTCCCAGGTCCGCTGCAACGCGCTGGGCGCGCCCTCCGAGTCGGTGGAGGTTGTCACGGAGCCGATCCCCAAGGAGCTGGAGTGGGGGGAGGTGCTGGTCAACATCCGCGCGATGCCAGTCAGCCCCGGCGACCTGTACAACATCAAGATGGGCGCCACGCCCTACACGGTGCGCCAGCCCGCAGCGCATCCTTCGCAGTGGCGCAGCGGCTCACGCACACGTGTTGCTCTCAGCCGGATGGCGAGGGGCTGAAGCCGCCCTTTGTGGCCGGCAACGACGGCCTGGCGGTTGTGGTCAAGGTTGGCCCGGGCGTCAAGTTCCTCTCCGAAAACGACTGGGTCATCCCCAATAAGCCCGCCATGGGCACCTGGCAGTCGCTGGTGACGTGGAAGGAGAAGGACGTCATCAAGATCCCTACCGACCTCCTCCCCATTGAATACGCAGCCATGCTGCGTGCGTCCCCCACCGCACGCGCATCCATCCCCGGCACTGAGCCCTCATCGCGCGCAGGTGAGATGTGCGTTGCGTATCGTCTGCTGGAGGACCATGGGCAGATCATGAAGGGCGACAGCGTCATCTTGAACGCCGCCAACAGCGCCGTGGGCACCTGCGTCATCCAGCTGTGCCGCATGCTGAAGCTGCGCGCCATCGCCGTCATCCGGGCGCGCGACAGCCAGGAGTTTGAGAAAACCGCTGCACGGCTCAAGGCGCTGGGCGCCTCCGAGGTGTGCATCGCGCTGCGCAACGCGCTGCTGCGCATTGCGCTGCGTTGGCGCTGCGCTGAGGCGTGGCGGCGATGCTTTGCAGGTGCTGCAGGAGGGTGGCAGCCTCAAGGCGAAGCTGGACGAGCACAAGTACTTCGCCAAGCCGCGCCTGGCGCTGGACGCGGTGGGTGGCGCCTCCGCCGTGGCGCTGGCGGACACCCTGGCGGACGGTTGTCCGCTGGTCATCTACGGCTGCATGTCCGGCAAGGCGCCCCAGTTCACGTGGCCCCAGTGGACGCTGCGCGGCCTCCAGGTGCAGGGCTTCAACCTTCGCAAGTGGATGGCCGCCAACAAGGCCAAGGCGCGTGCTGCCGCCTATGCGCGGTGCGCGATGGGCTGACCCGGTTGTTGCTGTCGCTCCTTTCTGCAGATCCCAGCCATGCTGCAGCTCATCGCCAACCTGGTGAACGCTGACCAGCTGCGCATCGACTACACGGAGTATGAGCTGTGCGAGGAGTTCAAGGAGGCGCTGGAGCACGCGCAGGAGGACGCGCGCAATACCAAGATCCTCCTCAAGGTCAACGACATCGGCGTCACCTACTGAGCCATCCGTCGCGCAGGGGGATGGGGGGATGGGGGCGGGCTGAGGGGACAGACACCCCGTGTGATTCGATTGCGCTGTTCGCTTGTCGTACGGAGAAGGCAGGCAGGTGGTCCGCCACGCTAGTCGTGCGCGCTCCTACGCCCCCCTGTGGTGCGCCTCGCGTGTGTTGCGCCTCCACGAGCTTGTGTGCCAGGAGCCTGCTGCACTCGGGCTGCACCTGGCTTCTGCTGGTAGCTCACCGAGGAGAGGAACATGAAGGACGGCGTGGCGCGCAAGCTGGGACGAGCCACTGCTCACCGGTGGAGCATGCTGCGGTGCGCACTGCGGCTATCAGGCTCAGTGCCTTGCAGCAGCCGCTGGACATGCGACGCCCACCTCTTTGCGCACACTGGCGCTGACAGGCAGCCTCCTTCGCGTCGCGCAGCACGATGGTGTCCCAGCTGATCAGCCACGAGCGGCTGGAAACAACCGTGGCGAAGGTACGCCAGGGAGGTAGTGCCAACCCCCTAAACCTAAGCCCTCACGGCTGTGTGGTCCCTCCACGCCCCAGGCCAAGGAGTTGCGCAAGGTGGCTGACCACATGGTGACGATGGGCAAGGACGGCTCCCTGGCTGCGCGGCGCCGGGCCGCGGCTGTTGTGCGTGGCGACGAAGTGCTGCGCAAGCTCTTCAGCGAGCTGGCTGGGCGCTACGCGGGGCGCGTGGGCGGCTACACGCGCGTGCTACAGACTCGGCGGCGCGTGGGCGACGGCGCGCAGATGGCGTACATCGAGTTCGTGGACAGAGAGGGCGAGCTCCGACCTGCCATGCCTCCCAGTCCAGCATCCGCTGTTGATGCCAGCTGGGCGCGGCGACGAGCCGCGCAGTGGACACGAGGCGGGTTGATATCCCAGGCGGCGGCTGCGGCTGTGGCACAGAGGGCTGCAGTTGAAGCAGCGCCAGTGGGCGACGCAGCGCCTGCGGCGGCTCAGTCCCGCCCGAACGAATGAAATGGCGTGTCGCTGTGGTATGTGGCATGCGCTCACTCCGTCTCTTCCAGCGCCGCAGTCTTTGCCGCGGGCTCTCGAACCACGAACTCTCGCTCACGTTTGAGCGACAGCTTGGCGCAGGTGACCCGCGGCAGCAGCTCCAGGCCCTCCTGGAAGCGCACCCGTCGCGCCCGCTCCTGAGGCTGCGTGGCCGGGGTGGCGGCGGCGGCCGTCGGGGCCCTCGCCTCGGCCCTCGCCTGCGCCAGCAGCTGCGCGAACAGCAGCCCGCACTCCCCGGGCGTCCCGCCCTGGATGCTGCGCTGCTGGCGCAGGCTCTCCAGCACGGCCGGCTGGGTGGTCATGAGGAAGACGTGGCGACAGTCGTGCGCGTGTAGCGCCGCCAGCTTCACCGCGTCGCGCACCTGCTGGGGCGGGTCCGCCACGGCGCTGCGGGACTGCTCCTCGGGGCTGAGCAGCCCCGCGCGAGGGCCGCCGGTGGAGCCCACACCGGGGCCCGGGCGCCCGCTCAGCGCCTCCTCCACCGCGGCGACGGCTTCGCAGGCGTACGGGCTGCACGGCGCCGCCGCGCGCAGCGCCGCCCACTCGCCAGGGGCCAGCATGAGGCGCCAGGGCCAGGAGCAGGGCTTGGGCAGCAGCGCCCCCGGCGGCGTGCGCGCGCAGGCGGCGGCGGCGGCGTTTGCGGCGGCGGCGCAGCGGCAGAGCAGGGTCAGCACGGTGCGCGCCACCCCGTCGCCGCTGGCCAGCGTGCACGCGTCGCTGACCAGGAGGACGCCCTCAGGGAAGACCTCCCTGCTTTGCTCGCCCCCCCGCACCTCCAGCCGGCTGCGCGCCGCCACGCACGCCTCGATGTGGCTGCAGCCCAGCACCAGCCTGACGCGGCGCACGGCCAGGAAGTCGGCGATGCCGTGGCCAGCCACCCGGAACTCGGGCAGCGCGCGCAGCAGGCCCGGCTCCAGAACAACCAGGTCCACGTTGTGGGGGCTCGGGCTGCACTCGTGCAGCGCCCCCTCACGCTGGGCCCCCTGCACCGCGTGCTGCGCTGCGGTATCGCCCGGCACAAAGCCCAGCAGCGTGAAGCGTAGGCCCCGCAGAGCGGCGCCCACCGCGGGTGCCTCGGCTGCCTCGGCGGCCGGGTATCCCGGCCCCTGGGGCAGCTGGGGCTGGGGAGGGCGCATGATTGCGCGGGCGGGGCGAGCCTGTGCGCAAGGCACGCCGGTGAGCTGCGGCAACGGCAGCTCCACCACCAGGCCGATCAGACACCCGCTGGAGAGGCAGCCGCGCTGTGGGGCGCGCATCGCGGCGGGCAGCGCTGTGGGGGGCAGGAGCCAGAGTCGCACGTGAAGGTCGCACAGCAAAGCGCAGTCGTTTGCTTCGAGGAAGGACACCACCTGCGCCACCAGGCTCTCCTCCTTCGTGCCCGCACCGCCGAAACGCAGCATCGCCAGCAGCTCGCCGGCGCACGGCAGCTCGTCGCCGGCGCTCAGCACGCACAGGGCAGGCAGCGAGGCGGGAAGCAAGCGGCTGACCGCGACGGCGCGGTCCACGCCCTCTGGGCCGGAACCTGGCCCCACCACCAGCGGGCGGGCCACCCACGTGAGCGCCTGGCAGGCCGCGGCAAGCCGGGCCGCTCCGTCGGCGGGCAGTCCTTCGCAGCGCTCAGGGGACAATGACAGTCCTCCGCTCCACAGCTGCCCGCCCACGGGGCCCGGCTCCGCCCGCAACACCGTGCCCGCATACAGCCGCTCTGGCAGGGGCGCGGGCGGTGCCGCCATCGCCGCCAAGATGCCCGCCAGAGCGCCGTGGCAAGGCGCTTGGAGGCTCGCCGGAGGGGCAGAGACGCTGGGCCGGGCTGGCCTGCCAGCCGGCCGCACGGTGGGCCTCCTGAAGGCGGGCTCGGCGTGGGCGCCGTGCGGAGGCTGCAGCGGAGGCAGTGCAGCTGCAGGAAGCTCAGGTAGCGGCAGCGGCAGCGACAACGCGTCGTCTGCGGCGTCAAGCTGGGACGCGTCCACCGGTACGAACATCCCCTCCTCCGTCTCGCTGCACGCCGGGCAGAACCAGTCGAAGAGCCAGCTGGTGTCGTGCGCACCGTCCCTAGGCCTCGCCTCGACATCGCAGCCAGCGCAGACTGCCAGCTGCGCCATGGGAGGCCGTCAACGCTGCAGCCACACGGCTCCAATAGGAAGGCGAGAGCGCGGGAGTGACAGAATCGATCGAACAAAGTGGTGAAATTCGAACGCGACCGCCGCGGTCGCGCGCACAAGTTTGCACGTGGTGCGTACGGGCCGTACGCTCGTACGGTCAGCAGCAAAAGTCGCGCCCTCGTCAAGGTGCGTAACAGAGCTGTGTGATGAGCGCAGTTCCTGGTTGATTCTGCCTGAGTGTGCGTGCCTCTTTGACCGCTCGTCTGCCTTCACGCAGGGCCATGAACCGGCTGCGTCGGAGCAACACCAACAGCCTGGGCCTGATCGACGCTGCTCAGAACGGGGACGTGGCTCGCGTCAAGGCGAAGCTGAAGGCTGGAAAGGACGTCAACAGCAAGGATGAGGTGCGAAGTCGCAGTCGTGCGGCGCAGCCGTCCTCCACGCGTGCTCGCTCGCAGCCTGCGTGTGCGCCGCAGTCTGCGAGTGTGTGGCGCGCCGGCACGGCCAGCCGCGGCGCGTGTGGCGGGGATGAGCTTCGGCGGTTGCCAGAGCCCTACGCTGCCCTTCACTCTCTGAGCAACTGGAGCACCCGATCGCGCCCGCCTCACCCCTTCCACGCCACGCGTCTCCTGTGCGCAGTGGGGCCAGATGCCGCTGCTGTGGGCTGCGTACCAGGGTCACCTGGAGGTGGCGCAGACGCTTGTGGGTTCTGGCGCCGCTCTTTCAGCCACCGACAAGGTGCGCTTTGGGGCTATGTGGGCGTGCGCAAAGCGTAGACGCACCTCAGTCGCGCGCGTGGGGCTGCGGCGGCCTGGTCTGCGTGGGAGAGCGGCAGGTACTTGTTCCCAGCTGACGCCTCGTGCGCCAGGACGGCCGCGCGTCGCTGCATCTGGCGGCGTACCAGGGGCACCTGGAGCTTGTGAAGCTGCTGCTGACGCACGGCGCCAACGTGACAGCCACCACGGCGGTGCGTGGTGCACTTTTCACCCACACGCACAACTCACGGGCGCCTGCCCATGCGCAGGAGGAGTGGACCGCCCTTCACGCGGCTTCAGACAAGGGCCACGCGGAGGTTGTGAAGCTGCTGCTGGCCGCCGGCGCGGTGCCCGCAGCCAAGGGTAAGGTGCGACTCACCCCCTGCCCTGTGCAGCACCCCAGCAGCCCAGCCCAGCGCTGACCGCACGCCTCGTCTGACATGGTAGCACGGGCGCACTGCGCTGCATGCGGCCGCGGAAAAGGGCCACCTGGGCGTCGCCAAGCTGCTAGTGGCCAGCGGCGCGGCGCTTGGGGCGCAGGACAAGGACGGACGCACGCCCCTTCACAAAGCCGCCGAGCGGGGATGCCTGCAGGTGTCATCCATGCTGCTGGAGGCTGGCGCTGACGTCAACGCCGCCGACGCGGTGCGCCCCCCCCCCCCCCCCCCCCCCCCCCCCCCCCCCCCCCCCCCCCCCCC
>Ga0208951_1000977_pt1 | contig 12925 bp, 18 predicted proteins | sample GreLakmeMI27MSRF_FD_187702 | JGI IMG/M metagenome (GOLD analysis project Ga0208951, IMG submission 187702) | Freshwater lentic microbial communities from great Laurentian Lakes, MI, USA - Great Lakes metaG MI27MSRF (SPAdes) | ecosystem: Environmental > Aquatic > Freshwater > Lake | place: Great... | reverse complement strand
CGCGTGCGCTCCCCCTCGCCTCATCCTGCTTCGTCACGGCGAGGCGGTGGAGAGCTCCGGTCCCGACCACCAACGATCTCTGAGCGAGCGTGGACGAGAAGGCGTACGTCGCCTCGCGCGTCTTCTCTCCTCCTCCGGCGCCGCGCCGCAGCACGGGCCCCTGCTGGTGCTGTGCAGCGACACTGTGCGCAGCCGCGAAACCGTGGAGGTGCTTGCTCAGGAGGAGCCCTGCATCCGCCACGCGGACACGCGCTTCCTCGCCTCGCTCTACACCTTCTCCTGCCTGGACGGAGAAACTGCGCAGCACCTAAGGGTACGCTGTGTCGCTTAGGCGCACAGCGCTGAGGCGCACAACGCGCGCTCGGCTCCTCGACACTTGCTAATGAATTCGTGTTGCAAACACGCTCGCAGGAGGTGATCCGCTCTGTGGTTTGCGACGACGCGGCTGAGCCACGTCAGCGATTCGCGTGCGTGCTGTGCGTGGGACACAACAAAGGCTGGGAAGAGGCTGCAAGCGAGCTGAGCAGAGGCGCGGTTTCTCTCGCGCCGGCTAACGCGGCGGTACTGGACGCGCGCGAGGGCACCGGATGGGCACAGGCGCTGGCATTGGAGGAGGGTGCGCACGCGTGGAGACTCGCTGAAGTGCTTTCTCCGGAGCCGTGAGCTCGACGTCCACATCTGGGCTGTGCTGCTATACTCGCGCTCGATGGTACACCGACACAAAAGTGCGACGATGGCGATGGCACCGCTCACGTGCGTGTCGGCGTCGTCGTACGGCGCTTCGTCGTCAGCGTGTCAGGGTTGTACTTCTCATCTCCACCCTTTGCTTGTCAGCGTTGTCCGTGCCGCAATGTCCGGTTTGCCGCCGGCGCTTCCTTGGGGCCACGTATCTCCCGCAAAGCCAGCGCCGAAGCGTGCGCGGGTGGAGGGTGGCCTTGAGGGAGTAGGCAACGCACAAGCTGCGTCTGCAGTCGCTGCGCCGCAGCCTCGCGCGGCGCGCAAAGCTGAGGAGCTGGGACTGCAGCTGGGCGACCGGATAGAGGTGCGTCGCGGCACGTTGTTTGCACGGAAGGGCGAGGAGGAGCGAGCGAGCGTTCTGCTGCGTTGTGTGCTGAGACGTGGCGTGGCCTGTGTGCGCGCCAGGTGGCGTGGGACTTCGAGGACGAAGCGTCGGGCGTCAAGGACACTCGGGTGCGCACAACACAGCACAGCGAAGAAAGAACTCCCTCTCGCACTCTCGCCCCTCCCGCGCTTGCGCGCCTGACGCGCCCCCGAACGCCCGCCCCGCGCGCAGTGGTGCGGCGCGACGCTGGAGGCGCTGGAGGGCGAGCAGCCCGGTTACCAGGCGCGTCATAGCCAAAACAGACAACCCAACGCTTTCCCGCCATCCTTCTCACACACACGCACCGCACTGTGCAGCTGCGCTATGACCCAGACCCAGCACCAGCCTCAGACAGCGACTCCGAGGGCGCTGACGGCGCCGAGGAAGCGGAGGAGGAGGACGAGCTGCCTTCTGAAGACGCGCCACCGGGCTCGCCTTCCGCGCCTCGGGTGGTCACCTTCCTCTCAACCTGCCGGTTGTACGACCACCAGGAGTGCGCCAGCGCGCCCCCAGGCACCGACGTCACGCTGCTGTGGCGACGAGAAGGTCGCGCTCTGCTCCCTGGCTCTGACGACGAGCTCGAGGACGCAGAACCTGCTGTTGTGGCGCTCACGCAAGGCGGAGGGCCTTCGCCTGAAGATGATGACGCGTGGATGGAAGCCCTAAGAACGCACATCAGCACGCTGCCGATCTTGGAGCAGCAAGCGGTTGCTGGGAGCATGGCCAAGGGCGTCGAGTTCCTATCAACCATGATGGTGCGCCTGGCGCAGCGCGCGCGCATGAGGGGTGACGGACAGCAGACCATCAGCGGCGAAGACGTTCGCGAGGTGCAAGCGGAAATGCGGGCGGAGATTGCGGCGGCAGAGGAGCCCTAAGAGGCGCTGTCTGCGAACGTGTCATTGTGAGAAGCGCATCGTGTGTGTGTGACCTCGGTTACAGTTCGAACAGTTGGAACGGGAGGGACTCCCAGGGTTCCAAGGTGCGCAGAGACGGCGAGGCGATGACCACCGCGCTGGCATCCAGCACAGAGAGAACCGTGCGCGTGGCTGTGCGGGACAGCGCCGCAGCGAAGAGCACGTGGGCCAGGTCGGAGCGCGAAAGAGCGCTGTACGCTTGTCCGCGGTCCGCGTCTCGGCTAGTCACCGCTTGTCCGGTGGGCGCTCCGTCTCTCAGCGGCCCGGGACGCAGCACGCAGTACTCCAGTCCGGAGGCGATCAAATAGGACTCGGACTGCTCTTTGCGCTGCAGCCACGGCTGGAGGACGTCCAGAGACGCACCGGGCAAGCACACGCTGGTCTCTTCGCACCCCAACGCAGAGACAAACACGAAGCGCGCCACGCCGCGCACAGACAAGCAGGCGTCCACGGTGCAGCGCAGCATGGTTGCGTCCCCACCGGAACAGCCCGCGGTGGGCGCGCTGCCAGCAAGATGAACCACCACGTGTGGCTGGGCGGCGTGCAGCGCCGCGTGGAGCGAGGAGGCGTCCGTACAGTCCGCTTGGAGCACGGCGTGCGCTCCGGCGGAGGTCAACGCGTGCGAGTGACGCCGCTCGGAGCGTGTGACCGCAGTGACGTGACACCCTGGCTGGGCCGCAAAAAGGGACAGCAGCGCAAGACCAGCGGCGGAGGAGGCGCCCGTGAGCAGCACGCGCAGGGAGGGCGCAGAGCTGGTCCAGGCTGCGTGTGTGGCGGAGCAATGGCGTGCCAGCGAACGAGGGCGGCGGCCAGAAAAGGGCGGCAAAACAACGCGCTGCGAAGATGCGTGGAGGTGAGGACGCATGGAGCGCATCGCACAGAACGCGAGGGCGAGGTGTGCTCGCTGTCCGAGAACGCTAGTAGTAGGGAGGATGAAGGCGCTAGCTGCTGTCGTCGTACAACAACGTTACAAAACCAGGCGCGTCCTGCTCGAGGCGTGCAGCGCGTGTCGCCGGCGGCGCCATGCTGTCGGCGCGCGCCACTCCGCCGCTGCGGCTGCCCTGGCATCGCCGCGTTCGTCCTCGCGCTGCGTGCACCGCTCGGCCCGTGACGCGAGCCGAATTCGACGACAGCCCCAAGGCGCGACGCGCGCAGACGCAGCTCTTTGCTTTCTTCTGGCGCTGACTGTCGCGCAGATGTACGTTCCGCCCGACGCGTTTGGCGGAGTGACGCCAGAGCGCACTATGGCACTCCAAATGAAGTGCGTTCTCCCGATACTCACGCGGCCTCCGCTGCTGAGTCGACATGACTGCGCAGGGCGTTTTTTACGTATGTTGCAAGTCACATCGTGTTAGGGCAGCTGATGAACGCCAGTCCGAGCATCAACACTGCGAGCGGCACCAGTGCGGCTTTGAGCGACGGCGCCGACGAGTCACAGCGTGTGGTGAGCGACTATGAGTTTCTTCTGCAGTATTTGGCGGCGAACCCGGTGAAAGACGGAGACGCGTGGCTTCGCGGACTGGCAGCAGGCGCCCCCCGTCTTGCTTCCCGCGTGGCCGCGGTGCGCCTGGCGTACGGCACCGACCAAGAAGGCTGCGGCTTCGAGTGGCACAGTTTGCGGCGGCTTGTGGAGGAGGAGACGGTCCAGGGCAACTTGGCCGTCATGCGAGACTGGGCTGCTTCCACGCTGGGTCCAAGAACAACGTGAAGGAGCCCCTGACGCTGTACACGCGAGCTGTAGCAGCGCTGCGTTGTATGCATATCACGATTGAGGCCCACTGATGCACGCGCCAGCTCGTCGCCAGGCGTCCAGCTGACTTGGGTGGATTTTGGGGCAAACTCGATCAAAGAGCGCCCAGTTGTGTGGCCTTGCGCAGTCTGTCGATGGAGGTGTCGCCGCAAGGCGCAGTGGTTGAGGGCGGCAGCGATGCAGCGGCTGCCCGTGTGAGGGTGCGACTCTCCGAGCTGGACTTGGCCCGCCGCGCCGCGTGCGAGCAGCGCCGCAGCGCATCCGCGGAGGCTGCTGATCCGGCTCAGAGCGTGGCGGCCTTTGCAGCCCGCGCGGAGAGCTGTCGTCGCTCAGTTGAGTCCACGTTGGCTTCGCTTGCGGAGCCTTTGGCGAGAGAGGGACCACACGCCAGTGCTGAGGACGTCCGGGAGCGCGTCGCTGCAGCGTTGCTGTTGGTGACGGCGCTGGAGCAGGCGCGTGCGCAGTCGTGCGGTGGTGAGTGCACCAGCGGGTGTGTTGACTCGCGCACTCGCGTGCGTGCTGCGACCACAGGATGTGGCCTCCAGCGCCTACTTTTTGCCAAAGTATGACGCGCGGGCGGGCAGCTCGCTGGCTGCCAGCCTCAGGGAGCGCTTAGGCGCAGCAGAGGCTGCCGGGGCGCCTCGACGCAAGTTTTCCTTTGCCGCTCGGAAGGCGCCCGCCGCGCCCCCCGCGCCCCCCGCGCCCGCGACGGAGAACCCCGCGGTGCCCTTCCTTGCAGCTTGCGTGCCCGAGGCGCCTCATGAGCAGGAACTGGGCCCTTGCCTCCAAAAAGCGGCGCCGGGCTCTTTCACCCTCCTCACGCAACAGCACTTGGGTGGTCCTCACGCCGACTTTACCGTCCAAGACTGCACAGGCGCGCACTCCAGGATGATCATGCCTCCATCCGTGCTTCAAACGCCCTTGAAACGTGCCACTGAGTACGTCTGTGCGCTGCCGGCTTCTTCTCTCAGATTGCACGGTTCTGATCCTGGGCTCTCTGCGCGCGCTGCGCGTGCGCCGACTGTCGCGCGTGCGTCTGCTTGCAGTGGCGGTGGACGGCGCAGTGTACGCCGAGTTTTGCACGGACTGCGAGTTGCACATGGCAAGCGCGCAAGTCCGAGTGCACGACACGTACGACACGCAGCTCTATCTGGTGCGCTCTTCCACACCCTCATTCCCTGACCAATGAAGGTCACCACATCTCACTTTTCTTTCCTATAGCGCGTGCGCAGTCGACCGGTGATCGAACGCTCCAGCAGGATAGCTCTGGCGCCGCTGGCGCCGCCGCTGCATCTGTCTGTGGTGACCGCCGCGCTGGACGCGGCTGGTTTGGGCGCGGGGGCGGATGCGAGCTGGGCGGAGAGCTGGCGCAACTGCGACGACTTTGGGTGGCACCGAGCAGCGCATTCGCCAAACTGGACCGTCATGGAGGTTTTGGATCGAAGAAAGCCGCCCGAGGTGCCGCACGGGTCGGGGGCGTTAAATGATGCGGAGGATGAGGAGCTGTGAGGTGACTGGTGTGATTCCGACTGGTGACAAAGAAGACCGACGAGCCCTGTATCGCGACCAAACGGCCCCCTTGCTACAGACTCGTCGATATAGCCTAGAGTACTCTTCGATTGACTCTCCTAGCATAGTGGTCAGAACTTACAGCTCGCGCCGAATGCGAGTATCTCTAATATTTTACTCAAACTTTGAAGTACTTATCGGCACACCGGCGCTGCTCCCCGGACTCACCCTGCTCGAGAACAACGTCCGCGTCGTCGGCAACGTGCACGTCTTCGATCTTGTTGATATCGTCGAGGTGTAAAAACATGTGCAAACCCGCGAGCGACTTGAGGACAAGTAGGAGGAGGAGACGCACAAGCGCAAATCGAGCCGGACGCGCAAGTAGGGGGCACGGGTCGTACACAGGATCCCTACAGCGCAGGCTGCAGGGGTCAACGTGCACAAGGTTGAGCTTGCTTGGTGGTTGTTTTATCACTCTGCAGCTTTGATCTGGCTGTTGGTAAACCAGCCGCTATGCGATGTGGACTCTATCACACCTGATTCGGTGAAGGTAGCCTCCCTCGCAACAGTGGAGGAACGTGACAACCTCAAGAAGCTGTTCGACGAACAATTCATGGACGACCGGGAGGGCCGCATCTCTACCAAGGACCTCCAGATGGCCTTGGGCATCACGTCAAACGGCAACAACGACAAGACTCTTGCCAACCGCATGGCATCCTGGGGGTTCGGCCGCCCACGCAATATACGCTTTAAGGGCGAAGATGGGCAAAAAGAAGGCGTGCGCTCAGGCTACCTGGGTGTTCGCAAGCGCACGCGGGACAATTCAGGCGGCGGCGACAACTTCTAGATGGTACCCTGATACCTAGAGCTGAAGCGATTCCTCAACACCCTTAACACCCTTAACACCCTTAACACCTTGAACTGTAATATAGATTGTACTTTAGCTACTTTAAAAGGATCATACCGGGATCCTTGTAGGCGCCGCGCTCCAACAGGATGAGCACGACCAATTTTGTGAAAGTTGTCATGCGTGTCGACTGCCAAGCCCTACTTAACTAGGCAATACAGAAAAAACTTGCGTCTTATATCTTGCTCTTAGCTTAGCTCAGTTCGGCTAGCTTCAGTGCTTAGCTTAGCTTTAGGGTCACCCGGTCCCAGTATAAACACAAATTCGTCTTCTAGTGTGACCGGACACCATGCAAAGGACAAAGTGCCTGCCGGGGCTGGCGGCGCGTAACGTTTGTAAAATACTTCTCTCTCCGTCTTCTAGTGTAAAGCTCCCAAACTCTAACAATGGTATTGGTAACCGTCGGAAACCTCAGCTTCGGCACCAAGGCGTCCCTCACGATGTTCGTCCGCGACTTTCTCAGGGGTCACTGCGACCCGGAAAACCGCCACATCGGTCGCCCGGTGGCCAAGGCTGACGTGGACGGGTGGCTCGAGCCGCTCCTCAAGTTTCACCCCAACAAAGCCAGTTGGCCGGCTGGAACCGCGAAGCTATGGTGTACTATTACATGGGAAACCCGTGCCTCTTCCTGATGCTGAAAGACGGCGGTCGTCGCGAGGTGTCTGTGGGCAAGTGCATCAAGGCTCTTTAAATGTTATACTAACTACGTACTATAACGTCCTTGTGCACGTTGACCTTCTGCAGCGTGTCCTGAGCCTCCTCGATCGGGCCGCCTCCTCGACGTCGTCGTCTTCGTAGCTATCATCGCCGCGCGCATCGTTGGCGGTGGCGTTGACCTTCTGCAGCGTGTCTTGAGCCTCCTCGATCGGCGCCGCCTCCTCGACGTCGTCGTCTTTGTAGGTGTCATCGCCGCGCGCATTGTCGGCGGTGCTCAGCGGCGCGGTAGCCGTGCACCTCCGCTGCCGGCTGCGCGCTTCTTGTCCGCGAGTGTGCGCGTCGTCACCTTCGCCGAATCGAACTGCTTGGAGATGCCATAGACGGAGCTGTTGGGCCGTCAGAGCACGACGCTGCGAGCAGGCGGAGGAGGAGGCGCCGCCGCCGCCCAAAAAGCGCCGGCCCCTCCAACCAGGGGCGCCGCCGGCGCAAATTCTAGACACGATGCTGAGTGTCAACATATACAAAGGGGAGCTTGCTCAGTGGTTGTGGGTTTGACGTGCACTGGACTGGACTGTGACTGTGCACATTACACAAATAAACGGTCGACTCAAAAAATCGAACCGCTCCAAATATAGGCTATAGGCATATTTGGGCAACCTCCGTGTGAGCCGTGGTGCGCGTGCTCAGGTGCTGGCCGGTGCTGCCTGCGCCGCTGCCGTCGTACGTCAGACCAACTCGTCGCTGTGCTGAGTCAGCAGCATCATTTGCACAGCGCTCCTGTGGCCTACTCGTCGCTTGCAAGAAGCGCGCAAGGCCGTCAGCTATGTCCTGAGTCCTGCCAGAGGTGGGTAGGTGATGAGTCTGCCACCTACGCTGCCGACACACAACGCCACCTACAGCTCTGCAGAGTACTGGGAGCAGCGCTTTGAAACGGAGCCGGAGTATGAGTGGTTCAGAGGCTACGAGGCCTTTCGCCACTTGGTAGAGCGAGACGTGCCCCGCAACGCTCGCATCCTGGTGCTCGGATGCGGCAACAGCCTGATGAGCGAGGACATGCACCTGCTATCTGGCTACACACACATCCAGTCCACAGACCTCTCTGCCGTGGTGGTGGAACGCATGCAGCGCCGTGCCCAGGAGAAGCAGCTCCCGCCTAGTCTCGCCTGGAGCGTGGCTGACATGACTGCGCTGCCCTTCGAGGACGGCGCGTTTGACGCGGTGGTGGAGAAAGGCAGTCTGGACTGTTTTCTAACAGTGGTGCGCGACCCATGGCGAGTGGAAGCGCCTGTGGCTGCGCTGATCCAGAGCGTGCTGCGGGAGAGCCACCGCGTGCTGAAGCCCGACGGGTGCCTGATCAGCATCACCTTCTCGGCGCCGCACTTCAGAGCACCGCTGCTGCGCGGCGGCGGTGCCTTCACGTGGCGCGTGAAGCATGAGACCTTTGGAGAGGAGTGGCCATACTTCTTCTACACCTGCCGATGCGGCCTCAAGGCGCTGGACGAGGTGGAGGCGGAGGAGGCGACTGCGACGGTGCGAGCCAGCTGGTTGCGGCACCGCGGAGCCAGAGCAGGATGCAGGCTGGCTGCAACGTTCTGCAACGTTCTGACCGCTCCCCACAGCCCTTCATCGAGCCGCTGATGCAGGAGGGCATGGATGAGCCGGGCTGGCTGCTGCGCATGCAGCCGGATGAAGCGGACTAAGATGCTGACCGCCACACTCAGAACCTCTGTGCTGTCGCCATTGAATAGCGCCGGTGCAGCTCGCAAACGCCTAAAAAACTCTGCGCACGATCGAACGACGCGACCGACGGTCCGACGCACGATCGATGCATCTTGTCGCCCCCGGCTGCTCATTCCCCTGGCACGCGTGTCCGCGCTTGCTCCCGCCTCTCGCCCTCGTTCCTCGCCCATCGAGCGCCATGGTGGCCGTAACTACTGTGCGACTGGCGCCCACGATGCAGCGGCGTGGCGTGCGTGCACACGCAAAGTCCTCCGGCCCCAGCGGCTCGAAGCCCACGCCGGCACGCGGTCCTGGCGCTGCACCGTTGCGCATGCAGACGGACGACCAGCGCAAGTTTGGCTACGGCGGCGACGGGGGTGCGCGCACGCTCGTCAAGCACGCTCGCCTGTTCGTGAGCTGAGCCGCGGCGCGTGCACGCTGTCCACAGTCGGCGGTGGCGGTGGCGGTGACGGCGGCGGCGACGACGGCGGCTGGTCTCCTGGCGGCTCCGACGATGGGGTGCGACTCACCGCTCACGCTCAACGCATGCCTGCAACACTCTGCGACTCAGCACGCACCGGATGCCCTCAGCTGACGCGCCCCTGCAGGTGAACCCCGCCGGGCTGGCCATTCTGGGCGTCTGCGGCCTGTGGGCCTTTTGGGAGTACAAGCGGCCTGGTGGCCGCCTGAACCCGCGCACTCGCTACGCCTAGGACGTGAGGCGAGCACGGGGACGCTGGGCTGCTTCTGGTGTAGAGACGCGACTGATGAGTTGAGTCGCTGAACCGTCTTTAGAGTGGGTTGCGCTGAGGCGCTCTCTTGCTCTATTGCTCTATCGCTCACACCTCGGCACGCTCACCCCGCCGCCTGCTGCGCCTTTGCGTTGACCAGCGCCACCCCCAGCAGCGTGATGGCAGCGCCGCCCAGCTGCTGCGGCGTCAGCGTCTCCCCCAGGAAGGCAAAGCCCGCCACTGCGGCAAAGACGGGCGTCAGGAAGGTGAGGCTGCTCAGCCTCACCAGGCTGCCCTGCGAGGCGGCCCTGAAGAACAGGCCGTACGCCACGGCGCCACCCAGCAGCGACGAATACGCCAGCAGCGCCACATCCTGGTGGCCCAAGCCCGCGGCGCCTAGATGCGCGTACAGCTGCGGCTCCCGTGCCAGCGACAGCGCCAGGAGTGGAACTCCGCCCAGCAGCATGTGCCAGCCGGTTGCCATCACCGGGTCCACGCCCAGGGACACCACCACCCTCACGAAGCAGGTGCCCACCGCCATGGCCTGCGCCGCGAGCAGCATCCACCACTCCCCGCGCGCCCACAGCGAGGCGTCGCTGGCCAGCAGCGGCGCCAGCGAGCCGCCCGGCAGCTCCAGGACCAGCAGGCCCAGCACGCCAAGCAGCAGGCCCAGGACTCCCAGGGGCGCCATGGGCTCGCTGAAGAAGAGCGCAGCCAGCAGCGCCACTGTGAGGGGCTGAGAGTCGATGACCACGCTGCCCAGGCCCGCGCTGGTGCGCGACAGCCCCTCCGCCAGGCAGCCCTGAAACAGCGTGCCATCCACCAGACCGAACAGCGCCACGGCGCCCCAGGCAACCACGCCCTGCGGCTGTCTGCGCCCTCGCCAGCGCGCCCAGGCCACCAGCAGCGCGCCCGAGGGCAGCAGACGCATGGCAGCCACAAACAGCGGGCTGGTGTCTGGCAGCACTTCCTTGAGGGCCACCATGCTGGTTCCCCACAGGAAAAAGGGAAGCACCAGCAGCGCTGCGCTCAGCGGTGACGCGAGGTCCTCAGGCTGGGCCAGCGGGGCGTCCTCTGGCAGGACGCAGGCGACTTCGGAGCCGGCGCCAACGCAAGCAATCTCTTCTGCAGTACTCTGCACGACGCAGGCCACTTCGGAGCCGGTGCCAACGCAAGCAATCTCCTCTGCAGTACTCTGCAGGACGCAGGCGAGTTCAGAGCCGGTGCCAACACACACAATCTTCCCTGCAGCGGGCGCGCCTTGCCCGACAGCGCCTGCTCGTCGCGCGAGGCGCCCAGCGCCACCCTGCGCCTCCCAGTGCCGTGCGCGTGCGGGCGGGAGGCAGCCACAGGTGGAGCGGGCGCCCTCAAGCGGCACCTGTGCAGCTGAGGGCGACAGCCAGCTCGCGCTGGCACTCTACAGGAGTGCATGTCGCTCATCGATACTGCGCGCTCAGCCCAGCGTCTCGGAGGCAAGCACTTTGACCTTGTGCTGCCTTCGTCCGACAAACCGGACGCGAGCTACTCGAAACGCGCCCGGAAGTCGCGTACTGCGTGTGTGGTGCAGGCAGCTGGCATGCAGTGCGCGGCGAGCACGAGCGCCTTCCTGGGCGCCCGGCAGGCGTGCCAGTCTCGGTGCAGCTCGGTGGCCGCCAGCCGCGCCTCCGTGGTGCGCGTGGAGGCGACGGCGAAGCGCAGCCGGCCGTCACTGGAGGCTGTGGCCAGCTTCCAGACGCATGGGACGGACACCGGGTCGGCGGAGGTGCAGACGGCGTTCCTGTCCAAGCGGATCGACGCCCTGACGGAGCACCTGAAGGTGCACGACACCGACTACGCCTGCCAGCGTGGTCTGCGCATTCTGCTGGGCCAGCGCACGCGGCTGCTGCGCTACGTGTTCGACCAGGACAAGACGCGCTACTTCAACCTCGTCTCCGCGCTGGGGATCCGCCGCAAGAAGCTCTGAGCTGCGCGGCGCACGCCAGGCGCGTGCCCGTCGCGCCGCAGCGGCAGGAGCGCGGGAGCGCGGCCGTTTCGCGGTCGCGTGTGTCAGGGCGAGCTCTAACGCGCGACCTACCCCCTCTAGGTTTTGGGGGCGCGACGCTGCTGGCCTGGCGCAACGGACCGAGTTGTTTCCCTTTCTCTAATTGATGCTGTGTTCACTCCACGCTGAAGATGTTCTGCGCGGCCGTCACGCTGCAGAGAGCCGCGGCTGCATCCAGCGCCGCCACCTCCGCGCCGGACAGTTGCCACTCCATGCACGCCAGCGCGTCGGCCGCCTGCGCCACAGTGTGCACGCCGGGGATGGGCAGCGTGCCCTTGGCTCTGCACCAGTTGACGGCCACTTGCGAGGGTGAGACCTGGCGCGAGGCAGCAACCTCGCGCAGCGTGCCTAGCAGCGCGCCAACCTGCTTGGCCTGGCTGCGGAACAGCAGGCCGCGCAGGCCGTCAGGCAGGTGCTGCTCGTCGTAGCGCCCCGTGAGCAGCCCCAGAGAGAGAGGGCTGTATGCCAGCAGGCGCACGCCCAGCTCCGCGCACGTCTCAAGCAGCCCGTTGGTCTCCGGGCCGCGGCTCAGCAGGCTGAACTGCACCTGGCAGGAGGCGAGCGGCACGCCGCGGCTGGCCAGCTGCGCGTGCACTCGGCGCAGTCCCTTGGGGCCGTAGTTGGAGACGCCCACGCAGCGACACAGCTCCTGCTGGTACAGGTCAGCCAACCCGTTGATCAGCGCGGCTTCTTGCAGCGGCAAATAGCTGGGCGACCAGTGAGCTTGCACCACGTCCAGCTGCGTGCGCTGGAGGCGCCTGGCGGACGCGCGGCCGGCGTCCACGAAGGCGCTTGCAGTGAGGCGCGAGGGGTAGGGCGCCAGCTTGGTGGCCAACACCGCGTTGCGGCCCAGCGCCGAGGCTGACGAGAAGGAGCCCAGCAGCTGCTCGCTGCGGCCCTCCAGCTCGCCAGTTCCGTAACTGTCAGCCGTGTCCATGAGCAGCGGGCCCACCCGGTTGCTCACCAGCAGCTCAAAGCAGCGCCGCAGCTCCTCGTCGTTGCGCGGGTCGTAGCCATAAAGTAGTTTGTTGCCCCACGACCAAGTGCCAACGCCCACCGGCGCCACGCGCAGGCTGCCCAAGCTCAGCAGCTCAACGCGCGGAGGCGCAGCGTCTGCCCTGCGTACTCCCAACGGCAGCGCTGCTGCGGCGCCGACAGCCAGCGCGGCCCTGCGCGTGAGAGCGGAGGAGGACTCCACGCTCGAGGGGGTGTGGTGCGAGGAAGGGCGTGAAGCGCTGCAGCGCGTCACAGATGCCGCTGCGCCGCACTGCGAGAAGCTGGCCATGAAAGGCAGCGCGTGACTTCTCCTTCAGCAAGAAACGGCGTGATTCAGGCAGGCGACAAAACCTGCGTGTTGTCAGTCGGACCACAACAGTCGTCGCAGCAGGGCGTGGCGCGCGGTGGTCGTGGCGGGACTGCCTACTGTAAGCGTAGCGAGCGTCGTTGTGTCGGGCTGTCTGAATATTACAGAATTACCGTGGCTAAGCTAGTACAAGGTGAAAATGTATTCAGACTTGAAGCTTGATAATAAATATAGGGTCATAAACTGCAACAACCCCCTACCATCTAAGCGCCCCAAAACTGCCTCCGGCGCG
>Ga0208951_1000974_pt1 | contig 12947 bp, 8 predicted proteins | sample GreLakmeMI27MSRF_FD_187702 | JGI IMG/M metagenome (GOLD analysis project Ga0208951, IMG submission 187702) | Freshwater lentic microbial communities from great Laurentian Lakes, MI, USA - Great Lakes metaG MI27MSRF (SPAdes) | ecosystem: Environmental > Aquatic > Freshwater > Lake | place: Great... | reverse complement strand
CTTTTGATCTGCTGCTTGGGACCAAAAACGCCGGCGTGGTGATGCGACACAAAAAAATCAACGCAAGTTTCGGTCATCCGTCTTCCCCCCGTCTGCCCTGTACGCTGTGGCGTGCTGTCGCCGTTGCGTCTGACAGGGCAATCTGAGGCGTCTGCTGGAGAGCACCGCCCGCTAGGGTTGCCTGCCCTGGCACAACAAAACATGTCTCCGTTGGAGGCGAGCATGGCCGTTGATGCGGCGGTGGTGAGCGAGGAGCAGGTGCCCGCCTCGTTCAGTAGCGCCAAGAAGATCGCCTGCCCACTCCGCCTGTTGGATTGCTTCAGCGCTGCCGACTCGGAGGGCATCCCCTGCAGCCTGGACGCGCTCGAGCCGTGTGCTTCCAGCACGCCGCAGCGCGCCACGCTGCGCGTGCGTGGTGTGCTGCTGGAGCCGGACGAGAGCCAGGAGCCGAGACCAGGTGCGAAGTGTGCTGCAATTTGCGCCTCCAGTCTCTGGCTCACTCCGTGCTCGCAGGCACTGCCAGCCTGGCTGTGGTGCTGGAGCGCGTGACGGACTGGTGCATTGACTTCACGGGCGGCGCGCTGTGGCTCGTCACACCACACGCCTGGTACCGGCTGCTGCGCCCAGCGCCCAACTTCCAGCCCCTCTTCGCCGCCACCCGCCGCAAATTCGAGCTGACGCTTCGTGCGGTGACGGTGCTTGCGGTGTTGCCGCAGGAAGGTTATGAGTCGATGCTGGCTCGCATCCTGAGCCCGCCTGCGCCAGATGAGGACGCGTCCGCGTCCGGCGGAGACACGGGCGCGCACTACTCCGAGCCGGTGCTGCTTCAAGACGCGCGCTTCTATCTGGGCGCGCTGGGCGCGGCTGTGCCGGCTGCCCGTGAGGCTGGGCGCTCAAACGCCTTCATGGCACGCCTGGAGGACCACTCCTTCGGCGGCCTGCCTCGCAAGCGCCGAGCCGGCATCAAGTACACACCTCCGCCCTTCCAGCCGCTGTTCGAGGAGGAGGTTGTGGCGCAGCGCAGCGTGCTGCTCACGCAGCGCATGGACTGGCGGCAGGGCACCTCTGCCAAACGTGCGCGCGCAGCTCGCCGCCGCCAGCCGCCACCGTCGCTGGACAGCAGCTTCGGCGTTGAAACTGCGCTGGTGGGCGACGTGCTATCGCTGTGGGACCTGTTCAGCTCCTTTGGGTGCGTGCTGCTGTTGCGTTGCCACAGGCGCCTGCTGACCCCTCTACCTCCTGCGCAGCGCCTTCCTGCGCGTGCCGCCTTTCCCGCTGTCGCGCCTGGTGGCGGCGCTGTGCCCTGACGGGCTGGCGGAGGCCGGCGCAGGCGAGGAGCGCATGCGCGTTGCCTCCGAGGCGGGCGTGGCCTCCGGCGCCCTCCTGCGCGACCTGCACACCTCGCTGCTACGCGTCGCCACCGGCGTTGACGTGGCGCTGCTGGCGCAGCCGGTGGCTGCGCAGGCGGAAGCTGGGGCTAGCGCTGGGGCTGGGGCTGGGGGAGGCGCGCGGCCCTGGCCCGAGGCTGTGCGCGCCGCCGTCGCCCGCGCGCCACGCCACCTGGTGAACGAGGAGGCGCTGGCTGCCGCGGCGGCGCTGCAGGAGGGCGAGTACGCGGACCTGGGCGCGGGTGCGCGCGTCGCGCTGCTGCGCGCCCTCGCCGCCCTGGCCACGGAGGTGGACGCCTTCCGGGACCACATGACCGCTGCGGTGGAGGAGGGCGCGGGCGCGCAGGCGCAGCTGCTGGCGTGGGAGGCACCCGGCGCGGGGACGCTGGAGGCCACCCGCCCCTGGGACGCCTGGGCCTGCTGGGCGGCCGTGGTGGCGCGCGCGCCGGGGCGCCCCCTGGGCAGCGACCTGGAGGGGCGGCGCTACTGGCTGCTGGGCGGCGCGGCGGGCTGGGGGCGGCTGTTTGTGGAGGACTGTGCGCAGCCAGGACTGGGCGGCGCCGGCGCCTGGGGCTGGTACTCCTGGGCCCAGCTGCCCTCGCTGGCGGGCTGGCTGGAGGCTGGCGGGCTTCGCAGCGCGGCGGAGCGGGCGCTGGCGCGGGCGCTGCGCCGCACGCCCCCCGTGCCCGCCCTGCAGCGCGACGCCTGGCTGGCGCCGCCCGCCGCGCAGCCCGGGCGGCGCACGCGGCGGGAGGGGGTGAGCGACTGCGGGCCGGACGGCTACGTGGGCGTGGTGGCGCCGCTGCTGCGCGGCGGGCTGGCCCTGGGCGGGGGCCCTGCTGGAGGGGCCGGCCTGGAGGAGCAGCTGGCAGCCTGCGTGCACACCCTGCTGGGCGCGGCGCCCTTCTGGGAGATGGACCCGGACTGGCTGGCGCGCATGCGGCTGGTGGGCGCTGCGGCGAGCCGCGCCGGGGCGGCTGGAGCGGGCCCGGCCCTGCTGCTGGAGCTGGAGGCGCTGCTGAGCGAGTCCGCCGTGCTGCTGCCCGAGTGGGGCGCGCGGCGGGGCGCCTGGCGGGCGGAGGCTGCTGCGGGGCGGTCGCTGGCGGCTGCGGCTCTGGCGGTGTTGCAGCTGCAGGACCACCTGTCCAGGAGCGGCGACCGCCTCTCGCGCGAAGCCTTTCTCCGCGTCGCCCGCGCGCCACACTTGCTGCAGGCCTCACCTCCCTTCCTGCCCGCGCTGGACGGGGCGGTGGCGGTGGCACGCAGCGGCCTGCGCGCGCACTGCCAGCACCTGGGCCTACCCGTGGATCCTGCCCTCTGGACAGCCATGCGCCCCGTGGAGCGCTTCGCCGTCGACTGCATTGCCTTCCGGCGCGGAGACCCGGAGGCTGAGGGTATGGCGGCTCTGCCCACCTGCTGGCTGCTCCTCTCGCCGCTGCCTGGCACGCTCGCCCACCTGGGCGGCGGCTTCCCCCACGGCCTGTGCCTGCCCATCTGCGTGGGCACGGGGCTGTCCGACTACGTGGTGGACCTGGAGAGCTACGAGGCCGCCATGCAGAGCTCTTGGTCCCCGGGCGACCGCTTCCGCATGTTCTTCGCCACGGGGGGAGATCAGGTGCTGCCCGGCCGCAAGCCCGGCGCGTGGTGCAGGGGCACGGTGTTGCGCGTGCACATGCGCATCGAGGTGAGTGCGGCCAGCGGCGACGGGGGACGCTACGTGGACGTGGACCCTTGGGAGGCGTACGAGATTGAGTGGGACTACCATGACATGCGGCGCAAGCAGTATGACATGCGGCGCGCCAGCCCCTGGCAGATGGACATGGAGGAAGGGGAGGAGCGACGGCGTGCGGTGGAGGTTGTACGCCAGCACGAGGCTGCGCTGCGCAATGCCGCCAAGGAGGAACAGGCGGCGGCGCAGGAGGCGGCGCGGGAAGCACGTAAAGGCGCCAGCAAGGCTGTGGTGCCGCCTGAGGCCGAGGAGTTCATGCAGCAACTGGTGCAGTTCTGGGCGGCGCGCGGCAAAACCTACAAGGGGCCCATCTTCTTCCACCAGCCCCTGGACGTGTACAAGGTCTTCTGCGAGGTGCAGGCGCGCGGCGGGTACAACGCCGTGACGGCAAACAAGAAGTGGCGCGAGGTGTGCAGCACGCTGGGCCTGGAGCTCGCGCAGGTCACCTCCTCCAGCTACATCCTGCGCAACATATTTGATCGCGTGCTCATAGCCTTTGAGCGCCATTTGGCGGGTGACACTGAACAGGTGGATGGGGAGGAGGCGGAGGAGGACCCCGTAGGCGAAGAAGAAGAAGAGGCCGACACCCCGCCCAGGCCGCGCGTCACCTTTGCGGACGAGCAAGGCGATGGCGACTACCGAGGCGGCGAGTGAACGAGCGTGGTGATTCGTACGTAAGTACGTCGAACAACAACGAACGTTCGATCGTTCGTTTTCGGCACTTCCGTCCCCTCCGCCTGTGCTGCTCACCTGTTTAATGCTGTCTGCCTCCACCCGCAATGTCCGCAATGGTGTCTGGAGAACAACCACGAGACGACAACGAGACGCTTCAAAACACTGTTAAAAGGATGGCGGCGGTCCTAGCTGAGGCGCAGCGCCTGCTCGCCCTGCGTGGAGAGGCCGTGCTGGAGGTACAGGGAGTGGACTGTGAGGCGGAGGTGGCGTCGTTGGCGGAGGCGCTGCGCCCAGTCGCAGACACGACCGTGCTACGCAGGAGCCCCCAGTCCTCCACCGTCCTCGTGCGCTCAAGAACTGAGCAGCGCGAGCTGCGCGTGTGCGTCATCGGCAACGTCGACGCCGGCAAGGTGCGATGCTCTCACTCCCGCCGAGGCCCCATCCTCTTGCTCGCTCCTGCTACTAGCCTAGCACGCCTGCTCGCACGCGCTTCCGCCGCCGCTTCCGCCGCCGCGCTTCCGTCGCCACGGCTTCGGCCGCCGGCCGCCGCCGCCTTCCGCCGACATTCTGTGTTGCTCGCGCGTGCTCTCAGTTCTGTGGCTAACACGCGTGTCGCTGTTCAGAGCACGCTGGTTGGTGTCCTAACGCGCGGCGTGTTGGACGATGGCCGCGGCGCCGCGCGCTCAAAGGTCTTCCGGCACCCGCACGAGGAGGCGACGGGCAGGACGAGCTCCGTCAGTCAGCACAACGTGTGTTTCGACAGCACGGGCAAGGCGCTGGAGGCGACGCGGTGCGGCGGAAGCGAGGTTTTGGCAGAGGCGGCCAAGATTCTGTGCCTGATAGACCTGTGCGGCCATGAGCGCTACCTGAAGACAACCTGCTACGGGCTGACGGGCACGCTGCCTGACTATGCATGCGTGATCGTCGGTGGCAACGCGGGCCTGGTGGGAATGAGCCGCGAGCACTACGGCCTCGCTCTGGCGCTGCGAATCCCAGTCTTCTTCGTGGTCAGCAAAATTGACATGGCGCCGGAGCAGATTCTGAAGGAGACGGTTGCGGAGCTCAGCGCCACGCTGCGCAAGCCAGGAGTGCGCAAGCGCCCGCTGCTGATCAAGAGCGACGACGACGTGTTCACTGCCGCCGCCAACATGGCCTCCGACGCGGTCACTCCGATCTTTCTGCTCTCCGCGGTCGACGGCCGGGGCCTCGCACGCCTTCGCCTCTTTCTGAATCTTTTGCCGCAGCGGGAGGATTGGGGCGCGCGTGAGGCGGAGGACACGGAGTTCCTCATCGACGAGGTCTTCCAGGTGCCGGGTGTTGGCACCGTCGTGGCGGGCACTTTGAGGGCCGGCTCCATCAGCGACTCCACGCGCCTGATGCTGGGGCCCGACCCCGGCGACGGCCTCTTCAAGCTCGCCGCCGTCAAGAGCATTCACTACAAGGCGCAACCAGTCTCCCGCATCGTCGCCGGCCAGACGGCGGCGCTGGCGCTGAAGAAGGTGAAGCGCAAGGAGGTCCGCAAGGGCATGGTGCTTGTCGCCCCTTCCAAAAGCCCGTCCTCCACGTGGACCTTTTTTGCGGAGATCAGTGTGCTCACCCACTCAACCACCATCAGCCCGCGCTACGAGGCGGTGGTCCACCTCTCCGTGCTGCGCCAGACGGCCTCGATCGAGCTCATGGACCGCCAGCTTCTGCGCAGTGGTGACCGCGCCATCGTCCGCTTTCGCTTCAAGCAGCGCCCGGAGTACGTGGTGACGGGCACCAGATTCGTGTTCCGCGAGGGCCGCACCAAGGGCATCGGGGTCGTGGTCGCTCCACCGCCGGAAGGGCTGCTGGAAGCCCCTGTCGGTGACCCTCCAAAGCCCTGAGGCCAATCGAAGGACGTCTTCTTCTCCTTCACGTGTTCCGCATTCCAGCTTTGTGCATCGTGCGTCGTCGTTTCTGTGCTCGCTCCACCACCACCTGGCGCCTGCCAGCTGTCCAGACACCCCTCCCTCCGCCTGCGCCGTGCCCCCGCATGGACGAACTCATCCGTGGCTTCGAGGAGGTGCTGGCTGACACAGCACAGCTGCTAGGACTTGAGGATGCGGAGCCCGTGAGGCGCTACGACCCGCCTGTAAGGCCTAGCTACTCGGAGCCGGTGTCTCACCCCAGTGATAATGCGGCTCCGCGCGCTTACACGGGCGACGTGCCTGTGCCGCTCGCTGAGCTCAGCGTTAGGTGCGGTTGTGCAGCTGTTTGCTTGCAAGCGAAGTCTCACTCGATGGACGCGCAGCGAGGTGTGTGAGTGGGCTCTGGCGCTCGGGCTGGACGCCTCGCCATTCTTCGACTACGAAATCACCGGGCAGCTACTCGTCACGCTGAGCGACGGAGACCTGCAGGGCCTCCTGGGCCTGGACGAGGCGCAGATTTCGCGGGTCGGACACGCCCTGCGCGACGTGAGAGCTGGCGCGCCCAGCGCCGGGCGCTTTCCCAGTGTGTCACGCCCCACGAGCGCCCTGCCTTCTGTGGGCCTGCCCCCGCTGAGGCAGCCTGCGATAGAGCAGGCTCCCTCAGATGCACGGCCTCGCGGTGATGCAAGCGCGCTGAGTGCAGCTACGCTTGCTACCATGTCCGACGGGGAGCTGGAGGCCGCTTTTGGGCTCACGCCTGCGGAGGTCAGGGCGCTGCGCGAAAAGCCAAAGCCTATGACGGCGGCGTCCGCGGGTATCAGCCACCTCTTCAGCCCGCAGGTGCCTGACTCGGTTGCCAGCAGTGCACCCGCAAGCGCCAATCCCAGCTGGTTGCATGCGGCCGAGCCGCAGCCGGCGCCTGTGAGCAGCCCGGTCAAGGAGGCACCCGCACGCAAGGCCGCCACCAGCTCACTCCTGTTCGGCGACGGCGATGAGGAGGAGGCGCAGCGCACTGCTCCGGCGCCCTTCGCGCAGCAGCATCCCACAAAGCCCAAAGCTGCCTCGCTGTTTGCGGACGAAGAAGACGAAGAAGACTCGCTCTTCAAGCCGCGCAGCAAGGCTGTGCCCGCTGCAGCCCAGCCTCCGCCGCCCGCAAAGGCGCTTTTGTTTCAGGACCTCTCAGACGAAGACGAGGTGCCAGCTGCGCAGAGCCTGCCAGTCGAGCACGCAGCCCCGGCAGTGGAGGAGCCCACAATCGTCTTCGCATCGAGCGATGCCAGCCCGTCTAAGACGCGCGTGGCGCGCAGCGTGCTGGCCGTCGGGGCGTGCATCGGCCAGACGGAGGAGGACGAGCGTGAGGAGGCGCGCTTCACTGCGACAAATGCTGCGTTCAGGGCCGAGGCGGTTGCCCAGCTTGAGGAGCTGCAGGACTCGGGCGAGGTTGAGCGCGAGACGAGGCAGTTTGATGACTCCTTCTCCGCGCTTGAGCAAAAACTGGCGGCGCTCGAGGCAGCTGCAGCGCCCAGCAGCCACGCGACCAAGCTGGAGCCCCCGGCCCCGGCCGCGGCCCCGGCCCCGCTCCCGACCACCAGCTTCCTGTTCGCGGACGACGTGCAGGACGAGGCGGTGCAGCGGGCCGAATCCCTTCTGAGCTCGCTGCACCTGTTCAAGGTGGGGCCTGATGCCACCGCCGGCGACCCGAATGCGGCGCCCGCGCCCCCCACCGCCAGGCGGGCAGCGCTCTTCGACTCGGACGAGGAGGGCGAGCCGGCAGGGCCGACCTTAGCGCCTGCCACTGCACCCCTCCCGGCGCAGGCGGCACCGAAGGCTTCCCTGTTCGACGACACGGACGATGAAGAGGAAAGCCTGTTTAAGCCTCAGGCAGCCCCTGCCTCAGCGATGCTAGTGGCGAAGCAACGTTCAGCGCTCTTCAGCGACTCGGACGATGAGGCTCCCGCCGCTGCAGCGCCAGAGCCGGCTGCGCCGCAGCCCGCCGCAGCAGCCCAAAGCACGTTTGAGGATCTGCTGCAGTCAGCTGCGCCGGTGGAGGAGCTGCCTCAGGAGCAGCCGGCGGTCTGGCAGCCTGAGCCAACCGTCTCAGATGCGGGAAGCAAGGATGTTCAGGACGACGCTGCTCATAGCCTGGCGCCCCTTGCAGCTGCGACTTCGGGAGCTGTGCTGAGTGAGGAGGAGGACAAGCTGGCTTTGCCGTCGCCGACGCCGCTTAGGGAAGCAGAGTGCCCGCCCGCACACGCCCCGCCTCTGGAGGAGGCGCCAGCAGCAGCTGAGCAGCACCCGATAGTGGAGGCGGCAGCAGCGCGTGAGCCTGCCGCCAGCGAGCCGCCTGCACGACCTGGTGGCAGGGTCGCCACCCTCGCAGCCGCCTTATCTGCCAGCAACGCGCCGCCGCCGATGCCCGCGAGGGCGCCTACCGGCATCGCAGTGCCGCCGCAGCGACCGGTCGAGCAACTGGCGCCAGCCCTGCCTGCGAAATTGCCGTCCACCCCCCTGGTGGTGGAGTCGCTCGCCACCGCCGGGCCGGCTGAGGTCAAGCGCCCCGCCCCTCCAGCGCGCGGACCACGCCGCCTTACGCCCCGCAACCCCGCTGAATAGACGAACGAATTTGCGTCCACCGTACTACGTATGCACCGACCGATCGACTACTGTTCGTGTGTTCGAGTTCGCATTCTCAGCCGCCTTGTCCTTGCGTGTGACGGCGCCATGCAGCTGTGCGTGCAGGCAGGACTCTCATTAACTTGCAGAGCTGCGGCGTGCGTGCCGGAGCGCAGCGCGCAGGCGCCCTGCAGAGCAGCCCGGCCCGCCCGCGCCGCGGTGCACACTCGTGCTGCAGTCAAGTGCGTGCGGCTTGGGCGTGAGCCCGGCGGACCGTGAGCGATAGCGCAGCTGACAGTGCGCTCCTCAGGCTCCTTGCTCGCACTGCGCCACGCCGGGTGGCGCAACGCTGCGCTGCAGTGGAGCCCGAGGCGGATGAGGAGGCGCGTTTGCCTCGCTTTCTGCGCTGCCGCTCTGCCCTGCTGACGCCTGCAGGCCAGGGCGCGCAGCTGGTTGCGGAGGCTCAACGTGTGCTGGTGCAGCTGGGCACGCGGCGCGACATGAGCATCAACGAGGTGCGCCTGGTGCTGATGGTGGAGGACCCGCGGGCGACGCAGCGACGGGAGCAGTACGGCATCGAGGTTGAGTCGGGCGTCTCACGCAACGAGATCCTTGCTGCGCTCACGGACGTGCAATCCGGTCGCGTGCCCGCCGACCGCCTGGCACTGCGCCAGCTGGTGTCTGAGCTGCAGGGGTGGCCGTACCTGGAGAGCGACGAGGCGCTGCGTGGAGAGGGGCCCAGTCCCTATGCGGAGGTGACCAACACGGGGCTCTCCAAGGCGCAGCGGCTGGCGCAGGCGCAGCGGGCGCAGGGCGCAGCGCAGACACAGCCAGAGGCAATGGAGGAGGCGTCGGAGAAGGACCTCTCCGACTTCCTGCCAAAGTGGGTGGGCTTCAGCGCCGTCTACCTTATCTCAGCCATCCCCGTGTTCATCACCGTCGCGGTGCTCACACTCCTCTTCATCACAAGCCTCAAGTAGCGCAGCGGCAGGCAGTGTGTGGAGTGCGATTGAAACAGCGTTTCGTATCGTGTATCGTGTTTCGTGTGCACGTTGTCTGTCGGCTATCAGGCGACGGGGACGCTGTGTGCCTGTAGGCGCGCCAGCCGGCTCTCGATGCCGGCCAGTACCGCGGGCAGCACCGCGATCCCGGAGCCAGCAAGCGCCCCCGCCTGAGCCTGTGTCAGTTCTGAACGCAGATCCCCTAAACGGCGCTCCAGCTCCTCCTCGCGTCGGGCGGCAGCGGAGAGCGCCGCCTGCAGGGCTTCTCGGTCCGCATGTAGCTCTGCTAAAGCGGTGTCGTCCGCGGGCGGGCGCCGTGGCGTGAGCGACTCGCTCTGCTCCAGAAGCATCTCGCGCATGCGTGCGTTCTGCCCGGCTAGCCCAGCGTTCTCCTGCGCCCTCGCCCGTAGGCGCTCGGCCTCGCTGAAGAGGCGCTCAATCTCCGCCCCTTGGGCATCCACCTCCCCAAGCAGGCGCACCTGCGCCGCCTCCAGGCGAGCAATGCGTGCGGCGGAGGCTGCGCTGGCAGCGGGGTCCGCTACCGCTGGCGGAACAGCGTCCGGCAGAGGCTGCGGTGCTGGTAGTCTCTGCGCCACTGCAAGCTCCTCGGCAGCCTTCTGCGCGTTTACAGCTGCGACTGCGGCTGCGGCATCGCTGGCAGCTGCACGGTCGCTGGCTGCGCGCGTGGCAAGCCTCGCCGCCTCCAGCTCGAGCGCCGTGCGAGCGCTGGCCGCTTCTGCCGCCAGGGCGCGCGCCAGGGCCTCAGACTGCCCAGTCTCCGCATCGGCGGCGGCCTCTCGCGCGCGCGCCGCATCTCTGCGCACGCTGGCCAGCTCGCCCAGGAGCGCCGCACGCTCCTCCTCGCTGAAAGAGGGCAACGCAGCGCTGTTGCTCACCCGCTGTGCAGCCTCCTCCTCGCCGCTCCGAAGCCGCTCCAGCTGACGCCCGCCGCGCAGCTGGCTGGCCTCCTCCTCCGCCCGCACCTGCTCCTCCAGCGCGTCCTTCGCCCTCTGCTCTGCCAGGCGCACCCGCGTGCTGGACTCCTCCGCACGCCGCACAGCCGCGTCGCGCTCGGCCACAGCCGCTCGGGCGCGCGCGTCCGACGCGGCCGCCTGCGCCTCAGCAGGGGCGGTGCGAGCCTCAGCGATCCTTGCCCGCTCCACAGCGTCTCTGGACACCGCCTCGGCACTCAACGCACGGCGCTCAGCCTCCGCTTCGGCAGCCTCGGCAGCTTCGCGCGCAGCCGTAGCCGAGGTAGAAGCAGCGTGCGCAGCAGCAGCGGCGGCGGCGGACTTCGCAACGGCGGCGGTTGCCGCTGCCGCTGCTGCGTGCGAATTCGCCGCAGTGCTGCGCGCAGCCTCGCGCTGCGCCAAAGCGGCGTCCCTCTCCTCGGTCAGCGCCACCAAGCGCTGCTGCAGGACAAGAAGCTGTGCACTCGCTGGCGTGGCAGACTCTTCCACAGATGCAGATGCCTCACCGTCCTCCGCCTCCGCGTCCAACTGGGGTGCGACTGCGGACGCGGTGGGCTGCTCTGCCGGCTGCTCAGCCGGCTGCTCAGGCGACTGCTCTGCAGGCTGCTCTGCGGGCTTCTCGGGCAAGGGGACTTGCCTGCTGGCCGCTTTCGCAGCTCTGAAGGCCTCCAGCTTGCGCCTCCCTGCGGCGCGCGCATCCTCAGCGTTCATGCAGCAGCCGGGCGCGCGCGTAGGAGGCGTTTCACGTTCGTCGTCGTCGGTCGCTCGGTCAAACGCAACGCAAATGGTACGACAAGCGACAGAGCAGTGTCAGAAAGCCCACAAACGAAATCCCGAAAAAACAGAACTGGTGTCATCTGTCCGGTGCTGCGACAGCAGCAGGCCTCGGCGCTTTGGGCGCTTTCGGAGGCGCATCCCCACCGCCATTGTGCAGCGACATAGCGCGGTCAATTCCCAGCATCAGTACTGAGCGAATGACGTCCACGCTCTGCGCCACAGTCACCTCAACCTCCTGCGCCTCGCGCTTGTCGAAGACCGTTAGCACGTGGTCCGCAACCTCACGCTGGCCCTGCGGGCGCCCGATGCCGATGCGAAGGCGTGGAAAGTCCTGCGAGCCGCCCAGACAACTGATGATGCTGCGCATGCCGTTGTGCCCGCCGTGCCCTCCCTTCTTACGCAGTCTAAGAGCGGCGACGTCGATGTCCAGGTCGTCGTAGACCACAAGCAGCCGAGCCGGCGGCACCTTGTAAAATTTGAGTAGCGGCACCACAGCCTCACCGCTAAGGTTCATGAACGTCTGCGGCTTCACCAGCAGCACCTGCGCAGCGCGTGTTAGCGCGCAGGTCAAGAAGTCTCTAAGCCGCTCTCGTCTTGCCTGCTTCCCCGCCACCACCCCGCGTCCTACCAGCCCCCGCATCTGCGTGCTCGCCACCGAGATGCCCTCAGCCCTGGCCAACGCGTCCAGCGCGAGGAAGCCAATCTGAGGTGAGGTGGCGTGAGAGGAGTCGCTAACACACAGCTAGCGTCTCGCACGTTGTGCCGCGTCTTCTCGTACTTGGCGCCCGGGTTGCCCAGACCCACCAGTAGCCACAGCCCCTCCGCCTCCGGCACGGCCACGTCGGTGGCCGCAGCACGAGGGACAGCGGAACGGGCTCTGCTCAGCGCGCAGGAAACAGCGAGGCTCGCATGCTGCAGCAGCAGCCGGCACCCAAGCACCGTCTGGCGCAGGCAGCGGGGCGCACGGGGCGCCAGCGTGACGGCGCGTGACGGCGCGAGGCTTGGAGCTCTGACCGAGCGCATGCCGTGCTCCCTGCACAGCAGCAGGCCGCGAGACAGTCACGCTGACAAGCGGTGGGAGGCGTAGGGCGTAGGGTTTCTGAAATCGTTCGAACAGCACAAGCTTCGAACAGTGGCAGCAGTTCTGTCTCATTTGCCCGGCGGCGCTCTGTGTTTCTGCAGCTGCGGCGCTGGGTAGGATGCGTCGATGCCGCTGGCCGCACGCTCGGCGTCGCTCATCAACCACGGCTCGTGGATGCAAGCAGCGGGCACGCGCTGAAGCTCTGGCACCCAGGCGCGAATGTAGTCGCCCTGGGAGTCGTACAGCCTGCTTTGACGAGGCACCAGGAACCAGTTCTCGCGACCACCAGCCAGACCGGCTACAGATGCCCAGTTCTCCCAGTTGGAGGCAGCGTCGTAGTCCAGAAGAACCGATTCGAAGTGCTCCGCACAAGCACGCCAATCCAGGTTGAGCACCAGCGCCGCAAATGAGGCGGCCACCTGGCGCGCACGGTTGCTGGCCCAGCCGGTGGCCCGCAGCTCCCGCATGATTGCATCCACCAGCGGCACGCCCGTCCTGCCATGACGCCAACTCTCCAGCGCCGCCGCATCGACGGCCCAATCGCGCGGCGGCCGTCGCCCGCATGGGCCGAAGCGCCCGAAGAGCGCCACATCATGGCGTAGCGCCAGGGCGCGGAACGCGTCGCGCACGGCCAATTCGAACAGAAGTCCGCCTGGCGCGGGGCCGGTGGACGCCTCAGCGCCTGGATGTGCAACATCATAACGTGCCAGCTCTGAAGCGACAAATCGTGGGGAGAGGCAGCCGGTTGCGAGGTAGGGCGACAGCGCCGAGCTGAAGCCTCCGCCCTGCAGCGCATTGCGCGTCTCGCAGTAGTGCTTCA
>Ga0208951_1000972_pt1 | contig 12971 bp, 5 predicted proteins | sample GreLakmeMI27MSRF_FD_187702 | JGI IMG/M metagenome (GOLD analysis project Ga0208951, IMG submission 187702) | Freshwater lentic microbial communities from great Laurentian Lakes, MI, USA - Great Lakes metaG MI27MSRF (SPAdes) | ecosystem: Environmental > Aquatic > Freshwater > Lake | place: Great... | reverse complement strand
ACGGCAGCACGCTGCAGGGCATCACCGCCTGGTTGCTGTGGCGCAGCGCGTATTTGACGCAGCTAGGAAGCTGGCACAACCGCGTGCTGGTTCCGCTCAACTGGACCCGCACGATGCTCTTTGGCCGCGATGTGACTCAGTTCTAGGGACGGCCGTGCGTGCAGTAGTCCCTCGATCTGCGATCAACGTAGGTGCTGAGCGTGTTTTCTGTCCTCCCACGGACTGCACACTTCAAAGCCAGTCATTCGTCATTGTTACATACATATAGAGCAGAGCATTGAGTCACCCTCTTCAGGAGAAGCTAGCCAGTATTGCCACGAACACTGCGAGGGAGGCGACGAGCGCAAAGAGCGCAAAGGCAGCCAGATCGTTCGCCTTGGCCGCCTCGTAGCGCGCCAGGCGTGCCTCCGCCAGCGCGCGTGCCGAGGGCGGGGCGCGGGGCGCGTCAGGCTCCGGCAGCGCTCGCCGTGTCAGCCCCACGACGGGGATGGGGCTGTACCCCACCGCGCTGCTCGCAGCGCCCACCAGCCACGCTACAGCAGGGCTCTCCGTCGCCGACAATGCAGGCGCCGGCGGCGGCGCTTCAGGCACTGCCGCAGCAGCCTTGTAGAGCAGCGCAGTGGGCACCGCCGCCGCCGCCGCCGCCGCCGCCCCAGCCTCTTGGGGCCCATCCGTCGACGGCGCATCCTTCTTGGCCTCGTCGGCGCTAGGCAGGGGCACGTACGGCGCCAAAGTGGTTGCCACGATGACCTTGCGCGTCTCGAGGCGCATGATCTGCACGGGGGTGAGTCCCGCATGCGCCGGGTTCGGAGGGGGAGGAACCGCCTTGGTGGCGGGCTTGACCGGCTGACCGGAGGGTGTGGTGGTGAAAGGTGGGGTGAGGGTGATCGAGGCCATGAGCTCCGGCGAGAGTGCAGAGGACGGCTCTGCTGCGCCTAAGGCTTTGCCCAGAGACGGGGCAGCGGCGGCGACGGCGGCGCTTGCACGCTTCGCATGGCGCGCCAGCGCCCCCGCTATCAGATAGCCCGAGCCTGGCGCCGCCGCCGCCGCCGCCGCAGGTGCCGCCTCGACGGCACCCGCAGCCGCAGCCGTCTGCGGCGCAGCTGCCTCCGCTTGCGTCTCCTCCGGCGCCTCCGCTGCGGGCGCAGCTGCGCTAGCTGGCAGCATGCTGCTGGCTACGTTGCTGAGGTCTGCAGCAGCAGCCTGCGCGCCCTCAATGGCTGGCGTGATGAGCTTCAAGCCGCTATTCCATATCTGGTTGTGCGCCTCCAAGCCGGGAGTCACCACGTAGCCATTGACGCTGCGCCAGCACGCCATGCTGGGGGCGTGCAGCATATCCCCCATTAGACTGCCCAGCGACACGAGTCCGATGGCTGGCACGCTGAACACCAGCACGATGCCGGTGCCTAACGCGCCGAGGCCGACGGCTGAGACTGACCAGAGTGCGCGCATGCCGGCGTCTGCGAAGTTGCACATGTTGCGCATCGCGCTCAGGTGGGGATCCCAGTGCACGTCCGCAAAGCGTAGCGGCGGTAGCGGATGCGCGGCCACCCAGGCGCCGATTGAGAGGAAGGGGGCGGCTGCAGAGTGGAGAGCGTCGTCTACAGAGTGGCCCATATGATGGCTGTCGTTCACGTGCGCGTGCTTGAACGCCTCGCGGATGCGCACGCGCTCCCAATAGGCTGCGAGTGCGGGCCTCGCTCTGAGGAGCAGTCGCGTTTCTGTGAACCATTGGAGCCGCGCCAGGAACGCAGTGAGCGCCGCATCTGCGACGGTCCACGAGGCTCCCGCCACAAAGGCGAGCGCGCCGGACTTTGACTTGGCCAGCACCGTCTCTGCATAGTCGAGGAGGCTGCACGCCTGCGTCAGCGTCTCACGCACCAGCACCTCGTCCGACACCTCCGTCCAGCGCGCCACGCGCTCGTTCAGCAGCGCCGCGCGAGCAAGCGCCGCGGACGCGTGCGCCCCACCAGCCTTGGCGTGGCTCATTACGACGGTTGCGTGCTTGCGCAGCTTGCGCAGGGTCAGAGCGCGCCCGCCCGCGCTGCTTAGAGCAAACGTGAGCTCCTCCACGTTCACAGCCTCGTGCAGGTTGAGCACCTTGTCCTTGACTGCGACGTCGATGCGGCCCAGGGGTGCGGGGGGAACCGTCCAGGCGTCCACCGCACGCAGCACCTCCAGGCAGCCGCTGGCCGTCTCCTGCTCGTCGTCGCGTGTGCGCACCAGCACGGGGAGGACGCCGCCAGAAAGGAGAAGGAACCAGGGCTCGTTCTGGAGGGGCGTAGGGCGGTGGGGTGTTAGAAAGTTGGAACTCGTTGGAACTCGTCAGAACTCGAAAGGCACCCAGGGCACGGGCAGCCTTGGCGGGCGGCGGGCGGGCGCAGCGGGGGAGCGCGGCACGTGCGGGTTCGCCGGGCGGACGAGTGCGCAGGGCGTGCGTGCCAGGCGGACGAGGAGTCGCGTGCACACCCTCAGCAAAACAGACCCCCAGCCGCACCTGCTCCACAGACAGCGACGCCAGGTAGAAGTCCACACAGCGGCTGCGCCACGGAGAGGCGTGCTCCAGCAGCGCCAGCCGCGCGCAAGAGGAGCCGTACGTTGAGCTCGTGTGATACAGCGTTGGGTTAGGGCCAGCAACCACCTCGTCGCCGCGGTACGCGTTGAACGTGCCCAAACACGGGTCTTGGGCGGCCATGTGCGGGAGCTGCCCAAGTGGGCTCGGCGGAGGGGGAACGATAGGCAGTTACGCCCCTTTTAGGACGGGCGATAAACAGGCGCGCGGCCTCGCGGCGCCACCATGCAAAGTCAGGGTCGGTCATCAGGGCGAACAGCGCAGTACGGTGCTTAGCTCACAGCACTTTTTCAGTCATCCTTCCTCACTTTGCGCGGTTGGCTCACGCTTAGCCTCATCAACCATCACCATCATCCTCATCCGTCGTCCAGGAGCCTCGACGGCGTATGTCTAGCGGCGTTGCCTCCTCCACTGTGCGCCATAGGTCTCTCTCCTCGGGCGCGTTTCGCCAGCATCCGCCCGGGCCCGCACATGCGCAGGAGCCTCCATACGCAACGGGCAGGTTCTCGGGCGCCACCAGATCGCGCAACGCCGCGTGCGCAGCCTCCTGTTGCGCCACCGAAAAGACGGTGACCTTGTCCAGCAGCTTGCGCGAAAACAAGCTGCTGAGTAGGGAAAACACCAACGCGAAGCTGCTCGGCGCGTTCACCACCAAAATCTTGCTGCTGCGCTCTGGGTAGTGTGCGCCTACGGTGCGCGCAAACACCCGCGCAAAGGTCACCACGCTAGAGCTCATCTGCCAGAGGGACAGATCTTCGCAGTCCACGATGCGGACCACCCGCCCGCCAGGGAATGGCCGCGGGTCCAGGCTGGCCAGGTACTCGTTGAGCCGTGCCACGTGCATCGCCGCCTCCTCCGCTGGCACCTCCGCAGCAGCGCAAGCGCTGACCAGCGCTGCGAAGTGGTCCGCACGTTCAAGGTGCAGCAGGCTTCCGTCCCTGCATCTCTTGTGGAAGGCGTGCGGGTAGGCGCCCTTTGAGAAATGGAAGAAGGGCTGAGGGCAGCCAAGCGCGCTGTCCATGCGCTGATCCGCGCGCCAACGCATGGAGGCGCGCCAACGCGCAGCGGCGTCGTCGGGTTGGGCGCCCCACACGCTGTGGAAGCGCGGCCAGTGCTGGGTGTCTGCTTCGGGCGGGCCTAGCTGTGCGTCACCTGCGCTCGCACTGGCACAGGGCGAGTCCGGCTCCTCGCACAACGCGTTGCTGCTGCTCCACAGCGACGACAGCGTAAACACAGAGGCTGGCTCGGAAGCAGCCATTGCGCAGCCGGTGGAGGTGCCGGTGGCGGCTGTGCAGCGAGAGAGGCGGGAGAAGAGCTCTGAGCTTCGAGGGTCCACGCGCGCACCGCTCGGGGCACGCGCGGCCGCACTGGCGTGAGCTTGCAGCGCACGTACAGGCTGCCGCGAGAGACCGCGCAGGCCCAGAAGCGAGAGAGAACTCGCGGCGGCCTCGGAAGCTCTGCGTTAGCTGATAACAGGGGCTGCGCAAAAGCAGATGCCGTGAGATAGGCTTGCGAAGGGGGCGAGGCGCGAATGACGTGGCATCGAAACGTCGTACGACCACGCTCGGCGGCGGATCCATCACGACGATGGAGCCAGTGTGGGCACTCACAGCACATTGCGGTCGAAAGCGTAGTGCCGGCACGGCTAGCACCGCATTCCTGGGAGGGAAGTGGAGGGAAGTTGCCTCCTCACTCCGAAAACAGCTCTAAAGCTCTGAAATGTTGCTCCAGCGATGGAGTCTCGCTGGCGAGCAGACGCGACAGCGTCGCACCCGTGGCGGCGGCAACCGTGAGTGCCTCCTCTCGAATCCAGGGGCGCCGGGCATCGTCATGTTGTCGTGGGGTCGCATGAAGGTACAGACTCACGCCTCGCCAGCTCAGCAGGTCCGCCAGCGCGCCCAGATTGTCCGTCCAGAACGTCCCCGGCGCACCGCTCCCTGCGTCCACGTAGTGCACCGCGCGAAGAGCACGCAGGCGTTGCTCCACCGCCTCACGATGATTCGCTCGCGGTACATGATCGTCAGAGCCCTGGTTCCCCTCGTCGCGTTTGGAGAGTGATGCCTCACGCAGGAGGGCGTTCAGTTGCATGCAACCACTTGAGAATGCCACCAAGGTAAGCGAGGTGCCCGGAGAGATGCCAGCCTGCGACAGCAGGTCGGCGAGGCGCGCCCAAGAGATGGACTGTGGCTGGTCCAGCACCAGCACGCGCGAACCGGGCAGGCGAGCCTGCACTGCCTCAGCCGCGCCCGTGAACGAGCTGAGACGTGCCACCGTGCTTGAGCTGGATTTCACGCGGTCGCCGGTGAACAGCACAACCACGCGCCACGCCGCGGCGTCGGCGCCCGTGTCGTGCACCAGCTCGAGAGACATGGATGGTTCTATGCCAGGGCGCGAAAGCATCGACGATGCAAATGCTTTCCCAAGAGGCAGCGAGCGCGCTCACACCAAGATCTTGCTCCAGCATTACAAGGCCGGCCTCCTTTAAAGCACCATCAGCACCAGCGCTCCAAGCGCGGCAGCTGCCAGCACCCCTCCCACGCCCACTCCCTCAGACAGCGGCGGCGGCGGCGCCGGAGCCGTCTGCAGCACCGGCGGTATGTTGACGACGCGCGAGTCGCTGACCGCCTCCGCCACAGTTGCAGCTGTGGACACGTCGGCGCTCACGATCACTGCCGCCACCTCGGTGGTGGTTCGCACTTCCTCAGGCTCGCTGACCGTCACATTGTTGTCGGCTGACTCGCCGGCGGCGATGAGCTGCGCCGAAACAGCGCTGGCCACCGCGGCCGGGTGCGCCGCCACCGCCTCGGGGAGTGCATCGACAGACGTTGCGGTCGCGCTGGCATGATCGCCGTCGCCGCTGCTGTTGGTCTCGCCGCTGCTGTTGCTCGCGTACAGCTCATCGCGCTGGAGCGTGACGGTCACCTGCAGCGTGCTGGCATTGCCATCGGTTGCGTTTGCGCTGGTCTGGATGCTCTCCACGCTCACAGCGTCCTGGGAGACGTTCATCGCAGCGGCCACGCCCGCGCTGACGGCCTGCTCCACGTCGCTGGCGTTCAGCGCGCTGCCGTTGACCTGCATCTGAAACGTGGTGGTGCTTGTGGTGCTCACGTTCAGCGGAGGCGAAACGCCCGAGGCGCTGCCGGAGACAGCCCCCGACAGAGCCTCGCCCACCGCGGTTCCGTTGACCGACACGTTGCCGCGCTGAGTGCCCACCGGGAGCAGCACCACCGGCGCTTGCGGGTTCTGCGTGAACGACGGGGCGCCCTGAAAGGCCGCACCGACGCTCTCCAGCGCCCCTGCCAAACCAGCCGTCGAGCCGGTCAGAGTCAGCAGCGCGTGAGATGTCTCCAGTGCCGTCTCCCCGCGGACTACAAACACAGCGGCATAGCTCGGCGGACCCGAGATGGACACCTTGACGTTGCTTGATCCGACTAGCGGCACCACCCAGACGGTACCTACGTCCAGCTGGTCAGCAGTGGCGGCCGCAGCCTTGACGGCGGCGCTGGCGTTGGCCGCGTGGAATGAGCCGAAGTAGATTGTGGCAAGAAGGGAGCTTTGAGTCGGTGAACGTGAACGTCGCGAGAGGTGCACGCGCACCGACCCGCGCCCGCTGTCGCCCACCAGTGTGGCCCGACCCTTGTTGTCCGTGTCTGCCAGCTCGATCCAGGTGCTGCCGTAGACGCGCTGCGTGGTGGAGGCACCAGATAAGGGAACCGACAAGCTGAAGTCGACAAAAGAGCTTGAGCCCGCACTCGCGGCTGCGTCCAGCGCTGCGCTGGCCTTGCGCACGTCGAAGGTAGCAGCGTCCACGCCAGAGAGCGTGACCAGAAAGGAGAGCGGAGTCAGAGAACAGTCGGCGGGGTCGACGCTTGAGCGCTCGCAGTCATAGCGCTGCATGTGCGCCGCGAACGGCAGAAGCGACAGCGCCAGCAACGTGCGCCGCATCGGGTTGCTCCGATACGCGGAGCCGGCGACAGGGTCGGGATATGGCAGTCTTAACCCACGTGCCCCTCACCCCTGCCACGTCATCATATGCGTCGTCGGTGGTCGGTCGCCGGGTCGCGGACTTGTGGCACACGCGAGCGCCCGTACGGTGAGCTGTGTCCCTGCGCCACTATAGCGCCTCGTGCTGCTGCGCTGGGGCGTGCTGCGCACTCTGAGCTCATGCACTCGTAATCCTCGCTGTCGCTGGACACCGCCCGCTGGCGGTGGCGCCCGCCTCTATGTCCGGCCGTCGCGGCTGGCCTGGCGGTCATCAGCCAGGTACGCCTTGGCTGTGGTGAAAGGCCTCGTATTGCCCTAAACTCGCGACTGTGCGTGTGCACTCGCAGAAGGCTTTGGCAGCCCTCCTGCTGCCGTACCGTTCGGTTCGCCAACCCGGTCCACGCAGCCGTCTGGCGGGTTCGGTTTCGCCGCGGGCATAGGAGTGGCAGGAGGGTTCGCGGGCTTTGCACCCCCCTCTGCCCCGCCCCCCCCCCCGCCGCTCTTCGGCGGCGCCGCCGCCGCGGGCTCCTCCAACCCGTTCGCGGCGGCGGCGTCGGCGCCGAGCGGCGGGTTTGGCGGGCAGGGGGCCACTGCGGCGCTGTCGTTTGGAGGAGGTGTGCCAGCCGCACGCCCAGCCTTCGGCGCGCGCCTGCAGCTTCCGCAGCCCGCGACACAGCAGCAGCAGCAGCAGCAGGCGCCTTCGTCCGGCTTTGCGTTTGCGCAGGCGCCCCCCCGCAGCGCGCAGCCGGCGCCTCTGCAGTTCGGCCCTCCCGCGGTGGGCGCCCTCAGCGCCGCGGCGCTGCCCTTCCGCCCAGCACCGCAGGTGGTCCATCATGCGGGCGGCCTGAGGCGCAGCGGCAGCTCGCGGCAGCTCGGCGCCGCCGTGGCACCCCTGGCACCCGGGTCAGCGCTGGACCCGGCGGGGACCCCCCCCTCTCCGGGTGCCACGCTCTCCCTCAGCGCCCAAGCGGAGGCGCCCAAGGCGGCGGCCCTGGCAGCCGTGCCCGCCTTCACCGGGGGCGGCGGCCGCGCGACCCGGGGCGGGCGCGCAGGGGCGCTCGCTCGCGGTGGCGCCGCCGGGGGAAGGGGCCCAGGCGTCGTGGGCGTGGGCGATCCCCGGGAGGGCAAGGCTGCCAAGAAGGCGGCGTTTGTGTGGCGAAACCCGGCGCTCTCCGTCCCCCTCACAGCGCAGCCGCCCGCGCAGCCGCAGCAGTGGGCGGCCCCGCCTGCGGAGCCCGGCGCTGGGGAGGATCCCAGGCGGCCGGAAGCGCTGGCCAGCCGGGCTCGACGCTTTGCGCGCGGCGACGCCGCCGAGGGCCCTCCGCTGGCGGACACGCCCTGGGCTGGTCCCTCCCGCGAGGCGCCTGGCACCGCCTCCCCGCCGCAGCTGCAGCCCTCGGGCTCCTTGGTCTCCTTCGGCGGCGGCGGCGGTGGCGGTGGCGGTGACGACGAGGACGACGAGGCGCTTCCTGGGCTCGGCGGGGGCGTCATCGTGGGCGTCTGCGCCGACATGTGCCCCCCGGCGGAGCGCGAGCAGCGCTCCAAGGACGGCGACCTGGACCGCTTTGAGCGTGTGGACGTGGGAGACCGGCACCGCACCTCCCCGTCCCTGGCCGTCAAGAAGTTCACGCGCACCAACGTGCGCAACCCGCAGCTGGTGCGCACGCCCAAGGCGCTGCAGCAGGCGATGGCCCACCTGCTGGCGCTGCTGCGCGCGCACGGGCGCCAGGACTTCAAGGGCTGTTACCGCTTCATTTGGGACCGGTTCCGAGCACTTCGGGTGGACATCACACAGCAGGCGCTGTCGGACCTGACCGCCGCGGACTTGTACGAGAAGATGGCGCGCTTTCACATCCTGGCGCACTACCAGCTGTGCGAAGACGCTCAGAGCGTGAGCAATCCAGAGGGCTTCAACTCCCACCTCAATGTGGAGCAGCTCATGAAGTGCCTGACCAGCGCGTTCCGGATCTACGACGAGCTGGCTGCGCGCGGGGTTGAGGCGCCCAACGAGCCGGAGCTGCGCGTGTACAACTTCCTGCTCAGCCTGGACCGCCACGGCAAGTACGCGCCAGACGCTGTGGAGACGATGGACCAGCTGCGCAAGCTGCGCCCGCGGGTGCTGCGCTCCCCGCAGGTGCGCCTGTACCTCGCCGTCGCAGCCGCCTACCGCGCGAGCAACTGGGCAGCCTTCTTCAAGCTGGCGCAGGGGGGCACTCACCTACAGGCGTGCATCTTGTCGCTGTTCTTCAACCGCATGCGCGCCTGCGCGCTGCGGGTGCTCAACGCCACGTCGGGCGCCCCCGGGCGGCGGACCTCAGACGCCCTACCTCTGGGCCCCCTGGCCGCCACCCTGGCGCTGGGCACAGCTCAGCAGCTGGCCCGCCTGGCGGAGCACCACGGCGTGAGCGTCGCACAGCGCTGCGAGCAAGGGGAGCTGTGCCTGCTGCCCCGCGACGCCGCCTTCCTGCTGCCGGACGCAGACTTTCCGCCCTGCCGAGAGCCGCTGGTGGCCCGCCTGGAGCCTAAGGACCTGGTCAGCTCAGTGGAGGGCGCGCCCGGCGCAGCGGACGGGCCTGGGGCGGCGGCGACAGCGGCGACAGCGGCAGCGGCGGCTGCGGCTGCGACGTTGCGGCGCGAGCAGGCTGCCGCCTCGCGCGAGCGGGCGCGCCTGCAGTCCCTCGCCTCTGCGCAGCGCCAGGCGGAGGAGCAGGCTGGGCGCGCCGCCGCGGCAGCAGCAGCCGCTCAAGAGGCGACCTTTCGCGCTTGCGAGCAGGCGCAGGCTGCGGCTGCGGCTGAGTGCGTTCGCCTCGAAAAGGCGCGCCGCCAGGCGGCGGCCAGGGCGGCGGAGGACGCGCGCCTGGCGGGACTGCGAGAGTCGGAGGAGCGCGCCGCCGCCGCCGCTGCGGAGACGCGGCGCCTGCAGGCAGCTGCACACGCTGCTGCCGCTGCGGAGGAGCTCCAGGCGCAGCAGCAGCGCGCGCGCGCCCTGGCCGCCCGGCTTGCGGCTCAGGCCGAGGAGGAGGCGCAGCGAGCGGCGGCTGCGGCTGCAAAGGAGGCGAAACGGAAGGCCAAGTGCCGCGTCGCCCTCCTCGCGTTCCACCTGGCGCGCTGGCGCGCCACCGCGTCCCACCTGGCGTCGCAGCGCCGCCGCGATGCGCTGTCGCGCGCCGTGGCGTTCCCGTCCTGGCGTCCGGCGGGCCCCCACCCACCCACACAGCCCCCGCGGCAGGCGGCACCGCCTGCGCCTGCGGGCCCCCACCTCCCTCGCTCCCTGGACCTGCCCCACATCCTGCCCCCGCGGCTGCTGGCGGCGGCGATGCGCGCAGCCCCGCACGCGCAGCCCCCAACGCGGCTGGTGTGGAAGCTGGTGCTGCGCAGCGGAGCCGTGGACCACGACAGCGCCGCCGCCGCCGCCGCTGCGTTCTCGCCGCTCGCCGCGGCGACGTCGGCGGCGGTGCGCGGGGCGCTGTCTCGGGGCGGGGTGCGCTCTGACCTCGCAAGCCAGGGGGTGCTGTCCCTCTACGAAGCCCCCGCGGCGGAGCCCCCTCCTCCTCCTTCCCGCGGCTACGCGGCGCCGCACCACCACCACCAGCCAGCTCCGCCAACCTGGGTGCTGGTGCGCGACTGCGACCCCCGCAGTGCGCGCCACGTCGGCGCCACGCACGGCGCTGCCGCCGCGCTCTTCGTGCACGTCCCCGTGACCGCCCCCGCCCCCGCCCCCGCCGCCGCCGCCGCCGACGGCGCCGCCGAGACGGAGGCTGCCGCCTTTGCCGCGTTCTGCGCCGCCCTGCCCGCCGGCGCAGCGCTGCCCCTGCTGGTGCTGGTTGCCCCCGGGTGCGGCTCGGCTCCGCAGGCTGTGGCCGCGTCGCTGCGCGTCGCGGAGCTTGGGCAGTCTCGAGGCGCGGTGGGCGCCGCGCGCGTCATATGCTGCGACGCGTCAAGCGCCCTCGTCGATGCGCTGCAGGAGGGGGTCACTTGGCTTGCCTCCTGCTCGCAGCCAGCCCCGAGGGTGGCACGCACAGAGCTGAGCGCCGCCGCGGACGCAGCGATCGGCGCAGTCGCATCGCTCCTGGCGCGCGCAAGCGCATCTGCATCCCCACCATCGCCCCAGGCCTGTATCTCCGCCTGTAACGCCGCCCTGAACGCGGCGGCTGCGCTCCTGCGCTCGTCGTACGACGCCGCCGCCGCATCGCATGCCTGCTGGCCCCCGCCGGAGCTTCTTCCGCGCGCCGGGCTGCCCCCGCCCGGATGGCACGCGCCTGGCGTGGGCACCTCGCTTGCGAATGAGCTGCTGACGGCTCTTCTGCCCGAGTGGCCGCCCGCGCTGGCGGTGACCACGCAGACGGATGCGGCGCTTCCTCTGGCCGCGTACCTGACGCTGCTGGATCCGGATGTGTCTCTTCGGGACGCGGGGGCGAGGGCGGTTGCGTCGGTGGGCGCCGCAGGAGGGACCACATGGGCTGCTGTGCTGACGCCGCTGTTTTGGAGGCGCTCCAGGATGCTGGCGCAGCGGGTGGCGTACTTGCCGCCGATGGAGGAGTTTGCGCACGCGGGCCACGCTGCCGCGCTGCAAGCACTCCAGCGCGGCCCTGCTCTGCCCACGCCGCAGCCCGCCAAGCGCAAGCTGACCGACGCAGCAGACGAGGATGGCCCCGCCGGCGCGCGACTGCGCAGCGACGCTGGCGCGCCAGAGCCCGGCGGCTGCGCTCACGTGGGCCAAGATGTGCTGATGCTGGTCTGTCCTGAGGAGCTCCCCATCGACGCGGTGGCTGCGCGCTGGGGAGAGGCGCATGCAGCTGTGCGCCGCGAACGCGCCGCCGCCGCTTCGTACGACAGCTGGCTCGCCGCAGCCGCAGCAGGGATGGCGGACGGCCTTCAGAGCGTCGCCACCAGCACCCCTTTTGGCGGGGTCACGCAGCTTCCCCAAGAGCAGCAGTGCTCGCCTGCGCTGCTTGCGTTTCAAGAGGCGCGCCGAAAGGAGGCGCAACAGGGGAACGAGATGGCATTGGTGCTGCGTAATGCGCTGCGCGGATAGTGATATAGCGAGGAGGTGCAAACTAGAAAACGCGGTGGAGGCGACAAACCCCTTGACTCCGGCTGGCCAGCCTCTGACACCAAGCTGACTCTACTGTGCACCCAACCATCATAGTCGCAGCCCTACACAAAGGGCAAGCACCAGAGTGCAGCTCAGAGAGAGACTGAAAGAGTGAATTGACTTCACGTCACGCCGGGTCGCGCCACCGCCTGTCAACATGGTGCTTGTCATCTTTTCAGACTCAGCCTCAGATGATCCCGTGCGCCTCCGTTATTAAGTAGTATCGTGGGAGCTTATTGCAGCGCGCAGGGTTGTCCGTCCCGTCTGACCACCGCGCATCCGGGCATGACTGCAGCTTTGCAGTCCCCCTGTCTGCGCCCTGCCCGCGCGTCAGCGCTCGTCTGTACCCGTCCGGTGGCCCCCGGGCTGCGCAGCAGCGCGTGCTGCTGGCTGTAGGGCGACAGGGGCGAAGCAGGAGGCGTCAACGTTCCTCCCTGCTCCTCGAGCGTCTGCGTGCGACTCCATGGACTGGCCACCTCCTCGGAAGCTGCGCGTGCTGCGCCATGGGCAGGGATGGCGCCCCAGGGATGTTGCGCACGATGGCGCGCCGGGGCGGCTTCTCGCAGCACGTCCTCCCCGCTCTCGCTGCCAAACTCCACGCGCCGCCGCGGCCGCAGCAGCCCCCGCTGCGTCGCCGGGGCCGCGCCGTGGCGCGCCTCGCACGCCTGCGCCAGCGCCAAGTCCTGGAAGGCGAACCTCTTGGCGCAGACGCCGCAGCTCCACCCATCCGCAGCAGCCTCGCGCAACGAACGCTGCACTTCCTCTGCGCCCGCGTCTCCAGAGCCGAACAGCTCCATGCTGTGCGCAACCTCCAGCACCGCGCTCCACACAGCCTCTGACGTCAGCAAGCCGTCGTATGGCTGCGCCTGCAAAAGCGCATCGTCCCTAAACCCTATCCCCCCGAGCCCCCCGTCCTCAGGTAAAGCCTCCAGCTGCAGCCTCGACACGCCCCCGCCGGAGCGGTAGCGCACAGGCGCGGCGGGCGAACCGGGCGCAGACGGCGCGCCATGCGAGGGCGGCGGCGGCGGTGGACCGTGCCCGGCCGCCTCTTCCACCCACCGCACCACATCCGCGTTCAGCAGCCCCCCAGCCTGCGCGGGCGCCCCCGCGTCCCGAGAGGCGGCAGCCACTCGCTGCGCCGCCATCTCCCAGATCGCACGGGACGCTGCCCGGTGAACCGGCGAGGGCGCGGATGTTGCCTGCGGCGGCGGCGGCGGCGGCGGCGGCGGCGGCGGCGGCGGTGGCGGCGGTGGCGCGGATGGTGCCTGCAGAGCGTGCGTGTTGGAGGGCATCTGAGAGCGCGTGGTTTTAGGGCCTGCT
>Ga0208951_1000971_pt1 | contig 12974 bp, 10 predicted proteins | sample GreLakmeMI27MSRF_FD_187702 | JGI IMG/M metagenome (GOLD analysis project Ga0208951, IMG submission 187702) | Freshwater lentic microbial communities from great Laurentian Lakes, MI, USA - Great Lakes metaG MI27MSRF (SPAdes) | ecosystem: Environmental > Aquatic > Freshwater > Lake | place: Great... | reverse complement strand
TGCTGCTGCGTCCTGCATCGCCTAGGCCAAGAAGGGCGGACCCCGGCGATGGCGCCTGTGCGAGAAGAAACCCAGCGACAAGAGCGTCATCAGCCTGGCGAGCCAGCAGAACGGTGGACCCATCGGAGAGGTGACGCGGGTGACGGAGCGGGGGACGCCGGGCGCGTCGCGCGCGCGGGCGAAGATTAGCCTCTTCCCTAACGCCTGGGGCCGGCCGCCAACTCAGGCGGAGATCGACGCGCGCCTCGCTGCACGGATGACACGCCAGCACGCCACGAGAAACCTGGTCTACCCTGGGCGCGATATCCACTTCAGCGACAAACCTGAAGTGGTGAACTGGATGGTTGAGCAGGAGGGACGGGGGTGCCGCGGACCGTTGCCGACGGGCGTCTTCGCGCACGGCTTCAAGTTGGAGGAGATCAAGGGCAAGCACTATCTGACCGTGGTCGCCGAGGTTGCCAAGGCTGTGCCCCCCACCCCCCAGCAGATCCTCACGTTACGCAGCGCAGGAGCGGACCCTGGCGTCAAGACGGCGCTCAGCATTGCGATCAAGGACGGGTTGGTCGAGTTTGGGGTGGGCATCGCGGAGTGGGTTGCTGAGGTGAGACTGCTGCAGCAGTACCTCAAGATGCTGCTGGGGCGTGCCGAGGCGGCTCACCGTGCGGAGGGTCGGGCGCTGAGGCTGCTGAAGCAGAGCGATCCGGCGGCCAAGCGGCGCGACCTCCCTGACGTTCGGCCTGGCAGCAAAAGCCCTCAGGCCACAGCGCGCCGCCTGCAGCGCCGGCTGGCCGCCCTCGCCCTCAAGCTCACCAACCGGATGAAGGACCTCCACTACCAGTGGATCAACAGGCTGTTTGCTGAGTGCGACGTTGTGGTGTGGCCCTGGCTGAAGACAAAGCAGATGCTCAGCCGGGGTGGGCTGCTTGCCCCGTACACCAAGGACCTCTGCAAGGCCCTGTCGCACTACAAGCTCATGCAGCGCCTCTGGTACAAGATGGAGATCACGCAGGGCAAGGCGGTGCTGTGGGGTGCAGAGCCTGGCACCTCCAAGACCTGCCTCGTCTGTGGCGCCATCAACGGCAAGCTGGGCGGCCTTGGGCTGTTCTACTGCAATCCAGAGCGCGGCGGCTGCGCCAACTGCGTGCTGCGCGACTGGCAAGGTGCACGCGCCAACTACGTGGCTGCTGTGCAGAATCTCTCTCAGAGGTGTGCCAGTTCGCTGCTGCTGCAGCGCTCCCGTGACTCACGCGTTGATGCCCGCAGTCTCAGCCGCCCAGAGCAGCCAGACCGCGTGCTGGGCGACATCTGGAAGGCTCCGTAAATCAAGTGAACAGGGGGAACGCTGTTCCTTCCTTGGTCTGAGAGGCCTAAAGTGCGTGCTGCAGGGCGCTGCGGTGTGCACCCGGCGACTTACGCCACACTCGTCACGCGCACAGGGCGATCGAACCACCTCCCCCCCACCCGGAGGCGGAGACCCGTAAACCTGTGCCTGCCCTCAGGCACAGGTTTCTAAGGAGGTTCTAGCTAAAACAGCGGTGCGCATCCCGCATGCTCGCCCTGCTGCGCAAGCACTGACACTACCTTTTGCGCTACCATTTGCATTTTTGGCATGTTAGTGAGGCACAGAGACTGTGCCGTGGAGACTGTGGAGACTGTGGAAAAGCGTTGAGCGCCGTTTGAGATGGGTCAGCGAGGAGCCACATTGCACAAGAAGCGTTTCCGTACGACCGACCGCGCCGTCGGCGGGCTGTGTGGTGGGGCACCTGGTGGGGGGGCAGCATCGCAGCAGTGCTGCAAGATCTTTCCCGCCTCCTCGCTTGCTGTGCATCGCGTTGCCCCATGGTGGCCTCTGACGCCTGGAAGCTCGGCGGGCGCGGGCTGCTGGCCGCGGCGCACGGAGGCGAGAAGGAGAAGGCACGGCAGAGGACGTGAACCGGCTCCATGCCGCGAATAACGCCCCGCCATGCCCGGTCACCGCGCGCAGGCTAGCGTGGACGAGGTGGTGGAGTACCTCCTGCTGCCCGAGACGGACGTGGACATGCGGGCCGAGGCGCGTCGCGGCGACTGGACTGGCCGGCTCGCTGGTACTCACTCGGCCGGCCGGACGCGCAGGACCTGTGCACTGCGCTCCATTACGCCTGCTGCTACGGCGGCACCGACTACCCCGCCATCGCAAAGGCGCGCTGCAGCGGGCGCGCTGCGAGACACTCCCTCACGCGCCTGACGGTTGCGCATCTGGCAGCTGCTCATCGCCCGAAAGGCTGACGTGAACGCGCGTGACTGCGCTGGCCGCACGCCCCTGCACTACGCGGCGTCTCAGGCTCGGCTGGAGCAGGCGCGCGGTTTGTGGTGTCGATATTCGAGCACGTGCGCCCGCTCACCTTCCTCGCCACGTCCGAGCGCAGGTGGGTCTGCTCCTGGCCGCCGGCGCGCAGGTGGACGCGCGTAACTGCTACGGCTCAACGCCGCTGCACCTGGCCTGCGTGTCCGGCGCCCGGGAGGCTGCCGAGGCACTGCGCTGCGCAGGGGCGGACTTCGACGCCACCAACAACGGCGGCTGGACGCCCCTCCACTACGCGCTGCGCGGCGGCGAGGGCTTCAACGACGCCGCCACGGTGGAGTGGCTGATGCAGCGGGGCGCGCAGCGCACGCCGCAGCCCACGACCAGCGCCCGTGCGCACGTGTACCCCCACCCCGCGGCGCTGTCGCCCACGGGGCACTCCATGTTCCAGGGCTGACCTGCAGAGAGATTTGACTCCAGGCTGTCAATTCAAATCTCATCGCGTGGCGTTGGCAACCAGCTCCTGTGCCGACACCCGAGCTGCGGCCAAGGACACTTCAGCAGCCTTGGCGCGCGCGCGCGCGGCGGCCAGCGCAGCAGCCAGATCGGTGGAGACGCTCGTATCTGCACCGGGAAACGGGAGGGCAGGAGGAGCCAGTACGGGCGGGTCAACCGTGCACTGCGCAGTCACCGCCACGCCCAGCGTGTCCGACAAAGCAGCCTCCAGTCGCGCCTTCTCCTCTGTAAGCTTCGCGCAAGCGGCGTGGGCCTCACGCAACTGCGTGTCCATCTCCTCCGCCTCTACAGCGCGTGCCCGCCGCGCCTCGGCCGCCTCCTCCAGCACGCTCGCCATGAGTCTCGACGCAGTCTCCAGTGCCGCCTGTAACGCCGCGTTGCCCTCTCGCAGAGAGCATACCTCCGCGTGGTCTGTGGACGGGTCTGAGGGGACTGGGCTGGGCGCGCACACCTTCGCCTCCAGCGCAGCCAGCGACTTGGCTGTGAACCGCTGCTGCTCCTCCAGCGACTGCGCAACGGGGCGGGGCGTCAGAGAGCAGCGAAGGCGCACATGGGAGGGCGTTGCGCAAGGCTGAACGGGGGGCGTTTCACACGCGCCTGGCTCAGTCCCTCGACCGCCGCGGTGAGTGAGCTCAGCACCGCGTGCATGCTTGCGTCGCGGCGCTGGATGGCGAGCACGGCGCTGGTGGCGTCCTCAACAGCGGGAGCAGCTGGCGTTGAGCTCAACAGCTGGAACCAGCCGTTTGAAGGGGGCGCGTCAAGGGCGTCAGGAGCCCAGAACGCACGCGCGCCCGGCGAGCGCACCTCCTGCGCGGAGGCGCGGCAGCGCAGCGGGCGCGCGCGGACTGCGGCAGGGGCGCGGAGGCTGCCTCGAGACGTGCGAGGGGCGCAAAGACCAGAGCACATCGCCACGCGCAGCGTCGCCATGGCGGACACTGGCAGGGTGATCAGACGTGCGGAGGGCCTTCGGTTGACCGTCGACCGACGGTCCGACGCGCCACCACCACCGACCGACGACCGACCTTGTTCAACGTTTGTTCGACAGGACGACAGCAAGCGCTCAGTGCGCAACCCACGCGGCCTGACGCTCTCTTTCTGCTCACTCCTGCTGTCGCAGCCTGAGGAGCACTCTTGTGGGCCTCGGACGCAGTGAGAACGCCTGAATGCTCGCCCACTACACCACGCACCCTGCCGCCTGCTTCCACGCGCCTCGACGACGAGCTGCAGCTCGTCCACGCAGCGCACGCGCGTCAGCGTCCTCTCCCGGCGAACAGGCTCCGCCCCGCAGAGCGCATCTACGCGCCACAGGCAGCAGCTCACACACGCTGCGCAGCCACGGTGCGCTGCGCTGCGCGTCTGTGTGCCTGCGAGGCGCTGAGTCGCTCCACCTGCTCGCAGCGCCCCGGCTGCCCCAGTTTTTTGCGTCGCAGGAGGGCCACACCTGCTGCCTGGCGCTCAACGAGTGGCGCTGGGAGCGCTTGGGCGCGGGCCAGTACCGCTGCTACGCTGCGCGCACAACCTTCCTGGCCTACGAGGTTGAGCCCGCCCTGGACCTGGTGGTGGAGGTGAGCGAAGACAACAGCTCCTGCGTGGTGCGCCTGCTGGGCGCTGCCCTCGGCGGCAGCGCGGCGGTGCAGCAGCAGTCTCAGCGCTTCGCAGCCAGCGCCACGCACACCATCACGTGGGAAGGCACCACGCTGCGCTCTGCAGTGGAGATGCAGGTTGAACTGGAGTTGTTTGCGGGCCCTTTCAAGCGCCTGCCACGCGCGGCGGTGGAGCGCCCTGGCGCGGCGCTGCTGTCCCGCATGTTGCGCAAGTCTTTGGACCCCTTCCTGGCGCGGCTAGAGGTCGACTACCTCGCCTGGGAGGCACAGAACCCGCAATTGGATTGATTACAATGTGACAGACACGGTGTGACAGGAGCACTCCTCACCACTCAGACGTCGTTGAGGCCCAGGCCGCCGATCACATCCTCCAGGTCTTCCGAAGCCCCGCTGCCCCCGCGGCTGCTGCGTCGGCGCAGAGCCATCGGCGGCGCTTTGCCCGCGATAGCGTCCGCAAATGCCACGGGCGGATAGGCTGAGCTGCGTCTGCGGCGAGGCACTGATTGGATCTCTTCCGTCTCCTCTTGGACTGCGTGGAGCGGCGTAGAGCCCTCTCGTGCAAACTGCGCGCACAGCCCGCGGTGCATGCCCTCCACCAGCGGCTTCCACCATCTGGCACGTGCGTTGACAAACCAGTCGCTCACCTGGTTGACGCTGAGTCCAGACTGGCCCGCCAGCGCCTCCTTCTCCGCGGCGCTCGGGAAGGGGCCGTGCGGATGGGCAGCGCTGGGAAGCACGTGCGCCTGCATCCACGCCTTTAGCAGCGCGCGGCTCTGCGGCGTGGGGCGACCAGCCCTGCGCAGGTTGGCCGCCAAGGAGCGCAGCTCACCGCACGCGCGCGGCGGCGCCACGCTGGCAGCCGTGCGCAGACACTCGGGTGCCTCCGGGTGATCCTCGGGTGCCACCGCCACGGCAGCCGCTTTGGCAAAGGCGCGCAGCGCCATGCGGTGCATTGCGGCCACCCGACTGCTCAGCCGCGCGTCCAGCGGCGCCGCCAGCTTGCTGCGCACCGCGGCGCTCACCACGCTGGACGGCTGGTGCGGCGCTGCGAGCGCGTCGGCGATGCGCTCGGGCATGACGTCGCGCGGCAGGTCCCCCGCGCTCGCTTCTGCCCTCCAGCAGGCGGCCGCGGCGCCCTCCCCGTCCGTGCCGGCGCCGGTGTGCGCTGAGGGGAGGCGCATGAGCGCGGCCAGGGTGTTGAGCGGCTGGTGGCCGCCGGAGAGGTGTGGAAAGCGGGACGCGTGGAGGCCCACCTCGCGGTCAAAGTCAGCCAGCGCCGCGGCAGTGCGGTCGCGCAGGCTGGCCACGCACAGCGCGATGGCGCGCTGGTAGGGGGTCACACCGGAGGCTGGAGAAGCCTCCTCAGCCTCGTCTGAGGCACCGCCGCCGCCGCCGCTGTCGTAGGCCGCCTCCAGGCCGTGCGCCCTCAGCACGCATCTGAACGACTCCTCCAGCGCGTCGCGCCAGCTCTGCCCAAACTCCAGGGCCACGTAGGCGGACGGCAGCAGCACGTCCGCGTCCCCGTCGCGCACAGCGCGCAGAGAAGCCACGCTCTCGTCGTCTGCGCCACGCGAGAAGCACCCGCGGCGGCGCATGTCAGTGCGCTTGCCACTGGGCTGGGGCTGGGCAGCGAGCGGGAGCGCACCGTGGAGCAGTACCCCCTCGAGTGCATCCCGCATCGACGCCAGCCGCTCAGGCTGGTACGCCGACGCTGCCAGGGCCGCGCGGGTGCTCGCCGCCGCGCGTGCCTGCGTCGGTGGCGGCGCGTGAGCGCGCGGCGCAGCGGCGGCAGCGCGACGGAGGACGGGGGACTCGCCTCGGTGTCGTCCAGCGTCGCGCTGCCAGCCGGGGACCCCGCCGTGGCCTGCATCCAGTCATCCACGGCTGCGTCGTGCGCTGTCAGGGCGCCACGAGAGAGCGCGCACGCGGATGCACGGGAGGCGGCGCACCTACGCCCGCGTCAAACGCACGCCGTGTGTCCAGGTGGTCAGCGCCAAAGCTGGTGGCCGCACGCGCAAGGCCCTCAGGCTCTTCAGCCTCCTCCATGAACATGTCGCCCTCCACCTCAGCCATGCCGCCCGACTCCTGGGGTGGGGCCTGCGCGCGTGAGGCCAGGGAGGCGAGGAGCCGGATCCAGGGCGCCCGTCCCCGGGCGCGCACGCACGTCGAACAGGCCGTTCAGCTGCTCCCACATGCTGAGCGGGATGACAAAGGGAGAGGCGCCGTGCGAGTCGCTGCGGGGGCGCGGCGCGGGCGTCAGGCGTCGGTCGGCGTCGGTCGGCCTTCCGGCTCGCCCCGAGCGGCAACGCACAGGAACAGAGAGTCGCCCAGACTGCCCAGCGAGCTGTACACATCGTCCGTGCTGTCGGCCACCGAGTCGGCGACGGGCGCAGCCGGCAAGGGCTGCTTGGAGGCGGCCACATGCTGGGGACTGCTGGAGCCTGAGGCGTTTGCGTGCGTTACGCACCGCGCCCACGCATGGCCGGCGGCGGCGCGGCGTGCTGGGCCGCTGCGAGCAGGCGCTGGCGCACGCCTTCGCGTTCTTTGGGTTCAGGCAGGAGCGCCTCCTTTGGCTTTGGGAGCGCGCTCTGCAGCGCCTGCGAGCCCACCACCTCCGCGCCCATCGCGCACGCAGGGATCCGCTGACGTTGAGCCAGGTGGCAGAGAGAGAGGCAGAGGCAGAGAGAGAGACTGCGCGCCCCCATTTCGAACGGGGAGGAGGCCAAGGGTCAGGGCGTCAGGCGGTCAGCTGATGTGCTGATCCGCTACCCCCCGCTGTCGTCACAGCAACAGCCCTGACCGGCGGCTCGCTCAGCGTCACCCCCTGGCTCGGCAGCGCCCTGCGCGATGCAGCCAGCGCTGCGGCTCCCCGGCTGGCCGCGTCTGACGAGATTGCAGCCACCGCCGCTCCGAGCAGCGCCTCCTCTGCCGCCGCCGCGCGCAGCGAGCCCACCAGCGGGCCTCTCATCGCCGCCAGCGCGTCTGGTCCCTGCGCGCTGCCCGGGCGCACCAGGCGCGCGGCGACGGCTGCGGGGGGCACGCAGGCTCTGAGCGCCAGGAGCAGCCTCTCCAGCGACGCGCTCAGCGCCGCGCGCTCAGTGCCGCAGGGCGGCGCGCCTCCGGGCGCGGTGCGCGCGCCGGCCAGGGACGCATCCAGCAGCGTGAACCACAGCGAGTGAGGGCTGTCCAGCAACTCGCCGCCGCCGCCGCCGCTGGCTGTTGACGGCAGCTGCAGCGCGCGCGCGATGGCACCCTGCTCCTCCTCTTCGGACACGTCCACGGCGTCCGGGCTGTTGCGTGCGCAGAGTCCGATGGCGTCCTCCATGGCAGCCGCAGCTGCGCTGCGGGCCTCAAAGGCGCGCTCCGCCGCCTGCTGCTCTCGCGCCGAGCCGCGCGCGTCGTCGCACGCGCGCAGGGCGGCGCGCATGGCGGCGGTGGCTGCGGCGAGGTGCGCGAGGAGGATGGCGAGCGCGTCGGATGCGCGACCGCTGCGCTCGAGAAGCAACGCATGCGCGTCTTCCACGCCCGCGGCCGCCACCAGCGCAATGGCCGCCTGCAGTCTGCACTGACATGAGCGTGCGAGGAAGGGGCGCACGGCTTTGCGGTCGTAGCGGCAGAGCAGCGCCAGGTACGCCTCTGAGACGGCATCCGCCTCGGCAGGAGGGACGCCCTGCAGCAGGGGCGCCAGCCCCCCCCCCTCCTCCTGGCCGGCCCCCCGCCCTGCGGCGCCGCCGTCGCCCAGCAGCGCTCTGAGGAAGGCGAACTGCACGTCTGGGGCGTGCGCGAGCAGCCGCAGCGCGGCACCCAAAGCCCCGGGCAGGCATGCGGCCACCATGCGCGCCGCGGCGGCTGGCGAGGCTCGCGCGAGCTCGGGCAGCGCGTCGAGCGCAGCAGCGCGCGCGGCAGCCAGGTGTTCCTCCTGCTGCAGCGGCCTAGCGGCGTGGGCCGCCCCTCCCGCGCGAGGGGGCGGGCAGCCCTCCGCCGCCGCCTGGCTGGCGCCGCAGCTGAGCAGCGCTTTGGCCAGGTCGCAGCCGCCCTGCGGGTAGTCCCCGTCCTGCGCGGCGGCGGCGAGCGCCGCGCGGTAGCGCCCGCTCAGCGCGTGCAGCAGCGCCTGGGCCTGCCAGAAGCCCGCGCCCGCGCACAGGCGCATGACGTCGTCGTCCGCAGCCACCTCGCTGGGCGCGGAGGCGAGCAGGCTGAGGAGCTCCGCCTCGCGGCGCCGGGCGTCCCGAGCCGTGGGCAGGGGGGGCCCCGCAGCCAGCGCACGCGCCAGGCGGCGCAGCACCGGCGGGGGCGCCGCCGCGCGCCCGCAGCCCACGAAGGCGGCGGCGAAGCCCAGGCACGCGGCGCGGGCAGCCTCGGCCTCGGCCTCCGCCTCGGCATCTGCCCTGTCCTCCTGCGCCGCCGCGCCGACCCCCCCAGGCCGGCTCTCCGCCGCCAGGATGACCGCCTCCACCACCAGCTGCGCGGCGGAGCGCCCCGCATCTGCGCCGCCGCCGCCGCCGCCGCCGCCGCCGCCGCTGCGCTGGCCCCACACCTCGCTCTCGGCGGCGTCCCATCCGTCGAACGCCTCCCGCAGCACCGACAGCGTGGCGTCCGCGTCCACGGACAGCAGGAAGCGCAGGCGCGGAAAGGGGAGCTGGGGCTGTGGCCTGTGCGGCGGCGCCGCCTCCCCGGCAGGCGGCGCCACCTGCTGCTCCTCATCGTCATCGTCGCTGAGCAGCCAGCACAGCAGCTGCGCCTTCAGGCTGGGCAGGCGCTGCTGCGGCAGCGCGCCGCGCCCTGGGGGGAATCTTCTGGCGCGGAAGCTCTCGCGCAGGTAGAGCAGCAGTCGGTGCCAGACCCTCACGGGCGTGCTGCACGCGCTGGCGCGCCCCAGCGCCGTCTCCGCCCTCGCCGCCCGCAGCATCGCCTCCGCCGGCGCCACGAAGTCGTCCAGGCCGCGCGTGTACAGGTGCGCCAGCGCCGCGTGCAGGCCGTGCTGGGCGCACAGACGCGACACCTGGTCAAAGTCCAGCGAGCCGACGTCCAGGTGCAGCACGCAGCGCTCCACCGCGGCGGCGTCCCCGGCGGCGGCGGCGCGCGAGATCATGTCGCGCACCACCTCCGGCGGGAGCGTGGGCAGCTGGTCGGCGAGGATGAAGGGCACCAGGGCCCGCGTGAAGGCTGCATCGTACGACGCCGCGGTGTAGCGGTCGCGCACCGCGGCGCCGAAGAGCGCCCCGTGGGCGATGTCGCGCGCAAAGGGCACCACGGCGTGCAGGGCGAGGCAGAGCGTGGTGGCGGCAGCGGCGGCGGCCTCGGCCTGCTGCTCCGGATCCAGGCTGCCCGCCGCCTCGCGCAGCGCTGCGTCCACGAAGTCCGGGAGCATGGCAGCGGCGGCGGTGGCGGCTGCGACGGCGCGCCCAGGCGGCGCTTCGGCGGGGGGCGCGAGGGCAGCCGCACTGCCATCCGCCACAGCCACCGCCGTCGCGAACGCCTTGGGCCACTCGCCCAGGGATGCCAGCGCCGCGCATCGCTCGCGCCAGCCCAGCAGGCGGCAGACGCGCAGGCGCGAGGGGCCCAAGATGAAGGCGCTGCCGCCGCGCACAGCCACCGATGCGGCATGGCACCTGCTTCCGCCGGGTGCAACCCTGCCCACGGGCGGCTCCTCGCTGGGCACGCGGTCCAGCTCAGCGCCCTCCCTGCATGCGTCGTACAGCAGGAGCAGTCTGCGCGAGGTGAGCGCCTGCAGCGCCACGTCGTCTGCCCAGCACAGCGCAATCACGGCGCCCGCGTCGCACACCCAGCTGCATCGCTGCAGCACCTCCGCGGCGTTGGGCCGCTGGGGCGGCGCGCACGGCTGCGCGGCGTCCGGGGGCGTCTGCGGCTGCGAGGGCGGCGCGTCGGCCCTTTTGCGCAGGGTGACCGAGTACACGCGCAGGTCGCAGCCCCACGCCACGGCCAGCAGCGCAGGGCCACAGGGAGGTCCGCCCCCGGGCTGGCGTCGGCGGGGCGCCCAGGCGACGCAGGGCAGAGGGGCCGCCTGCTCTGGCTCCCCCTCCCCCTCGCTGCCGGGAGATGCGCCCGCCCAGCCGGGCGCCCTGGGCCGGCTCAGCTTGCCCACCACTTGGGCGGAGGGGTGCAGGCGCATGAGTAGCACCGCGCCGGGGGTGCTCACCGCCAGGAGTCCCGCCTGTTCCGGGATGTCCGCCTCGGGGGGGGAGGGTAACGAAGCCACGTCACTGGCGATGCCAGGGGGGTGCTGCGCCGACGGAAGCGGCGGCGGAAGCGCGCACAGGTGCAGCACGGCCGTCTTTTCTGCCAGGCTGCTGGTGCGGCAGCGCAGCATCATGGGCCCCAAAGGCGACAGCGCGTGACGGGCGGCGCATCCTGCGGCGTCAGCAGTGATGGCGTCGCACGCGCCAGGCCCTCCGATGAGCGCTGCTGCCACGATTGGGGCCCTGTGCGCCCCCCGAATCTCCTTAACCAGGGCCCCTTTCGCGGCGTCCCACAGCCGCGCCACGCCATCCGAGTGACCCACAAGCAGCCACTCGCCGCCGGCGCCGAAGCACAGCGCCGTAACGGCCGCCCCGCCCGTGCTGGGCGCCAGCAGGACGGTGACCGCACCGTCAGTCGCGGCGGCTGCTGCGGCTGCTGCTGCGGCGGCGGCGGCTGCCGCGCCGCCGGCACCCGCGCCCAGCCGCGCCGCAGCCGCGCCTGCGGCTGCTGCTGCGCTGCTGCGCGCCAGGAGGACTGCGCCGAGCGACATGCCCACCGCGACACCCGTCACGGACGCCGCCACCGCCGCGGGGAGGCCGTGCTCGCTGCCCAGCAGCCGAGACTGCAGCGGCGGGTAGTCGCTGCACCTGAGCAGGCCCGCGGAGCCCAGGCCGTGCGCGTGGGGCTGCGGCGCTCGGGTAGCGCTCCCTCGCGCAGCGTCGAACGCCGCGCGCACGCGGGCGGAGACCGCTCGGGCGTCGCGCAAAAGAGGGGTGCCCTCAGCGCCGCCGGCAGGGGCGCTCAGGTTCTGGCGCTCAGCCTGTTCGGCCGCAGCGAGCGCCTCTTCGCCGCGGTGGGACGCGATGCGCCCTGCGGCGTCCAGGCGCAGCAGGCTGGGCGCATCGTCGAAGGTGTCCTCCTCGCTGTCCGCAAAGCCGCACTCGGGAGACGTGCGCAGCTGGTCAGGAGGAGGAGGTAGGGGAGGTGGTGTTTGCACCGAGGCTGCGAGCGAGAGAGGCGTGCGGAGCAGCGCGCGGGCCAGCTGCGCCTCCCAGTCCTCCTCCTCCTGTGGCTCCGCAGCGGCGGGCGCGGGCACCTCCCAGGGCGCAGAGGACAGCTCGGCGGGGGCCTCTGGCGCCTCCTCCTCCTCTTCGCTGTCCAAGCCAGCCAACAGCGCCTCCACGCTGGGCGCGCCCTGACAGCGCAGAGAGGCGCGCTGCTCAGCCCAGCGAGAGAAGAGAAGGCAGCCAGCGCCGGCGCCTACGCACGCACCCGAGGCGTGGTGCCCTCGCTGTCGCTACACTCGCTCAGCACGGCGTCCACGGCGGAGCGCGCGGACATGAGCGACCAGCGAGGCGCTGCGGGAAAAGCTGAGGGCGCGACTTTTCCCTCACGCGCAGATGCTCTCCGACACCACGACACCGTGATTCGCTCGCTGCTTCTTGCTGGCTGCCTCGTCGGCAGCTCAGCGCGCAGCTTTAGAGGCGCGACATCAAGTCGCTGTTACACGCGCAGTTGCTAAGAGGTTCGGCGCCTTGGTTCAGTGTCCTGACGGAGTCTCTGGTCTCACTTGGGCCTCTCCAGCTCTGCTCGAAGCGCCTTCTCCAGGCGCTCTGCCACGCGCACCGCCTCTCTCAAGGAGTCCACGGCGCTCAACAGGGTGCCCGCGAGGGTGCCCGTGCCGCCGCTGCGGACAGGCTCGTCGAAAGAGTCGCGCTTGCACTCCAGCACCTCGTCGGCGCGGCCGGCGCAGTGACGCAGCGTTTCGCGCACGCGCTCGCAGCGGCTGCGCAGCTCGCCCTTGTCGTCCGGCTCGGTGCGGCAGCGCAGCGTCTCAGAGCTTGACGTCCAGCAGCGCTCAGGCTCCTCCTGTGCGCTTGCTCGCTCCTCCATCTGGCTGCTGTGCCTGGAGCGCCAGACTCGCCACGGGCTCGCCGAAGGCCGGGCGCCGCGTCTGGAAACCAAAGATCCAAAGAGCAAAAAGTCGACTGCGCCTAGCCCTTTGAAAACGTGTGAAGTCTGCGTGCTTGTGATGGTTTGATGCTCCAGCTCATGCTTGCGGGTCCTCGAGTGCCTCATTAGCAGCCTCCTGGACAGCTTCGTCGTCGCTGTAGACCTCAAGCAACTCCCAAATCACATCCTCTGCGCCAGCCTGGATGGCTCGCTCGCGCGTGGTGGGGCACCGTAGGTAGATACCCAGCGTCTTGCATGCAGCTGCAGCTAGCTTGCTGTTCTGGTAATCACGCTGGATGCGCACCACAGTGTCGATGCCAAGAGATGCCTGGGGCAAAGCGGCCTTTGACAGAGCGAGGGCTCCGATGGCATCCACTGCAGCGACGAGTGTATGTGCATTAGTGCGTGTGAGGTTCAGC
>Ga0208951_1000970_pt1 | contig 12975 bp, 8 predicted proteins | sample GreLakmeMI27MSRF_FD_187702 | JGI IMG/M metagenome (GOLD analysis project Ga0208951, IMG submission 187702) | Freshwater lentic microbial communities from great Laurentian Lakes, MI, USA - Great Lakes metaG MI27MSRF (SPAdes) | ecosystem: Environmental > Aquatic > Freshwater > Lake | place: Great... | reverse complement strand
CTGGACCTTCGTGGTGAGAAGATTAGCCCTGCCCAGGCGAGCGCGCTGGCTGAGGCGCTGAAGGCGAACCGCACTCTGACGGCGCTGGACCTCGGCGAAAACAGCATCGGCGACGCTGGAGCCAGCGCGCTGGCTGAGGCGCTGAAGGTGAACTGCACTCTGACGGAGCTGAGCCTCTGGAGTAACAGCATCGGCGACGCTGGAGCGAGCGCGGTGGCTGAGGCGCTGAAGGTGAACCGCACTCTGAAGTGGCTGGGCCTCAACATGAACAACATCGGCGACGCTGGAGAACGAGCCCTCCGCTCTAGCGTGCGCAGCGGCTGTGAACTAGGCATATAGCTGGCAACCCCGGCGCTGGCAGTTGCATCATATCCTGAGGTCCAGAGCCGTTGTAAGCATGACACACGCATTCCCTGCCTCCGCCTGCTCACGCCGTCTTGTCTGGCTCGCTGACGTGGATGCTCGCGAGCCGGCGCGCGTCGCGTGACACGACGGAGTGGGAGGACGCGCAGCGTCGACTGGGCAACCTTGCGCCTCTAGAAGATGACGCTCCAGCGCCGCCCTTGGTGCTGGCACGCGAAACGGTCGTCGACGCTGCTGCGATACGCGCCGCCCCTGTCGCCGCGCTGGAGCAGCTTGACGAGGAGACAGCCGACGACCGCGCGCTGTCAGAGCTGCGCCGCTTACGCTTGCAGCAGCTGCGCCTGCTCGCCTGCTGGCGTCACGGCCGGCCGCGCTTTGGCGCTGTTCTCGCAATCTCGCGCGACCAGTTCGAGTATCCATTCGCGGCACAATGAAAGCCCTCGTTCGTCGTCTGCTATTCTGCGTGCGCGTACGCTCAGGCGCCCTTGCCTTCCGTAATGGTGGCCATGTAGTCCCTGTAGTAGAGCAGCACGGCCATGGGCTGTCCGAAGATGCAGAAGGAGAGCCAGAACACAATGTTGCCCGCCGCGTCATTCTTCAGCTTCTTGCTGGTCCAGTTGGTCAGGCTGATGAGCGGCAGCTGGGCCATGATGCCCCCGAATGCCCACAGGCGGAACACGTGGCAGGGGACGCCCACCAGCAGCTCGTGCAGCACCGCGGAGAAGGCGAAGGTGACCAGCATGGCCCCCTGCTTGCTGAAGCCCGCCCGCATGGCAGGGAAGTACAGGTGGCGCGCCAGCCACTTGTGGACAGGAAGGTTCCACAGACGCCAGTACTGCTCGATGCTGGTTGCGTTCCACCACTCCCGGTAAAACTGGCGGTCCCCGAAGCGCAGCAGCTCGCCCAGGATGTTAAGCCAACAGTGGAAGAAACAGTAGAAGATGCACAGCCACACGTACAACGTGGGCACCGACAGCTTGAGCAGCCGCTCGGCCACCTGCAGGGGGTCGCGGCTCTCGAACAGAGCCTTGGCGCTGTTGCTCACAGCCGGCAACATGTACTGTTCGATGATGAGCGCCATCAAGCCCCCGAAAAGCAAAAGCTCGCCCACCCGCCGCACCAGCCAGCGCCCGCGGAACCGGGGGCTCCGAGGGTAGCTGGGCTGATAGCACAGCGTGGGCGCCGCGATGAAGTACGCCAAATTACCCAGAGACAGGTTGTCGGGGTAACTGATTGCGTACGCGTGCTCAGCGTCAGGATCCTCCGCCGTCGCCGCCGCTGCGCCTACGGCGGGGCTCGTCGATGCGCCCGCGTCATCCTGCTTCTTGGCTGTGCCGACAGCGCGTCGCGCGTGTCGCAGGTCCGCGTTGGCGTGCGCGAAGGAAACGAGCTTCATCCAGAGCACCAGCGCCGCTGAAAGGAGTATGAACCCCGGCAGCGGCTCCGCCACTGTGTAGTGGATGACAGCCCATGGCATGAGTATAACTGCTGCGGTGTTGAGCACGTTGGCCAGGAGGGTCACGCTCTCCCATCGTGCAGTGCGCGCGCGCGCCGCGCCCCGCTCTACCAGCAGCGCCATCAGCGGGAACAGCGCCAGCGCGAGGAATGCCACGGCGACGGGCACGGCGCGCGGCGCGTCGCGCAGGCCCAGCGCTGTGACCCAGAATCCCTTCCGCACGCGCACGCCGTAGCGCCCCAGATTCTCCAAGATGAGGCGCGCGTGGTTCACGCACAGCACTATGCACACCAGGTTGACGAAGCCCGCGTGGGAGGAGTACAGCAGACGCTCCGAGGAGAGGGGGCTGTAGCACGGCTCACGGTGCACTGGGGTGCTACCCCGCAACCCCGAAAAGGCGGGGTGGGGTGTGCGCGCGTGCGCCTCTGCCGCCGCTGCTGCAGCAGCTGCGCTCTCGGCCGCCTTGCTGCTGGCGCTGCGCATGAGGGGCTGCGCGGCTGCGTTAGCGAGGGGCGGTGGAGGGGGCTGTCGCCCGAAGAGCCCCTCGCTCTCCCGAGACGCCTCGGACGCGCAGCCGGTGGCCTTCTGCAGCGCCGCCACCCAGGCCTCCCCTTCCGCGGCGCTGGTGGAGCTGAGGCGGGCAAGCACCCCTCCCTGGCCGTCTAGAACGGACCAGGTCCAGTACCGCCGCCGCTTCCAGCCTTCCAGGCGCACGCTGCAGCGCTCGTCCAGCGTCACGCTGCTGCGTGGCAGGTGCGCGCCGTCGTGCTCTGACCGGTAGGACTGCAGCGTGGGGCCCACCAGGCACAGGAAGCGGCGTGCCCACGGGTCCTTGAACACCCCCTCCGCCCAGGGGCGGTACTTGTACAGCGTGCCAGACTTGAAGCCCACCACTTGCGTGGCCACCTGGTGCGCGGAAAAGGAAAGCCACAGCCAACACGGGAAAGGGTTCTCTCCTCGTCAGTCGACACCACCGTCGAGACGAGTTTCTCACGCAGCACGCGCCTGCAGCTGCGCCTTGAGCGCCGCCAGCTCGCTGCTCAGCGCCGCGTTGGCAGCTTTGGCCGCGGAGAGCTGCTTGTCCAGAGAGCCAGGGGACGCGGTGGCGACCGGGGGCGTTACCCGTGCTGCGCCGCCCTCGCCAGCAGCGTCGCCGGCCGACTTCACGGGCGTCGTCTCGCCCACGGGCAGACGACCGCCTGACAGCACGCGTCGCATGGCGAACGCCGCGCAACGAGCAGGCGCAGGGGAAGAAGCTCGGGTTTCTTTGACTGCTCGCGCGCGCGTTTTTGTTATACGACACAGCTTCACACGTTCACAGCTTCACAGCGCGCGGCATACCTCACGCCTTCGCTCTCTCTGTGCCGCACCCGTGCGCGTGCAGGCAGCGCACCGTGCGAGGACCAGCACACCCTTTCCTCCACGCAACCATGGCCCCCGCGGCGGACGCCGCAGCTGCGGCAGACGACCTGGTGAGTGGAGACCCGCTGGCGCTGCTGTCTCTGTCGCGCTCCGCTTCCAGCCTGCGTTTGGCGGCCAATGGTGGCGACGCTGCATTTGCAGACTCGGACCTTTCCGGCGCGGCGCAGACGGTGGCGGCGCGCGTGGCTGCTGCCAAGGAGGCGGCTTTCGACGGCGGCGCGTCGCGCGAGGCGGGCGCGAGCGCGGGCGTAGGCACTGGGGGAAATGCGAGTGCGGTCCCCAGCTTCCTTACCCCTCGCCTCGCGCCACGCGAACTGGACGCACTCGAGGCGTCCCGCGCCGCAGTCGACGACATCACGCCCGGCTCCCCCCGCGGCGAGGGAAGCCGCGCGTTGTTGGCCCTCCCTGCGGCGCCCAACGCCGCTCTCGCGCTGGCGGTGCTTCCTGACGCCACAGCCGACGCCTCCGCCCTCACCGCCGTCGCGGCCGCAAAGTCGCGCGCGCTGGCTGCGCACGCGGTGGCCCACGCGTCCGGTGTGAAACTGCAAGAGGCTGCCTGCGCGGGCATTGCGCAGGTGCTGAACGCCATGTCGGAGCATGTCTGGGTTGCCTCCGTGCAGGAGGCTGGACTCACGGCACTTCACAATTTGGTCATCAAGGTTGAAGGACGCTCACCCGCAATGGCTGCGCAGGGAATTAGGGCCTGCGTCGCTGCAATGGCTGCACATGGATCTACCGTGGCGGTACAGGAGCAAGCGCTGCTGGCGCTGCGAGCGCTGTGCCAGTTGGCAGAGCCCGGGGAGGTGTTAGAGGAAGGGGTGGAGGCTGTTGTCGCTTTGGCTGAGGCACACATCAATCTCGCGCCGTTGCAGGAGCTGTCCATGCGCACGCTCATGGCGCTACTGGGTGAGGAGAGCATTGTCACGCGTGTCACTGACAAGGCTGTATCAGTGGGAGCTTTGGAGGCCGCAGTTGATGCGATGCGCACCCACGCGGCCAATTCGGCAGTGCAAGAACACGGACTGAACGTGCTGCTGCTGCTGCTGAGCGACAGCACCGCTGCGCGTCGCGCGCAAGCCATTCAGGCTGGATGCGTGCCTGCGTGCGTCACAGTGCTCCGCATGCACGTGGCAATCCTTCCGCCGCTGCCGCCAGCTTGCCGCGTGCTGCGTCTGCTGTGCGGCAGCGACGACGGCGCGGCGTCATCGGCGGCTGCCAGCGGCTGCGCGGAGGCTCTGGTGGACTGTCTTCGCGCGCACCGCAGGGAGGAGGTTCTCGCAGAGGCGTGCGCAGCGGCGCTGCGCACCATGCTGGGCTCACCGGCAGGCAAGGCGCGCGCGGTGAACGCGGGCGCGTTGGAAGCGCTCTGTCTGGCGCTGTTTGCCTTCCCAGCCTCTCGCCCGGTGCAGGCAGCCTGCGCAGGCGCCATCAAGAGCCTCGCTGTCCTCGCAGCCACCCGCGCGCGACCCGCCGCCGCCGCCGCCATCGAAGGCCTGCTGATCGCCCTCAAAGCCTTCGGCGCCGGACGCGCAGGCATCGGAGCTGCCGCAGGAGACCTTCCAGCCGTCCAGTTCGCATCCGACGCTGCTGGGGCCCTGGCCAACCTCATGATCGACGCGCCTCTCAACCAGGAGCGTGTGGCCAGCGCAGGCGGCATTGCGGTGCTGGTGGAGTGCATGCAGTGCCACGTAAGCAGCGCCTCTGTGTGCGAAGCCACCTCCGCCGCGCTCTGGGCGCTCGCCACTGACAGCGACACGGAGACGCTGTTGGCCATCGGCGAAGCCGGTGCGGCCGACGCATTGGTGTGCGCAATGAGGGTGCACGTTGCCGACGCGGAGTTCCAGTGCATGGCAGGCGCAGCATTGCGCAACCTGGCGCACCTTCCTGCCACTGCTGGCGGGGCTGCGAGCGCCGGCGCTGTGGAGGCTTTGTTGGTGTCTCTGAGGCTTCACGGGGATAGTGCGGTGCTTCAGGAAGGCCTGTTCGATGCGCTGACCACGCTGTGCGTTGCGGGGGGGGACATGGTGGTTGCAGCCGCGGCGGCGGATGGCGCGCTGCTGGTGACGTCAGCGGCGATGAAGACGCGCTTTCCCACGCATCCGGGAGTCCTGCGCGCGGCTGGGGCGCTTGAGGTGCTGCTCAAGCCGCACGCGTGGCATGGACGAGGAAGCAAACTACTGGCGTGAGCGCGTGTGATCTCTGAGCAACATTGTGAGTTGAGATGCAGTGCACGCTCCCAGCCAAGCAAAATGACGTGGCACATACTTGCATTTGCCGCCTCGCAAGTCGCTTGTCGCTTGGCTGGTGTAGCTGCGCCGCAATGGAGGACGAGGGTGCGCTCTTGGCCGCCGCCGAGGAAAGGCGGGCACAGCTGGCAAGCGCTCGCCTTCGGGTTGCAGCGGCCAAAGCAGCTCTCACCGCCGCCACCACGCCGCCCGCGTCGCCCATGCGCGCCCCTGAGCCGCCTGCCATGAGCCTGGCGACGCCCCCCGAGTCGTCGAGAAGCGTCGAGGCGACTGAGGTGGCGATGGACAAACTTTTGCACGTGCTCACCGCTGCCTCTACGCCGCCCGCCTCGCCCGTGGGCAGCCCAGTCGCCTCCTCGGTACTCTTCGTCTACTCGGGGGCCGCCGCCAGGGTTGTGGCAGGCGGCTCAGGCGTGCACAAAATTGTGCACGTCCCGGACAGTGCCGTCTTCGTGCACGCTGGCGGCAAGCAGCCAGGTGACGTGTTGCAGCCCCGCGCGCACACCAATCCCTTGGCGGAGGCTGCCTCGCCGGCGGGTGCAGAGGCAGTCGCACTGGGAAAGACTGAGGGTGAACCGGTTGCATGCCAGCGCGTGCCCAATTCTCATCCCAAGGCGGGTGCTGTGCCGCCGGACATGGTCCCTCCCGCGCAGCCGAGTGCGCCCGAGGCTGCGCCCGCAACGCCGAAGACTGACCCCGCCGCTGCGGAGCGAGAAACTGCGACATGCACGGCGGACAAGGCGGCTGCCTCCTCCTCTCTCGCTGCTCCAGCTCCTGCGCGCCTCTCCTGCTCGCTCTTCGAGGGCGCAACAGTTCTCACGGACTTGGCCACCGCCATGGGAAGCGGCGCGGTCGCTACCGACGCGGTTGAACCTGCGGCAAAGAATGCAGCTGAACCGACTCCACCCTCAAATGACGTGGCAGCCGGCGTTGCCGCTTGGCTTTGCGGTGATACGCAGCGCAAAGCTGTGAGCGAGAGCGTCGCTGAGTCTGCTTCGGATGGTGCTGTGATTGAGACCATTCCTCCCCCTCCTGCTTCTGAAGAGCAGCCGCAGCCTCAGGTGATCCCTCCCGCGACGACGCTGTTTGCGGACGCCTCTGCAGCCGCCACCGCGGCGGTGGAATGGGTGACCAGCGGCGTGGCCAACTCGCTGGGCGCACTGTCCCTCGGCGGCGGTGCAGCGACGGAGCCCGCTGCGGGCACGACCGCGCCCGAAAGAGGCGAGTACACGGATGAGGAGGAGCTGCTGTCGACGTTGCAAGCCGCCGCCGCCGCCGCTCCCGCTCCAGTGCCGACCGAGCCGACGCCCGGCCGCGCGGACAGCGGCCTGGTTGCTGCGGCACGCATCCTCGGCGGCGCCGCCTCGCCCAGCGCCGCCAGCGCGGATCTGGCGGCGGTGAGTCGGGACATGAAGGAGATTGCGCGCAAAGAGGCTGCGCTGCTGGCTGCAAAGGAGCTGGATGCCGCGGCAGCGGCGGCGGCGGCGGCGGCGGCGGCGGCCAAGGCTGGTTTGAGTGAGGATGAGAGGCTTCAGAAGCGTCTCGAGTCCAAGGGGTGGGCCTGACTTGACCGCCTGAGCTGCTTGTGCTCCTCGGTCAAAATACGGCTGTGAACTAAGCCTAGAGCTCCAGCTATGCGCTAGCAGGCGTGTAATGGTCACATCATACCATTCCAGTGGTTACAGGAGGGTGAGGGAGGGAGCGGGCAGGCGCTCAAAAGCGTTGAACCTTGAACGACTCCGTCAACGATCGGCGTCGTACGTTTTTCAGTTGAGTGGCGCAGTGGCCATTTCCTTGCACCTCCGCCTTCTGCGCACCACGGCGCTTCCCATCTCGTTCGCTCGTCGCTTGCCGCGCTGCGCACAGCGCAGTGCACAATGGCGGACTTTTCCGCCAAGGACGCTGCTCGCTCCAAGTTCCGCGCCACGCAGCGCCACACGTGCGTGCGCCGAAGGCACTGCGGCGTGACGCACTTGCACTGAGACGTCTATGCATACGCATGCAGGCCTGGACGAGGTGCAGGCCGCGGCAGGGGTGCACCCGTAGCTGCGCAGCCAGCCCCTGCCAGCCCCGGCGACAACAGCTGGCGGTTCGAGGAGGAGGTGTGCGCGCGCAGACACCGGGGAGCAGAGCAGAGTGCTCTGCCGAACGTCGCTGACTGACAGCACTGCCCGCGCCTCTCTTCTGTCTTCAGAGCGAGGGCGAGGGCGAACCCACGGACGGTCTGCCCGCGCCGCGCAGCCAGGGTGCCGACCTCGCTGAGCTGCTGGAGGCTGCGGGTGCGTGGTGTCGCCCCTCTCCGCTTGCGTGCGCTTTCGCAACTCGCCCCCTCCCCCTGTACCAACTGCGCCACCCAGCCTCCTCCAGCTTCTTCGGACGCAGGAGCGTGCGCGGCGCCTTCGAGCGCGGCTGGGGCGACGAGGCGGAGGCACCCTGGGGGCGCGGCTTGGCGCCCGAGCGCCTGGACGAGCGGGAGCTGGGCGCGATGCTCTCCTGGAACGCTGGTGACGTGGCGACGCTGCTGTCGCAGCTGCCGCTGCACCAGCTGCTGGGCTGCTCTGCCGAGCTGGCGGAGCATGCTGCGGAGGGATTTGAGAGGGACACCCGTGCGTTTCTGGCCAGCAGCGCTCGAGGTGCCACGCGCTCTGAAGAGCCCAGGACGCAAGAACAGCAACCACAGGCGATGCCGCGGGCAGAGCTTGCTACTGCAGCGCCAAAACTGCAGACAGTTGCTGCAGTTGTGCCGCCAGTGCTCATTCAGCACATCATAGCACCGCCTGCGGCCCCTGTGCCAACGGGGCCTGATGAGGAGGACGAGGATGACGCTTTTTTGAACGAGATGCTCGGCAAAAGAACGTGAGAGCAAGCGACAATGGACCTGGGCGCCTTAGGCCCCAGACGAGACCCCCAGAAGAAACGAACACTAATAATGACGTGCGAAAGCAAGAGCTGCTATGCACAGTGCGCCTGCAGTTGGCAGCTGGCGTCAATCGGCGGTTGTTCGTTGTTGTCTGCCGGTCCCGCATCGCACTTCATCTTTCTTTCCCCGCCAAAGCCGTGCTGTGCGTATCAGTCCTCTCCGTGCGAAAGGAACCGCGCAGCTGCTGGATTGTGGCGCAGGTGGGGGCGATGCGTGCAGCAAGACGCTGCGCGCAGCTCTCGCGTGCGTCCTCTGCTCTGCTGCGCGGCCTGAGCAGCAGCAGCGTCGTAGAGCCAGCAGCTCCGCCGCGCTACATCCGCTGGGTGCCCGTTGCGTGCGCGGCGGTGCTGGCCAGCGGAGTGGGCTGGGCAGCGAGCGAAGCAAAGTCAGACACTGTGCGCCCGCCTGGCGCGCTCGCCGCGCCCGGGCCCGCCGCGCAGCCGGACGGCGCGCCGTGGCCGCATTTCACGCGCGCGCAGGTGGCCTCGCACGCCAGCCGCGCCAGCTGCTGGGTGACGTATCGCGGCGCCGTATACGACGTCACCGACTTCGTAAACGCGCACCCTGGGGGCGCAGACAAGCTCCTGCAGGCTGCCGGCGGGTCGGTGGACGCCTACTGGTCGCTGTACCCGCAGCACGTGGGCAGCGCGGCCGCAGTCGCCGCGCTCGCCGCGCGGCGGGTGGGCACGCTGTGTCCTCGCGACGCGGCCACAGAGGCTGCTGCGCTGCCAAAGGACGACCCTTATGCGGGCGACCCGGGGCTCCACCCCGCGCTGAAGCTCCACGCGCGCGCCCCAGCCACCGCGGAGCCTCCCCTGACGCTGCTGGCGCACGCGCACATCACCCCGTCGGACCTCTGGTTTGTGCGCAGCCACCACCCGGTGCCCCCCTGCGCCACAGCGCCGCCGGAGCAGCACGTTCTCACGCTGGTCGTGGGCGGCGCGAGCACCACGCTCACGCTCGCGCAGCTGCGCGCAGACTTCCCGAAGCGCACCCTCACCGCAACCACGCAGTGCGGAGGCAACAGGCGCGCAGAGTTGTCGGCCTTGCGCCCAACCGCCGGTATCAGCTGGTCGTCTGGAGCGATCAGCACCGCCAGGTGGGCTGGAGCGTCGTTGGAGGACGTGCTGGCTGCGGCTGGGCTGCCCTGCGACGGCACAGGCGGGTTCGAACACGTGGTGTTCGAAGGGGCGGACGGCATGAGCGCCTCTGTGCCGCTCAGCAACGCGCGCAACGTGCTGCTTGCGTACGAGATGAACGGCGGCGCCATTCCGGCACACCACGGCGCGCCGCTGCGCTGTATAGCGCCCGGTGTGGTGGGCGTGCGGAGCGTCAAGTGGCTCACATCGGTAAAGCCCTCCATGGAGGAGGCTACCGGACCCTGGCAGCGCGGCATGGCCTACAAACCCTTTCCTCCCAGCCAGCTCAGCGTACATAGCAACCAGGACGTGTCTCAGCTGCCCAGCATCCAAGAGCAGCCGGTGACGAGCGCCATCTGCGCCCCTGCGCCCGGCGAAACCGTGCCGCTCAGCGACGAGGTGCTCACGCTGCGAGGGTACGCGTACAGCGGCGGAGGGCGGGGCATCGTGCGCGTGGACGTGTCCGTGGATGAGGGCGCCACTTGGAGCAGCGCAAGCCTGGACCAGGCTGGGGCGCAGCAGCAAAGGGGTAAAGCCTGGGCTTGGACTCTGTGGGAGGCGACGGTGGCGCTGCCGACGGGAGCGCGGGCGGGCGACACTTTTGTGTGCGTCTGCAAGGCGACAGACGAGGCGATGAACACGCAGCCGGAGCGGGTGGCGCCCATCTGGAACCTGAGGGGGCTCAATTGTAACGCCTGGGGGCGCGTGGAGGTGACGCTGGCGCCGCAGGAGCAGGAGAGCGAGTGACAAAGTGCGCTGGAGACAGTCGTTTCTGCGTATCAAGGCTGCGCCAGTCTTTCCCGGAACGTCTGCCCTGTGTATAGGAAGCGCAGGCCCAAGTAGGCTTTGCATGCGGGGCGTGCGATGCGCGTGAGCGTGAGCGACGCGAGAGGGGCAACCGCAACGAAGGCACAGTGTCTCCTGAACTTGTCGCACCGATGAATCTCCAACCTGCTGCCAGGGCGATCATGATGCCGATGTTGCGCGCAATGTTCACGCGGCCCATTCCCAGGCGCTGCAGGTAGGCGTCGCCCGTGAGAATGCAGCCAACCTGCGCCTCCTCGGGCGTGCATGAGAACTGCAGGCCGCGGAACTCGTTGGCGGCCGCAGCTTGCACGCCCCATCCCATGAAGGATAAGTTGCTGAGCCACCTGATCCACAGGGGGATTGAGTCCAGGTTGCGGTAGAAGCCATCCAGGAGCGTGAGTAGCACAACTGCCGCGAAACAGTGAGCACGACAAACGCGGCACACTACACAAGCGCACGCACCAAACAGCGTGGCGAGCAAGTTGCCAACCTCCATTGTGGGACTGATTGCCCCGACACAGGTTAGCAGGGCGGCGCCCGCCTCTGTGACGACTGCCATGATGACTATAAAGAGCAAGAAGCTCCTCGGTTCAGAGTTGAACCCGAACATGAGGTGGGTGATCACTCCGCAAATAGACCCGAAGAGCAGGATGAAGGGCATCTCGGCCAGCGAGCGCGCCGCGAAAAAGCTGCTTGTGGAGTGCAGACCCACCGCGTGATCGCGCAGGTACACCGCTCGCTCCTTAGGGAACAGCAGGATCTGGTCGATGCACATGAAAGCCTGCAGAAGCACGGTGAACGAGATGCCCGCTAATCTGTCGCTGATGCCAGCCTGAGACAGCGGGATCTGCCAGTAAATGCCACCTATCAGGAGCGGCATCACCACAGCCGTGCTGGCTTGCGTCATGATGGCCGACGGCTCGCGCAGTTTGTAGATCATGGTGCGCTTCCACAGAATGCGAAACTGAGTGAACCAAGAGGTCGGGAAGCGCGCCAAGGCGGCGCCCACTTTCGGGAGTGCGGGCGGAGGCAGCAGCGGTAGCGCCATGGCATCAGCTGCCAGTGCACTCGCAGAATACCTCGCCGCAAACGCTTGCGCTGCAGCGACGCGTAGCGCCGTGGCGCCCTTCTCCACATCGCCGCCGTCGGCGCCGCCATCGCTACGGTGCACCAGGTCGATCAGCCAGTCAGCCGGGTTCTCTAGCGGCGGGCAGGTGTAGCCGTGCGACGAGAAATAGCTCAGCACGCCCCCAGAGACGGAGGCGTCAAGGCCGATTGGGCCGAAATAAACCGTGTAGCCCTCAGCCAGCAGCAGCAGCGAGTCGAAGACGGCCAACAGGGATGCGCGAGGCTGGTGGATGGTGCACAGTGAACTGGTGCCGTCGGTGTTTGACATCCGCCGCAGCGTGTCTCCTACCATCTGTGCGCTGGTGGCATCCAGTCCGCTGGTAGGCTCATCCAGCAGGATCATGCGTGGCTTGTGTACCACCTCGATGCCGATGCTGAGCCTTCGCCGCTCGCCGCCGCTGATGCCTCCCGTTAGGTCGTTTCCGATCTGGCTGTCGCCCACCTTACGCAAATCTACTGCCTCCAGCACCTCCTCTGCGCGCGTGCGCTTGTCCGCCACGGACATGGAGCGGTCCAGGCGCAGCAGCGCGGTGATGGTGATGGTCTCACGCACCGTGAGCGTGTCCAGGAAGACGGTGGTCTGAGCCACAAAGCCAGAGGAGCGACGGTAGGTGGGCGCGTCCAGAGGCTCGCCATTCACGAGGATCACGCCATCTGTGGCGGCTCGCCGGCCTGCCAGCAGCTTAATGAGCGACGTCTTGCCGCTTCCGCTGGGTCCCATGACTGCCAGGAGCTGGCCGGGGAGTACTTGGCCGCTGAGCTGGTGGAGGATGCGCTTACTCGTCGGCGCCTCCTTTGCCACCCTGGGCACGTCCACTTCGTACACCAGGCGCTCCCAGCGCAGCCACAGGCCGGTCTGCAGGCGGCCAGAGGAGCGCTGCAGGTTTTGGGTGTTCGGACCAACATAGTCTGCCACCGCCGCGTCTAGCACCGCCTCGGGCAACGGGAGGTCGCTTTGATGAGAGCCCAACGGGTCCATGCACGCAGCGACAAAGAGAGCGGAGGGCGCGCGAAGGCCTGAAAAATGAGGCAGCCCCGCCATGACGACCGCCAGTACGTCGCCCTAGAGCCTGTGTGCGTCTCGCGCGCGGGCTAGACCCCAGAGGTGCTTTGCGTGTGTTGTGGGCAGCCAGCGGGAGTGAGAGAGCTGAGCTGCGACTTGCGTAGCGCTAACACGCTCTCACTCTCCCGCTTTCCCGCGTCGACTACCCTTCCACGCTCTGGCCTGCACGCGCGCTGGGGAACTGTTCCTTGCACGCAGTTGCCCAGCTTCACTCGCTTTGCTTCACACGCTCCCCACCTTCTCCTGCTACTGGCGGGGCACACGCTCACACGCCTTCAATGGTGAGACTGGGCGACACGCTCTCCGTCTCTCGCTGCTTCACGACGGCGGAAGTGGAAGCCTTCACAGCGCTGAGTGAGGACCGCGGGCCATGGCATGTGACGCCCGATGAGCGTGGTCGGCTCGTGGTACATGGCTTGTTGACTATCGCG
>Ga0208951_1000967_pt1 | contig 12983 bp, 14 predicted proteins | sample GreLakmeMI27MSRF_FD_187702 | JGI IMG/M metagenome (GOLD analysis project Ga0208951, IMG submission 187702) | Freshwater lentic microbial communities from great Laurentian Lakes, MI, USA - Great Lakes metaG MI27MSRF (SPAdes) | ecosystem: Environmental > Aquatic > Freshwater > Lake | place: Great... | reverse complement strand
GTCGCCAGCGAGCGCACGCGACGCTGGATGTGAGCAAGCGAAGTGCGCTTCAGCACAAAGCTGCGCCCAACGAGAGCCTGCATCATCGAGACAGGCGAGCGAAGGGGGCGAGCTGAACGATTCGAATAAGTGTCGAACAAAAAGCGGTGAACGTTGAACGACGGCATAGACAGCGCGTGGTCACAGTAGCAATAGAGTAGCGTTTTAGTAGCGAGAGCTATTGCACAATCATCTTACCGACTCAACACGCAGCGTCCTTGCAGCGCTCTTGTGCGCTGCACATCGCCATGCGAGCTGCCTGGTGCGTCAGAGCTTGTGCGTGCGCTTGTTGGAGCAGGCGGCCTCGCTGCGCGTGAGCCAGGTGGAGTCTACATGCTCGTGCTGCAAGTCGCCCGTGGAGGTACAGTTGTTGCCGTCATCGTCCCAGATTGGGCTCCAGCTGGCATCCGGGTCGTTGATGTTGGCTGTTGTGGCACAGGCTGCGCGCGTCCACGTCCAGCGCGCGTGCGTGGCGTTGTGCAGCACCAGCTTGCCGGCGCCAAAGGTGCTGCTGCGGAAGGCGCTCCACTCTGGCGCCGGCGACTTCCAGCCCACGTGCGGGCCCCCGTGCGCGCCGGCGTCGCCCACCGTCAGGTGCACCGGCCCGCATTCGTTGAGGGAGTTGTTGTAGACGGGGTGGGTTCTCTCGTAGGCGTGGACGTGGCCGCAAACGACCAAATCCACACCCGCCTCAAACAGCATCTCCTCCAAAGCCCACCGCAGTGGCATGCCAGCCTTGGAGTACATCTTGCTGCTGAGTGAGCTGTACGCTGGCGCGTGCCACATCGCCACCAGCCACGGCGAGAGGTTGCGGTCGACATTCTGCAGCGCGTGGCGCAGCCAGGCGGCCATGCGCGGCAGCCCCGCAGCGCCCACGTAGCTGTTGAGCACGAAGAGGTGCGCTGGCCCCGCGCGGAAGTCGTAGTACAGCGGGTCTGGCGAACCGCTCCAGACGTAGGGCGTCGGGAAGCGGGCGACAAGGTGCTGGAAGGCCTCGCCCCTTTCCAGCTCATGGTTGCCCGCGCACACCATGAGCGGCTTGGCTCCAGCCAGCGGCGACAACAGACGCATGCCGCTGTCCCAGCGCTCGCCCAGGCCATCTGCGTAGGTCACGTCGCCCGCAAGCAGCACCAGGCGCGTGTCCGCGTCCTCCGCTAGCCGAGTGATGATTCGGTGCGACACAATCGTCTGCCCGACGTCCGCGAAGAGCGCCATCGCGAACGGGTACGCCTCGGGCCCGGGCTGTGGCGGAGTGGTGAATGCGCGCGTGGTGGAGTGGGCGCCCAGGCGGTAGTGGTACGTCGTGTTTGGCGCAAGGTTGTGCAGCGTCACCGTGAGCAGCAGCGGCGAGGCGTAGATGTTGTCCGCATTGGCGGCGACGCCGAAGGTTGGGCGCAGCTGGGAGACGTTCTTGGCGTTTGCGGGGGACCCACCCAGCAGCTCGGGAAGCGTCAGCAGGCGCACCAGCTCCGCGGCGCTCACGCTCTGCTGCACCTCCTCCATGTCGGGGTGCAGCAGCTGTGTGGTGTCGTAGAACTGGAGCGAGGAGTAGGCGGCGACTGTGCCCCTGTACACCGTCGTGTCCAGCGACGACACCGACCGGCCGTAGCTCACAGTCACCGGCTCGCTGGCATCGCGACGTTGCTCAGACCAAGAGATGAGCATCTGGTCGGGCGTGGCGCCCAGGCTCAGGTGCACCTGCTCTGGGTGGCCCCCCAGCGCCTCCGCCAACAGACGGTGACTCAGAGGCAGCAGCGGCGCGCGCCCGTGCCCCTCCGCAGCGCGTGCCAGCAGCAGCAGGCTGAAGCAGGCGGCGAGTAGCATGACGCCGCACGAGAGGAGAGCGCAGCGCAGTGCGGCAAGTCCTGTCAGTCAGCGTTGGTCCCCAGGTCCCGTCGCGCTCACAGAGCGTAGATGTCGATGGACACGTGCGTGTCCTTGAAGACGTCCACGATGCACGGCAGCACCTGCGTGTACCAGTCCAGCTTGTCGAGGCCACACGCGAGCCGAGGACAGGCGAGTTTGGTCACGCCGTCCAACTGCATGCGCTCACGCAGCGCCTCCAGCGACCGGCGCAGGTCGCCCAGCGTGGGCAGGCAGCGTGACGATTGCTCCTTGGTCACCAATCCATAAATATAGCGCGTCTCTCGCGACAGGACGACCAGGCCGCCAACGCCTGCTTTCTGCGCGTGCATATCCTCCACACCTCCGAAGCGTCTCTTGAACTCGGTCGCGATGCCCTGAGGAGGCGGCGCTGAGCACAGGGTCGCAGGTGACAGACATGCGCCGCACACTCACCTTTCCGAGACGCAGGTCTCGTGCAACGCAGTGCGCGAGGCTCACGCGTGAATCTACGGTGAAAAGGTCTCCTTCGTGCTCCACCAAACGGAACGAAAGCGGCTGCGGCGGCTTCTTGGCTGCTTGCAGCACTGGGTCATCGTCCTCGCTGTCGTCTATCACAATCACCTCAGGCTGGCGGCTTCGCTTCCGAGCGTCCATAGCACCAAGACAAGCTCACAAGGCGACGGGTGACTTCAATCAGCCTCGAACAGTAGTAGTCGAACACCAGTCAGTGTGCGCCTCCCCCGCCCAACGCGTACCCGGCCTGCTCTTGTGCTGCCCAGCATGGACTACACCTCGACTCTCCCTTACGGAGTGCTGGTGAAGATCTTCGGCGGTTTGACGCCTCCGAACCCGAACTGTGTGCGTTTCCTCTGCGCAGCCGCCTCCGTCTGCCCCAACTGGCGCGAAGCGGCCAAGGAGCCCTGCCTGTGGCGCCATCTGCGTGTGGACGCTAACCAATGGCAGCTAATCGAGCAGCTGACAGGTCCTCGGCTGCGCAACCTTGTTGCACACTCACACAACACACTCACTTGGCTGGAGCTGGAACGCTGTCCGTTGGTGAACGAAGCAGCGCTGACACTGTCGCTACTGCAGCAGCCCTGCCTTGTGTACGTTTCTTTTCAGGGCTGTGAGAGCATCTCACGCAAGGGCCTGGCCCACGCTCTGTGTGACGCCGAGAACTTCCAGGGCGTCGTGGAGCAGCTCAACAACCCCCGCCAGTCTGTCGCGGACGCGCAGCGCTGCTGCGTGGCCCTGTGCACGCTGCTAGATAGTGTTTTGGCCACTGCTGGCGCAATGGGCCTCTTCATCAAAGCGCTGTATCTCGACGTCACCAACGAAAGTATACGCTTCGCTGCAGTGGAAGGCATCGGAGCCATCGCTCTGTCAAAGGCCGCTTTGCCCCAGGCCTCTCTTGGTATCGATGCGGTGATGCGCCCCCTGCGTGATTCCGACTCAATCCATAACGAGCTCATCACTGGCTCTGGCAAGCTTATGGCGGCTACACGCAAGACGCTGGGCATCTACCTGCGGTTCCCCTCCACGCGCGAGCGAGCCATCCAGGCGGGCGCAGAGTATGCGATCCAGGGGATTGAGTACTACGAGGCAGAGAGAGAGAGAGAGAGACAGCTCTACTACTAGAGCTAGAGCTAGAGTTCTCTAGTGACTAGTCACTAAGATAAAAGTATAACAGATACCAGCGGCGGCTCACTAACTAGAGAGCGACTGCCTGAGCGAGGCGAGCTATACGTACGCGCTAACGCTTTGCAATACTAGCTCTAGTGCGCACTTTCTGGCTCGTGGTGACTAGGAACTACGCGGAACGTTTCACAACGCTGCTGTAACGGGCCAGCGCCAAAAAGTGACCCAGCCTCGCCTGTACGACACCACGCGGGTGGAGCGAAGATGCTCGCACACCAAACATCCGTGCTCCGCCAGCCCTGTGCCACGTCTGAGTGTACGTAACCCGGGAGGTAGTAGAGCCGCGAGAGGTGCAGCAAGGCTGTGCAGCGTCGCGATGGCGCTGCAGTATTTTAGCATCGACGTGGAGTGCGTGGCGACGGGCACTGGGCACAACGACCGCGCGGTGGCGCAGATTGCGCTGGTGAACCAGGTGCGTGCGCGCTGGCGGTGGAAAAAGGCCTCACTGACATGCGGCGGCCCTCCCCACCCCACAGGCTGAGCAACCTTTGCTGAACCTGTACGTGAGACCCGAGCAGCCCGTGACGAGCTACCTGACGCCGTTGACGGGTGCGTGTGTGCGCCACGCGGCTGGTCAGTGTGCTGACGCCAGCGAGCGCAGGCCTGACGGCTGAGCTCTTGGCGCAGCACGGCATGCCCCTGGCCACCGCGCTGGCCACGCTGCGCGCGTCACTGCCGCGCGACGCGGTGTTGGTGGGCCAGAACATCGCGGCGGACGTGCGCTGGCTGGGCCTGGTTGAAGGCACGGATTTTGGAGCTCTGGTGGATCTGGTAGGCGTCTACCGCTGCTGGAACCCTCAATACAAAAGCTGGTCCATGTTTGGCCAAGAGCACGTGGCGCGAGTGCTGCTGGGCGTTGACGACGGCGACGCCGCTCACAACGCGGTGACGGATGCGCAGAAGAGCGTGCGACTGTTCAACCTGCACCACACCGTGCTGGCCCACGACCCCGCACAGCTCGCCACCGCGCACGCGGCGCTGCTGTCCGCGCCGCAGCAGCAGTCCTTTGCGCGGCGCAACCCGCAGTTCGAGGGGGTGTGCATGGGGGCTCGCAAGACGTGCACCTGCGGCGGTGCCTTTTTCTACTAGCTAGGGGGGTGGGGCCATGGGATGGGTGAGGGAGGCATGCATGGATGGTGGGTGGTGGGCTGGGTGGGTGGGCACGCTGTGGCGGTGCCCGAACGAAGCGTGACGAAGAGCGAGTTTCGAGGAGGAGCGAAGATTAAATCGATGAGTCGCGCACTCCCAGCTCCCTCCGCCTTCTTCGTGCGTGCTCCTGTCTCCTGCGAAGCCTTGCCATGAAGCGCAAAGCACAGCAGGCTGCGCCGACAGTGGAGGGCCTGGCGGACGCAGTGGCGGTTGCCAAGCGCCAGGCTGACGCGCGCACGCGCAGCATCTGGCAGGAGGACCAACAGGCGCGTGGCGTGGTCTCTAGCACTGGTGCTCAAGCAGCCTATGACGGCTTGTGCACTCCCGTTTTCAGGGGCCGCGAGCTGCGCCAGAGATCAACTACGGGACCAACGACGATGCGCTGGAGGTTGTGGTCAGCAGAGGCGCGTTTCGCGAGCGACGCTGTGCCGTTCTTGAGCTCACAGCATCCGCTTGCTCAGAGCGCTACGCTGCAATGGCGGCCCTCGAGGCCCCCGCGCCCGCGCCCTTGGCGGAGACCGCCGCTGCCGTGCCCGTGGCGTGCCTGCCAGCAGCGCCAGAGGCAGAGGAGGGGCCGCCCAGCTGGGGTGAGTGGCGGCGCACGCGCGACCCGAGCAGTGGCAAGTGCTACTACTACCACAGCGGCACGGGCGAGACCACCTGGACGCAGCCGGGGGGGTGGGGCCTCGCGGTGGCGCCCCCGGCCCCGCAGCAGCCGGCGGTCCCGGGTTACATGTACACGGACATCCAGGGGGTGACTCAGGGCCCCTTCCAGCAGGCCCAGCTGGTCGCCTGGAGGGGCATGTTGCCCATGGAGCTGCGCGTGTGGTGGAGCGACGGGCGCGGGGGCGCAGGGCCGCCGTCACCACTGGCCGTGCTTCTGGGCGACGCTGACCTGCTGGCGCTGCTGCGCTCGGGTCAGCTGCCGCTGCCCGACGGCGCCACGGCACAGCAGGCGGAACAGGTTGTAGCGGCCGCGGAGGCGGCCACTGACGCCGCCGGCGGCGAGGACTGGTGGGCGGCGCAGCAGGCTGCGCAGGAGCAGGGCGACGGCGACCAGGGCGGCCTGAGCTTCGCTGAGCTGGCGCAAGCCGCGTTGGCGGGACTGCCCGAGGAAGAACGTGCGCGAGTGCTGGCGGGTGACTCGGGGGAGACTCGGCCCCACCAAGCGCCGCCGGAGGATGCCTACGCTTCTGCGCCGGTGCTCAACCGCATGACCGGCCGGGTGACGCAGGCCAGCGCGCTGCGCGGCGAGGACGCGCTGGCGGCTGGCAAATCTGTGAGCCGCGAGTATTACAGCATCCAGCTGGATCACCACATGGACGTGAGCAAGCTGGACGACTGGATCGCACAGATGCAGGCGCGCAAGGGGGAGAAGATGGCGCCGGCCGTGTGGAAGGTGCTCAAGGAGCGACGCCTGGCAAAGAAGAAGGAGATGGGCACCAAGTGGCTGAGGGACTGAGGGACATGACGCGCAGCGGTGCATTTCGAGCATTCGTTGCAGTCCACTCATCATCGCTTAGGAGCTCGCAGTCATTCAATCACTCGCTCCCGATGGTTGCTGCAAAGTGCGGCCGAGCCTCGATGCGCGCCATGTATGCCTCAACTTTTGGCCACTTCTTGTAGCTGGTGTCAGCGAAGAACTTCTTCGTGTAGCTCAGGTAGGCGCCCACGGCAACATCAGACACGCTGAACGCTGCACCGGTGAGCCACTCTTGCTTGCTAAGCAACGCGTTGAGCGGCTCCAGCATCGCCGGCATCTGCTGCGCACGCGAGGGCCCGAACATGGCGGGTGCGAGCGTCGCGTTGGCCCACACGAGCCAAGAGCTGAAGGCAGCGTGTGAGTGCTCAGAGCGCAGTGCCCAGAGCGACAAGCAGCGCCGCACCTCTGCCGCGCCCGCTTCTCAGGAGTGTCCAGTCCGCCGTACTTGTCCGCCAGATACGCCAGGATAGCGCCGCTCTCTGCAGCAGCAATCCAGAGGCGTCAGAGCACTGCCCCGTTCCTGCCAGGATGGCCTTTGCGTTGCGCACCAAACACCGGCGTCCCGTCGGCACACTCCAGGGCCGGCACCTTGCCGAAGGGGTGCAGCTGCAGGTAAGCTGACGACGTGCGACGTGTCAGCGCGTGCACACGCTCACGTTTCCAGCGGCATACCCGCGGCCTTGTGCTCCCCTGCTCCCATGTTCAGCTCCACGCTTACGTAGCTGGTGCCGGTCTCCCGCGCGTACCAGGAGATGATCTGACTGCGACTGCGCTCGTTACTGTAAAGCTTCGGCCCCGCTGCGGCAGCCATGATGCGACAGCGAGGGCGGGTCTGCAGGCGCTTTGAGCGGACACAGCTGGGCTGGAGCAGAACGACACGAGTGGACAACATCGGCGACGGGGAGAGAATGGCGTCATCGGCGGGACTCCCGGGACACCTGTCGCCTCCGCCTAACGCATATCGGGCCTGCTCTTGTGCTCACTAGCATGGCAGACTTCTCAGAGCTGCCTCACGGAGTTTTGGTGCACATCTTCAGCGGTTTGACGCCTCCAAACCCGAACTGTGTGCGTTTCCTCTGCGCAGCCGCCTCCGTCTGCCCCAGCTGGCGCGAGGCGGCCAAGGAGCCCTGCCTGTGGCGCGTGCTGGTCGTGAACCAGGCGCCACTGAACGAGCGGCTGACAGGACGCCGCCTGTGCAACCTCGTTGCTCGCTCACACAACACACTCACTATGCTCTGGCTAAACGGGTGCCCGCTGCTGAACGACGCCATGCTGGCGCGTGCGGTGCTGCAGCAGCCCTGCCTGGTCTGCGTTTCTGTCACGGGCTGTGCTCTGGTCACCCGCCCCAGCCTGGCCTACGCTCTGTGCGACTCTGAGGACTTTCAGGGCGTCGTGGCGCAGCTCAACGACCCTCGCCAGTCTGCAGAGGATGCACAGCGCTGCTGCGTGGCCCTGTTCACGCTGCTACGTGCTAAGGAAGAGGAAGAGGAAGCAACTCGCGCAGAGGCACAAGCGGCTGGTGTACGGGATGCTCTGCTGCGCTGTGCCGCACTGCACGCCGCACACGCGGGAGTGCAGGCTGCATGCTGCTGGGCGCTGTCGGAGTACGTTTACGCTGCCGAGGACACCGAGGATGCCTCCTTCCCTTCCGTCTTCCAGGCGGCCGTGGCTGCGCTGAAGGCACACCCATTGGAGGTGGATGTGCAAGGTGCCGCATTGTTTGCCCTGCTCAACGTATGCATCTTTGGCCCGGAGGGGACGCCAGGTGTTCCTGCATTGCTGGACGCCATCCTGCTTGTCCTGGCTGCACTACGCGCCTTCCCAACTGATCTAGGCGTGCAGCAGTACGGCTGCGACTCGCTGGCGCTGATGTGCAACATGCACGCCTCCGTGGCTGAGGCTGTGGCTGCTGCTGGCGCAATGGGCCTCTTCATCAAAGCGTTGTATCTCAACGTCACCAACGATGGTACATGCATCGCTGCAGTGGAGGCCATCGAAGCCATTGCTTTGTCAAAGGCCGCTTTGCCCCTGGCATCTCTTGGCATCGACGCTGTGGTGCGCATCCTGCGTGTTGACGAAAATAGCACCAAGGTGGTCATTTCTGCATGCAAGACGTTGGGCATCTACCTGCGCTGCCCCGGCACGCGCGAGCTAGCTGTCCAGGCGGGCGCAGAGGATGCGATCCAAGAGGCGCTTGAGGACTACAGTGACGACGAAGCTGTCCAAGCCGCTGCCAATGAGGCACTCCAGGACCCGCAGTCATGAGCCCGGGCATCATCGTTTGCCTGATATTTCAGTGCTATTTCAACAGGCCCATGCAGGTGCCAAGGCAGCCCCGCCCGGCCTGGTGCGGCTTCTCAGATTCAGACGCCCCATCTCCGGCAGCCGCCTCAAAGGGCAGGTTCATGGTTGCCACGTGTCCATGTCCATCCGAGACCCACACATAGAGTCTGTAGTGCCCCGGCGCCGCGGGCACGCGGATGCGTGCTTGTCCGGAGGCGTCAGAGGACTCGACAGAGCCGGGAATGGGCGTCGGCACGCCCCCCTTCCAGCTGACGCCTTCCCGGTCAGCTTTGGAGCCGCCCTCACGCAGCAGCAGCCACAGGAACGTGAGCAGGTCCCCATCAGGGTCCCTCGCCTCGCAGCGCGCCTCGTGCAGCGCGCCGCAGCGCAGGCGCACGCTGGCGTCCGCGGGCGCGCCCGCCAGCGTCAGCGAGCGCACCTCCGGCGCCCGGTTGGCGGGCGGGCGGCCCGTCCAGCAGAGCGACAGCTCGTCCAGCGCAGCCGTTTCCTCGCCGCCGCGCAAGGTGCCTCCGCGGTCCACCAGCGTGTGCTCGTACTCGTTCAGCAGGCAGATCCACGTCACCGTCACCTGCTCCTTCCATCCCCACTTAAAGGCATAGCCCCCACAGCACTGCGCAGCCGGCGCCGCCGCATCTGCAGCCTGCGCCAGGTATGCAGCCTTGTAGGTGTGTGCCTTCTCCGTGCTGCTGGGCTCCAGCTGCGCGCCCCAGTGCGTTTTGCGCGCCTGCCAGTGATTCTTGGGGCCGTACTCTGTGACGCAGTAGCAGCGCGCCCACCCAACGTCGCGCATCTTGCCCGCAAGTTTGGGCAGCAGCGGGCCGTACACGTTGACGCCCCACACGTCCACGTCGGGACAGTGCGCGTTGAGGCAGCCCGCAATCTCCGGAGTAGGGGAGGTGGTCACCGTCGCGACTGCATGGTGTGGGTCCTCAGCCTTCACCGCCAGGGCGGCTTCGTTGATGAAGGCATACAGCGGCGCGAAGGCGTTGCAGCCTTCCGCGTTGGGCTCGTTGCCGACGGCCCAGAGCAGCAGCGCCGGGTGGTGTTTATGCTGGCGCACGACTGCAACGTAGTCTGCAATCTTCTGCGCGCGCTCCGGGGCGTGCTTGGCGGAACTGTACCAGTCCTGGTTGCTCGCAGCAGACTTGACGTGCAAGCCTGCAGTCACGGTCAGGCCCAGTGCGTGGGCCTCGTCCAGCACGCGCAGTAGGTCGTTGCATGTCCAGGTGCGGACGCTATTTGCGCCCAGCGCAGCAGCACGCTCCAGGCGGCTGGTCCCACCAACGCCCTTGACAAAGTATGGAGACCCGCCGCGCTGCAGCACCCAGGAGCGGTCGCGCGTCTGCACCACGCGCGTCTCCACTGGTTCCATCAGCGCGGCGGTTGGTGGTGTTGAGTGCTGTGGCGCAGACGTAGTGGCTGTAGGCAGGCCGAGTCCAGACACAGGAGGGCGAGGGAAGAAATTAGGCAACGTTTTGTTTGTCCCGACCGTGTCAGCCACAGTGTCAGCGAGGAGCGTTTGTCAGTGTGTCATACGCTTCGTACGAAGGCAGGCGGCAGCAGAGTGTCTTCGCGCTGCTGTGTAACATGTCGTCCGCCTACCGGATGGTGGCCGTGGAGGAAGCTGTGTCAACAGCGCTGTCGCACGCGGCGCCTCTGCCTGCAGAGCGCACGGCACTGAGCCTCGCGTGCGGGTGCGTGCTGGCTGAGGACGTGGTGGCGCAGGAGGCCCACCCGCCGTTCCGCGCGTCCATCAAGGACGGCTTCGCAGTGGCCTTTGCGGACGGCGCAGGCGACTTCCCCGTTGCTGCTACAAGCCGCGCGGCCGCTTCTGACGGCCCGCCCGCGCCACTGGCACGCGGCACCGTGGCGTACGTGACCACGGGCGCACCGCTGCCCGACGGCGCGGACGCGGTTGTCCAGGTTGAGAACACGGAGACTCTGCCAAGCGCGAACGGCGAGCCCCGCCGCGTGCGCATCCTCAAGCCCGCGCGCGCGCCGGGCGAGGACATACGCCAGCTGGGCAGCGACGTGGCGCCGGGCGAGGTGCGTGTCTGGCGCGTGCATTGCCTCCTCATCGCGTGGACTGACACACATGCACGTCCTCCCGCAGGTGCTGCTGCGCGCGGGCGACCGCCTCTCCGCCGCCGAGGTTGGCATCCTGGCCAGCGTGGGCGCCGCGTTTGTGTCCACCCACCCCGCGCCCTGCGTGGCAGTGCTGTCCACGGGTGACGAGCTGGCGCCGCCCGACACGCCCGCAGGCGCTCTGCCCTTCGGCGCCGTGCGCGACTCCAACCGCCCCATGCTCCTGGCGGGTGCGCGGGCTCGCCTGCTCGCTTCACCACGCGCCTGCCTGAGCCCCACTCACAGCCGTGCTGGAGGCTGCCTGCCGACCGCTCGACCTTGGCATCGCGCGTGATGACCAGGGCGGATTGGCAGCGCGCCTGGACGCTGCGCTCGCCCAAGGCGCGGATGTGCTGCTCACTTCCGGCGGAGTGTCCATGGGTACGCTCACGCTTGCATCATCGCCACCCAGCGCTCTGTGCTCATCCGCTCACATCCATTTGGTTTCATTGCGACCCAGGTGACCGCGACCTGGTGAAGCCGCTGCTTGAGAGTCGGGGCGTGGTTCACTTTGGTCGCGTCAACATGAAGCCAGGAAAGCCTCTCACCTTCGCCACTGTGCCCCGCCCGCAAGCGCCTGGCCGCCCGCTGCTGGTCTTCGGGCTGCCCGGAAACCCGGTGAGCAGCCTGGTGACCTTCCAGCTGGTGGTGCTGCCCTGCCTGCGCAGGATGGCGGGCTGGCGGGCGCCCGGCCTGCGTCGCGTCGCCGCAGTGACGGCGCAGCCGCTGCGTCTGGACCCTGAGCGCCCAGAGTACCACCGCGCCACGCTGAGCTGGGGCGCGGGCGGCGCGTTGAGCGCACACAGCACAGGGGGCCAGATCTCCAGCCGCCTGCTCTCCGCGCGCGCCGCCACGGCGCTGCTGGAGCTGCCCGCCGCCGCCGGCACGCTGCCAGCTGGCACGCGCGTCTCCGCGCTGCTCATCGGCGAGCTGAGCTGCTGCGACGGCCTTGCGGAGGTGCCCCAGATCACGCCCCTGGTGCCCGGCCCAGCGCCTGAAACGCCGCTCATCGCGGTGCTGACGGTGTCGGATCGCGCCAGCGCGGGCGTGTACGAGGACGTGTCGGGGCCAGCCATCGTGGCTGTGCTGCGTGAATACCTGGCCACGCCATGCACCTTCCTCACGCGCCTGGTGCCCGACGAGCGCCCGCTCATCGCCCAGGCGCTGCGCGACTTCGCGGCGCAGGGCGCATGCCTGGTCTGCACCACCGGCGGCACGGGCCCATCGCCCCGGGACGTCACTCCAGAGGCGATGAGCGACGTGTGCGAGCGAACCTTTGCCGGTTTCGGAGAGGCCATGCGCGCCGCGTCGCTCAAGGAGGTGCCCACGGCCATTCTGTCGCGCCAGGAGGCTGGCACGGTGGGCAAGACGCTGGTGATCAACATCCCGGGCAAGCCAGCTGCGGTGCGCACCTGCCTGGACGCCGTCTTCCCGGCGGTGCCCTACTTCATCGACCTGCTGGGGGGGCCGTACTTGGAGGGGAGGGAGGGGGTGAAGGTCTTCAGGCCAAAAGGGTGCAGCAAGTGATTTGGCTTTGGACAGGGAAAGCAGCGGTCTGTTCGCTTGCTGTGCGTGTGCTGCACGCGTTCCTTGAGATGGATTGATGCCCGGGCTTATGCCTGTGGGGCCTTGAGTGCCTCCTTGGCAGCCTCCTGGACAGCTGCAATGGTGCTGTGCTTTGCCGCCGTTGCATTGGTCGCGAAATCGGCGCCGGCCCGCAGCGCTCGCTCGCGCGTGGACGCACATCGCAGATAGATGCCCAACGTCTTGCATGCGGCCGCTGCCAGCCCGCTGCTCTCGTAAACACGCAGAATGTGTAGCACAGCGTCAATGCCGGCAGAGCCCTGGGGCAAAGCGGCCTTTGACAGAGCGAAGGCTCCGATACCTTCCACTCCGGCGAGGCGGATACTTTCGTTGGTGACATCGAGATACAGCGCTTTGATGAAGAGGCCCATTGCGCCAGCAGCAGCCACAGCCTCAGCCACGGAGGCGTCCATTTTGCACATGTTCGTCAGTGAGTCGCAGCCGTGCTCCTGCACGTCCAGATAAGTCGGGAAGGCGCGTAGTGCAGCCAGGACAAACGGGACGGCGTCCAGCAGGGCAGGAACACCGGGCGTCCCCTCCAGGCCAAAGCAGCAGGCGTTGAGCAGGGCTATCAATGCGGCTTCGTGCACATCCACGTCCAATGGGTGTGCCTTCAGCGCAGCCACGGCCGCCTGGAAGATGGGAGGAAAGGAGGCAACCTCGTGGGCAAGGTAAACGTATCGCGACAGCGCATAGCAGCACGCAGCCTGCGCACCCGCGTGTGCGGCGTGCAGTGCGGCACAGCGCAGCAGAGCGT
>Ga0208951_1000966_pt1 | contig 12983 bp, 8 predicted proteins | sample GreLakmeMI27MSRF_FD_187702 | JGI IMG/M metagenome (GOLD analysis project Ga0208951, IMG submission 187702) | Freshwater lentic microbial communities from great Laurentian Lakes, MI, USA - Great Lakes metaG MI27MSRF (SPAdes) | ecosystem: Environmental > Aquatic > Freshwater > Lake | place: Great... | reverse complement strand
AGACGCTGGTTCAACTAATTTTAAAACATTATTTGTTGTAGTCGTTATTATATTATCCACTTTCATAATTCCTGATGTAGTTGAAGACGCTAATGGCAAGTTTGTTAATGTAAGATAATTACAAGTGCTTAACTCAGCATCACTTACATAATTATCTAGTGTTGTATTTAATGAGGTTGTCAGGACATAAGGTGATAATGCTGATGCTGTTATATAATTCGCATTCGTCAGCGTTGTCGTTAAAACATAAGGTACTAAAGCATTCGTTGTTATATAATTTGCGTTTGTCAAGGCAGAATTTGTTACATAATCATCTAATGAGGTTGTCAAAACATAAGGTGATAATGCTGATGCTTGAAGATAATTATAAGTGGATAATTCAGTATCGCTTACATAATTATTTAGTGTTGTATTTAATGCGGTTGTCAAAACATAAGGTGATAATGCCGACGCTTGAAGATAATTACAAGTGCTTAACTCAGCATCGCTTACATAATTATTTAGTGTTGTATTTAATGAGGTTGTCAGGACATAAGGTGATAATGCTGATGCTTGAAGATAATTACAAGTGCTTAACTCAGCATCGCTTACATAATTAACAAGAGCATTAGCGGTAATATAATTACAAGAGTTTAAAACAGCGTCGCTTACAGGCAATCCATATGTTAAATAAAACTGTCTTGTTAAATAATCGTATGATAATGCTCCGCTTACAATAGGCGGATTTTCAACATATAACTTATTTATTTCAATTAAAACATTAGCAACTTCTTCGGTTTGGTCGCTACGAAGAGAAAGAGAGCGTCGTCCAGATGATAAAGGTTCAATTATAGGTCGGTTTCCTACAATCAATCTTTTAAAAGAACCTGAGATTGCTGATAATTCATTTACATCTAATAATTTATCAACACTTACAAAGTCATAATAATAATTATAATTTTTTAAAGTCATTAATTTTTGTATTTCAGTAAGTGTTAAAAATGCCTCAGTTGCTTGAAAGAATCGCCAGTTAAAGTGAGAGAATTGTAGGTTTCCAGCAGTCGGTGTATTACCAACAACTAAAATATTATTTGTTAAACTTAAATTAACCCAAGATACAAATGAGGCAGATACATTTATCCCACCTACATTTATAATAACATCATTTCTAGGTGTCATATTGTAAAGCGTGTCATTTATATAATAACTTAAATCATTATTCGGCAAGTCCGTTCTAAAAGTCATCATTTGTAAGTTGGGAGATGTTATATTAATCGGTGTAGTATCAGTAGTGCTATAATTATTATAAAGTGTCGTAGTTGATTCCGTCGCTGTCAGAGCGTAATCTTTTAACTCAAACTTATAAAGACTGATGACAGGCATATTATGATATAAAGTATTTACGGTTGTGCCGTATGTATATGTTTGCGTGGGTTTTTTAATTAGTTTAAATTGTATATTTTTTAATTTTTGTCCTATATTCGGTTGCGTATTGGGGAATATGTATTCTGCCGTAATATATCGCTTAGGCATCGTAGCAGAGTTCCACCCAATATTAACATTTGTTATTGGTTCAGGATATGTAAAGGCAGACAATCCTGTTGATAAAGTATCAAAGGTTAATATGACTTCATTAAAGGTAATCATATCAAATGAATAAATTATTTTAAAATCTAAGTCTATCAGCGAGCGTGTTGTTGTCATATTGCGTTGATACATACCTGCTGGATATGTCGTAGTAACTGGATATCCATCATCAAATGTAGTTTCCGTTGTCTCAAATGCTTGATAAAAATATACATCAAAAGTAATCACTAATTTTTGTATATACCAATTAGGCACTTCGTTAATGAAATATTGTAATGATGGATATACGGTATTTCCTCCCAACGGTGTAAGCATCGTATCAGGGTCGCTAAGATATAACTGAATATATTTGGAGTCATTAGATATATTAGTATTATTATTACTATCGGTGATTTTTATTAATGCCGTAGGTGTGTTGATATATTCTGTCCCATTTGTATTGCGGTATGGTATGCTTGCTAATTCTAAAAAATATTTATAAGATGATTCTCCGAACGGAGAACTGCCGAAAACAATATTATTATCACTTCCATTAGGCAAAGGTAATAATTGAAAATACATTTGAGATGTTAGATTTGCCGTTATATTATTAATAGAACTGCTCCCATATAAATTATATAACACCATCGCAGGGTGATTAAAAGTTATTAGATTATTGCGAATGCTAATACCTATTTTGTTCGTGGTATTTAAAGAATATATTCCATCAGTTTCAATTCCATTTTGTAAAATTGTATATGTAGTGTCAGGGGTCATCGCATTCATTTTGAGAAAAGTTATAAACTCCACTTTGCGGTTAAAATTATAACTTTTGTTTGTATTAGTATTTTTCAAATAAATTAAACCGCTGTTAAAGTATTCTCCTGATACTGTGAGAGATTCCTCCTTAACTACTTGGATGTCACCAGATAATGCGAGTCTTGCCATATTAGGAAAATAACCCAAAAAGTCGCTGAGATAATCCGCTGAGTTAAATGTTGTATAAGTACCGCTTTTTATCGCCAACATTATCAGGTCGTATGGAAAACCTAAAAAGGCATATTTATATCCAAGGTTAAGTTTTGTATCCGTTGTAAAATTTGCGTTGTGTGGTAATAGTATTTCTTTAATTTTTACTAATTGCTCGTCTTGGATATAGTTATAATCGGTTAGGTCTGTAATATTATCTAAATCAACATAATTTTTAATATTTAACACTCCATTAATAGTTTCTAATTGTTCTGGATTAAAATTGAGTTTAACCGTTGGTATTTGTAAAACCTCGCCAGTTTCAGCATTAGTAAGCGTGCTGTTATATTGTGTGATTAAACCATCACCTAATTCGCTCGTATTTATAACGCCATCTCGTAATCTTCGACGATTGCGACTTAAATCTAAATCCCCATTTAGTTTATTAATTAAATCCGCAAGTAATTTAACTTCGCTAATTAATGATGTTACTTGTATTTGTAGATTACCTGTTGTACCGCCTAAACTTGTTTTTGGTATATTGATTATATCGCCTACATTAAAATATATATCTCCTTCTTCTTTTACCTCGTTAATTGATGCTTTTAATACTGAATTTACTACTTTAACCTGAATATATAATTTTCCCTGATTTGCTAATGTAATAGTATAAAAACCTGATTGTATAAACCCATTATTAGTAGTATCAACTATTAAAAGACCATTTACATGTATTAGTTTTAATTCATTAGCAAGTGGTTCATCCTTAACTTTTTCATATAATGTTAAGTATTTTAATTGTAATTTTTCTTTGTCCCTATCTGTAAAATAATCGTATGCGGTTGTTATTACAGTAGCAGCAATACCTAATCCTCCTAAACCTGCTAATACATATTGAAAATAATTAGTAAATAATGCCGTTTTTGAATTATAAAGCACACGAGCAATTTCAAAAACTCTTGCTTGATTACCAAAATCATCTGCTATTTGTATTAATATTGATACACGACCGCTGTATTCTCCTACAGTTTCACGAAGTTCTTGTAAATTTTCGTCTAACTGGTCTGCTAAGTTACGATGATAAATAGCAGTTGCATCTTCGTCAAACATTTCAAGAAAATCTTCTTCAAGAGCAGCTATTCTTGCTGCGTGTTGTGATGTTATAGTTGCGGTTGAAATTGCAAGTGGTTCTATTATTTCAAATCTCGGTTTTAATCCAAAAGTAGGGGTAAATATAGCAGTATCAAGAGCAATAACGTTTGTATCTAATCCTAAAACGTTGGTTTTAAGAGCAGTTATGTAACTATCAACGTCAATCCACCCTGGCGTAATATTTGGATTTGTTAATGTATAATCATAATATAAATATAACTTACCGCCTTCAATTTTAACTTTTGGTTCGCTGTTGTTATTTTTTAAAAATATTCTTGAACTTGTGGTATTATTTACAATTATCGTATCTAATGTAGAATTTTGAGTATTTAATACTTTTGGTTTAAATACTTCCTTAAACTCATCAAGAACTTCGGTATTTACATTAAGATTATTTATAATTGTTTGGTTGCCTAAGGTTTGTGTAGCATCTTCAAATCCTTCATTTTGATTATTGTACCAACTCATTCTAATATTATATTATATTTTATTATCGCCAAATCCTTTGTAAAATTATTTTCTCACGTTATATTAGATACGAATAAGATGTTTGACGGAGTGTCAGCGAATTATCCACGAGAATTTTTTTACCAATTAAGCAAATTACAGGGAAGCATGAGTAAGCAACTGATTAAAGTGTCCGCCGATCGACCTTCCGCAATTCAACCGAATAATATTACAAACTATCGCTTGCCGATTGGGGCGTTAATCAATCTTGACTCTTTAAATCTTTGGTTTAGCGTATCAACAAAAACCGTTAATACCCTACCAGCAAGATATGCCTCTACTTTTATCAAGCGTCTAAGTATTCAAATTAACAACGTAAGCGTCCAAATTATTCAAGATTATAACTTCATTTACAACGTATATAACGACTTGAATAACAAGTCACTTACTAAAGGTATTGGCGGTGATTGGGTTGATAACAGCATTATATGGTCGCATACAGCACCTGAAACCGCTACCGAATCAGCGATTACTGCTGCTAACGCTTTTGATACTGCTAATGGCCTTTTAACCAAAGTTCCTTTCTGTATTAACAATTTTATGGGTCTGCTCGGTTCTGCTTCGACAAAAATCCTAAGTACGGATTTGACCGGAGAGATAGTTGTATCAATTGAATGGGCGAATCCTACTGATGTTCTCGGTGCTCGTGAAAATGTTACAGCAACTTCATCTGCGACTTATGAAATTGATGATACATATTTGACGATGGAGGCATTATCATTTTCAGATGATACTTATTACAATTCCATCGGCGGCAAAGATTTGAAAATTGGTTTTAATGACTATATTTATACCTCATTTGCCGAAGTTGAAAAGAAATCAGGTATATCGGTAAATACGTACGTAAGTGCTGGAAGTATAGACCATGTTTTAGGTACTTGCCGATTGCCTCCTGCCGCCCTCGTTACAAAAATGGTTGCTAATAAAGTGCTTTCTGGTACTGGCGATACTTCTATATCACTTGCGGAATATCTCGGTAATCCTGTCACTAACACTGGAGAAGGCGATGCTTTCTTTTCAACAAAAAATATGCAACGCAATCTCGCTCACGTTGCTACCAGTCAGTTTAGTATTAATAACAAAGCACTCAATTGGGGGGCACTTAATAAATACGAAATTTTCCAAAATAACTTACTAGCATTAGGATACGAAAATGTCGATATATCAGCGAACGGATTCCACCCATCGATACAATCACTTTTCCATTTTTATAAATATCATGGATTCCACATGCAATCTCTTGAACTAATTGATAAAGACTCTTTCTACATCTCAGGTCTAAGTTCTTCAGGTTCGTCTTGTGCGATTAACTGGAAATGTACTTTTGAAGGTACTTCTAACACCGTTAAAGTAATCCCTGTTATTATCACTAAACTCTCACGTATTCTACATATCAAATCAGGACGCTCCATATTCGTAGAATAAATTATTACATTATTATTATTTTTATCTTTGCTTATATTAGATAATGACAATAGGCAGTTTTAGTACTGGGTTAGGAAACCATAATATTACTCAATTCGGTTTTAATTTTGAAGAATTTAAAATGACAGGGGAACTTAACGATATTAAAGGAAATTCATTTCATTTGCCTTTCGCAAGACAAACAAGAAAGATTGAAAATAAAGTGAATTATCCTGTTATACCTGAAATAGCAGGGCATTATCATACTGAAAATTATAAATTACAAACATTAACGCAAATTAATCCAACCGTATCTGTTTTTAATGACTTGTATAACTTTAACCCTACGCATAAAGAATTGTCATATTTTGACCCACACGAAACCGATAAACTATTTCATCATAACAAGAGTCGCCCACGAGAAGAACGAGAATATGTTTATGATATGAGAATACCTAATGAGATTAATATGATAAGGAAAAAAGAAGCACCTATACATCATAAATTACCAGAACATTCTTTTACGATTGCTAGAAGAAGAAAAAGATAAAAATAATATATTTGCTTTATATAGATAGGATGATGAATATAGTTAGTAAGGAAAAGAAATGTAAAAATCTTTGGTTAAATACCGTTGATTGTACGATTGCTAATGGAGGGACTAATGCTTTACGTAGAATTTTTAAATTTCAAAATTTACCGTTAATTCAAATTAAAGAAAAAAGTTATTTAAAAGTTAATAGTATCACCGTTAGTGGCGCTCATAATGAAATGGTAGGTCATAATTGGATTATTAAATTACACGATGTTAAATATAATCAATATAATTATTATAACAGCGATAGAATACAAACCCCTACAATTGCTTGTTTTAATTATGATAGCAAAAATACCGTTCAAAATGGTTTATTTTCGCTTGAAATTAATCCGCAAGATATTGTAAATCTTACACTTGAAATATATAATGAAGAAGGAGTTGGTTTGGTAAAAACAACAGATGTTAATTTATATATTAATGTTATATTTGAAGAATTTGAAGAATATTAAAAAGTATTTTATCCATATCTATTATATTGTAATATTTTATTTTATTTAAACAAATTGTGGAGATGATTGATTATAACCACTTGACGAACTTGAACTTGAACTTTTAGATTTAGATTTAGGTTTAGGTTTAGGTTTATTTAACGAACCTTTTGGTCTGCCTCTTTTCTTTTTTGGTGGTGTTATCGGTGCGAGAGGCGAATTCTTTTTAGCAGGATTCATTATTTTTGCTGATGGGTTTTTTGTTGTTATATCGGTTTTAGGTGAAAATTGTTTTCTAATCTCCATATATTTTTTTTTCATTTTTGCCTCTGCTTCGATCATTTTTGCTGGTGGTTTTTTTGCTGTTATATCGGTTTTAGGTGAATATTGTTTCATAACCTCAATATATTTTTTCATATTTGGCACTGCTTCACTTGATGATGAACTATCAAAATATTTTTGATGAGTGTACCATACATCGTTGTCGCTTTCTCCGTCGCTATACTTCGCAGGCACATCTGGGTCTTTTCTTCCCACCCATCTTCTTAATCTTTCGTCAATTAAAGGTTTTGCTTTTAATAATCTTTTAGGGTCAGCATATGTATCGTATATCTGTCCGTATCGGTCGCCATCTTCTAACTCTTCTTTTAATAATTTTATTTTTTGTTTCCCATATTTGGGGTCGGTGGGTGTATTTTGATTCATGGATAAATACCAATCAAGGGTCATATCCGCTGGGTCGTTCATATAACCAGCATCATATATAACAATACCCCCTGATGCTCCTTTTTCGATAGTGTATTCTTGTCTTTTTTCAGGTTCAGGAAATGATATTGATGGTGGTTCTAGTAAAGTTTCAGGTGGTGGCGAGAAAAAATCTATTTTACCTGATTTTGCTCCCATCGGTGAAGTATCTTTTGACATTTTATCTTCTTTTAACAATTTTTTATAAACACTACCATTAGCTGCAATCATTCTGCCTGTTAATGGATTAAGGACTTTACCTTCTAACGGTGGTAATTTTTGAGGTTTTAAAAGAAGAGGTGTTTTAGGATTTTTCATTTTTGCCCCTGCTTCACTCGAACCTGATTTAGGCGACGCACTTAAATTTAGTTGTTTTATTGTTGGAATTCCCTTGTATTTTTTATCCATATCTATTATATTGTAATATTTTATTTTACGCTATTATAAACGGAGTGTTGTTTAAAATTATATCGTTGCCTTTTAGCGTTGTTTTATATACCATATCATCAAACTCATTATCTAATATTTTCAATAATGTTATAAAAACATCATCTTGATTACTTAATTTAAAATACTCATAATCTAATATTTTAGTTTGAATTCTTTTAATTTTATCATTTAGAGGTCTCGGGTTTATACTTTCATTCCAACCGTGATATGTAGGATTATGACGAGGTTGAAACGCTGTTAATGGTTTTCCAAAATCACCATAGCATTTTTTGTCATTAGGGTCGTTCAATTCTTTACTTAATCCAAAATCATATAACATTATATTATAAGGACAAGATGGTATGAAAAACGTTTGATTTTTATATTCATATTCATAATAACCTATTTCTTTGTTGTTTTGATACAAAAAATTACCCCAGTGCGAATCGTTATGTAAATAACCAAAATGTTGAAAAGTTGTTAATGAGATTAATATTTGATATATTATATTTACAACTATTTCATCAGGCATATCATTAATTGATTCGTTATTTATCAACATCTTTAAATCTCCATTACATAACTCATTCACCGATACTACCGATAATACCTCATCTACGTCAGGACATATATGAGTCGTATATATTAATGGAAAATGTTTCGTTTTCTTCGTTTTTACAAATTTCTCAGTTAATTGCTCCATAATAATCAATTCTGTTAAATTATCTTGAGTCCTTTTTGTTATTTTACTAACTACTAATAAGTTTGGTACATTTAATACACTTGATAAATATATAGCACCGTAAGCAGACTTAGTACCTATTTTAGTATCCATAAAAAGCATATTAGATAATGTCATTAAACTTTTGCGACCTTTTTTAACTTTTGTAATACACGTTTTTTCATCTATTTTATCCAAATATTTCTTTGCCGAATTATACAATTTAATACGATTATCTAGTGAGTAATTATTTAAAGAATACGAATCATCTTGTATGTAAATTGTTTTTGCTTTTGATTTTTGCGGTGGTACAGGAGGTGGTTCGTTAAGTTTTGCTTTCGGTATATTTTTAGGTTTTTTAGTTTCAATAACATAATGTAATATTTTTTCACCTGATTCTCCAAAAGAAAATATCAAATCTTCCATATCCTCACCTGCCCCTCCAACCCCTATATCTGTCAAAGGGTCAAATTTTTCTTTAAATGTTAAATTACAATCTTTTCCTAATCTAAAATTTTCATCTTTTAATATATCCCAATCATAAGGCATTACTTCGCAAGGTATATTATGTTTTCCTGAATTAGTCCAATTCTTTTTTAACCCATATACTCGTTTCCAACCATTATACACTACCTTTTTACCTCGTGTTGTCAATCCAGCAACAGCGTGTCCTACTAACATTTTACCACTACGAATTGCTTTTACGTATTCTTCTATATCTGGGAAATTTGTATTTAATTCAACGGCGTCCAATATTAATTTATTTTTATTAACTTTAAGATGCTCTGGATTTTTCTTTGAAGCAAATAATTGTTTTGCGATTGTATAGTTATAAGGTACTTTATTGTTTTCTAATTTAGTATAGTTATATGAATGTTGCGGATTGCGTGTTTGTTTTATTAAAATAACTTCATAATCGTCACCTAATAAATTTTCCTTTTCTTTTAAGGTAAATTTTGTACCGTGTTGCTCGTGTATGTAATAAATTGGTTTATTTTTAACATTAGATTCAAATTCAACGAGAAATAGTGTCTTAACACCTAATAATTCATATAATTTTTTAACATATTTATAACCATCATAACCTAATTGACCGTCATCAGGATTTAACTCAAAAATGTCTTTATTATATTCATATAATTCTTTTAAGACGTTCTCAGGTCTTATGTTATTAAAGTCATCATATTCAATAATATCAGTCTTATCTTTTACATATTTATTTAATAATATTTCCCTTAAAGTGTTATAAATTTTATTATCACAATCCCATTGTTGATACTTTGTAAGTAATAAAGCACGACTCGCATCACTATATAATATTGTCATTAATAAGGCGTTAAACCAACATGTCCCTCCAAATTGTTTAAGTGTTCGAATTCTTTTATTATCTTGTGATACAAGTGATACAGATGATTGTGCTACAGGAGGTTGCGGTATTATTATATCTTGAATTTCAGGAGGTTCAGGTTCAGGCGTTTTAGGTTTAGGTACAGGTTCAGGTACAGGCGTTTTAGGTTTAGGTTTAGGTATTTTAAGGTTAGAAGGCAAAGGGACTATTTTTGGTTTTACTACTCGTGGTTTTTTAGGTTTAAGTAGTTTAGGAGGTTTTGGAGGTGGAGGTGTTGTAGGTTTAGGTGACGAAGTTTTGCTGTACTTAGGCGGTGTCTTGAATGACCCAAAACTATATTTCTTTTTTTTAGGTGGTACTGGAGTTCCTTCTAATATATCATCAAAATTTTGTGGCGATTGTACTATAGGTTTCATACCTTTCAATATTTGCTTACCTATTGCTGATGATTTCTTAACCGCTCTGCCTGTTTTTGGGTTAATTAAACAGTCTTCTTTTAAAGTTTTATCAGCATTTTTTAGCAGTCTTTTTCCTAATGCTGATGATTTCTTAACCGCCCTGCCTGTTTTTGGGTTAATTATACAATCCATTTCTAATATATGTATATAAAAAAATAATTATACTTGCTTATTTAATGATTTATTCTTCATTTCCGATCGTTTTTTACGACAATTATTGCAATTCTTATAATAAAAATTACCATTTAATGATACATCAGTAGATGTAGGAAAGTAATTATTACGGCATATATTACACTTGACAAACTCTACTTCGCCTACCAATCGCTTCATTTCCTCTTCGCTAAACTTACGTTCCTCAACTCTCATTATATATTATTAATAAGGATTACTTATATATGTTTCAATTTTTATAAAAATATCACTTTTTTATATATATAAAATGAATGATACTGCCCCATCACCATATATAGGGTATATTTCAGTCCAACCATCGGCAATAATTTCATCTCGTATTTTACTAACTGCTCCTTCGTATGGACTAATTACTGCTAAAAGATTTTCACTATTATTAAGAGAGTACAATTCATAATGGTCTAAATAACGCTGTACTTTAAAATGTTTAAGAACTTTGTTTGCCTTATTATAATACTTATTAGTGTGCTTAACATTCTTTTTAATATCATAATCTGTAATAAACCTATTGCGATTTTCCACAATATGGGTTTCAGGGATTGAAGGAAAATTACCCCAATAACTACCTTTGTATTTTTCAGGATATGCCGTGTACTCACGATATGTCTTCTTATCTTCTTTCATCTTATTATTATAATGATATTATATATATCAATTTTTATATTATATTAGTATATATTATATTAGTATATATTATATTAGTATATATTTTATTAGTATATATTTTATTAGTAAGAGTAAGTTGGGAGGGGGGGAGGCAGAGAGGCAGATTCCATTCCTTTGTATAGGGAGGGGGGGGGGTAAAGAAAATAGGGGGGGTCTGCCTCCCCTCCTCCCAACCCTTCCTTGACTTACCACCGATACTTTCCATTATTCGTCATCTTCAATTTCAGGTTTCTTCATAATATTCATAAAATACATATTGCTTATTTTTTTACAAGGAAATCCCTGAGCTTCAACAAGGGGTTTAAAATCTTTATCGCTCATTTTAGCATCAATACCATTAGTAATACAATAATACTTAAAATCACTAAATAATTTACTACTTTGTATTTTAGCATCTTTATTAGTTTTAGCGTCATATTCGCTGTATTCATAACCATCATCAAGAAATCTTTTAACATAATTACAATCTTGAATATATTTCATACTATCATCAAGGATACATTTAGGAGTTATAAAGTTATTTTTCAAATCTTTTTGTTTCCAATTATCAATTAATATTTTAATAAAGGCATTTCTGTAATTTTCATTATTCATTAATTTTTCATTAAGAGTACTATCACATTTCTTTTCATTAGGTTTTGTAGGATTTTCACAAAACTTTGTAGGAAAATTAATAACTCTCAAACGCCTCGCTATGGCGTGTCCTCCATTATCTTCTAAATCAGGGATATCATTACAACAAATAATCATACCATATTGCGGGATATATTCATAACTTTCTTGGAATAATCCTCGTGTTCTAATAGCAGTATCGCCAGAATGTTCTTTTAATATATCAGTTTGTAATTTAGATTTCTTTTTAGGTTCTTCAAATAGCACGGTACGGCACGAGGACACTCTTGAAAACTCGCTTGTGGAATTAGCATTTTTAGTTTCTTTGGTAATAGTATCACTTGATAGTTTTCCAAAATAATCACCGAATATCAAATCCAATAATCCTACTAACAAACCTTTACCATTAGCACCGACACCCGACCAAATTGAGAATAATTGTAAAAAGTTTTTACCGAAAATACGGAGAGATAAATCATCTAATAAATACGCTTTTCTTTCGGGGTCAGGTTGTATTAGGGTTAAAATCCTCATAATTTCATTAGTATAAAATATAGGTACATTTTCAATATAATTATAATCACAAGTCGTCATAATATAATCCGTAGGTTCAATAGGTCTAAACTTTTTATCATTACAATCAAAAACACAATTAGTGAATGCGAACAAATCAATCTTTTTATCAATAAACTTTTCAAAAAATTCATTTTTCATAAAAGTACATTTACAACACTTTTTAACGCTGTCTTGAAACGATGCGTTTTTAAGTTGTTTAGCAATTGAAAGACATTTTTTAGATTTTTCTTCATAACTAACTTTAAATTGTGGTTCGCAATTAAACGATTTATTACCATATTTATCACTTGCTTCCATAAACACACGACATACATCAACAGCTAATATTTTTACCATTTTAACACCATCTTTATCGCAATTCCAAATATTAGTTTTTTCATCAACGAAGAACCACATTTTCATTTTACCATCAAAAACTACTTTATCCGCCATAATTTTAGAAGTTATTACAGCAATATCATAGTGAGAACCATCACTACCTAAACAAAGTTCAATACATTTATCCAAACTTTCACTAATAACTTTTTCATATTCTTTTGGATTATCTAACTTCGCCCAATATTTTAGTGTACCTACGCTCATATTTTTATTAGACATTTTGCTCCACGCCTTATCACAAACGCCTTCCTCA